>ERZ779890.2407-NODE-2407-length-17898-cov-11.703581_pt1 | contig 17898 bp, 10 predicted proteins | sample MGYA00511553_ERZ779890 | MGnify/ENA primary metagenome ERZ779890 (study PRJEB29588, sample SAMEA2152064) | human gut metagenome | biome: human gut; feature: human-associated habitat; material: faeces | place: Denmark | collected 2008/2010 ... | reverse complement strand
CGCTGACGAAGGCGTTCTGGTTTCCGGCCGTGAGTTCGGCGGTTCCGATACCTTCGCAACCTCTCAGATCCTCGCAGCTGCGATCAAGAACATCGGCGTTGAGGCTGATGACATCGTATTCTGCGGCCGTCAGGCAATCGACGGCGATACCGCTCAGGTAGGCTCTCAGATCGCTGAGAAGCTGAACATCCCGCAGATCTCCTACGCAGCAGACGTCAAGGTCGACGGCACCACCGTTACCGTTAAGCGCATGCTCGAGGACGGCCATATGACCATCGAGACCCAGACCCCGTGCCTGCTGACCTGCATCAAGGAGCTCAACACGCCGCGTTACATGTCTCTCGGCGGCATCATGGACTGCTACTCCAAGCCGGTTTCCGTACTCGACTACAACGCACTCAAGGACGATCCGCTGATCGACCCGACCACCATCGGTCTGAAGGGTTCTCCGACCAACATCTTCAAGTCGTTCACTCCTCCCCAGAAGGGTCAGGGCAAGATGCTCGAGGGCGCTGACAAGGCTACCTGCGAGACTCTCGCAGCTGAACTGCTGAAGAAGCACATTATCTGATCGAAAGGAGAACACTTACAATGGCTGATTTCAATAACACCAACCTCGTCGATTTTTCCGGCGTATGGGTATTCTGTGAGCAGCGTCAGGGCAAGCTGCAGCCGACCGTACTCGAGCTGATCTCCGAGGCACGCAAGCTGGCTGACGACATGGGCACCGAGGTTTGCGGCCTGCTGCTCGGCGGCAAGGGCGTAGCTGATTCCATGGCGAAGGAGCTGGGCGCTTACGGCGCTGACAAGGTTCTCGTCTGCGAGTCCGATCTGCTCGACACCTACACCACCGATGCTTACGCAAAGGTTATCTGCGACACCGTTATGGCTAAGAAGCCGGAGATCCTGCTGATCGCCGCTACCAACATTGGCCGTGACCTCGGCCCCCGCTGCGCAGCCCGTCTGCACACCGGCCTGACCGCCGACGCTACCCATCTGGATATCGATACTGCAAAGTACATCGACTTCCTGAAGGAGAGCTCCACCATCGATCTGTCCAAGCAGAAGTTCGATATGGAAGACCGCAACCTGAAGATGACCCGTCCCGCATTCGGCGGCCATCTGATGGCTACCATCATCTGCCCCCGCTTCCGTCCCCAGATGTCCACCGTGCGTCCCGGCGTTATGAAGAAGGCTCCCTTCGATCAGGCCAAGGCTGATGCCTGCCAGATCGTCAAGCCCGCTTTCAGCCTGACCGCTGAGGACATCAAGACCGAAGTGCTGAGCGTGGAGAAGGCCGCTGAGAAGCTGGTCGACCTGATCGGCGCAGATGTCATTGTCTCCGTTGGTCGTGGTATCAGCAAGGATGTCAACAAGGGCATCGAGCTGGCCGAGCAGCTGGCAGCCGCTCTGGGCGGCGGTGTCGTGGGCGCTTCCCGTGCCGTCACCGATGCAGGCTGGATGACCGCTGACCATCAGGTCGGTCAGACCGGCAAGACTGTGCACCCCAAGATCTATGTGGCTCTGGGTATCTCTGGTGCTATCCAGCACACCGCCGGTATGCAGGATTCTGAGTGCATCATCGCTGTCAACAAGAACGAGGGTGCTCCCATCTTCGGCGTTGCTGACTACGGCATCGTGGGCGATCTGTTCAAGGTCGTGCCTGAGCTGATCAAGCAGATCGAGGCAGCAAAGGCTGCTCTGTGATCGCCTGTTCCTGAGCATTGTTCAATAGCATAGCCTGAATTGTGAGAGGCCGTTGCACATTTTTGTGCAGCGGCCTCTTTTTTGTGTTTTTTATAAAGGAGCTGTTGTGCCGGCCACTGCACAGCAGCTCCGATTTGCTCCACAGGAAAGGAACGCAGAAGGGAACACAGCGAAGCGCCACAAAAACGTACACAGAAACCACGATATGCAAAGCTGTGCATATAAATACAGTAATATACAAAACGAAACGCACCGAAGTGTCCCAAAAAGTGTGCGGAAGCTGTTGCACTTGGCTTGTTTTGGCGAGAAGCGCAACACAACTGTAACGTTTTCGGACTCTTTGTTACGCTTGAGTTGCGATAAAAAGGCGAGAATTTTTTAAAAAATCTGTATTTTTTCTGCAAATCAAGCTCTAAACCTCTTGACGTCTGTATGGTTTTGTGATACTCTTGTTACACAAGAGTTGCGGATGTGATACGACAGAGTTGCAAACGAGTTGCAATATCCAAGATCACACTGCATAAGGCAACAGACCGGAGGCAATCTTATGAAGCGTGCAATGAGTACCGTGAAGAATATCGCAGCAGCTGCAATGACGCTGGCTGTGTTTTTTGGCTTTGCAGGCTTCAAGCCCGTCACCGCAAACGCTGCACAGGCTGCCATGCCTGCCACCGCTTCTGTGGAAGAAGAGAACTCCTACTTTGAGGAAGACGCTTACCAGCGCAGCTTCCTGACCCTGATCAATAACGAGCGTGCACAGGCTGGTCTGGCTCCTGTTGCTCTGGGCGACAGCAACCACAACGCCGCTGCAATGGAGCGTGCCGAAGAGCTGGCAGTTTCTTACTCCTACGTTCGTCCCAACGGTCAGCGCGATTTCACCGTTCTGGCAGAGAACGGTATCAGCGATGTCTCCATCGGCGAGAACTACATGGCCGGCTGCTCCACCCCCGATTCCGCAATGGATCAGTGGATGGCTACCGACTTCACCCGTGAGCGTATCCTGAACGCCGATGCTACCACCGTGAGCGTTGGCTACTATGAGGGCGGTGTTTACAATAACTATTGGGTGCTGATCTTCTCTTACCCCGAAAATTCTCACACCGAGGATTACCGTCAGGAAGTTCTGAATCTGGTCAATGCCCAGCGCGCAAAGTACGGTCTGACTGCTCTGGAAATGGGCGATGACGCGCTGACCGCCGCTGCACAGACCCGCGCCGAGGAGATCTCCGTTGTGAACTCCCACGTCCGTCCCGATGGTTCCAAGTGCTTCACCGTCCTGAAGGACTACGGCGTCACCGATACCCCCACCGGCGAGAATGCCGCATGGGGCAGCGTCTCTCCTGAAGAGGTCGTCAACGCATGGATGAACTCCGAAGGCCATCGTGCCAATATCCTGAACCCTGAGGCTCGCAAGATGAGTGTTGGTTACTACTACAACAGCAACAGCACTTGGGGTCATCAGTGGATCCAGATCTTTACCAAGTGATTAACTGCTTTCTTCTTATAAAAAGACTGGCGGGGCCGCAAGGCTTCGTCAGTCTTTTTATTTGCGCCCGTTTGTGTTATACTTATTCTGAGTTATTATCAGGAGGATCTAACGTGGAGGATTACCGCACCGTCCGGGGCACGGCCACCGGCGAATATGAAGAGAAAAAAAGCCGCTTTATCGCACAGCTTTCCTTTGCTGACAGTGAGGAAGCTGCGGTGGCTTTTCTGGAGCAGGTGCGGGCGGCTAACCGCACCGCGCGGCACAACGTTTACGCTTACCGCCTGCGGGCGGGCAACCGCGAGCGCTATTCCGATGACGGCGAGCCGGCCAAGACCGCCGGTACGCCCGCGCTGGAAGTGCTGCAGCACAGCGGCCTGACAGACCTGATCGTGGTGGTCACCCGCTACTTTGGCGGGGTGCTGCTGGGCACCGGCGGCTTGGTGCGCGCTTACACTACCGCCACTGCCCGTGCGCTGGAAAACGCCGAGGTGGTCACTGTGCGCAGCGTGGTGGAATTACAAGTGACCGTGGACTACGCCCTTTACGAGCGTGCATCTCTGCTCATTGACGCCGCCGGGGCAAAGCAGGCACCGCCGGAGTTTACAGACCGGGTCACCCTGCGCTGGCAGATGCCGGAGCATACCGAAGCCCCGCTGCTGGAGCAGCTGCGGGAACTGACCCGGGGCAGCGCTCAGGTAACGGTGTCTGACCCGTTCTACGCACCATTTTAAAAAACAAAGTCTTTTTTGCAAACCGACACGGAACTTCCCCCTTCGACACGGCCGATGTGCTACAATTGCCGTAGCGCAGCAATTGGGATCGGCTGTGCGCAGAGGGGAGGGGAGAAGCCCGAAAAACAAAAGGAGGATCTGTATGGATGTGCGCCGGAGAACCGAGGAAATCGAGCACCTTACCTTTGCGCCGTGGGCGACCTTCAGCGATGCAAGCCGTGGCCGCGCCGTACCGGAGCCGCAGGATCCGCTGCGCCCGGTGTTTCAGCGGGACCGCGACCGGGTGCTGCACTGCAAGGCCTTCCGGCGTCTCAAGCAGAAAACGCAGGTGTTCCTTTCGCCGGAAGGTGACCTGTACCGCACCCGGTTGACCCATACGCTGGAAGTTTCGCAGATCGCCCGCACCATTGCCCGGGGTCTGCGCCTGAACGAGGATCTGACCGAGGCCATCAGCCTTGCGCATGATCTGGGGCACACTCCCTTTGGCCACGCAGGCGAAAAGGCACTGAACGCTCTCTGCCCGGACGGCTTCCACCATTATATGCAAAGCCTGCGTGTGGTAGACCGGCTGGAAAAGGACGGCGAGGGCCTTAACCTGACATGGGAGGTGCGCAACGGCATCGTTACCCACACCAAGGGCACATGGGCGGCTACCCCGGAAGGGCGCATCGTGCGTCTTGCGGATCAGATCGCCTTTGTCAACCACGATATCGAGGACGCCGTGCGCGCCGGTGTGCTGGACGCTGCCACCCTGCCCAAGGACTGCACGGCAGTGCTGGGGCAGACTAAGTCCGCCCGCATCACCACTATGATCAACAGCATCCTCACCCACAGCGAGGAAGATGTCCGCATGGGCACCGAGGAATACGAGGCTTTTCTCGCTTTGCGGGATTTCATGTACGCCACCGTGTATGTGGACAAAAACGCCAAGCGCGAGGAGCAGAAGGTGGACAAGCTTATCGCGGAACTGTACGAGTACTACCTGACCCATGTGGATCAGATGTCCAACTTTTATGTGCAGCTGGCCTATCAGGAGGGACGGGAACGCGCCGTCACCGACTACATCAGCGGTATGAGCGACGAGTTTGCCATCCGCACCTTTGAAGAACTGTTCGTGCCCCAGAAATGGCACGTCCTTTAAAACTGGAGAGGTCGTTTAAAACAACATGATCCCACATGAATACATCGAGGAACTTACCCGCCGCACCGACATCGTGGAACTGGTGGGCAGCTATGTGCAGCTCAAGCGCAAGGGACGGCTGTACGGCGGTCTGTGCCCCTTTCACAGCGAAAAAACGCCGTCCTTCTATGTGTACCCTGACACCCAAAGCTTTTACTGCTTCGGCTGTCAGGCAGCCGGAGATGCCATCAGCTTTGTCAAAAAGATCAACAATATCAGCAGCGGCGAGGCCATCAAGATGCTGGCTTCCCGCGCCGGTATGCCGGAGCCGCAGGAGGACGACAAGACCGGACGTCTGCGCAGCCGGGTGCTTTCCATGAATAAGGAGGCCGCCCGCTTCTTCCACGCCTGCCTGAACTCTACCGTGGAGGAGGCACGGCAGGCGCGCGCTTACTGGCGGCGGCGCGGGCTGGACGATAAGACCATCGTCCGGTTCGGGCTGGGCTATGCCCCCAACGATGGGCAGGCACTGTACCAGTACCTGCGGGATAAGGGCTACAACCAGCAGGAACTGGACGCCAGCGGCTTGTTCAAACGCAGCCAGTCCGGGCGCATCTACTGTCTGTTCTGGAAGCGTGTCATGACCCCTATCTTTGACCTGCGCGGCAACATCATTGCCTTTGGCGGGCGCGTGATGGACGACTCCAAGCCCAAATACGTCAACAGCCCGGAAACGCTGGTCTACCACAAATCCGAGACGGTGTTTGCCATGCAGATCGCCAAGCGCAGCGCCTCCCGGCGGTTCGTGCTGTGCGAGGGCTACATGGATGTCATCAGTATGCAGCAGGCGGGCATCGATACCGCCGTCTGCGCCTGCGGCACCGCCCTGACCCCCGGACAGGTGCGCATCATCAGCGAATATGCCGATGAGGTCATTCTGAGCTATGACTCGGACGAGGCTGGCCAGAAGGCGACCCTGCGCTCACTGGAACTGTTCCGCAACAGCCCGGTAAAGGTGGGCGTTTTGCAGATTCCCGGCGCAAAGGACCCAGACGAATACATCAAAAAATACGGCCCGGAGCGTTTTCAGGCACTTCTGGACGGGGTGGGCAATGCGTTGGACTTCCGGCTCAAGCGCCTGCGAGACCAGTATGATCTCTCGCAGGATGCGCAGCGGCTGCAATATGTAAAGGAAGCCGTGGAGATGCTGGCCGAGCGCTCTAACCCCACTGAGCAGGAGGTGTACGCCGGGCGGCTGGCAGAGGAGACCAACATCTCCAAAACTGCCATTTTGGCGCAGCTGGGCACCGCAGCAAAGCGGGCGGGCGGCAAGTACCGCCGGGAGAAAAACCGCGAGCTGCTGCGCTCCGGCGAGATGGATCAGATCAAGGTCCCGTACAGCGCAGGTGGCAGTCAGGCGCTGGGCATCGCCAGCGCCCAGCAGCGGCTGCTGGCAGCTATCCTGCGGGAGCCGCGCTATCTGGAACTGGCCAAGCAGCAGCTGACGGCGGAGCAATTCATCCAGCCGCAGCAGAAGGAACTATACGAAGCGATGCTCAATTGCAGCCGGGAGGGCGTGGAACTCAGCCTGACTGCACTGCGGGCATTTGTAAGCGAAGAAGCATTGAATGAACTGAGCCGGCTTGCGGCACAATACAGCGATGTGAACTGCACTCCGGACGATATCCGTCTGTATCTGGACAGGATCGCCCGGGGAATGCCGGTTGCTAGCAAAGCTGCTGCAATGTCCGGCGATGAGATCACACAGTATCTTCAGTCGATGCGCGAAAAAAAGCAGGGGACGCTGCCCGAACAAGACTGATCCCTGTTTTCCCTCCGGCTGGAGCTGGAGAGAAAAGGAGCAGGAATCATGCAGAAATTGTCGCAAACGGAAGAACTTGCCCGCAGCCTTGCCGCAAAGGCTCACCGTCACACCCTGACCACGGAGCAGATTAGCCGTGCCATGGAAGAAGCGGATTTTGATATTGCACAGCTGGACGAGCTTTACGCGGCGCTGGAGCAGCGGGGCGTTCATCTGGCAGAGGAACCTGCCGAGCTGCCTGTGCTGGATGATGCCCAGATCGGCAGGCTGGAGAATGAGCTTTCCTCGGAGGGTGTGGCACTGGATGACCCGGTCAAGACCTATTTAAAGGAGATCGGCCGGGTGCCGCTGCTGACCGCCGGGCAGGAGATGGCGCTGGCAAAGGCCGCCCGGGCAGGGGATGCAGAGGCGCGCCGCGCCTTGAGCGAAGCAAACCTGCGGCTGGTGGTATCGGTAGCCAAGCGCTACGCCGGGCGTGGACTGCCTTTTCTGGATCTCATTCAGGAGGGCAACCTCGGCCTGATGAAGGCTGCTGAAAAGTTTGAGCCGGAGCGGGGCTTCAAGTTCTCCACCTACGCAACCTGGTGGATCCGTCAGTCCATCACCCGCGCCATTGCGGATCAGGGACGCACCATCCGTATCCCGGTGCATCTGGTGGAGAGCATCAACCGGGTCAAGAAAACGGCAGGCGATCTGCTGCACAAAAATGGGCGGGAGCCCACCGTGGAGGAGATCGCCGCCGCACTGGATATGGAGCCGGACAAGGTGCGGGAACTGTTGCAACTGTCGCAGGAACCCATCAGTCTGGAAACGCCGGTGGGGGAGGAAGAGGACGCCCATCTGGAGGACTTTATTCAGGACGAGGACGCCGGTGTCCCGGTGGACGAAGCCGGGCGCCAGCTGCTGCGGCGGGAACTGCTGCACGTCCTTAAAAGCCTGACGCCCCGGGAGGAGAGGGTCATCACCCTGCGCTTTGGTCTGGAGGATGGCCGCGCCCGCACCCTGGAAGAACTGGGCAAGGAGTTCAACGTGACCCGGGAGCGGGTGCGGCAGATCGAAGCAAAGGCGCTGCGCAAGCTGCGCCACCCCAGCCGCGCAAAGCTGCTGCGGGATTATCTGGACGAGTGAGCATTCTATATAATAGGACAAGGCCGCTGCACGGCGTTCCGTGCGGCGGTCTCTTCTTTTGCGGCAGGGAAGCGGAAAAGTAATACCTCCGGGCGCAAGAGCAAAGATAGACAAATTGCACAAGGGTATTATGAACAGGAACGTGCAAAATAAAAAAATCAAGTACTTGGAAAACAAACGGCTACACGCTGCCGGGCGTTCGAAAACAAACCGAAAATTAAATTTATTTCGGCAAAAAACTGAAAAATGGCTTGACAACAGGGGTTTTGGGGTGTATACTGCATTAGTATCACATAATGGACTAGTGCGTCAAAAAGGGAACTGTGATGGCTGCCGCTTGAGGGGTCACCCCGAAAAGTTTGTGCAAAATGCCGGAAGGTTCCACAGGACGCGGGTCGAATTATGTGTGTCTGCTCAAATTTGACCCGCGTATACGACATCCCGTAGAATATAAAAGTAAGGAGTGGTTGATTTTATGATGAAAGTCAAGCCCGTAAAGCTCGGCAAAACCGAGCGCATGAGCTTCTCCCACATCGACGAAGTCATCAGTATGCCGAACCTGATCGAGGTGCAGAAGAACTCGTATCAGTGGTTCCTGGATGAAGGCCTGAAGGAGGTCTTCCACGATATCGGCACCATTGAGGACTACACCGGCAATCTGGCACTGAGCTTTGTGGACTTCCGGCTGGATAAGGAGCCGAAGTACAGCATCAAGGAGTGCAAGGAGCGCGACGTTACCTATGCAGCCCCCCTGCGCGTCACCGCCCGTCTGCTGAACAAGGAGACCGGCGAGGTGAAGGATCAGGAGATCTTCATGGGTGACTTCCCCCTGATGACCGACGCAGGCACCTTTGTCATCAACGGTGCCGAGCGTGCAATCGTCAGCCAGTTGGTCCGCTCTCCCGGTGTGTTCTACGGCCATGCGAAGGATAAGGTCGGCAACGACCTGTACAGCGCCACCATGAACCCCAACCGCGGTGCATGGCTGGAGTACGAGACCGATGCCGCCAACGTGTTCTATGTCCGTATCGATAAGAACCGTAAGCTGCCCGTCACCGTGCTGTGCCGTGCACTGGGCCTGTCCTCTAACGAGGATATCCTGAACTACTTCGGCGAGGACGAGCGCATTCTGGCCACGCTGGAAAAGGATACCACCAAGAACCGCGAGGAGGGCCTGCTGGAGGTCTACCGCAAGCTGCGCCCCGGCGAGCCCCCCACGGTGGAGTCCGCTACCAGCCAGATCGATATGCTGTTCTTCGATCCGCGCCGGTACGACCTGTCCCGTTTCGGCCGCTATAAGATGAATAAGAAGCTGTCTCTGGCACGCCGCATCATGGACCATGTGGCCGCAGAGAACGTGGTGGATCCCTTCACCGGCGAGATCCTTGTCGAGGCCGACAAGAAGATCGACCGCAAGCTGGCTGAGCAGATCGATGCTGCCGGCGTGAATCTGGTCGTGCTGAAGATCGATGATCCCATGAAGGATCAGCCCCACAAGGTCAAGGTCATCACCAACGGCTGCGTGGACGCACAGGCCATCATCGACAGCTACTACCCCGCATTCAAGGGTGTGGATGTCAAGGAGTGCGGCATCAACGAGCGCTGCTGCCTCAAGGAGCTGCGCAAGATCCTTGATAACGCCTCCAGCGCCGAGGAGGTCATGGAGAGCCTGAAGAAGGATCACGACCTGCTCATCGGCCGTACCGTCACCATCGACGATATCCTGTCCTCCATCAACTACCTGAACGGTCTGGGCTACGGCATCGGCACCACCGATGATATCGACCATCTGGGCAACCGCCGTATCCGCAGCGTGGGCGAGCTGCTGCAGAACCAGTTCCGCATCGGTTTCTCCCGTATGGAGCGCGTCATCCGTGAGCGTATGACCCTGCAGAGTCAGGATCAGAGCGTCATCACTCCGCAGGCACTGATCAACATCCGTCCTGTGGTGGCAGCCATCAAGGAGTTCTTCGGCTCCTCTCCGCTGTCTCAGTTCATGGATCAGAATAACCCTCTGGCTGAGCTGACCCACAAGCGCCGTCTGTCTGCTCTGGGCCCCGGCGGTCTGAGCCGTGACCGCGCAGGCTTCGAAGTCCGCGACGTTCATTACAGCCACTATGGCCGTATGTGCCCCATTGAGACCCCTGAAGGCCCCAACATCGGTCTGATCTCCTATCTGGCATCCTACGCCAAGATCAACGAGTACGGCTTCGTGGAGGCTCCCTACCGCAAGGTCAAGAAGATCTACGACGAGAACAACAATCTCATCGAGCAGGTCGTCACCGACGAGGTGGAGTATATGACCGCCGATGTGGAGGACGAGTACGTTGTGGCACAGGCCAACGAGCCGCTGGATGAAGGCAAGCACTTCATCCGTCCCCGTGTGTCTGCCCGCCGCCGCGACGAGATCTTGGAAATCGACGCAGAGAAGGTCGATTACATGGACGTTTCTCCGCGAATGATGGTCTCTGTTGCTACCGCTTGCATCCCCTTCCTGGAGAACGATGACTGTAACCGTGCACTGATGGGCTCTAACATGCAGCGTCAGGCAGTGCCTCTGATGGTCACCCAGCAGCCCATTGTTGCTACCGGTATGGAGTACAAGGCTGCTACCGATTCCGGCACTGCTGTGCTGGCCAAGAGCAACGGCGTTGTGGAAAAGGTCGATGCCGACCATGTTGTGGTGCGCAACGAGCAGGGCGCTCTGGAGGATTATTCTCTGATCAAGTTTGCCCGCTCCAACGCAGGCACCTGCATCAACCAGCGCCCCATCGTAGAAGTGGGCGAGACCGTCACCGCCGGTCAGGTGCTGGCCGATGGCCCCGCAATGCGCAACGGCGAGATCTCTCTGGGTAAGAACGCCCTGATCGGCTTCATGACCTGGGAGGGCTACAACTACGAGGACGCCGTCCTGCTGAACGAGAAGATCGTGCGTGAGGACGTGTACACCTCCATCCACATCGAGGAGTACGAGACCGAGAGCCGCGATACCAAGCTGGGACCCGAAGAGATCACCCGCGACATCCCCAACGTTTCTGAGGACGCCCTGAAAGATCTGGACGAGCGCGGCATCATCCGCATCGGTGCCGAGGTCAAGAGCGGCGATATTCTGGTCGGTAAGGTCACCCCGAAGGGCGAGACTGAGCTGACCGCTGAGGAGCGCCTGCTGCGCGCCATCTTCGGCGAGAAGGCCCGCGAGGTGCGCGACACCTCTCTGCGTGTGCCTCACGGCGCATACGGCATCATTGTGGATGTCAAGGTCTTTACCCCGGAGAACAGCGACGAGCTGCAGCCCGGTGTGCGCGAGGTCGTCCGTTGCTATATCGCCCAGAAGCGTAAGATCAGCGTCGGCGATAAGATGGCAGGCCGTCACGGTAACAAGGGTGTCGTTTCCCGCATCCTGCCGCAGGAGGATATGCCCTACCTGCCCGACGGCACTCCGCTGGATATCGTGCTGAACCCGCTGGGCGTGCCTTCCCGTATGAATATCGGTCAGGTGCTGGAAGTCAACCTTGGCTACGCTGCCAAGGCCTGCGGCATCAAGGTCATGACCCCTGTCTTTGACTCTGCCCGTGAGAACGACATCGGCGATACCTTTGATACCGCCCGCGAGATGTGGCACGGTGAGAATGCACCTGCATACCCCACCAAGCTCCCCAAGATCATGGGCGAGAAGGGCCACATCATCGACTTCTCCAAGATCGAGCTGGATCGTGACGGCAAGACCACCGTTTACGATGGCCGTACCGGTGAAAAGTTTGATAACCGCGTTACCGTTGGTTATATGTACTACCTCAAGCTGCATCACCTGGTCGACGATAAGATCCACGCCCGTTCCACCGGCCCCTACTCTCTGGTCACTCAGCAGCCTCTGGGCGGCAAGGCTCAGTTCGGCGGTCAGCGCTTCGGCGAGATGGAGGTCTGGGCACTGGAAGCTTACGGCGCCGCTTACACCCTGCAGGAGATCCTGACTGTCAAGTCCGATGATGTGGAGGGTCGTGTCAAGACCTACGAAGCCATCGTCAAGGGCGAGCCCATCCCGCAGCCCGGCATCCCCGAGTCCTTCCGCGTTATGCTGAAGGAACTGCAGTCTCTGGGTATGGACGTGATCGTGCAGGATAAGGACGGCAACGAGATCGATATGCGCCAGAACTTCGACGACGAAGAGACCGGCTTTGATATGCGTGATGTTGCCGGTACCGAGACTGTGGTGCAGGAGAGCGAACTGACTGATTACAACATCAAGGACGCCGATGCAGGTTTCGATGATCCTTCTGTGCTGGAGGACGATAACTCCGGTGCCGAGGCTCCGGCTGCTTCTGACGAAGTAGATTTCTGATCTGGATACACAACACAGCCTTCCCCCCTTGGCCGCGTGCTGCGGCAGGGGAGAAGCGCCTGTGATCCTGTAACAGAAAAGCCGCCTGTATCATCGAAACAACTAGAGATTAAGAAAGGGTTCGTTTCATGGAAAACAACGTTTTCGATTCCATTAAAATCGGCCTTGCCTCCCCGGAGCAGATCCGCGCTTGGAGCTACGGCGAGGTCAAAAAGCCCGAAACCATCAACTACCGCACCCTGAAGCCGGAGCGTGACGGCCTGTACTGCGAGCGCATTTTTGGACCTACCAAGGACTGGGAGTGCCACTGCGGTAAGTACAAGCGCATCCGTTACAAGGGCAAGGTGTGTGATCGCTGCGGCGTCGAGGTCACCAAGGCCAAGGTCCGCCGTGAGCGTATGGGTCACATCGAGCTGGCCGCTCCTGTGAGCCACATCTGGTACTTCAAGGGCATCCCCAGCCGCATCGGCCTGATGCTGGACATCAGCCCCCGCCTGCTGGAAAAGGTGCTGTACTTTGCAAGCTATATCGTCACCGATCCCGGTCTGACCCCGCTGGACAAGAAGCAGCTGCTGACCGAGAAGGAATACCGCGAAATGTGCGAGCGCTACGGCGACGAGTTCGAGGCTGCCATGGGCGCCGAGGCTGTCCAGACCCTGCTGAAGGAGATCGATCTGGATCAGCTGAGCGCTGAGCTGACCGCCGAGGTGGAAAAGTCCTCCGGCCAGAAGCGCGTGCGCATCCTCAAGCGTCTGGAGGTTGTTGAGGCTTTCCGCATCTCCGGCAACCGTCCCGAGTGGATGATCATGGATGTGCTGCCCGTGCTGCCGCCTGACCTGCGCCCCATGGTTCAGCTGGACGGCGGCCGCTTTGCCACCTCCGACCTGAACGACCTGTACCGCCGCGTCATCAACCGCAACAACCGTCTGCGCCGCCTGCTGGAGCTGGGCGCTCCTGACATCATCGTGCGCAACGAGAAGCGGATGCTGCAGGAGGCTGTGGACAGCCTGATCGACAACGGCCGCCGCGGCCGTCCGGTCACCGGCCCCAACAACCGCGCACTGAAGAGCCTTTCTGATCTGCTGAAGGGCAAGCAGGGCCGCTTCCGTCAGAACCTGCTGGGCAAGCGTGTTGACTACTCCGGCCGTTCCGTTATCGTCGTCGGTCCTGAGCTGAAGATGGATCAGTGCGGTCTGCCCAAGGAGATGGCTCTGGAGCTGTTCAAGCCCTTTGTCATGAAGGATCTGGTGGAGAAGGGCATTGCCAACAACATCAAGTCCGCCCGCAAGATGGTCGAGCGCGCAAAGCCCGAGGTCTGGGACAGCCTCGAGACCGTCATCAAGGGTCACCCCGTGCTGCTGAACCGTGCACCTACCCTGCACCGTCTGGGCATTCAGGCCTTTAACCCCGTGCTGGTGGAGGGTCGTGCCGTCAAGCTGCACCCGCTGGCCTGTACCGCATTCAACGCCGACTTCGACGGCGACCAGATGGCAGTCCATCTGCCTCTGAGTGAGGATGCCTGCCGTGAGGCTAAGATGCTGATGCTGGCTTCCGGCAACCTGCTGAAGCCCTCTGACGGCGCACCTGTTACCGTGCCTACGCAGGATATGATCCTGGGCAGCTACTACCTGACCACCGTCCGCGAGAACGACGAGGGCGCAGGCAAGGTGTTCCGTGATGAGAACGAGGTTCTGATGGCTTACGCCGAGCACGTCATCACCCTGCACGCACCCATCAAGGTGCGCCGCACCATGACCATTGACGGCGTGGAGCGCACCGGTCTGGTGGATGCCACCGCCGGCCGCATCATTTTCAATAATCCCATTCCTCAGAATCTGGGCTATGTGGATCGTACCGATCCCGAGCACTGGCTGGAGTACGAGGTCAGCTTCCGCGTGACCAAAAAGACCCTGCCCGAGATCATCTCCCGCTGCATGACCCGCAACGGCACCCGCAAGTGTGCTAAGATGCTGGATGCCATCAAGGCACAGGGCTATAAGTACTCCACCCTGTCTGCTATCTCCGTGGCTGTGTGCGACGCTGTGATCCCGCCCCAGAAGCAGGAGCTGATCGCCGAGGCCGATAAGGAAATCGCCAAGGTCGGCAAGCTGTTCAACCGTGGTCTGATCTCGGATAACGAGCGTTACAACAAGACCATCGATATCTGGCAGAAGACCACCGATAAGGTCTCCAAGGCTCTGGCAGACAACCTGCCCAAGGACAACGAGATCTATATGATGGCAGACTCCGGTGCTCGTGGTTCTATGAACCAGATCAAGCAGCTGGCTGGTATGCGCGGCCTGCTGGCAAACACCGCCGGTCACACCATCGAGATGCCCATTCGTGCAAACTACCGCGAAGGTCTGAACATTCTGGAATATTTCGTTTCTGCCCGTGGTGCTCGTAAGGGTCTGGCTGATACCGCTCTGCGTACTGCCGACTCCGGTTACCTGACCCGCCGCATGGTCGATGTTTCTCAGGACGTCATCGTCCGCGAGATCGATTGCGGCACCACCGATGGCCTGTGGGTCTCTGAGATCCACGAGGGCAAGGAGAAGATCGAGAGCTTCCGCGAGCGTCTGATCGGCCGTTTTGCCGTCGGCGATGTGGTCAATCCCATCACCGGCAAGGTTATCGTGCCCGAGGGCAAGATGATCGACCTGTACGATGCCAACGAGATCGAGGCAGCCGGTATCACCCGCCTGAAGATCCGCAGCCTGCTGACCTGCCGTGCAAAGACCGGCGTCTGCGCACGTTGCTACGGTTCCGATATGGCCAACGGTGAGCCGGTCCGTCTGGGCGAGTCTGTCGGTGTTATCGCCGCAGAGTCCATCGGCGAGCCCGGTACTCAGCTGACGATGCGTACTTTCCATACCGGCGGTATCGCATCTGCCGAGGATATTACACAGGGTCTGCCCCGTGTTGAGGAGCTGTTCGAGAGCCGCCGTCCCAAGAGCATGGCCATCATGAGCGAGATCTCCGGTGTGGTCTCTCAGGACGACACCAAGAAGAACGTGGTCATCAAGGTCACCGGCAAGGACGAGAACGGTGCTGAGGAAGTCAAGAGCTACTCCATCCCGTTCACTCAGCATTCCCGCGTGATGCCCGGCGACCGCGTGGAGAAGGGCGACATCATCACCCGTGAGGGCGTGCTGTACCCGCAGGATATTCTGGCCATCAAGGGTCTGGAGGACGTGCAGAACTACCTGATCAACGAGGTCCAGAAGGTCTACCGTCTGCAGGGCGTTGAGATCAACGATAAGCATATCGAAGTCATCGTCCGTCAGATGTGCCGCAAGGTGCGCGTGACCGACTCCGGCTCCTCCAACCTGATCGGCGGTGCTCTGGCAAGCCGTCTGGAGGTGGAGAACATCAATGCCGATCTGCAGAAGCGCATTGATGCAGGCGAAGAGGGCCTGAAGCTGGTAGAGTATCAGCAGGTGCTGCTGGGCATCACCAAGGCTGCTCTGGCCAACGACTCCTTCCTGTCTGCCGCTTCCTTCCAGGAGACCACCCGCGTGCTGACCGAGGCTGCCATCAAGGGCAAGGTCGACCCGCTGTCCGGTCTGAAGGAGAACGTCATCATCGGTAAGCTGATCCCCGCCGGTACCGGTCTGCCGGAGGTGCGTGAGGATCTGAAGAACCGTGAGGCTGAGCGCGATGCCGAGATCGCAGCCGAGCTGGCTGCCTCCGCACAGTAAGCGCGGCATCTGTCAGGATCTGATCCGTTAAACAAAACCGCTCCGTGGGCGAAAGCCTGCGGGGCGGTTTTTGCGTGCCAAAGGCAGCGCAGCAGGGGATGGAAAAGGCACTTTTTCTGCCAAAAACTGTCTGAAAGAAAAAATCTGGAATAAATACAAAAAAATTTGCAAAAACTGTTGACATCCGGCCGCAAAGAGGGTATTATATAACTGTTGCGCGTCCCTCATGGGGATAGTGCGGCTAAAAAGTCGGAAAATGCTTCCGATGTTCATCATTAAGAAAGGAGAAACAAAATGCCTACTTTTAACCAGCTTGTACGCAAAGGCCGTGAGGTCCTGACTACCAAGAGCACCGCTCCCGCTCTGCAGAAGACTTATAACTCTCAGAAGAAGCAGTACTCTGATCTGAGCAGCCCCCAGAAGCGTGGTGTCTGCACTGCAGTTCGTACCATGACCCCCAAGAAGCCTAACTCTGCTCTGCGTAAGGTTGCTCGTGTCCGCCTCACGAATGGTATCGAGGTCACCTCTTACATTCCCGGTATCGGCCATAACCTGCAGGAGCACTCCGTCGTGCTGATCCGTGGCGGCCGTGTTAAGGACCTGCCCGGTGTGCGTTACCACATCATCCGTGGTACCCTGGATACTCAGGGTGTGGCAGGCCGTAATCAGGCCCGCTCCAAGTACGGCGCAAAGCGTCCTAAGGCCGGTGCTGCAAAGAAGTAATTGAGGACAACCGCCATAAACGGCTTTCCTTTATATAAATAACAAGTCCGCTTAAAAGCGGAGGGTAACGGTTTATGTAAGGTCAGCTCTTTGTGACACAACGGGAGTTTTATTACTTTCGAGTACCGATGATATCATTCTGTGAAGGAGGGAAGAAAGATGCCTAGAAGAGGTAACATTGCTAAGCGCGATGTCTTAGCTGATCCTATTTACAATTCCAAGATGGTCACCCGCCTGGTCAACAGCGTCATGCTGGATGGCAAGAAGGGCGTCGCTCAGAAGATCGTTTACGAAGCTTTCTCCATGATTCAGGAAAAGACCGGCAACGATCCTCTGGAGACTTTCGAGAAGGCGATGGAGAACATCATGCCCAGCCTCGAGTGCAAGACCCGCCGTGTTGGTGGCGCTAACTACCAGGTTCCCCTGGAGGTCAGCCCCGCTCGCCGCGAGACTCTGGGTCTGCGCTGGCTGACTGCCTACAGCCGCACCCGTGGTGAGAAGACCATGGCACAGCGTCTGGCTGCTGAGATCATGGATGCTGCCAACAACACTGGTAACGCCGTGAAGAAGCGTGAGGACACTCACAAGATGGCAGAAGCTAACAAGGCTTTCGCACATTTCCGTTATTGATCTGTTCTGTAGGAGGTTAATTTCATGGCTACACCCAGAGAAGTTTCTCTTCAGATGACGAGAAATATCGGCATTATGGCTCATATCGATGCCGGCAAGACGACCACTACCGAGCGTATCCTGTACTACACCGGTATCAACCATAAGATCGGTGAGGTCCACGATGGCGGCGCCACGATGGACTGGATGGTTCAGGAGCAGGAGCGTGGTATCACCATCACTTCCGCTGCTACCACCTGCTACTGGTCTCACTCTGAGACCCAGAAGGATCCGGTCGCGTTCAAGAAGAATCGTCACCGCATCAACATTATCGACACTCCGGGCCACGTGGACTTCACTGTTGAGGTCCAGCGCTCTCTGCGCGTTCTGGACGGTTCTGTGACCGTTCTGGCCGCAAAGGGTGGTGTCGAGCCTCAGTCTGAGACCGTTTGGCGTCAGGCTGATGAATACAAAGTCCCCCGTATGGTGTACGTCAACAAGATGGACACCATGGGTGCTGACTTCTTCC
>ERZ779890.2406-NODE-2406-length-17900-cov-7.160493_pt1 | contig 17900 bp, 18 predicted proteins | sample MGYA00511553_ERZ779890 | MGnify/ENA primary metagenome ERZ779890 (study PRJEB29588, sample SAMEA2152064) | human gut metagenome | biome: human gut; feature: human-associated habitat; material: faeces | place: Denmark | collected 2008/2010 ... | reverse complement strand
AAATTAATTTTATAATATCTAAATTATATTTGCCGGCACACTCTTTCTTCCGCTGAGATATGGCAATCCCCCGCAAACACAAAAAGAGCGCGCCGTGCGGCGCGCCCAACGTTTCTCAACTGCCTTACATTCCGGAGAACAGGCGCACCGGAAGAATCAGGTAATAAAATGCGCTGCCCTGCACCGGCCGCACCACACAGGGGCTGATGTTGTTGTTCATGTCAAGATAGAGCTCATCTTCATCCAGCACGCGCAGCACATCCGTGAAATACTTTGCGTTAAAGGCAATCTCAATGTCCTCACCCATAGCATCCACGGCGATCTCCTCGTGGCTGCGGCCGAGTTCGCTGTTTGCGGCAATGGTCAGCTTATCGGAGGTGAACGTGAACTTGATGAGGTTGCTCTTGCCCTCGCGCGCCATCAGTGCAACGCGGTCGATGCCGCTCATCAGCTCCTGCCGGTTCACACGCACGCGGGTTTTATGGCCATCCGGAAGAATCTGCTTGTATTTGATGAACTCTCCGTCCATCAGCCGCGCAGTGATGTTCGTATGTGAAAGGTCAATCATCACATGCGTTTTTGAAAAGATCATATCGAATTCCTGATCGCTGTCCGGCAGGATCTTGCTGATTTCAAGAAGGGAGCGCGCGGGGATCACAGCGCTGCGGTCCGCAAGCATGCCGCCCGGGATGCGTTCCATGCGCATGGCAAGGCGGTAACCATCCAGCGCAACAAGGGAAAGGTCTCCCTCATGCTGTTCGAGCAATGCGCCCGCAAGGATGGGCTTTGCATCGTCCTGCGCCGCCGCAAAAATGCACTGGCGGATCATGTTCTTGAACGCATCGCATTTCATTTTGATGATGTGCTCCCGCGTAACGGTGGACATGGTATGGAAGCCTTCCGCATCCTCGCCCTGCAGCGTGGTTTTAAAGGAACCGCTTTCGATGGTGGCCGTGCCTTTTTTCACGTCGATGAACGTCATCTCGCCGGGCAGGCGGCGCACCATCTCGGAAAACAGCCTGCCGGGCAGGACGATTGCGCCTTCTTCCTGCACGGTTGCGGCCACGTTGGTTTCAATTTGAAGCGAAAGATCGGTGCAGCGCAACAGCAGCCAGCCGTTTGAGGCTTCAAGGTAAATCCCTTCGAGGATGCTGACCGTTGTGCGGACGGACAGCGCCTTGATGACGGTCGAGATGCCGGCATTGAGTTCCTGTGTGTTAATGTGGATACGCATGGTGGACCTCCGTATTTTCAGTGCATGTTTTATAATAATAGTTCGTCGCCGTAGCAGTAGGGGGTGTGGGAGCTGTGGAAAACCCAAATTTTCCAAGAAAGGAAAACGGTTTTGGCTGTTGGAAACGCTGTGGACATCCTCCCGTGAATTCAACCGCTTTTCCACACCGTCCCCTCTGCCAACAGTTTCCACATTTTCTCCCTGTGGATTCCACATCCGGGTGTGGATGGTTTTTGCGGTACCAGGAAGGAATGCCTGATTCTTAATTATACCATACTGAGAGCCATGTTTCGAGGGAGGAAGGAAGTTTTTTGCGTGTTCAGTTTGCTGTAAGGATTCTTTCGCCGGAGCGCTGGCGGGGTTGCCGGAAACCACAGCGCATCCCTTGCAGGTTCATCCGCTGTGATAGAGAAAAGGCGTACCGCAAAGGCACGCCACAGTATAATGCAAAATTGAAAACTCAGTTTTTCCGAATCCGCTTCGTGAGATCCTCCAGCACAAGCACAAGCTGCGGATTTTCGTTCATGTCAGCCCTGATCTTTTTGCAGGCGCTGATCACGGTCGTGTGGTCCCGCCCGCCAAAGCGGCGGCCGATGGCCTTGAGCGATTCCTCGGTCAGCTCCTTGGAAAGGTACATCGCTACCTGACGCGGGTAAGTGAATTCCATCGTGCGGCGCTGGGAAAGGAGCGCATCCACATCCACGGAATAATAATCCGCCACGATTTGCTGAATCAGCTCCACCGTGACCTTGCGGTTTTCATAGCCGGGAATGATGTCCTTGAGCGCAGCATCCGCAATGTGCATGTCCAACGGGCGCTTGGTGAGCTTGGCGTAAGCATACACGCGCGTAAGCGAGCCTTCCAGCTGGCGGATGTTGGAATTGACCTTTTCCGCGATGTAGGAAAGCACGGATTCGTCCACATCAATGCTTTCATCCGTCGCCTTCTTTTTGAGAATGGCGATGCGCGTTTCAAGGTCGGGCGGCTGAACGTCCGTGATGAGCCCGCCTTCAAAGCGCGAACGCAAGCGTTCCTCCAGCGTGGTCAGCTCCATGGGCGGCCGGTCAGAACTCAGGATGATCTGCTTGCCGGAGGTGTGCAGGGCGTTGAAGGTGTTGAAAAACTCCTCCTGCGTGCGCTCACGGCTGGAGATGAACTGAATATCGTCCACCATGAGAACATCCGCGCTGCGGTACTTGTTGCGGAACTGCGCGTTCTTGTTCTCCTGGATGGATTGGATGAATTCGTTTGTGAAGGTTTCGCTCGTCACATAAATGATGCGCGCATCCGGGTTGTTTTGCAGCATTCGGTGGCCGATGGCGTGCATCAGGTGCGTTTTGCCAAGGCCCACCCCGCCGTAAATGAACAGCGGGTTATAAGCGGAGGAAGGGTTGTCCGCAACGGCCTGCGCCGCAGCATGCGCAAAGTTGTTCGAGCTGCCGATCACGAAGGATTCAAACGTATATTTGGGGTTCAGCGTAAAATCGCTGCTGTAAGCTGTTTTCCCGGCGTTTGGGTCCGGGTAATCCCCGCGTTCCGCCTCGTCGATAAAGCGCACAAGATAGCCCGTTCCGTTCGCCCGGTTCACGGCATCGGTCACCATCTGCGTGTAAAGGGAGCGTAGTGTGTTTTTTGAAGTTTCGTTTTCCGCCTGCAGAACAAGCGTGTTGTCCTTGATGCAAATGGGCTGAATCGGCGTGATCCATGTCTTATAGCTGATGGGCGTCATTTGCTCCTGCAAGGCCGCGAGGGATTTTTCCCATACTGCCCGGCTTGTTTTCATCGTAAGTTCCCCCGCTCTTCGGAAATCATGCAGCGCAAATGTGGATAACCATCCACATTTGTGGATAACCATGTGGATAAATTGCATCTATACGAAAAAAGCTGCCGTCGGCAGACCTGGTTTCGCACGATCAATCAAACTCTGTTTTGGTATCATATCAAAATTGCAGGGTGCTTTCAAGTGCGGCGCGCCTGTTTTTCGGCAGAATTCTTGGAGGCTTGTGTTGAAAAAAAAGAAGATAACAACATCTTGTGTTTCTGTGGAAAATGTGGAGAAACAGGATGCGGTATACTTGCCTGCACGTTCTGAAAACGCCCGCAAACGCTGAATATTTCTTGACAGAAACATGCGCGTTCCGATATAATTGGGAATTGACGGATTCGATCATCGGGCGCAAAGCGGCATGGGGCCGCAAGCGCTTAGAATAGCTGGAAGAGAGGTGCACCGACATGCTTCAAACGTATCAGCCCAAGAAAAGGCAGCGCAAGAAGGTTCACGGTTTTCGTCAGCGCATGAAGACCAAGAACGGCAGGAACGTACTTGCCCGCAGAAGGCTTAAGGGCAGGAAAAGACTGTCTGCGTAAAAGCTTGATCAAAAGTTTGGCGGCAAGCGGTCGGAACAGGAACGGATCGCTTGCCGTGTGCTTTTCGCAGGAAAACGAACCTTTTTCCCGCTGTATCCGTGCGGGGGAGAACAAACACATGGTGAAAACCAACAGGTGAAACGCTGTTATTCTTTAAAGCGGAACAAAGAGTTCCGCCATGTATACCGCAAAGGTCAATCCAAGGCGGCCCGGCAGCTCGTGCTCGTTTACGCCAAAGCTGGCAAAAAGCCGAAACAGCCTCCGGTTCACGTTGGATTTTCCGTCAGCAAAAAGCTTGGCAACAGCGTCGTCCGCAATCGCGTCAAACGCCGGTTGAGGGAATCTTTTGGCCCGATGATCCCGTGCGTGAAAGACGGATACAACCTTATCTTCATAGCTCGAGAGCCGGTTGTGGGCGAGAAATTCACCGCGATTCAAAGCGTTATGCGCAGCCTGCTGCGCAGAGCGAACCTTCTGAAAACGGAAGAGGAAAAACACAAAGCCGAACATCGCGCAAAACGGGAGGCCGAGGGGGCGGAAGCGGAGCAATGAAACGGGTTTTGCTGTCGCTGATCCGCGGCTATCAGGTTTATATTTCCCCCCGCCATCCCGGATGCTGCCGTTATACGCCGACCTGCTCCAATTATGCGCTCATGGCCATTGAAAAGCATGGCGTAATCAAGGGCGGGCTTCTCGCGTTTTGGCGCATTCTGCGCTGCAATCCGTTTTCCAAAGGCGGCTATGACCCCGTTCCATAAAACTTAAAACAGCGGCAGCGGTTTCCGCTTCTGCGGCGGGGCATGAACGAAAGAATTAGGAAAAGAGAGGAAAATCCGTGCAAGGCGATTTCTTTTTAACTACATGGTTCCTGGAGGCGATGCGCTGGCTTTATGAAAACATCGGCAGCGTATTTTTTACGATTCTGATCAGCACCGTTGTTCTGCGCGGGCTTACGGTTTTTTCCGACATCAAAACGCGCAAATCCTCCATGAAAATGCAGGCCATCCAGCCGGAAATCCAGCGCCTGCAAAAAAAGTATAAGGACGATCCCCAGCGCATGAACCGCGAGCAGCAGAAGCTCATGAAGGAACGCGGGGTGAGCATGTGGGGCAGCTGCCTGCCGATGCTCATTACCATGCCGCTGTTCTTCTGCTTCATTGCGGCATTCCGCTTCTGGGGCTACGAAATGACGCTGCGCCTCATCACAGAGGAGGCGGATCAGGCCATGGAGCTGTTCAAGTCCTTCAAATTTCTTTGGGTCAACAACATCTGGCAGCCGGACAACGGCCTTTCTGCGGTTGTGCAGAGCGGCCAAAGCTTTCTTGCTACGCCGGACCTTGCAAACCTGCTCTTCCTGAAGGACAACACGGAAGTTTGGCAGAAGCTGATGGATATGGGCATTGCGGCACGTTCCTATTTTGTGGACAACAACGGCGTGATGCAGCAAACCTACCGCTTCCTGACGAGCGAGAGCGCCATTGCGGCCTATAACCAGGCGGTTCAGCCTTTCCTTGACCTATACGCGGGCTACAACAACGGCTGGTTCATCCTGCCCATCCTTTCGGGCGTCAGCCAGTTCTTTGCATCCTGGCTCATGCAGCGCAACCAGCCCAAGACGGACAACCCGGCCGCAGGCAGCGGAAAGATGATGATGTACATCTTCCCCATCATGTCCTTCGTGTTCTGCCTGTCGTATAATGCGGCGTTTGCAATTTATTGGACGCTCAGCAGCGTTCTGATGCTGCTTGTGAACCTTTACATGAACAAAAAGTACCCCATGACACCGGTTGTGAAGGAGGAAGGAAAATAATGAGGACCTTGGAAGCCACCGGAAAATCCATCGACGAGGCCATATTTAACGGCCTGCGCGAGCTTCAGATTTCCATCGACGAAGTGGAGATTGACATCATACAACAGGAAACCAAGGGTGTGTTCGGCATCGGCGCAAAGCCCGCGATTGTGCGGCTGATTGAGCGCGAACCGGAAAAGATCGTCATCCCGGATTATGTTGCAAACAAGGACATGCCGCGCGAACGCCGCGAACGCAGGGACAACCGCGAACGGCGCGACAGGAACCGCAGCCGCCGCGAAACCTACGACAGCACCCCCGTCCTTCCGCGCGAGGAGATCAACTATTCCGCGGAAGCGGCGGAAGGCAACGCTGCAGCGGACTTCCTGAAGGGTCTGCTTGCCGCGATGGGCGTTGAGGCCACGGTGCTTGCCAATATTACTGAGGAAGGGATCCGCCTCAGGATCGATTCCGCCTCCATGGGCATTTTGATCGGCCACCGGGGCGAGACGCTCGATGCCATCCAGTACCTTACTTCGCTCTGCATCAACCGCAGCCGCAAGGAAACGGGCTATACCCGCGTCACCATTGATACCGAGGGCTACCGCGACAAGCGGGAGGAAACGCTCACCCGCCTTGCCCGCAAGATTGCCTCGCAGGTAAAGGCCACGGGCCGCGCGCGCACGCTGGAGCCGATGAACCCCTATGAGCGCCGCGTTCTGCATGCAACGCTGCAAAACAATCCCTATGTGACCACTTACAGCGAGGGCGAGGAGCCCAACCGCCGCGTGGTCATCGCGCCGAAGAAGCGCGAAGAACGCTAACGCAAAGAGCCGCCTTCGGGCGGCTTTTTTCCTCACGAATTCCCGGTCACCGTTTGGCCCATCCTTTTATCCGCTTTTCCCGCAATCATCAAAACAAAGAAAAGTATGCCCAGCGCGCCCTTGCGGCTGCCTTTGCGGCATGCTATAGTTTTATTTGCATAAAAAGCGGCACCCGGGAGGAAGTTTGTCCATGCAGAAGCCAACCAAATTCGGAAGCTATATCATTATCCCCCTGAAATATGACCATGAAAGTTTTCAGGAAGCAAAACTGAAGGAAAAATTGCAGGTTGTTCCCGTTACGACGATGGATCTCAATGAAAATGTGAAGGAGATCTTTAACCGGTCAGCCCATGCGGTCGGTACCTGTTACGGCGTTTCGCGCAGCATTTTGTGTGAAGCATTCCTGAATGCGGAATCCTTTACTGTGCAGGATAATTGCGCCGCACTTCCGTTTCAGATTGCAGACTCCTACCTTTATGTTTTCCATACGCAGCTGGCATTCTTATGCTTGCAGATCACCTATGATGCCATGGAGGTGATCTCTAAAATCCTCAACCCCGGTTTTGCAAGCAACACATCCCAGTTCCACTGGGTAGACCCGGAGGGTGGCTGCCACGGCTTTTCCATGGAGGAGTGGTTGGCGCGGCTTCTCACCCCGTTTGGGCTTCGGAAGTTCTTCGATGGTAAGTCCTCCTTCCTGCTGGATGCCTACACATATCTCTTGGCTCTGACGCCCGAACGCTTCAGAACGCTGGATGAGATAAAGCGGATCACGTTCCGCCTGCATCAGATGATTCCGTTGGATACTCCGCTCGAAGATGAATCGGAGGATGACATCCGCTATGCTTACGCCGTCAAGAACCCGGGTAGAGGTTCTTACCGTTGGGGCTGCTGTATCGCTTCACAAACCATTTCCTATGCAGTTGCAGATGAGAGCATGGATTTGGAACGGGAGATGAAAACGCAGGCCAGCGATGGGCTGCCGATGGTCGCTCTGGCTTTATATGAAAAATATACGTGCCTGCGCTTTACTCAACTCATCACTGCGTTGGAGCAACGCAAAATGAAACAGGTAAAAAACCTGAAAAAGATCATGTTGGAATTCCAGGCATTTGGTACGATTTCCCCGGCAAATCTTTCCCGCTGGAATAACGTAAAGCAGATATATGCCTATATACTGGAGGTCAACGACATTCCCGCTTCGGTTTCGGATGTCAGCACAAAAATCAACATATTGGCTGAACAGCAGGAGGACTTGGAACGTTCGCGCAAGGAGACGCTTGTCAACCTCATTACGATCTTCGGGGTGATTTCTATTCTAGCCTCGGTTTTGGATATCGTGCAGACGCTTTCCAGCGGAGGTACTTTCATTTGGACGACGACAATCGTTACAAACGTTGCACTGCTGCTCGTTTTGGGATTGGCCATGCGGATAAATAAGTAACACGGCCCTTGCTGATACGGCAATCCCCCGTCAGCGGCTTTGCCGCTGCTTCTCGGTGCGCAGCCGCCGCGTGGTCATCGCGCCGAAGAAGCGTGAGGAACGCTAACGCAAGCCACCTTCGGGCGGCTTTTTCCGTGTCGAAAAAGCGGGATTCGGCTGCCTTAAACCAATATAATATATTTTTTGTTTTGAATGGAAAAGGCTGTGCTTCTATGGTATAAAATAATTAAGATGAATCCGATGCAGCAATGAACAAAGCAAACCAAGGCAAAAACTGAAGCAAACAAAGACAAGAGCTGAACAAAGACGAGAACCGAATATTGATTATGGAGGAGGATTTGAATCAAATGAAACGGATCTTATGTTTCATGCTCGCATTGTGCATATGCGCATGCCTTGCCGCCTGCGGCGATGGTGATAGCGCGAAGTGGATAGAAAACGGAGCTGCTGATAAGCTGGCGCTGAAATGCTCGGTCAACGTAAAGGGGGGTGTGGTATCAAACGCTAATTATATTGTAGCGGGCGATAATGGCCCCGAAAATTATGTTTACTCCACGGACAAAGGCGTTCAAAGGGTGGAAGGCGATGGTGCATCCGACTATTCCGGTTTGGATGGAGTTCTGACCATGGCTGACCTTGAAAGGATATTTGAGACGATCATGCAATGGGTGCCTGAAAACCTGCCCGATAGAAAAAGCTATTACGGCATCGCAACCCTTCTTCCAAAATATGCCTTTTTGGAGCCTGTCGAAAACGCTTATGTTTACTCTCTTGAGACGAAAGAAATCACTGCGCTTGACGGTCTGTATGCCGGCTCTCAGGAGTATGGCAGCATAAGTATAGGCGCGCTTGAAGGTTCCATGGTGACCGTTTACATTGACGGCTAAACCGTTGGTTCGAGAAGCTGCTGCAGAATAAAACCCTGCAGCAGCTTTTTTGTCCGCTTACGCGGGCTGAGGATTGCCTTCATCCCCCACCTGCGCAACTTACTTCGCCGGAGGCGGCTGGAATCCTGCATTTATGGATCAGGTAACCATAAAATGATGAAAAAACTGTTGGTGGCATTGTCACATTTTGCGCCTGTTGTGCGTTTATAAAATAGATGGACAAACAGTCAATCTCAATGGATGGGGATGTTGAATGAACCTGCTGGAAAAAGCACTTGCGGCATACAGGGACAATTATGAGGCGCTTTGTGTGCAGGCATGCGGCATCACGGGAAACGCACAGGATGCGGAGGATGTGATGCAGGCTGTGCTGCTGCATCTGCTGGAATGCCCGGAACGCATAACCTCCGCGCGCAACCTCCGCAGCTTTCTGCAAAGAGCCGTGCGCAACCGCGCACTCGATCTTTTACGCAGGCGGGGACGCTGCACGCCAATGGAGGAAACGACGCTCGCGCAGTTCGGCAGTGAAACCACGCCGCACGAAACGGATGAAGTGCTTTGCATGCTTACGCTGCACAAGCTTCTTGCCGGGCAGCCGGAAGCGCTTCGGGAGGCGTTCATTGCGCATGTTTTATATGATGCGCGCATCAAGGAGCTTGCAGACGAGCTGGGCGTCGCGCCCAACACGCTAAGCCAGCAGTTCCGGCGGATAAAGCAAAGCATTCGAACGGCGCTTGTAAAGGAGACAGGCGCTTTTGATAAAATATAAGGGAGGGAACCGGATGAACTGGAGGGGCATAAAACGCAGACTGAAACGCAACCCGGCCCTGCTGGACATGAACTACCGGGCTTTGCCGGGCACCGCGGAGGCGATGGCGCGCTCCATGCGGGCTTTTTCCGAAATGGCAGAGACTGTGCGGCTTCGTGCTTCACTGACGGAAGAGCGCCGGAATATGCTTGCGCACGCCATAAATCCGGAGCCGCGTTCTCACCGGCGCAGAGCATGCGCGATGCTCTCGTGCGCTTTGGCTGTTATCCTGCTCTTGGCCACGGCTGTTTCCGGCGTTTTTTTGCCGCAGGAGGATGTGTGGATTGTATCCCGGCTTGCGGCATGCCAGCAAAACGACGAGGAATCCGTTTCGGTGCGCTGGCATATGCGAACGGGAGGGGGAAGCGTGCGTTGCGGGTGGCCGTGGCAGGACACAGCGGTCTTGTATGAATACGCGTTGCAGGATGGAGAGCCGGAGATCCAAACCATTCTCTGCGTTTCCGTCCGGGGCGAACAGAGTTGGCTTTTCCCGTTTGTTCTGGAGGGCTACACTTGGTCAACCGAGGACGGAACCTTACTGCTTACCCTGAGCGGGCGGCGCGACTATCGCTTGTTTGAGCGGGAGTATGTTTGGACAGCACAGGGGGTTTTTTTGGCGCAGGGCTGGCAAAGAGAAGGCGTGCAGCTATTGGAAAAGTAAAAAGCAGGATTTTAGGAGCGGCGGGCTCCAACAGCTTCCATTTTCGGATGGCACGCGAGGGAGCACAGGCCAAATGGTTTGCGGCAATCCCCCTAAAGGCTGCGGTATTGCCCACAATTCGCAAAGGTCGCGCGGTTATGACAATCCCCCGTCAGCACCGCAGGTGCTGCCACCCCCTTTCTAAAGGGGGCATTTGGAAAAGCTGTAACCAAGAGGCTCCTTTTGAAAGGAGCTGTCCGCGTAAGCGGACTGAGGATTGTCTTATTCCCGCAGGTTGCGCTGATACGGCAATCCCCCGTCAGCGGCTCCGCCCCCAATTTTTATGTGGGCCGGTTTCAGGCTGCGTCCCGCAAGTCCGCGAGCGTTTTGCTTACACTGTGGCGGATGGGCTTCCACTCCGCCTTCTGGAACAGCGCGGCCACGGAAACCGGCAGGTAGGTCATCATGAAAAGCGGAAACGTGAACAGGAAGAACACCTTGCGGAAGCTGCTGCAGTAGATGCGCTTCCACTCGCTTGCGAGCGTGACGGCGCCGGTTGCAAGGAGCGTTACATACATGCCGCCGAACCAGCGCAGCAGTTCCCCGCAAAGCGTGCCGAGCACGGGTTCGCGCAGAACGATGAGGCTGTAAAGCGCGCCGCCCGCGTTCAAGAGCGCGCAGGCCAGGGTGAGAACGATTGCCGGGAGGATGGCCATGAGCATGTCGAAGCAGGCATAGCCGCGCTTTCCGCCGCGGAACACGCCGGAGACGAGGCGAACGCCGTATTTGCGGAGCACCTGCAAATACCCGCGGGACCAGCGCAGCCGCTGCCGCCAGGATTGGCGGAAGGACGTGGGCTGTTCGTCATAAAGGATGGCGTTGCCGCAATAGGCGATAAACTCTCCGGAGAGGACGCTGTCGATGGTAAATTCCGTATCCTCCGTAAGCAGATGAAAGGGCCAGCCGCCGTTCTTTTCGATGACCTCGCGCGCAACCAGGAAGCCTGTGCCGCCCACAACGCTTGAGGTTTTAAGCTGCATGCGCGGGTTGTTCATGTATTGCGCATCGCGGAGAAACCAGAGCGAATAGCCTGCGCTGATCCAGTTATCCCCGTAATTCTTGGAGTTGCGGTAGCTTGTTACGATTCGGTTGCCCGCGGCGAAGGATTTGTTCATTTCGGCAATGAAATCCTCGTGCAGAAGGTTGTCCGCATCAAAGAAGAAAAATCCGTCGTACCGCGCGAACACACCCGAGGCGCGCAGCCGTTCAAACAGGAAATCAAGCGCATATCCCTTGCCAATGCGCATGGAGTCAAACCGCTCAAATACGATTGCGCCGCGTGCGCGCGCGACTGCGGCCGTGCCGTCCGTGCAGTTGTCCGCGCAGACGTAAACATCCACAAGGCCGCCGGGGTATTTTTGGGCATGGATGCTTTCAATCAGGTTCCCGATGACGGCCTCCTCGTTGCGGGCGCAGAGGATTGCCGCATAGCGCCGGGGCACGGCGGGCGGCAGCGGTTTTGGGCGTTTGAGAAGCGCCACGGCGAGATAGATGATCTGATATGCGAAGCAGGCGCAGAACAGCGCCGAAAGAAAGTCGTTTATGCGCGTTAAGAATTCCATTGCGGCCCCCCTTGCGTTTTCCTTGCGGCATGCGTGGCATATCCGCATAAGCTAAGCATAGCAAAAACATATAAACAAAGTATCAACAGAAAACTAAGATTTCATTAAAGTTGCATGAGAGGGATATATGGGCAGCTCCGCCCCTTGCGCGGAGCCGGTTCCGTTTTACTGAACCAACGCAGAACACAAGTCCTTTCTTCTTATATTAATAAGCAACCTTGAAAAAAGAGCCGCAATATGATATACTAAATCGAATGATTATAAGGGGAGTGCCATGCAAATTGCGCGGCTTAAACTGAATTATTTCCGCAATTATGAGGCGCTCGACCTGCGCCCGCGCCCCGGCCTCAATGTGATCGTGGGCGAAAACGCGCAGGGCAAAACAAACGCCGTTGAGGCCATCTTTTTTTGTGCGTTCAGCCGTTCCCACCGCACGGCGCGGGATGCGGAACTCATCAACCAGGGCATGTCCGGCGGGTATGTTGGGCTTGATGTGCAGACGCGCGCGGGCGAGCGGCGCATCGAAATGAAGCTGCGCGCGGGCGAACGCAAGCAGGTGTTTATCGACCGGCTGCAAACGCAGCGCAGCGGCGAGCTGATGGGCGTGCTCAACGTGGTGATGTTTTCCCCGGAGGACCTTGAACTCGTCAAAGGCGCGCCGGCGGAACGCCGCCGCTTCCTTGACATGGAGCTGAGCCAGCTGCGCCCGGCGTATTATTACAAAATCCAGCAGTACAACGCCGCGCTCAAACAGCGCAACGCCCTTTTAAAGGGCGAGCCCGGGCGGGAATGTTCCCAGCGCGAAGTGCGGGAACAGCTTTACGTTTGGGATGAACAGCTTGCCGCGGCGGGCGCGGATGTAATGCGCATGCGGCAGGAGTTTGTGGATTCCCTTTCCACGCTTGCGCGGGATTTGCACCGCAGCATTTCCGGCGGGCGGGAACAGCTTGCGGTTTCCTATGCGCCGAGCGTGGATGCCGCGCGCTATGGCGGGACTGAGCGGGAGGCCCTGCAGGAGGCTTTGTACGCTTCGGCGCTCGACGACATCCGCCGCGGGTTTACCACCATGGGCCCGCACCGGGATGACCTTTCCGTTTGCCTTGGGGATGCGCCTGTGCGCGTGTTCGGCTCGCAGGGGCAGCAGCGCACGGCGGCGCTTTCGCTGAAGCTTTCCGAGCTTGCGCTGCTCACGGAGGAAAAAGGCGAACCGCCCGTGCTGCTTTTGGACGATGTGCTTTCCGAGCTCGACGAGCCACGCCAGCGCGCGCTGCTTGAGGCCATGCGGGATTGCCAGTGCTTCCTTACCTGCACATCCCTTGCCGGGCTTGAGCGCGCCGGCATGACAGGCATTCATGCATATGCATGCGAGCGCGGGACGCTGCGGGAACTTTAGGGTGAAGGGCAATAACTCATATTCTCGCCAAATTTTGGCAAAAATAAAAGCGGAGGCTTTTGTATGGATTTGCTGCACATCGGCGGGGACGCCATGGTGGATATCGGCGAGGTGATCGCCATTGTGAGCCGGGATACGGCTATGCGTTCGCGGGACACGCGCCGCGCGATTGACGCTGCCATCGGCAGCGGGCGCATCCGCAGCATCTCCGATGCGCCGGAAAAATCCTACGTACTGATGGAGCGCAACGGGGCGCTTACCGTTTGGTCCTCCCCCATCGCGGCGGAAACGCTGCTGAAGCGCGCAGCGGGGCGCGTCTGCGCCTTGAACGAATGAGGCCGCGCGAAAGGCAGCGCAGGCAAGCGGAAGATACCCACCGGTTGACAAAAAAACGTTTTCTTCCCGTGCGGGAAGGTGAAAGGATATGACCATGAGCAACCATAACGATTACGACGCTTCGCAAATTCAGGTCCTGGAGGGCCTGGAGGCTGTCAAGCGCCGCCCGGGCATGTACATCGGTTCCACGGATGTGCGCGGACTGCACCATCTTGTAAAAGAGCTGGTGGACAATGCCATCGACGAAGCCATGGGCGGCTATTGCAACCACATTGAAATCAACATCCACAAGGACAATTCCCTCACCGTGACCGATAATGGCCGCGGCATCCCCGTGGACGAACACCCAAAGCTGCACAAAAGCGCCCTTGAGGTCGCGCTCACGGTGCTGCATGCAGGCGGAAAGTTCGGCGGAAGCGGCTATAAGGTTTCCGGCGGCCTGCACGGCGTGGGCCTTTCCGTTGTGAACGCGCTTTCCACATGGCTCACCGTGGAAGTGCGGCGGGACAATAAGATCTACCGCCAGGAATACCGCTTGGGCGACCCGCTTGCGCCGGTTGCCGTCATTGGCGCCTATGAGGGCGACGAGAGCGGAACGCAGGTCACCTTCCTCGCCAACGATGAGATCTTTGACGAGGTAAACTATAACTTTGACACCATGGTGAACCGCATGCGCGAGCTTGCGTTTTTAAACCGCGGTGTGCGCATCACCGTCACTGACGAACGGCCGGAGGAGCCCGTGCAGAAATCCTTCTGTTATGAGGGCGGCATCATCTCGTTCGTGAAGCACATCAACCGCAACAAGGACGTGCTGCACCCCGAGCCGATTTACATCGAAGCCCGGCGGGAAGACCCGGAGAAGCAGGAGTCCGCTTCGCTTGAGGTCGCCATGCAGTATAACGACGATTACAACGAAAACGTGTTCACCTTCGCCAACAACATCGGCACCGTGGAGGGCGGCAGCCACCTTGTGGGCTTCCGCACGGCGCTCACGCGCGTGGTGAACGATTATGCGAAAAAATATAAATACATCAAAGAAACGGACGAGGGCTTAAAGGGCGAGGACATCCGGGAAGGGCTTACCGCAATTGTGAGCGTAAAGCTCGTGGAGCCGCAGTTTGAAGGGCAGACAAAGACCAAGCTCGGCAACGCCTATATCCGCACCATGGTGGATGGCGCGGTTGCAAACGGCCTTTCCACTTACCTGGAGGAGCACCCGCAGGATGCAAAGGCTATCGTGGAAAAATGCGTGACCGCCGCACGCGCACGCGATGCGGCCCGCAGGGCGCGCGAGCTGACCCGCCGCAAAACGGCGCTTGACACCACGGCGCTCCCCGGTAAGCTTGCCGACTGTTCCGAAAAGGACCCCGCCAAGTGCGAGATCTTCCTTGTGGAGGGAGACTCCGCAGGCGGAAGCGCGAAACAGGGCCGCAACCCGGCGTTTCAGGCCATCCTCCCGCTGCGCGGCAAGATCCTTAACGTGGAAAAGGCGCGGTTGGACCGCATCCTTTCAAGCGACGCGATCAAGTCCATGATTACGGCGTTCGGCGCGGGCATTGACAGCGATTTTGACGAATCCAAGCTGCGCTATCACAAGATCGTCTGCATGACGGATGCCGATGTGGACGGCGCGCATATCCGCATTTTGATGCTGACCTTCTTCTTCCGGCACATGCGTCCGCTGTTGGAAAAGGGGTATGTGTATGCTGCACAGCCGCCGCTTTACAAGATCTCCCGCGGGAAAAACATCTGGTATGCGTATTCCGACGAGGAGCTCAACAACATCCTCAATGAGATCGGCCGCGACCCCAAGCCCATGATCAACCGGTACAAGGGCCTTGGCGAAATGAATGCGGATCAGCTTTGGGAAACCACCATGGACCCGGAAAACCGCATCCTTTGGCAGGTGCAGCTTGAGGACGCCATGCGCGCGGATGAGATTTTCACCACCCTCATGGGTGATAAGGTGGAGCCGCGCCGAGAGTTCATTGAGCAGAACAGCAAGCTCGTGACGGATCTCGATGTGTAAGGAAGGCCCGGGAGGGCTGTATGAAGCGCCGCTTTTGCGCGGGATCCATGCGCCTTTTTGAACCGCCGGAAACACACGGCATGCAGGAGAACCAGACAACAAACCAGTTGCCAACTGTCAACTTTTAAGAGGGGTAAACTATGTCAGAAACGACCCACCGCATCTATCCGCTCAACATCGAGGAGGAGATGCAGAAATCCTTTATTTCCTACGCCATGGCGGTCATCATCGACCGCGCGCTGCCCGATGTGCGCGACGGGCTGAAGCCTGTGCACCGGCGTATCCTTTATTCCATGGATGAGCAGGGCTTTACGTCCGACAAGCCGTTCCACAAGAGCGCGCGCATCGTGGGCGACGTGCTGGGCAAATACCATCCGCACGGCGATTCTTCCGTGTATGATGCCATGGTGCGCCTTGCGCAGGACTTCAACACGCGTTATCTGCTTGTGGAAGGGCAGGGCAACTTCGGCTCTGTGGACGGCGACAGCGCTGCCGCCATGCGTTATACCGAGGCGCGCCTTTCCAGGCTTTCGGATGAAATGCTTGCGGACATCAACAAGAACACCGTGGACTTCGGGCCGAATTTCGATGAAACGCTCATGCAGCCCAAGGTGCTCCCCTGCCGCTTCCCGAACCTGCTTGTGAACGGTTCGGGCGGCATTGCCGTGGGCATGGCGACGAACATCCCGCCGCACAACCTGCGCGAGGTCATCGGCGCGGCGGTCGAGGTGCTCGATAACCCGGATGCGACGCTCGACGATCTCATGCGCCATGTCCACGGCCCCGACTTCCCGACGAAGGGCATCATCATGGGCCGCGCCGGTATCCGCGCCGCCTACGCCACGGGCCGCGGCAAGGTCACCATCCGCGCGCGCACCGAGTTTGAAGAGCACGGACAGAACCGTGTCCGCATCATCGTCAACGAGCTGCCGTATCAGGTCAACAAGAAGATGCTCATCAAGAACATCGCCGAGCAGGTCAAGGATAAGCGGCTCGACGATATTTCCGATCTGCGCGACGAGTCCGACCGCAACGGCATGCGCATCGTCATCGAGCTCAAGCGTGACGCCAACCCCCAGGTCGCGCTCAACAAGCTCTTTGCCCAGACGCAGCTGCAAAGCACGTTTTCCATCATCAATCTGGCGCTCGTGGATAACCAGCGCCAGCCGAAGATCCTCTCCCTGCGCCACATTCTCGACGAGTATCTGACGTTCCAGGAAGAGGTCATCACGCGCCGCACAAAGTACGATCTCCGCAAGGCGCGCGAGCGCGCCCATCTGCTCGAAGGACTGCTCATCGCGCAGGACAACATCGACGAGGTCATCCATATCATCCGCACGAGCTACGATAACGCCAAGGAAAACCTCATGGCGCGCTTCGGGCTGGACGATGTGCAGGCGCAGGCCATTCTCGACATGCGTCTGAAGGCGCTGCAGGGACTGGACCGCGAGAAACTGCAGAATGAATATGACGAGCTGGAAAAGAAGATCGCGTATCTCGTCTCCCTGCTCGAGGATCCCGAAAAGCTCAAGGGCGTTCTGAAGGACGAGCTTCTCGCCATTGCCGACAAGTACGGCGACGACCGCAAGACCGAAATTCAGGATGTGGAAGACGAGATCGACATGGAAGATCTCATCGCCGAGGAAGAGTGTGTCTTCACACTTTCCCACAACGGCTACATCAAGCGTACCCCCGCCGCCGAGTACCGCGCGCAGAGCCGCGGCGGAAAGGGCGTGCGCGGCATGGCCACGCGCGAGGAGGACTATGTGGAGAGCGTATTCACCGCCTCGACGCACGATTTTATCCTCTTCTTCTCGAGCCGCGGGCAGGTGTACGTCCGCAAGGGCTACCAGATCCCCGAGGCCGGGCGCAGCGCGCGCGGCACGAACATCGTCAACATCCTGCCTCTCGAGCCGGAGGAGAAAATCTCCGCGATGCTCCGCGGCAAGGGCCTGCAGGAGGACGATTTCATCATGTTCTTCACGAAGAACGGCGTCACGAAGCGCATGTCGCAGCTCGAGCTGCGCAATGTCCGCCGGGTCCTGCAGCACGACGATCTTCCCCGCCTGCTTCCCCATGCCGCAGGCGGCATAGCTCCCGGCCTGCAGGATCTGCTCCAGCTTCTCCTCTTCCACCTGCTCCGCCCGGTATTTCTTCACGCTCCTGCGCGTCAGCAAACAACGGATCACATCATTCATAAATAAAACACTCCTTTGGATTTTAATTCTCATAAAACAAGGCCCCAGCAAATCGCCCCGCAAGAAGGTAAAACCTATCCTGATTTCCTCCGCACCTTCTATTGACGGCAATTGTTCTAAGGCAACTGGCTGCAAATCTGATACCCCCGTATCAGGCGGCGCGTACCAAGACGCTCGTAAGGTGACTATCGTGCGGAACGCCAGACGAAAACATCGGTTCCAGCCTAAAATCAGATGCAGAAAGCACCAAACCGTAACCAAGCGCCCTTTTCTTCCCTATCTTTTCCCGCGCAAGGGAAAAGATAGGGCCGCCGGAGGCGCGTCAGAAA
>ERZ779890.2405-NODE-2405-length-17912-cov-2.762390_pt1 | contig 17912 bp, 14 predicted proteins | sample MGYA00511553_ERZ779890 | MGnify/ENA primary metagenome ERZ779890 (study PRJEB29588, sample SAMEA2152064) | human gut metagenome | biome: human gut; feature: human-associated habitat; material: faeces | place: Denmark | collected 2008/2010 ... | reverse complement strand
AAACGGCAACAGGTCGTTATCTGCCGGGCCCCGCAAAGTTTTCGCTTAGGCGAAGTGTTGGCTTCTCACAGAAGAGCCTTGGCAGACGGTCTGACTGACATCACCGACACAGCCTCTCTGATGCGAATCTACGGAAAGAAACTTGCCACAGTCACAGGTCCCGTTGACAACATCAAAATCACAACACAGCGCGACTTTTACACACTCAAGACGCTATTTGACTTGCGCGAGTTTCGACAACTTTTGGAGACAAAAGCACGTGAATAACGATGTTTGGAAAACTCTTGCGCCCTTTTTGCAAGAAGATTACGTAGCCGTAGCCCATGATTCGGCCGTCGGCGGGGAGGCCCTTAACGGCAAAACCGTACTCGTTACAGGAGCAACCGGCGAAATCGGTCGCGAAATTGTCAAAACCCTTCTCGTGGCACAGTCGGTCCGCAACCTCGACTGTCGAATTTATTGTCACGCACGCTCTTACGAGAAAGTCAAGGCTGTTTTCGGTACGTGGATTCCCCCATTTCAAGAGGTCCTTCGCTTCGTCTACGGTGACATTCAATCCTTTGAACTTAAAGCACACATAGATTTCATCATTCACTCAGCCGGTCCGACAGCAAGCGAATTCTTCGTGCGCCGTCCGGTTGAAACCATTGACGCTATCGTCGGCGGAACAAAGCACGTTTTAGATATCGCACGAAAGAATGAAATAACGTCGTTAGCCTACCTGAGTTCCATGGAGGTTTATGGGCAGATTGATTCGGACAATGTCACCGAAACCGATAGCGGGTACTTAAATCCCTTAAGTGCGCGCTCCAGTTACCCGCAAGCAAAACGGTTGGCGGAAACCCTGCTTTATTCTGCTTACACGCAGTTCGGTCTTCCCGTTAAGATTATTCGACCGACCCAGGTCTTCGGGACGCACTTAGGCGCAGGCGACAAGCGTGTTTACGCACAATTTGCGCGTGCGGCGCGAAACGGCAATCCCATTGTCCTTCATACAGCGGGGACAACCCGGCGCGATTACATCTACACTCTCGATGCAGTCCGAGCCATTCTCACAATTCTTTTACGGGGTCAAAACGGCGAAGCGTACAACGCCTCTAATCCGGAAAACTACCTTTCCATTCGCCAAATGGCAAATCTTGCAGCCTCGTTTAATCCCGACAGTCACGTTGTTTTCAATACACAAGCGGGACTAAAAAAAGGCTATGCCCCGACGGTGCAGATACGTCTGAATATTGAGAAACTGAACGCCCTAAACGCTTTTTCGAAAACATCAATCGAGACGATGTTTCGTCATCTGATTTCGGATTTAAAGGTCGACGATGCTCCCTAGTGAAAACGCCTCGGTCTTACTGCCGTCAAATTCCCTATCTCCCGCATCAAGACCTCGTGTTTCCATTGCGATGGCCACTTTTAACGGAGAGCGTTTCGTCCGAGAGCAACTTGAATCGATTTTGGCGCAATCGGTGAGCGACTTTGAACTTGTGATTAGCGACGATGCCTCGACGGACGGAACGTGTGAAATCCTTCAGGAGTATTCGGAAAAGGACGCCCGCATCCGAATTTATCGAAACGACTCAAATTTAGGCTTGAAGAAAAATTTCGAGCGGGCCATTCGCTTATGTCAAGCCGATTTTATTGCCCTTTCCGATCAAGACGACATTTGGTATCCCGACCATCTACAGGTGCTCCTAAGCCATATCGGGCATCACGTTCTGTGTGCCGGCGATGCCAACATAGTCGATGCAAATAACACCGCAACCGGTGAGCGCCTATCACACGCAGACGGCTTTCATGTAATACCACCGCCGGAAAAACTTCTTTGGCGCGTAATGTTTGTGATGAATATACTACAAGGTGCTTCCATGCTCCTACGAAAGGATTTCGTCGAACGCATTCTACCGATACCAGTCTGGGTTTCAATGCATGACAAGTACTTTACAGCCTGCGCTTGCTGTGTGGGAGGTCCTGTTTTCGTACCACGCCCCATTACCCGTTATCGGCAGCACAGCGACAATGTGACGGCCTCCTGTCACAACAAACAAGGCCGAAAAATCATTCCTCTTGCCAAATACATAGACTTTTTAACCGGGAAGTTCCATCCCGTCACAGATCGCGTAGCTCTCTGTCGAAAACTTCTTTCTCTCTTTGGCTCGAACAAAGAAGTGGAAACCATCCTTCAAATCAACCTTAATCTCGCCTCCCGGCGTATCACGCCGGAACTCGTCCGTACTCTTTGGGATAACTACGAATTCATCGTCACCAAACACGGACACCGTGACTTTCTCAAATATCTACTGATTTGGCTTTTCACCGAGCAAAAAGGAGCGTCTTGATGCATCGCGACATCGTTAAATTTCCAGCCCTTTTCTTAGCTCGGCTCCTCTACAGGCTTTTCATGCTCCTGCCGCTAAAAGAAGACACCATTTTGTTTTCGGCATATCAGGGAAGGCAATACACCTGCAACCCGAAGTACCTTTACGAATACATTCGGCATCATTTCGGTCACGCCTACCGTTTACTGTGGGTCCATAGCAAAGGGCAAATGCCGCCGGGCTGTGACGGAACTGTGCGCTTTCTTTCGCTAAAACACATCGTTGCTCTTGCCACAAGTCGGTATATCGTTACCAATCTCGGGATTGAACCTTTCTTTACAAAGCGAGAAGGACAGATTGTCGTTAACACGTGGCACGGCGGCGGAGCGTACAAAAACACGACCATCGGAGGCAGAGTCCGAACCTCTCTTTATAGAGAATATGCACGGCGTGCACGAGCTGAAAATACAACGTTTTTTCTTTCTTCCTGTCGTGCGTATACCGCTCTTTTAAGTGACGCTTGGCGAGCCAAGCCCGAAGCATTTTTACCGGTCGGCAGCCCTCGCAACGATCTTTTCTTTGCTGCCGGGCAAGAAGAAAAACGGCGTGAGGTTTTGAAGCGTCTCGGATTGACAGGCGATGTCGGGTACCTCCTATACGCACCGACGTTTCGGGGACAACCGCACATCGGATTTAAGTTCAAAATCGCTGACTTGAATCTTGACATTCCGACCCTTCTCGCCTCTTGTGAAAAACGCTTCGGGAAACCTTTCAAATTTCTTTTCCGGACGCACATCAATACAACAGGCTGGATACCCTCGGGAGAAAATGTCATCGATGTGTCCGACTATCCGGACATGCAGGAACTCATGCTCGTCGCCGATGTCTTTATCACCGATTATTCCTCCTCTGTTTGGGATTGGGCCATTACGGAAAAGCCCGGGTTTCTTTATGTCCCCGATTTGGATTCCTACGATAAGGACCGAGGGTTCTACACGCCGATTGAGGCTTGGGCCTTCCCATTTGCCAAGACCAATGCCGACTTAAATGCCCTTGTCCTTTCTTACGATGAAACCAAAGCCAGGGAAAAACTTCGCCTGCACGTACAAAAGCTCGGTACTTTTGAAAACGGCAAAGCCTGTGAAATGACGATAAAAGCCATGGGGCTCGGAGCAAAGTAATCGTTCGTCGATTTACTGGAGGCGAGGCTGTTGCAGAGCCAACTTGTAAAAAGTTTGACAGACTCCTGATTCTTCCGAAAAAACTTCTGACGGCAAGTTGCTCTTGGATTTCTCATCAGAGTTCGAGTCGTTTCTCAGTGGCAGGCGTGCAGCCGCCGAAAAAAAACTAGAGGTTGTTGCAAGTTTCTTGAAAAATGGTGTTAGAGCAACGCAAAAATGTCACCGCCCAGCGCAACTCAAAAATGTCACCCACCGGCAACTAAGGTGACAGGAAAACGCTTTTCAAAAAACAAGCAAACGCGAGATCGTTTTTTCGGGCAAATCGTCGACCATAAACCTTGGTTTTTAAGCGGAGTTGACACACGCCGTTTCCTGCTTTTCTTTGAGGACCCAAATGCAGAGCTCAGGCAAAGTACCGCCTTTGTCTGAGCGGGCCTTGACGCTCAAGCGTATTGAGCTCCACGGGAGAGGGCTTAAACGAAGCCGAGAGGCATCCGCTTTGCGTTAGGGTATTGCTTTGCGACGTTGACTGGAGCGAACCTGGAAGCCTGATGCTTGCTTCCGTTGAATTCGGGGAAAACTATGAGACATTTTTGCTTCGCCGGGGAGTGACGTTTTAGCGTTGCCGGTCGGTGACAATATACCTGTGCTCGGCGGTGACGTTTTGCCGTGTCGATCGGTGACACAATCGGTTGCCGGTCGGTGACATCCAAAGTTGCCGGTCGGTGACAGAATGGTTGCCGAAACCGGTGACATTATCGCTGTGCTCTAACAAGTTTCTTGAAAAATGACACACATTTTCAAGTTAGCGCTATAAGAAGCACGGTCAATTTGCATTTTTTCTTCTAAATCACTGCCATGCTTTACGAATTCCGAGCAAGCAACTTCAAGTCCTTTCGGGATGAATTTGTCTTCTCCCTGAAACCGGCTCAAAAACAAAAAGGGCTCGACTACAGTGTTCACGCAGAAAAACTCGGCAGGAAAACCGCTAAGGCTCTGTGCTCCGCCGTGATTTACGGACCCAACGCCTCGGGCAAGACAAACATCATCAGTGCGATGGGGGTCCTTAAGAACATCGTTTTATCCGGCAGCATTCGCAACGGCAACGGCCCGCTTACGCCGAATGCTGCGGCTAACTTATTGGAACTGATACCGAACTGCAACAACACGACTCGGGACCCCGTGAGTTTTTCCATTGAATTTAGTCAAGGAAACTTACTTTTCTCTTATACTCCCAAGATTAACCTCGGGCTCTTCTTAGAGGATTTGTTTCCTCGAGAAATCCTAGGCGAGGAGCTTCAGGTCAACGAGAATCTCATTTTCAAGCGCGAGAAAAACCAAGTTTCGTGTTCCAATCTAACCAAAATCCGCGCTTTCCTTCCGAAAGGAGGAACCAGACTTGACGGAACACGGTCTGCTTTAATCGCAAACAGCCTACAGAGGGAAGAACTTTTCTTAACGAACGGATTCAAATCTATCGTCAGTCCTTCGCTCGTTGCAAGAATCCTAGATTGGTTTTCACATCAGTTTTTGGTTGTGTGTCATGCCGAGGCCATGACAGTCTCTCCGGCTTTAAGCAGCAAACAGAATTCGCCTGTTCCGCTGCCGGATTATTTCAAAGAGGCCATGAAAAATTTCGGCGTAGCCGGTCACGCCCTCGGCTACGTCGCTCAGTCCGAAGGTCAAGGTGCGGAGCTTTGCTCCTTCGTGAACGATCCCACAAAAAAGGACAAATTACAGGGGATTAGTGCCAAAGTCTTTGAGTCCTACGGCACGATTCGTTTTGCTCAACTGTATCCGCTAATTGAACGGACTTTGATAACAGGTGCCGTCCTAGCCATTGATGAATTCGATGCCTCCATTCATCCAATGGCCTTAATCAATATTGTCAATTGTTTTCATAATGATGAAATCAATATCCACGGAGCCCAATTAATTTTTAGCACGCATAATCCGATATTCCTCAACTCCAATTACTACCGCCGTGACGAAATTAAATTTGTCGAAAAAGACAAGGCAACCCAGGGGAGTGTTCAGTACTCCCTATCGGATTTCGGAACAAAAGGAAAAGACGGAGTCAGGAAAAACGAGGATTATTTGAAGAATTACTTTATCAATAGATACGGTGCCCTTGTCTCGATTGATTTTACGGATGTCTTCAAACATGCTGTAGAAGTTTCCGGCGTCAAGGAATTCGACAATGAAAAGACCGATGCGTAAACCCTGCGCTACGTTTTACTTTAGCGTGGAAGGAGAAACGGAAGCAAGTTACCTGCGGTGGTTGCAGAACACCATCAATGAATCTGGCGGGGCAGCCTACACCGTGTGCTTTGACGTTAAAGTGTGTAGCCCCGTCAGTCGAGTCAAAAGAATGACAGTTCCGCAGCGCATCACAATTTATCATTTCTGCGACTGCGAGAGCGCAAGTGAAGAACACCAAAAACGATTCAAGGGGTTTCTCGATGAAATGAAAAACGCCGAGAAGCTCGGAAAACAAGTGACCTACGTTCTCGGCTACTGTAATTTCTCATTCGAGTTGTGGATTCTCATGCATGTAACAAACGCTCAAAGAAGTCTGACTGACCGCTCTCACTATTTACCTAAAGTCCCGCTCCTGACATACCCAAAGTCCCGCTTCAGGTGTAGATATAAAACTTAAGCTTTGACGGATTCAATCTTCTTGACGGAGAGCAGTTCTGCAACCGATTCCGCCGAGTCAAACAGTCCCGGAAAGCCCAGTTTTGCCACCAAGTCCTTATCTTTTTCCGTCACGTTGTTCAAAATTAAGTCGCCTTTGGATGTCTTGACCAGATGAATTTTTTGGAATCGCTTTAACAACTCCGGGACGGTGTAACACGTCCTTAAATCCGTGCCTTCCGTCGTCTTCTTTCTCATCCGCCACATAAGATCCGTGACGGCCGAGGCACCGATAAACGTCGTAAACAGCAGGCCTTGTAACGCAGCGTCCGATTGCACGCGAGTGGAAGCGAAAAGTTCCATTTGCTTTTTGAAGTAGCGTTCTACCTCGTTACGCTCGCTGTAGTTGTCAAGCACTTTCGTCGGGTCTTTTTCGTAGTTGCTCACGAAGGCAAAGTATCCGAGCATGAAACAATGCGCCGTAATTTGTTCTTCATCTCGTACGAGAGGTTTGCCCGGTTCCGGATTCGTGTAGAAAATAAGAAGACTGTCATTCGGCTTCGCTCGGCCCTTTAACCATTGCTCTTCAAACCGATCAAGTCGGTTGTATAGAGCATCGGTTTCTCGCATTTCCGAAACGGGATTTCTGTACATAAACAATTCGACCGGCGCTTTCTTGTCGGATGTTTTCAAAGTGTGCGGGCAGTGAACCTGGTAGCAGCCGCGATTTCTCAGATAGGACTTGGCTTCACAAAACGAAGAATTCTCTCGGTCAACGGCCTCTCTAACAAAGTTCAGCGTCGTCTTGGCTCCGACAATAAAACGGACACCTTCGCTGTGCAGTTTGACGAGACGGTCGTTGTCGTAATAACCACGGTCCACGATGACAACGGGCTCTTTATTCCCGATTTCAAAGTCTTTCCACAAACCCATTAAACCCTCGAGTGTCTTAATGTCCGGTTCGTTTCCGGCAAAGGGTCTATAACCGACGGCCATTCCGTTAGTCGCGTTAAAGAGTATTGAAAACGTGATTTGCTTACCGTAAGTTCCGTCTTTTCGCTTCCCGACTCTTGCTAAGCTAATTCCATCGGATTCACTGTCAATCTTTGTGCCGTCAAGGGCTAAAAGGTCGCCTTTGGAAAGACGCTTAGCCCGAGCCTTTCCGATACGCAGAGATAAGTCGGATTTCATCCCGAGTTTTTGATGAAGTTCGGAGGCTCTTTGTGATGTAAGACAAGCTTTTCCGAAGAATTTTTGCAATGCGGACTCATCGACAGCAAGATACGTCGGATCAGTCGTCACGGCGCAGTGCATCGCCAAATTCAGCGCACTTGTTGCCGTCTTTGTGTCTCCGTCTAAAACCGTGTTGACAACGTCGGCAACCATGCCACTCTCATACAGGCTTCGTGCAATTAAGGCCGTTGCTCCGACACTCAAATCGTAAGCCTCGTCCTCGGCAAAATCTGCGACAGATCCATTCTTTGCAGAAGATCTCGTTTTTCTCGCCATGCCGGCCATTTTTTCTTCTTCGATTTTGCGTTTCTTCTCGTGCGTCCAGTTCTTCAAGGGGCGCTCGGTCTTTACGGGCTTATGGTCGATGTAATAGTCATTCGGAACAAACTGCATATCCTTGACCGTGCCCAGATAGTCCCTTTCCTGCACTGTTTTCCCATCGAGTCGATACGAATAGCTGAAATAGACATAGGTCTTATCGGAGATGGTTTGAATGCTCGCGCCCTGAGGAAGTCCTTTAACTAAATTCTTGTCAATTCTCTTGGGCTTTTGCGTCTTCTTTTCAGTCATGAAGCACCTCTCTTTTGCATAGATAAATTATATCACAGAAAACGCAAAAAACAAGGCGAAATTCGAAAATTTTTTAAAATTTTCAAGGAATTTCTGCCTTGGTCTGAATTTATCTTTATGTCAGGAGCGGGACTTTAGGTTACAGACAAAAAACTCAGAACTGCACTTTTAATTAGAATCAGCCACATCAACATGCAGATATAAGTTTTTTTATTTTCGCTAAAGATTCTATTGTATTATACAAAAATACACTTAATCAATTTATTAAGTTAATCAGAACTTGCCGACTCGGTCACCGGGCTCCACCAATTAATTGCTTGAGATTGTTCCATGTCCATCTGTAAATTCTGTCCGTTGCTCTAGCAACAGAGGGTTTAACACACAATTCTTCTGCGCGTCCATAAAGCAAAAAATACGGAATACTTTCCTCCTGTGCGATTCTCAATTCACTGTCAACCCCTTTTGCCGTATTAGTTTTTTTGCCACAAATTACAATGACAACATCACAACTCTTTATTCTTCGTCGCGCATCATTTTTCCATCCTACAGGAATGGCTTCCTTAATAGATAAATCTGTGATTTCGAAAGGGGAATCCGAGTTTCTAGCCTGTCCGACTAATAAATTTTTGAGATCCTCATCATTATCATAGTCAAAACTAATGAATGCTCGCTTTTTTCCCATCTTGACCATCTCCTCATATTAAATGTTCTTTAACCAAGCGCCAGTATTGCTGTCCCAATAATGTGAGTTTGCAAGCCTTTGATTTCATAGCTGCATAATACATGTGCCTCTCGCCAACAGGAACAACCAGCCCTACTCCTTCGAGTTGTTGCAAATCAAAGAAGATTTTTGTATTTCTACAATCGGCGTATGGCTTAACTACTTCGTGCCTTACTTTTTCTGAGTTCGAAGGCTCAAAAGAAGGATTTAGAGGAAAGTGAGCCGCTTCATCTGAAAAATATTCGACAATCTTTCTGATTGTGGAGATATCAACTTGAGGTGTCACTGTTCGTAAGGATGTAAATCGGTTTACATTAGTTTTAAACACCGGTCGTTGTGTCCATGGACCTAAAGCCTTATCAATATATGCATAAACACCTCCAGGCGTAATATGCCCTGTTACATCGGCAGCTCCGCCTAACAAAGCTTCAATCAATAGAGAAGTAAACAATCCGTGCCCCTCACGCTCAATTGACTGTTCTGTTGCTCGACTGGCAGTGAGAATAGTTACCCCTTCACCTATATTAGCTGTAGTTTGCCCAGAGATCTTTTTACTTCCCATAAATCCGGAAAAGCAACTATCCAAAATTACAATTTTGTTTTTGCATCGAGAATTATTTACAATAGTTAATATGTCTTGTAGTGAGACACCATAATCTCCATCTGTATAATCTGGGGTTACTAGATATCCCCCTATATTATCAATATACCCGTGACCAGAGTAATAGAACAGCGCAATATCTTCATCATTAGAAAAGCACTCCTCTATGAGTTTCCTTAAGTCTCCCTTTTTATCGATATCTTTCTTCAGTTTTATTGAAAAGTTCGGGGATCCATCGCCGTTGGTTTCAAGGACCTTTGCAACACCATCCGCATCATTGCAACATCCTTGTAATGGACACTGTGAATACCTATTAATCCCAACAATTAATGCCTTTTTCATCTTGCTCTCTAGAACCAAAAGCACCCTTGTAGTCCTCACTCATAAATGAGGATGTTAGGCCTTTTTTCTCTTCCTTTATAGTATAACAAGCATAGAACACTTTGCATTCACTTTCGCCACACCATACGATTAATCACAGCCGTATAGCTTTGGATAATCTTAAGAACCTTGCTACTGACATTTCGATCTTCGTAAGCAGAAACCGGCGAGGCACCGATTCCATCGCGTTTCATGCGAACGGCCAACTCAATCGCTTGTCTGAGCGCCTTTTCAGATATCGACCCGATTACAAAAGCCCCGCTATCGACGGCTTCCGGTCTTTCTGTCGACGTACGAATCGAAACTGCCGGAAATCCGTGAAACGCTGCCTCCTCCGGCAACGTCCCGCTATCGGAAATGACGCAGAGTGCCTCCCGTTGCAACTTGTTAAAGTCAAAAAAGCCCAACGGCTTATGTCGGATGACATTGGGACGGAAGTGAACTCCCCGTTTCTCGATAAATTTTTGAGATCGCGGATGGCATGAATAGAGCACCGGCATCCGGTAAGCATCGGCAACGACATTTATCGCCTCAACAAGGCTATAAAAGTTTTTCTCGTTATCGATGTTTTCTTCCCGGTGTGCGGAAAGCAGGAAGTACTTTCCGGGTTCAAGAGCAAGGTCCGAGAGAATGGAGCTCTCCTCAATCTTTGCCTGATAGTTTGTAAGAACCTCTGCCATAGGGGAACCGACAACAAACGTATATTCCGGACGAACTCCGGACTGCAAAATATACCGTCGGGCGTGCTCCGAGTAACACAGATTCACATCGCTTGTCACATCGACGATACGACGAATCACTTCCTCCGGAAGGTTTTCGTCCTTGCAACGGTTCCCGGCCTCCATGTGGAAAACCGGAATCTTCAGGCGTTTCGCGGCAATCACACAAAGGCAGGAATTAGTGTCTCCGAGAACAAGAAGCGCATCCGGTCGTGTCTTTTCCATCAGGGCATAGGATTTAGCAATAACATTGCCCATCGTTTCGCCCAGATGGCTCCCTACAACGCCCAAATAGTAATCCGGCTTACGAATCTCCAACTCTTCGAAAAAAACCTTGTTGAGCTCGTAATCGTAGTTTTGCCCTGTATGAACAAGAATCGTCTCGAAAAAGGTCTCCGCGTTCTTTATGACAGCAGAGAGTTTGATAATCTCCGGGCGCGTTCCGACAATAATCATCAAACGAAGTTTCTCAGTATCCATTCATCACCTCGGCATAGTTCGGGTACAACTTCCGGTGCTCGGAAACCCATCGACGCATATCCTCAATTTGTTCCGGATAATCTTTAACCAGCAACGGCAAAGCGTAATTTGTTCTCGTAAGACTCTTATCTAACCTGACCTTATCGTACGGAACAATCGTCACTGAATTTTTACGAAAAGTCCGGTTAAACAACCCGAGCAAATCGCATTTTGAAATATGGCGGGAAGGGACAAGGTTGACAAGCCCGGTTGCTCCCTGCTCTGCCGCACAAAGCATCAAGCGTGCTAATTCTGTTGTCGCCAGTCCGGTCCAGAAAGCGTGCGTAAACCCGAGAATCGTCCCCTTTTGCTTCATGAACCAATTAAATAGCCCGATGCCGTTCTCATTAATATCAGGTCCGACAATCGAGCAACGAAGCGTGAGGTTTTTGGAATCAACAATTTCCCCGAGCGCTTTCGTACGGTCATAAAAGGTTTCCCCATCGGGAGTTGACTTTTCCGTATAGGGGCCGGTATTTCCCTTAAAGACACAGTCCGTGCTCATGTGAAAAATACGCGTCTTCTTCGATTCGGTCAGTTGCGCCAAAAAATGCGGCAGGTACGCATTTAAAAAGACCGCCCTATCTTTATGTTCTTCGGCATTACGGTTGAGAATCCCGATAGCATTGATGATGACGTCATAAGAGTTTTGCAAAACAATCCGTGTCAGCAATGCGGTATCCGTCACATCTCCATTGATGTTCTCGACAAAATCAACGCGACGTCGGCTAAAGCCGGCGACGGAATGCCCCTGCTCTTTCAAATACAACGAGATGACGTGACCTGCCATCCCCGAGCATCCTAAGACAAGAAATTTCATTGCGCTTGAACCTTATCGCCTTTGAGCATTTTCTGAACGTATTCGGCTGTTTGAATTTTTTGAATTGTCCCTTCCAAGTCAAGGCGTTTCGTGTTGTGGCTCGTGTACGCCTCATCGGCCATCGTCCGAACCTCACCTTTGACGAAAAACTTATCGTAATTGAGATCGCGGGTATCTGCATGCACTCGGAAGTATTTTCCCATGTCCTGCGCGCGCAGTCTCTCTTCGCGAGTCATCAGTGTTTCGAAAAGTTTTTCCCCATGACGCGTGCCGATTACATTAATTCCCGTGTCCCCGAAAAGTGTCTGAACAGCCTTGGCCAACGTTCCGATGGTCGAGGCATCGGCCTTCTGGATAAAGAGATCTCCGGGGTTAGCATGATTAAATGCGAATTCAACCAACTCCACGGCCTCATCTAAATTCATCAGGAACCGTGTCATTGCCGGGTCGGTCACGGTAATCGGTTTGCCGGCACGAATTTGGTCGATAAAAAGCGGAATCACGCTTCCGCGACTGCACATCACGTTACCGTAACGCGTGCAACAGATGGTTGTTCGTCCCGCTCCGTTACGGGCATTGGCATAGATGATTTTTTCCATCATGGCCTTGGAGGTTCCCATCGCATTAATCGGATAGGCCGCTTTATCCGTGGAAAGGCACACAACCCTTTCAACGCCTTCGTCAATAGCTGCATGGAGCACATTGTCCGTTCCGATGACGTTCGTTTTAACCGCCTGCATCGGAAAGAACTCACAGGAGGGAACCTGCTTTAACGCGGCCGCATGGAAAATAAAATTGACGCCGTGCATGGCATCGCGCACGGACTGCATGTCCCGCACGTCACCGATATGAAACTTGACCTTTCCGGCAAGCAACGGGTAATCGGCCTGCAACACGTGTCTCATATCGTCTTGCTTTTTTTCATCTCGTGAAAAAATCCGAATCTCTCCGATGTCGCTATGCATGAAGTGCTTTAAGACGGCATGTCCGAAAGAGCCTGTTCCTCCGGTGATTAAAAGCGTTTTATTTGTGAACATCGTTATCTTCCTTTCGGACATCGTTGAAAATCCGTTCAAGTGAATTAAGAAAGGTTTCCTTGGAAAAATGCTCGTTGAAATAGGCCTTCCCGTTTTGTCCGCATTGCGCATAGACCTGCGGCTTGTCAATAAATTCATCAAGCAAAGCTGCCAACGCCTTAAAGTCTCCGGCCGGGACCGCAGCTCCGCACTGCGCATCTTCGATGACATAACGCGCTCCGCCGTTAATAGCAGCAAATATCGGTCGCCCGGCACTCATGTACCCTTGAAGACGGGAAGGAATCGTCATTCCGACCCACGTATCGCCGTTAAGTGTCAGGATGAACGCATCGGCAACGGCATAAAACGCATTCATTTCTTCAACGGGACGTTTGCCGTGAAAAACGACACGGTTTTGCAAATGAAACTTTGCAACATAGTCTTGTGACTGATGTAGGCAAGCCCCGTCGCCCACAAAATGAACGGTAAAGGGACCTGTCGCTTTCATGAATCGGACGGCATTTAAAATAACCAGAACATCCTGAGCGCGGCCGATATTGCCCATGACAAAGAAGTTAATCCCCGCATGAGGGAGTTTTTGAAGATTCGCATCCGCAACGCCGGTCGCAAAATGCGGTACGTACTCCATTTTTGAAGCGGCGATACCGTGAACCGTCTTGAAATACTCCAAGAATGCCGGCGACTGAACAATCAACCGATTTGCTTTCGCGTAGATTTTTTGACTGAGTCGTTTGTAGTAATTGAAAACCATCTTGAGGTGATTGCCCAAGATAACTTTCATGGATTCGGGCCAAAGATCGCAGCAATAAAGAACCAAAGGGACTTTATGTTTTTTGGCATAGCAAATGCCGGGAATGGACATCAGGACAGGAGAAAGTTGATAGACAAAAACCAGGTCAAACGACTCGTCAAGTTGTGTGGCGATTCGAGTCGCGCTGAATGCAAAACTGTAGTAATTCAGCGCCAGAGTAAACGGGTTATGCCCACGTCCGATTTCGAAACTCCGGATGATGCGAACACCGTTTCTTTCCTGATTTCGATTCTTCCCGAAGCGATAGTCCGGATGAACCGTTCCGACTGGATAGTTAGGTAACCCGACCAACGCTGTGACCTGATGACCACGACGAACCAGACCTTCGCAGATGTCGGTAATTTGAAATGTTTCAGGCCAGTAATGCTGGCAGACAACCAGGATTTTCATGGTCAGCCCACCTGAAAATCCGGTTGGAGTTGGCGGTGCGGGAAGGATTCCCTAAGAAGACCGAGCCAATACGCCAGAGCGAACGCTACGCCTTGATTTTGCGCATATCCGACGAGGCAAAGCTTGAGCTTACCCCCCCCCTGCCACTTCGCGACAATGCGCTCTAGGGCTTCAGGGAGCGTTCCGTCATGCACGAGAATCACTTCGGAAGGAAGCGACTCACTCTCCGCAATACTCGCTAGGGCTTCGTCTAACGATGTCGAATCGTCTTTAGCAGACACCGACAGCAAGGCGCTGAAGTAACTCCACGTCACTTTGTTACGGTCAAAGTGCTCCTCAGCAAACGCACGACCGGCTTTTCCCATCTCGGAGCGTTTTTGATTGGAAAGCGCAAAAAAGGTTTTAATCACGCGAACGGTATCGGCACTGTTGCCTGCGTCCATGCCAAGCCCCGTTTTTCCTTCGATAAAGGTTTCTGTGACGCCCGGTACGCGAGTTCCTAAAATCGGACGCGCACTGGCGGCAGCCTCAAGGCACACCGTACTCATGCCTTCATGGTACGTGGTAGTAGTAGTAGCGTGACAGAGGGCATAGTAAGGACGGACATCTTTGGCCGGCCCGTGGTAAACGACATTGGAACACTCTTTTAATTGCAATAAAAGCGCCGCTTCACGCCATTCGGGCGCACCGACCACGTGCCAAACAAGGTTCGGAAGTTCCTTTTTAAGAACGTGCGCTGCCCGGATTAACTCCGGAAAGCCCTTTTCGCGCATCACGCGTCCGATGGTCAAAAGCGACGGCGGGTTATCGCTCGGGTACGGCGTCGGCGTAAAGTACGTGAGATTCACCCCCATCCCCGGTAGGGTCTTCATCACGGAAGGGTCAATGCCGACACCCTTTAACTCCGAGAAAATCTCACCATTCAAAACAAAAACCAATCGGGCTTTCTTAAGGCCTGCGGCGTAAAGGCGTCGCACGAAAGGCGCCGCCCGTCCGCTCCAGGCGCTTCCCAGCCCCTCGACCGTCGCAATGCAGGGGATATGCAACAGGGAAGCGGCCAAAGCACCGTAAATATTGGGCTTGATTGTGAAGGTGATGACGGCATCGGGACGCTCCTCACGCAAAAGGCGAAGGTAACGGACAAAAAGAAGAGCGTCCTTGACCGGGTTCATCCCGCGCCTATCGACGGGGACATTTAGGGTGCGAATCCCAAGGTCGGTAAAGTCCTTTTCCGCGGAGGGGTCTTTCGGACAGGCAAGAACGATATCGTACGTGGGTCTTAAGGCCGCGAGCATCTCGCGCCGAAAGACGAGCATCATGCGAGCGTTGTTGGTCAGAATGAGAATCTTGCGTTTCATGAGGCTTTCCTAACGCAATTTAAAAGGAAGGAAAACGCTGAAAACGTCACCCATCCGTGAAAAGAAGCCTCTAGCATTGGAAAGACTACCCCTCATCACGCCCTCTTCCCGGTTTTCTTCACATACACGCCGTTTCGCATCAGCACGAAAAGCACGGTCTCAAAGAAAATCTTAATGTCTAGGAGCGGAGAAAACTTCTCGAGATACTCGTAATCGAAAAGAAGTTTTTCTGCGTCGTTGACGGCATTGCGCCCTGAGACCTGAGCGAGACCCGAAATTCCCGGATAAAGGCGATAGACCCCGATGGCGGCTCGATGCGCAATAAGTTCCTTTTCCGTAAGCTGTACCGGTCTCGGGCCGATAAAGCACATATCGCCTTTAAGGATGTTAAAGATTTGCGGCAACTCATCAATGGAAGATTCCCGCAAGAAGGACCCTAAGGGCGATAAAAACGCCTTGGCATCAAAGTCGCGCGGATGGCAGTCGTGCGGAGCTTTCACGGACATCGTCCGGAATTTATAACACGTAAAGGGCTTTAAATTGCGCCCCATGCGTTGCTGCGTAAAAATGACGGGCCCCGTCGGGTCAAAAATGCGGATTGCAAGAGCCGCCCCGATTAAAATCGGACTCACGAGGATTAGGAGAATCAGAGCAAAGAAAAACGCCAAAAAACGCTTGACAATCATGTACAAGGGGTCCGGCGTCGGAACCCCGACGCCCATCAAGGGTGTTCCGAACGAATGAATCTGTTTGGCGCCCGCTTGAATGATGTCTTGGATTTCCGGTTGGAAAAAGCCTTCGACCGAGTGCTCCAGGCAATGCATCATCAAGCGATTACGAATCTCCACGGACACCCCGACGACAAAGAGCGCCTGGGTATCGGGCGTCTCGGCTAAGACTTGCGTGACGGTATCGGGCGTTACGGCAAGTTCTTTAACCACATGAAACTTACGCATGAAGCGATAAATCTCCGAGAGCCGCACAAGGTCATCTTTATTCCCGTAAAGAACGTAGGTTCTCAGCGGTGCATGAAAGTGAAACCACAGGGCATCGGCGGCATACGACCAAAGGACATTGACAAGTGTTTGCGCTAAAAGGAGCAAAAGAAACGGAACCGGGCTTAAAAGGACCGCCCAAACCGCCGACACAAGCGCATAAACGAGGAAAACGGCCACGAAGGACACCACTTGCTGCGAGAAAATCAAGCGTCTCGGTTTTAGGTACGAGACTCGGAACGCGCTGTAGGTTCGATCCAAAAAGGCGGTCAGAACAAGATACAAAGCCGTTACGTACCAGTTGTACTTGTCGTAAGTGACAATCCCGTTATTCTCGAGGAAGGCAAACCAAGCAAAAACGAAAAGAACTCCGGTTGCAATAAAGTAACCGATAATCAGAACGGACATCAAAGCCCGTGTCTTTGCATCACTTTGCATCGCTAATCCACAAATCCGTCGTGTTGCAATTTATTAATCAAGAAAATCAAACCGACCCTTGAAAAACATGGAGATTTCGAGCGCGAAAGTGCGCACAAAGATGTGCGGAAACTTATCCCCCGAGTCGTTTCCTTTCGTTGTGGACCGAATTATACAGCCAAGGCTATGGGGCTGAGGAGGTTTGATACCCGTCGGTTTTCCCGAAGAGTTCTCCTGTCGACTCTTGCCCTTATAGATTAGCCTGCACCGACCCTATTCATGCCACAACTCAAAATGCCTTTGCGGCAATTTGTCATCGGCTAAGAGCCATGGGGAAGCTCCCCGGAGGTAACAGCGCAATCCTTGCGACAAAAGGCAATCCCGTAGACAAGTTTTCGTGGGCAACCCAATTTGTCAAAATATGCGCCATAGCCCTTCCCGTGAATCTGAGAAATCGCGGCTTCGGCGGCTTCATACAGATCATCCGGATCTTTACAGTACTTAATCTCGATAACGACACCGATACGCCCGGTCGTCGTCTCTGAAAGAAAAGCGATATCGGCATATCCGTTTCCGGCTTCCGGTTGCGATTTGTAGTTGCTCACAAGAGAACCGGCACAGGAAAAAATCCCGTTTAAAAATCCGTGATAAAAGTTCTCCGAGGGAGCCTTCGTTGCTGTATCTCTGACCGAAACAAATCCGCGTAAAAGCGTCTTGAGAAGCACCGAGACCTCGTTTGTGCGACCTGCGAGAATAGCATGAACGATTGTCTGTGCACTCTGAGCATACGACGGGTTACCGGTTGAAAAATACACTTGAATGTTTGTCTTGAACGTTTCAAGAATCTCCCGATTGGGGATTTTCACCTCGTACGTCGTATTCGAGGAACCCTTCGGAGAAGAATTGACAAGCGTCAGGTAACCTGTGGCAAGGAGCAGTGTCCAAAAGTCCTGCGAGCGATGCTCTTTCATGTTGCCGTAATTGAGTTGATCATTGACATCAATTTCAATTGAGCTACCGTCAACCAACGTCTGCATTTTCTCGGCATCTTGTTCACCCAGAAAGCCTAAGAAATCTTGTATAGCCTCGTTGCTACTCGTGTTGGCCCAGTAATTTCTCGGCTCAAACGTTCGGGGCTTCCCGCTCTTGATGGCTTGGTCTGCAAAATTAATCACATCCCACGGACAATAAATGTCTTTTCCGGCAA
>ERZ779890.2390-NODE-2390-length-17973-cov-11.375656_pt1 | contig 17973 bp, 15 predicted proteins | sample MGYA00511553_ERZ779890 | MGnify/ENA primary metagenome ERZ779890 (study PRJEB29588, sample SAMEA2152064) | human gut metagenome | biome: human gut; feature: human-associated habitat; material: faeces | place: Denmark | collected 2008/2010 ... | reverse complement strand
GGGCGCCCAAACGACGTCGGGCTTGCGACCCGCCGAGATATTTCAATTCACGCCCCTCCGCGAGGGGCGACGCTTACAGGTTGAGCAAAACAGCCTGAATACCTTATTTCAATTCACGCCCCTCCGCGAGGGGCGACGCACGGGGGCGGGGTGCTGCTCGTGTCGCTGGAGATGATTTCAATTCACGCCCCTCCGCGAGGGGCGACCCGCGCCGGAACGCGCCGAAATCATTTCGCCCGCCATTTCAATTCACGCCCCTCCGCGAGGGGCGACTGCTGGGTACTATGGCAATGGCGCGTGGGTGCTTGATTTCAATTCACGCCCCTCCGCGAGGGGCGACCGCGCCAAACTCGAAAAAATCATAAAGCTGTTGATTTCAATTCACGCCCCTCCGCGAGGGGCGACGTACAGCTTGATGGCGCGGTGTACGACGGCACGGTATTTCAATTCACGCCCCTCCGCGAGGGGCGACGATGAAGAAGTATCGCGAAAAAGAAGGAATTAAATTTCAATTCACGCCCCTCCGCGAGGGGCGACCAAGTCGGCGGACGCGGCAGGAATGCCGTCTATGCGATTTCAATTCACGCCCCTCCGCGAGGGGCGACTCGAAAAAATGTGATTTAGCCCTTGACATATACATTTCAATTCACGCCCCTCCGCGAGGGGCGACGCGCGATGCGCTTTGTTGCGTTGGTGGGGACGCATTTCAATTCACGCCCCTCCGCGAGGGGCGACCATTGCGTTTCTCCTTTCCTCACGCAACCCGCGTATTTCAATTCACGCCCCTCCGCGAGGGGCGACTTCGCGTAAACTTTGGCGGCAATATCGCCATTCCATTTCAATTCACGCCCCTCCGCGAGGGGCGACTACCTGTTCACCAAGAATCAGGTGGAAGCAATCAAATTTCAATTCACGCCCCTCCGCGAGGGGCGACGAGTGCCTGACATCTTCTTGCCCGTCTCCAATGATTTCAATTCACGCCCCTCCGCGAGGGGCGACGCTTCCTGACGGCGCAAGCACAACGTCTTTCGTTGCATTTCAATTCACGCCCCTCCGCGAGGGGCGACAATCAAGCATTATCAATGGATTGCAAGGCGACTATTTCAATTCACGCCCCTCCGCGAGGGGCGACGCATCCCGACAGTGCCGTGCATCAGGCTCGACCACCTATTTCAATTCACGCCCCTCCGCGAGGGGCGACTGCTCACGGTCAGCGCGGCGTGTTCGCCCTTTTTATTTCAATTCACGCCCCTCCGCGAGGGGCGACGGCAAAGGTGTGGCGGCAATCGTGCTGCCTAATTATTTCAATTCACGCCCCTCCGCGAGGGGCGACAATAGGGCAGAACGCAGGAAAGCGGCGCGGGACATATTTCAATTCACGCCCCTCCGCGAGGGGCGACTGACGATGACGACTAAGCCGCGTAACCGCGTTCTATTTCAATTCACGCCCCTCCGCGAGGGGCGACAGAATCGGGCGGTCAGACGTTCCATGCGGGTTGTATTTCAATTCACGCCCCTCCGCGAGGGGCGACGGTTCCACGCTCATAGCAAGAATACGTCGCTTGCATTTCAATTCACGCCCCTCCGCGAGGGGCGACGTTTACGGAATCAACGATTAACTGTGCCACCGAGAATTTCAATTCACGCCCCTCCGCGAGGGGCGACAGGTGGCTGTACACGAAACCATCTTTTTCAAGGCATTTCAATTCACGCCCCTCCGCGAGGGGCGACAGATTGTCAGCGCGTTCAGCCAATCTTGCCTTTCATTTCAATTCACGCCCCTCCGCGAGGGGCGACAGCAAGGTGACGGCACTATATAATAAAAGAGAGGTATTTCAATTCACGCCCCTCCGCGAGGGGCGACCATGCCGAACCCGTCACCCACGCCTCGTCAGCATTTCAATTCACGCCCCTCCGCGAGGGGCGACGCAGTTCCAGCAGTTCAAGGCGACGTTTCAGGGCATTTCAATTCACGCCCCTCCGCGAGGGGCGACAAGGTGGCTGTACACGCAACCATCTTTTTCAAGGCATTTCAATTCACGCCCCTCCGCGAGGGGCGACATGGTCGCTGGGGACTTTGCCGACATGGTGACTATTTCAATTCACGCCCCTCCGCGAGGGGCGACCAAAATCGTCGAAACGGATTGTATGCTGCCGATTATTTCAATTCACGCCCCTCCGCGAGGGGCGACAACGCTGCTCGTTTGCAATAGAATAACCGTAGAGATTTCAATTCACGCCCCTCCGCGAGGGGCGACACGGCAGAAATCCGCGACGGTATAGCAGATTGATTTCAATTCACGCCCCTCCGCGAGGGGCGACAGCAAAAGATATGCAATTTCTGCAAATCTTTTGTTCAACCCTTACAAATCAGCATGGCTTAACAATAATGCCACGCAATTTGTCGAGATTATTTTGGTAATATTTCATAGAATCATCGCTTGAATTTTGACATCACGCCGCGCGAGACGGTCGGTCATTCATGTATGATTCACATGCGCTGAAAAGAGTGTTTTCAGCTTCCGCTATAGCATCAGCAGTTCTCCGGCTTCAATGCGCGCAGTGCAACCAAGCACATCAATGCGCTCCTTGTAACTGTTGCCAAGGCGATAGAAGCGAACGGAGTCATGTTCTGCATCAATTGTCGCTGCCAATTGCGCCTTGAGCGCCGTCAGCTGTGCTGCATCAAGCATGACTTCAAATACAGAGTTCTGAACACGCCGTCCATAGCGTTCGCAGAGTTTCGCTACACGCCTAAGCCGCGCTGCTCCCGCTTCGGTTGCTGTATTCACATCATAAGTAACAACAACCAACATTTTTTCACCTCCAGACAAACGGCGGATAGCAATCAAGATCCCTGCGCAAGACACGCGCCAGCATCATGGCCTGTACATAAGCAATCAGCCCCACTTGGATTTTTTCTCCGAGATACGGATGCGTGATTTCTTCCTGCTTTCGGTCACGCCATGCGGTAAGTACCGTTTTGCGCCCGCGCTCGTTCAGCATAACAGCCAGCGAATCGTACTCAAAGTCCTTATCCGTCAGCTGACGTTTGTTGAACAGCGACAGCGCCAGCCGGTCGCACAGCGGCGCTCGGAACTCTTCCAGCAAGTCCAGCGCCAGCGACGGCCGTCCCGGTCGAAGCGTGTGCAGCCATCCAGCCGCTGGATCTAAGCCTACCGTTTCAAGTGCCGCTTGAATGTCCCGCGTTTGCAGCGTGTACATAAACGACAGGACTGCATTCACTTCATTGCGCGGCGGTCGTCTGCTGCGCTCCACAAACTGGAAGGGGCATTGTGGGGAAATCATGTCGTCAAAATGCGCAAAGTAGCATTTTGCGGCGGCTCCTTCGATGCCGCGCATTTGGTCAACACCTGCGCATGTCTCCAGCTGTGCTGCATACTGGCTAATAGACTGGCAGGCTGCTCGAAGACTCTCTGCTGTTGCCGCATCCTGCGTCCGTGCCGTGCGCATCAATACATTTTTCTCGTTGAGCAGCTTGCCCACCAGGAGGTTCTGCACGAATTTCATGCGGAAGTCATCATCATCCAGCGCTTGATACTGCTTTTTTCTCAGCAGCACATTGCCGCTGACCGGCCCGCAAATGCGGCTGTAAAAGCGTCCATTCGACGATAGGAACGTCAGCGTAATCCCGTGTTCAGCGCAGAAACCAATCAGCGGTGTGGAGACTGTCATTTCCCCAAAGCACACGATTCCGTCCAGCATCACAGCCGGTACACTTGCTTTCTCTTCGCCGCCAATTTTCACGCAGATATTCTCGTTGCGGCAGAAAAGGTAGCTGTCTGGCGTTGTCACATAGAGGGTTTCCAGTAATTTTTTCATTCCGTCTCCACCCTCTCTGCTTCAAGAAGAAGCGCCTTGCAATATTCCTTCGCGGATGTTTTTACCTTCGGCATACAGTATTCCTGCATCGAGCAACGTTTGCATTTCGGGCCGTAAGCTGCCGACGGAATCAGCATTTCGCGGCGGACTTTCCAGAGTTTCTGCACAGTCTGCCGTACCTGTTCACGCAGCGCTTCATCAAGTTCCACATCCACTCTGCGATGCGCGGTAATGTAGAACAACGCACCTGCCGGGATCGTCGTGTGATACATTTCCTCTAAGCACATCGCCTCCGCGCAAAGCTGAATCTTGTATTCTGATTCATCGCGTATCTTCCCATGCTTGTACTCCACCGGCAGCAGCCGCACCGGGAAATCCACTGCGGGAATCGTGCAGCCGTTTTCATCCCGCACCGCTTCAATGCAGTCGCATTTTCCGCTGATTTGCATTTCGTCCGAAAAGACACTGTTCTCGTAGAGCTTCACGAAATCGCCGCGCCGCTCCACGCGCTGTGTATGAACCCGTTCATGCTCGGCGCGACCTTTCGCCGTCTCGACATTTTCTACCCATACACGTTCATTCAGCAGCAGCGCGGCGCGCCGCAGACAGTAATCTGCCTGCGACAGCCACGATAACGGAAGATACTCCTGCTCGTCATCCACGGGTAAACCAGCTTTCTCCCTGCGGCAGTTCATCCCAGACAATTTCCCCATAAGGATTGCTCAAAAAGCCCATCCGTACCCCCGCAGGCACCTTATCCAGCGCCACCTTTGCTTCATAGTCACGATAATTGCGGGGGAAATCCACCTTCTTCTGCACCGTCACCAGTTCAAAGAGTTTATGCGCCGGTGCACAGCCCAATTGGGCTTGACGTGCGCGCTGTTCAGGATTCGTATCCGTGCCTTCGTGCTTGAAGATGATGAGCGGAGAAACAACCTCCATTTCACCCTTGCTCGCCGAACGGTCATGCTCATACATGTTGAGAATCGCCTCAAACAGCGCCTTCATATCAGCTTCATCGAATCCCGTTTCCGCTGCAAGATTCGCGCTGATGAAGCCACGCACCTCATACAGACCAAAGGGGATAATCTGCTTGCGTCCCATCGTGCGCAGCTTATCTTCAGACGCTTCCTGTTCCGCTTTCTCATATTCCTCGTAGGATTTGTCATTTCCGCCCAATGCCGCCGCCATGCGCGTGATGGATATGTCCAGCGGCAGTACCGAATCCAAACTCTTGCCGAAAGCAAGTTGAACAGGACCGCGGACTTGCCCCGCATTGGGGCCAGTAGACATCACAGCCCCAAAGGTGCGCACATCGTAGAAGAGTTCACACGCTTTTTTGCGTGCCGCATAAACCGGATTTTTTTCTTTCGCGCCTTCAATCCCCGCTTCGCGCTTTGCCAGTGCAATCTGCTTGTTCAGATTCACCGCCTTCTGCACGAAAATCCCCATGCCCGGCACGCCCTGATAAGCAATCTCAATATAGTTGCGAATGCGGCGTTTCGTGGCCACGTCGGTGATAAATCCCTGCATGGTCTGCGGGTCAATCCGGGGCATGTTGCCCATATCCGGGTCGCCGTTCGGGTTGGCATTGGTGCAAGCAACATAGTACATAAATTCGTAACGGTTCTGCAGTGCCATTTTCTTATTCCTCCTCGTCCGTTTCTGCCGCAGCTTTCTGTTCTTTCTTCACTTTCCGCAGTTCATTGAGTCTCCGATTCAACTCCGCTGTCATTTGGCGATACCCCAGCGCAAAGTAAGCCTGCTGCTCCAAGTTCAGCATGGTGGGGATTTCCCCAATGTCACAAGTCACCTTATCCAGCATTTCCAGATACATCTTCAGATAGTCACCCTTGATTTTGTCCTGGTGCGGTACGGAGAGAATTGACAGCTGCCCCAGCACCAGTGCCGGCATCTGACAAGCAGATGCATAGTAGCGCTGTACAATACCTGCCTGAACATCTCTCATTGCAAACTGCTGCATACTCGCATACACGGCGACCCACGCGCCGCAGCGGTATGCAACATTCGTATTTTCCGCCTGATACATAGCTTCTATCACGCCTTCCTTTCGATTGTTTTTCCGAATCAGCCATACTTTCAGCCATTGGCAGCACATTGCATCGGGCACGGGCGCATGTTTATCTTCTTCGCTGGCACTGGCCATTTGATTGCGAATGTATCGCAGCGCACGAACCGCCACGGAATCCGGCAGCATACTGTCCGTCAAGATTGCGTGCAGCACCGCTGGCGTAATTCCTGAAAGTTCCTTGTCCATCCGCTTGAAAACGTTCTTTTCGCTCTTTTGCCGCGGCATCAGACGAATCATCATTGCTTTCAGCGAATTAATTTTTGTGAATCCCGTTCCACCGAGATCGACCATTTGCAAGTCATTGCGCCATTGCTGGATGCTCTCCTCCAGTTCGCCGTAATTCCCGTGGTCGTAGCTGCGAACCATGACACGCCCTGTAACGCCGGACAGCAGGAGGATGTAATACTGCGTGCTGGCTGGAATCGCGATTGTCGCTGCTCCGCTTTCAATGCTCTCGATGCGTTTGGCTGCAATATCGCGTTTAGCATCAGGATTTGACGGTGCTTCTACCGTTTCATCAAATTCTTCATCGTCGTCGTATCCATCATCATCTTCCGTCTGCTGTTCTGTTCCCTGATTCTTAGGATCGCCATCCAGTGCTTGCTGCATCGGGTCGCATTCCGCAGGAACATAGCAGTCAAACCAATGGACAAAGCGCATTCCCGCCAACGTTGGCGAAAGCGTTTCGCTTGACATGAGATGGTCAAGCGCCGCTTTCACCGCGTCAATTGCTTCCGCAGAAACAGGCGCATTCGCCGATTGCTTTAGCCCGTACGAGCAAAATGCTGGCTTGTCAAAGCAAAACAGCGCATCACCGCGTCCATGTCCGCCAACTTGCAAAAGTCCCTTAATTGGCGGCAGGGTAGCAACCGGCATCGTTTTTTCTCCAGTAATCAGGCACAAGCTTTCTGCCGCGCCATGCTGCGCGAACTGCTGACGAAACTCCCGCCACCATTCCTGCACCTCCGGAATTTCGACAATAGGCGTTCCTGCAATTTCAAATGAAACGCGGTCTGATGGCTTCAGCTTCAGCCGCAGCAGTTCCTGCCGAACCTGTTCACAGCAAGTTTCGTCCTCCAGCAAATGCACGCAAACTGACAATTCAGGTACTTTCTGCGCTGCCTGCTGAAGAGAAGCAAGAAAGTATCGATGCTTGAGCGTGTTGTCTTTCGGCTTTTTGCCTTCCTCTCTTTGCTCAACTTTGCTTTCCGGCGTATCTTTCCAGAAGACAACCTCGTTTTTTTCTACCAGCACATTGCACTTGTCTTTGCCATTCGCCAAGCTGCCAATGTCAGGGCAAAAGTATTCATCCTCGCCGTCCTGCCTCACGCCAAGGAACGTGCCATTCGCGCCAAGGCAAACCCATGCCTTTACCGTCTTTTTCACCATGCCCGGAGGCGGCAGCAGCTGGTAACGCATGGCATAATCGTACAGCGGTCTCAGCATATCGCATCCCCCTTCAGGACTTCCGGGCTATCATAGGGCGGCACTTCAATGACGCCCTGCTTCATCACCGCATGATACAGGGACAGCCTTGTCCGCGTTTTCTTGCGAACCTCCGCGTCATGCAGGTCAAAAATGTCGTACACCATCAAGCCCAAATCCATGTCTTGCTGAATCGGCTTTTCGTTCGGATCGCTCTCAGAGAAGTACGCAACGCATTCCCTTAAGCCGAGCGCAGGCTGGCAAAAGCACTTGCCACCTTTAATTCGCCGTTCAGCCTGTGCATACAGCTGCTCCACCGTACCATGATAATCCGGCCGCGGCACAATCTGCGCGGTAATGCGGTAGCGGACATCATACAGGAAAACCGTTTGCCGCTGTGTCCGCTCATCCTCTGCGCTGATTGGTTCCATATTATTTCCCAATATGGACTTCACTTCGTTGCGCCTGACGCTGATATAGCGGATAGGTTTCAGCACTTCAATTTTTGTCACCATCCAAAAAAATTCTGTCCTTTTGCTGTAAATGCTTGACAGTATGCCTCGTGCTGCTGATGGTGTTGGGACTGCCTGCGAAAGCCTTTCTACTTTCGTTGTCGGCGAAGTGAAGCACGCCAAGTCACCCCAAACGGTCACTGAAATCTCCATGATTTTTCATCACCTCCATGTTCTTCTCTCTGCCAAATCAGCAGAGAGGATAGCATTATCTTTGTACTATTTCAATTCTCAGCTTGTTACCCTATCAGTGTTTCAAGCTGTCAGTACAAATATAATATAATTCGCATGAATTGTCAATAGCAAATCTGGTATATAAGAATTTTTTCACCACATACAGTCATCATTTTTCAACTGCATCCCCGTATCCATATGATAATCCTCCTTCCTGCGAAGCACCCAATAACCGGATGGCTGCCTGCTCTCATTCCGCTTTCCCGCAAAATACAGCTGCTCTGCGTAACGGCTGAAGTCATCATTCGCATATGCAGTCACGCACAGCTTTGCAGCTTCATGCATCCACTTCGCCGTCACGCCGTTTTCCAAGGCTTCTTCCTTCAGCTTCTCAAACAGCTTGTTTTCAGGTTCATATGGCACAAGCACCTGCACGCCATCATTCTTGATGATGCGATAGTGTTTCTCAGCTCCTGCATAATCCTGGTTTTGGACGGCCTCGCTCAGTTCCTTCTTCCCTTTCAACTTCCAAAAGAGCTTCTGATAGTAGCGCTGAATGTCGCTCGGATTCATCAAGTCAATCGGTTTCTCAATATGCAATGCACTAACCAGCGTTGCCGCCTTGTTATACCAATTATCTGGATACAAATTGTCTTCATCCGGAAGGAACACAAGCACTTGCCCGCCTTCGGGATGGCGACCGTTTCGATTGCATCTTCCCGCCGCCTGAATGATTGATTCCAGCGGGGCCAGCGCGCGGAAAACGCTGTCAAAGTCCAAATCCACCCCCGCTTCGATGCACTGCGTCGCAACCACACGGCAAGGCAAGCCGTCGCGCAGCCGCTTTTTGACTTGCTCTATCACGACGCGCCGATGTGCCGGACACAATTCCGTCGTGATGTAGAATACTGATTCCGTCTCACATAGCAATTTCAGCGCATCGAACAGCTTCTTCGCGTGCTTTTTCATGTTCACAATGGTGCAGCTGCTCCGCTGTGCCGCCATTTTCTGCGCAATTTCTTCCCACGAGATTCTCTCATTCGGCAAAACTCGCCATGTCACCTGAACACGGCGAAGTTGCTGATACATATCGGCATGGTTCGGACAAATCTCCGTAGCATGCCAAGTAAGATTAGGGATTGATTGATAATCCGGCTGTGTCGCCGTAGAAAAGAGCATCGTCACATTTTTCTTCGGCAGATTGCAAAGCGCCTGAATGGTTTTGAGCGTCGCAGGAAACAATTCTGCAGACAAGCTCTGCGCTTCATCGAAAATGATTACAGAATTTGCCAACCGATGCAGTTTCCGAAGATTCGGGGCTTTTGCCGCAAACAGCCCCTCGAAAAATCGCACGGATGTGGTCACAATGACTGGCATATCCCAGCGCTGCGCAAACTTTCGCTGCTCTTCTGTCAGCTGCCGTTGGCTATGATCTTCCAGCAAAACGTCATCCCCAAGGATTTTCCGATATTCAATTGCATTCTGTTCCGTCAGCGTAATAAACGGCAGCACAATGATGATTCGCTGCTGACCGTTCTTGCGGCATTGGCGCAGCGCAAAATGCAGCAAGGCCAGCGTTTTTCCTGTGCCAGTAGGCGCTGTCAGGGTGTAAATCCCCGGCGCATGATCCCCCGCCCTGCCGCACGTTTCAAACAACTCATTCCGCAGTGCATTGAGTTTTTTATCAGCCGTTGAGTTTCTTGCTAATTCCGCCCGATGCGCATTTAAGCGCTCCAGCCAGTTTTCCGCATCACATTTCGGCGGCTCCGGGATGATTTCCCCATCCTCTTCCGCTGATGCGGTGTAATCTGCATCCACCAAGCAAGAAAGCAGCATTCGCGACCAAAGCATCCGTTCTTCTTCCCCAAGCGTCATGATCTTAGGTTCAGGACATTCCCACTGCGGAAGTTCTTCATGAAATATCTCCGCAAGCACACGGTAATTTTCTTTTCCTGTTAATGCAACCTCCTTTCCATCATTGCCTTCCAACCACTTTTGCTCTGTCATGCATTCACGCAGCGAATACTTCAGCTGGTCGTAGCAGAGCAGCGTTCCATGATGTGCATTGATTGCCTCTAAAATGGGCGCGTAATTGGTACTTGCAATCTCCTTACTTGTGCATTTATGTGTAGCAATCAGAAACCACCGCAAAAACGCAGCGCTCACCCTTGCATGGTCTACTCTGGATGCGTTTCCTTCCAAAACATCTTGGAATTTATCTGTGAGCTTGCCAGCATCATGAACCGTTCCGGCCATTTCCGCTTCTTTTTCCATGCCCAGTTGTCTTCCATACTCTTTGCTCAATTCTCCCACCGCGCAAAGATGTTCCTTCACCTCCACCTGCTTGCGTCCGGGACGCTTTGACTTTGCGTACCACTTCTTCATAGTATCTCTCCATCTTCATATTAAATTTGAACGGTTGAACTTCATATTTAGTGTACATAAGTTCCTCTATTTTGTCAATACTCTCAATGGTAAAATTTTAAGGCAACACCGCACAAATGAGGTACCGGTCACTGGCACCATATCCCCCCGATATATTCACCAATTTCCCTACAAATCAATCCGAGTAATAGCAAAAGGCTCTGCCGTTCTTCCTTCACGGAAGTCAGCAGAGCCTTTTGCATCCTATAAAGTTATATTCCAGCACCCGCAAGCCATTCGCGCCATCCGACACATCAGAATAGCACAAACGCCGCGGTTGCTATCATCTTGCTACCAAGCAGGCAATCCTGTTTTGAAAAAGTACGTGTTTTCAAGACTTTTCAGCCTTTCGGGGATTATTCCCACTCAATACTCGCCGGCGGCTTGGTCGTCACGTCCAGCACGACGCGGTTCACATGCGGCACCTCATTGACAATCCTTGCGGAAATCGTGCGCACGACGTCGTACGGGATGCGCGCCCAGTCGGCGGTCATGAAGTCGTCCGTCGTGACCGCGCGGATGGCGACGGTGTAGTCGTACGTCCGCTCGTCGCCCATGACGCCCACGGAGCGGATGCCCGTCAGGACGGTGAAATACTGGTGGATATCGGCGTCCAGACCGGCCTTGGCGATTTCCTCGCGCAGCACCGCGTCGCTCTCGCGGACAATCTCCACCTTTTCCGGGGTCAGGTCGCCGATGACACGAATCGCCAGACCGGGGCCGGGGAACGGCTGACGCCAGACAAGATCGTGCGGGAGACCAAGCGTTTCGCCCAGCGCGCGCACTTCGTCCTTGAACAGCATCCGCAGCGGCTCAATCAGCTGTGTGAAGCCGAGTTCCTTGGGCAGACCGCCGACATTGTGGTGGCTCTTGATGACCGCCGCGCCCGTCGCCTGACCACTCTCGATAACGTCCGGGTAAATCGTGCCCTGCGCGAAGTAGTCCAGCTTGCCGAGCTTTTCGGATTCCGCCTTGAATACTTTCAGGAAGTCACGGCCGATAATCTTGCGCTTCGTTTCGGGGTCGGAAACGCCCTTCAAATCTTCATAGAAGATTTTGCTGGCGTCGGACGCAACCAGACGCACGGGGAAAGTGTGCGTGAACACATTCACCACCTGCTCGGTTTCGCCCTTGCGCATGAAGCCGTGGTCAACGTAGACGCAGGTCAGGCGGTCGCCGATGGCCTTATAAATCAGCGCCGCCGCGACGGAGGAGTCCACGCCGCCGGAAAGTCCCAGCAGCACCGTGCCCTTGTCGCCCACGATTTCGCGGATGTTGGCAATCGCCGTCTGCGCGTAGGTTTCCATCGACCAGTCGCCCACGCAGCCGCAGATATTCAGGAAGTTCTCGATGACCGCGCGTCCCTCGTCGGAGTGGGTCACTTCCGGATGGAACTGCACGCCGTAGATGCGCCGGTCGTCGTTCGCCATCGCCGCAACGGGGCAGTTCGTGCTGTGCGCAATCGGGTGGAAACCAGCCGGGCACTTCTTCACCTGATAGGTATGGCTCAGCCAGCAGGAGGAAGCATCCGACATGCCGGAGAGCAGGCTCGTCTTATCGTCCATCGTCACGGTGATTCGGCCATACTCGCGCTGTGCCGCCTTTTCCACCGTGCCGCCCAGCAAATACGCCGTCAGCTGCATTCCGTAGCAGATGCCCAGCACCGGCACGCCCAGCTGATACACGCCCTCGTCGCAGCGGGGGGCATCCTGTTCCAGCACGCTCGCCGGGCCGCCGGAGAGAATCACGCCCACGGGGTTCTGCGCGCGAATCGTCTCCAGGCTCGCGTCATAGGGCAGGACGCAGGAATACACATGGCATTCGCGCACGCGCCGCGCAATCAGCTGCGTGTACTGTCCGCCGAAATTCAGAATGACGATTTTCTGTGTTTCCGCCATTGATTGATTTCCTCCACTATTTCTTTCCCTGTTTCAAACTGAAAAGCAGCACCGAATTTTGATACGATGCTACCTTATATTGTGCCACATTTCCGCCGTGAAAGCAAGCCCCTGCACGGCTTTTTTTCCTGCCGGCTGATTAGTTTACACGTTAGCCTTACGTCGTTTCCTTTCATTGTTCCTTTCGGTGAAAATTTCGCCATATTTATCAGCTTTTTTCTTCTTTTGCCGCTTGACAAGGGCATTTTTCCGGGTTATAATACCCATATGCCTAACTGTTAAGCTAACAGGAAGAGAGGAATGCTTCATGTTTCGTCAGGATTGTTCGCACCATCTGCTTACGACCATTCTGCCTTTCTGGGAGAACCTGACCGATTGGGAGCGCGGCGGCTGGTTCGGCTATGTGAATCATGACCTGTCCGTGGCGCGTGACGCGCACAAGGGCTGCATCCTCAACAGCCGCATTCTGTGGACGTTCTCGACGGCGGCGCGGGTGACGGGCGATAAGTCCCTGCTGCGCTATGCGCGCCATGCGTTCGCATTCCTGCCGCATTTTGAGGATACCGAGCGCGGCGGCGTGTACTGGTCGGTGACGGCGGACGGCGAGCCGCTGGACAAGACAAAGCACACCTATTGTCAGGCATTCGCGATTTACGGCTTAGCGGCGTACATGCGCGCCATCGGCGAAAGCGACCCGGATTACGCCCCTGCGCGCGACAAGGCGATGGCGCTTTTCCGCCTGATTGAGACGAAATGCAGCGACGCGGGCGGCTACGGCGAGGCCTACGAGCCGGATTTCACCCCCGTCGGCAACGAGAAGCTGTCCGACAACCCGAAGCTGATGGAGCGCCACGAGACGGCGTCCCGCACGATGAACACGCTGCTGCACGTTTTGGAGGGCTATGCGGAATTATACCGCGCCATGCCGGACGAAGCTGTGCGCCGCGCCGGAGAAGTCTGCTTAGAGCGTTTCCTGAACGTGATGTACAATCCGGGCAAGCGCCGCTTGGAGGTCTTCTACGACCGCGACTACCGCTCTTTGCTGGACATGCAGTCCTTCGGGCACGACATTGAGGCCTCGTGGCTGATTTGGGACGCGGCTGAGACGCTGCTGCCCGAATCAAACCGCGCGCCGTATCTGCACATGTGCCTGACGCTGGCGGAAGCTGTCCGCGAACGCGCATTCACCGACCACGGCTTGGAGAACGAAGTCGTCGAGGGCAAAGTTGACCACACGCGTGTCTGGTGGGTACAGGCGGAGACGGTGCTGGGCTTCCTGAATGCCTATGAGCTGACAGGCGCATCCACTTGGCTGAGGCAGGCGGAAGCGCAGTTTGCCTACATCTGCCGCGCCTTTGTTGACCCGCGTCCGAACAGCGAGTGGTTCTGGTCGCTGACCGAATCAGGCATCCCGACGGACAAGCCGATTGTGGAAGAGTGGAAGTGTCCGTACCACAACAGCCGCATGTGCCTGCGGGTGATGGAACATCTGGCGTAATGTTCCATCGGCTATCGCGCTGATGGGTGCATTCATGCTGTTTTTACCTTTCTGAATGTGCTTTCGCCTTGCGCAGGGATTTCGCTCCTGCGGGAGCGACAAGGGGGCTTTGCGGTCGCCCCCTTGACCCCTTCGCAGTGCACACTCCTGTTTATTGGTTTGTATTGCTGCTTAGGAACGAAAAGCACACTAACTAAAAAACTTCCGATACAATTCAATTAACTTAGGAGAGCACCGAAGGTTTCCAAAGGGCGATCGGAAAGCCCTTTGGTCGCCTCCGCAGAGGCGAAACCCCTGCGTCAACAAGCACAAAATCATCAAGGAATCCGAAAGCCAACGAAAAAACGGACTTTGCCCTCGCAAACATCCACAAATTTGGAGGTTTTATTTCACCATGAGCGGTATCACCATGCGTGACATTGGGCGGCAGCTGGGGGTCAGCGCCGTCACCGTGTCAAAGGCGCTCGCGGGAAAATCCGGCGTGAGTGAGGAAATGCGGCAGAAAATCATCCGCCGCGCATCCGAACTCGGCTATGTCAACCCCAACGCGCCGCAAACCACGCCCACATCCGGTTTGGATGTCGGCATCCTCATTCCGGAGAATTTTTTCTCCGTCGTGTCCTTTTATGCAACTTTCTACAAGCAGCTCGTGCAGGCGCTGACCGACGCGGGGCATTTCGGCATCATGGAGCTGGTCACGCATGACATGCAGACCGCGCTGACCCTGCCGAATCTCCTGCGTTCGCGCCACGTCGATGCGCTCATTTGTCTGGGGCAGCTAACCTCCCCGTATATGCAGCTGCTGACGCGGCAGGAAATGCCCGTCATCTGTCTGGACTTCCACGACCCCTTTGTCACCACTGACGCCATTGTCAGCGACAACGCGTTCGGCGCGGCGCAGTTGACCTACTGGCTGATTGAGCAGGGGCATCGGGACATCGGCTTCGTCGGGGATATCAAGGCAACGTCCTCCATCATGGAGCGCTACCTCGGTTTCCTTTCCGCAATGCTGATGAAGGATTTGCCCGTGCGCCCCGAATGCGTTTTTTCCGACCGCAGCCCAGAAGGGAACACGTTCCACACCTTCCAGTTGCCGGAGAAAATGCCGACTGCGTTCGTCGTGAACTGCGATATGTCCGCGCAGGCGCTGATTACCGACCTGCAAAGCCGCGGCTACCGCGTGCCGGAGGACATTTCCGTCGTGGGCTTCGATGATTTCTGCCCGACCGCCGGCAACACGCCGCCGCTGACAACCTTCCGTGTCAATTGCCCCGCGATGTGCCGCATGGCGGTCAAGCTGATTGGCGAGCGCTGCGCGGGCGACCGCAAAACCGTCGGGCGCGTGGTGATTGGCGGCGAATGCGTCTTCCGCGATTCCGCCGCGCCGGTGTCTGTCATTCACTAATTCCGGAGAGCAACTGCTTTCCGTTAAACAACCAAGAAAGAGGTATGTACACATGGCTGTCAAGATGCTCAACGTCCCCTCCCTTCCCAACATTCCGTGGCAGGAGAAGCCGGCTGACTACAAGCTTTCCTCCCCCGTCTGGCGTTACAGCGAGAACCCCGTCATGGGGCGCAATCCCACGCCGGAAATTGCCCGCATCTTCAACTCCGCCGTTGTGCCGTGGGAGGATGGCTACATTGCCGTTCTGCGCGGCGAGCAGGTCAACGGCATCCCGTATGTCTACCTCGGACATTCCAAGGACGGCATTCGCTGGGACGTCGAGCGCGAAAAAGTGCCCTTTGTGGATGACAACGGCAACCCGAAAATGCCGCACTACGCCTATGACCCGCGTCTGGTGAAGGTGGATGACACCTACTACATCATTTGGTGCACCGACTTCTACGGTGCTGCCATCGGCATGGCGAAGACGAAGGACTTCAAGACCTTCACGCGCATCGAGAACCCCTTCATCCCCTTCAACCGCAACGCCGTCCTGTTCCCGCGCAAGGTGAACGGCAAGTTTAAGCTCCTGTCCCGCCCGTCCGACTCCGGCCACACGCCCTTCGGTGATATTTTCATCTCCGAATCGCCCGACATGGAGTACTGGGGACACCATCGCCATGTGATGGGGCGTGGCAGCAACTGGTGGGAATCCGTCAAGATTGGCGGCGGCGCTGCCCCCATTGAAACGACCGAAGGCTGGCTGCTGTTCTACCACGGCGTCGCGACCACCTGCAACGGCTTCGTGTACTCCATGGGCGGCGCGATTCTGGACATCAACGAGCCGTCGAAGGTGCTGTACCGCTGCGAAAACCACCTGCTGACGCCGGAAGAGCCCTACGAAACGACTGGCTTCGTGCCGAACGTCGTTTTCCCCTGCGCTACATTGCAGGACGGCGACACCGGCCGCATCGCCATCTACTACGGCGCGGCGGATTCCGTCGTCGGCCTGGCTTTCACCGAGGTCAACAAGGTGGTTTCCTATATCAAGGAGCACAGCAAGGTTTCTTCTACCGATACTGAAATCGGCATCAAATAAAAAAGACCGGAGGTAAGAACAGATTATGCTGCATCCCAATTACTACATCGAAAAGGCGAAGGTGGATAAGCTGGTCTCCCGCAAGAATGTCGTCTCCGACATCTATAACGGCATCTACGAGCGCTACGAATATCCCGTGCTCACCCGCGAATTCGCGCCGGTGCACTGGAGATATGACCTCAATCCCGAAACCAATCCCTATTTCATGGAGCGCCTGGGCATCAACGCCACCCTCAACAGCGGCGCGATCTACTTGAACGGCAAGTTCTACCTCGTTGTCCGCGTCGAGGGCAACGACCGCAAGTCCTTCTTCGCCGTTGCGGAGTCCGATACCGGCATCGACGGCTTCCACTTCTGGGATTATCCCGTGGTGCTGCCCGATACCTGCCCGGAGGAAACCAACGTCTACGATATGCGCTTGACCCAGCATGAGGACGGCTGGATCTACGGCGTGTTCTGCTCCGAGAGCAAGGACCCCAACGATCCCGATCTGTCCGCGGCGGTCGCGGCGGCGGGCATTGTGCGCACCAAGGACTTGAAGACCTGGGAGCGCCTGCCCAACCTGACCACCCTGCGCTCGCCCCAGCAGCGCAACGTGGTGCTGCATCCCGAATTCGTGGACGGCAAGTATGCCTTCTATACCCGCCCCATGGACGGCTTCATCGAGACCGGTTCCGGTTCCGGCATCGGCTTCGGCCTGTGCGAGGACATCACCCATCCCGTCATCGACGAGGAAAAGATGACCTCCATCCGCCGCTACCACACCATCACCGAGGCCAAGAACGGCGCGGGCTGCGTGCCGATCAAGACCGACCGCGGATGGATCCACATCGCGCACGGCGTCCGCAACTGCGCTTCCGGACTGCGCTATGTGCTGTATGTGTTTGCGACCGACCTGAAGGATCCTTCCAAGGTCATCGCGGAGCCTTCCGGCGTGTTCCTCGTCCCGCGCCAGGAGGAGCGCGTCGGCGACGTGTCCAACGTTGTCTTCGCCAACGGTGCCTGCGTGGTGGGTGATAAGGTCTACATCTACTACGCCTCCTCTGATACCCGCATGCACGTGGCCACCACGACCATCGATCGCCTGGTGGACTACACCTTCAATACGCCTCAGGACCCCCATCGCAGCCCCGACTGCGTCAAGCAGCGCTGCGAGCTCATCAGCAAGAACCTCGAGTTCCTCAAGAACGAGCAGTAAGCTTTATAAAGCGCAGCAGGAGCGTGGACAGAAAAGGTCCGCGCTCCTGCTTTGTCTTTGTCCGGATCACAATCCGGCTGCTTTCCTGTTCGCTCACTTTGGTTGTCATAGCAGAAAACAGACCCTGTTGCGATATGAAATAAGTCTTTTTACGCGCCTGGAAAAAAGAAAGTGCCTGTGTCGAGCAAATTCAGCACTTTGAAACAGAGATGCAATGCGGGGAGTATCTGCGCTTGCTGGAGCGCAAGCATCTGCGCGTGCAGGTGATCTCCCGCAGCAAGGAGCCGGATGGCGTGACGCTGCATCTGCGCCGGGAGTATAACGGCTATTCCGTGGGAGATTATTTGAAAAACGAGGAGGAAGAAGCATGAAGCGCATCCAGACGGCTTGCCTTCACCAGACCATTCACTTTCAGCTCAAGGACAA
>ERZ779890.2387-NODE-2387-length-17975-cov-8.618248_pt1 | contig 17975 bp, 11 predicted proteins | sample MGYA00511553_ERZ779890 | MGnify/ENA primary metagenome ERZ779890 (study PRJEB29588, sample SAMEA2152064) | human gut metagenome | biome: human gut; feature: human-associated habitat; material: faeces | place: Denmark | collected 2008/2010 ... | reverse complement strand
TGGAATACAAGCGCGCGGACGGAAACGGCGGCGTGAGCGTTGTGACCAGCGGCGGACACAGCTACCTTGCCGTCGAGGTCGATACGACCGGCAAGACCATGACCATCATGCTTTAAGAGGAGGAGAGAGAAATGCCAACTTATACCGAAAGAGCCAGAGCACTCAGACCTTACATCGAACGGGCAAGCGCATCCCTGCCGGACAGAGATGCGGCGCAGGCCGTTGAGCTGTTTCCCGCGTGGGCGTTCCCGGTCGACTACGCCGAGGGTGATCGGCGCAGCGACGGCGGCAAGCTCTATAAATGCCGTCAGGCACACACCTCACAGGAGGATTGGAGACCGTCTGCAACGCCGGCCATGTGGGTGGTCATCGACGTGGAGCACGCCGGCACGCAGGACGACCCGATCCCCGCGAGCCGCGGCATGGAATACGAGTATGGCAGGTACTATCTCGACAGCGAGGACAGTAAGACCTATCTCTGTGAGCGCACCGGCGAAGCCGCTGGCGGCAAGATCGTGCTGCAGTATCTTCCGCATGAGCTGATCGGGCAGTATTTCACGGAAGCCTGAGCGTAAATGAGCGAGAAAATCGACGCTCTCCGCCAGCGGCACAGTGAGCTGCTTGCGCAGATCGCTGAAGCACGCGATAACGGTGAGGACGAGCTGGAGATCGAAATGCTACGCGAAGAATTGGCGAATGTCCAAGCGATGCTTCACGCCATTGCCCCGCGCAGAGCCAAAGCGCCGCGAGCGAGAACCGTGTCGATGGTCGCTCAGGCAGAGAACGGCGGCGAAATGTCCCTCGGAGACCGCGCGCAATTTCTCTCTTGGGAGCAGGCGGACAATTCGCTTGATGATGAGATCGAGGCCGGAAGAAAGCAGATGCTTTCGGCGGCACAGCGGGGGCTTGAAGCATTGACAGAACGGCAGCGCAAGGTCCTTGAGCTGAACCGCGACGGCGCATCCGTGACGGAGATCGCCGAACGGCTCGGCATCGGGAAGAGCACGGTTTCCCGTACTCTCTCCCGCGCAAAGAAAGCCGTGCGGGAGGAGGTCGAGCTGACAATGGCGCAGGCGGCTTTAAGCGGACAGACAGAGCTTGACCTCGCCGACCGCGAAACGGCAAATCTCCTTCTTTCGGCGATAACGCCGCGGCAGGCTGCTTATCTGTATCTATACTACGGTGAGTGGCTGTCGCTGCGGGAGGTCGCTTCGCTCATCGGTGTGGATAAGGCGACGGTGCTGCGCACAATCCGCAGAGCGTTGCGCAACATCGGAGCGATGACCGGCTTTCAGCCGACGACGCTGCGCGGCATGGACGGCCTCGACGAGCTGGCTTATAGCATTTACCGGGAATTGCAGGAGCAGGATGCCGTTGTGCCGCAGGAACGCAGACCGGCACCGCCGCGCAAAGGGCAAAGCAGCCCGCGCAAGCCGTGCGAGCCGGATAAAGCGCCGATGCCGCCGCTGACGATCATCCGTGCAAAGCGGCACAGGGGGCAAATGCTGCGAGAGCTGGAGCGGCTTTCCGCAAGTGGGCAGAGCGCGCAGCTCTGGCTTGTGGAAATATTCCGAAAGCTGGCAAGAAGCCTCAAGAGCGCAGGGCGCTGGCTGCGGAGAAAATACTAAAATAGCCGCCCGAAGGCGGCAAATTGACAAAGCGCGGCGCTTATGATATATTGAACGTGCCCCGAGAGGGGCGGGCGCTGTTGCACAAAAAGGCGGTTAGCCACTTCCTTGCAAAAGGAGGTGATGCCAATGGGAAACGGGCGATGGGCGAGAGCCTTTCGCTTCGCGGTGTGCTTCATCATAATCCTTGCGGTTATGATCTACATATCCCCAAAAGCGTGTTAGCCGCTCGGCTGGCCCCGAACGGCTAACATAGTTTAGCGAGTTTTACGGGCTGACCGTCTTGCAGCAGCGCCCTTTTTCTATTGCCAATATATCATTCATAAGCCGCTTTGTCAAGAACGACAAGGCGGCTTTTTGCTGCCGGAAAGGAAACTGTATGACTGCAAGAGAAGCGATCAAGCAGGCAGACGCACTGCGCCCAAACTGCATTGAAGCGGAAGCAAAGTCCAACATCCTGCGCGAGCTGGAGAGCGAATACGCGGAGTTGATGGGCGTGACGCTGCCGGAAAACCTGTGGCCGGAGGATCAGACGCTCTTGATGCCTGCACCGCACGACAACAGCTATGTATGGCATCTGTGCGCGGGCATTGACCTGATGAACGCGGAAACGGACCTGTACGCCAACGATAAGGTCGTTGCCAACAGCAAGGTGAGCGAGGCAAAGGCGTGGTGGAGGCGGCACAATCGACCGCCGCACCGCGGGAATTGGAAGGTGTGATATGAGCTACCCCGATCTCCCCAACAATATCCGGAAGTACCAGAGCGAGGTCGTTGCCATCCGCGGACTGAACCTCTCGGACAACACGCAGGACGGGGACCTTTGTGAGACGCGCAACATCTCGTGCCGCCGCTATCCCTACTTCTCCACGCGCAGAGCGCGCAGCAAGCTCACGCCGTATGCCAACGCGACCGCCATCACAGCGTGGGAAAAGCTCGTTGTGGTGCAGGGGACAAACCTGCTGTATGACGGCGCGGTGGTTGGGCAGGTAGCGGAGGGCGCGAAGCAATTCGCGGTCGTCAATACCAAGCTCGTCATTTGGCCGGATAAAAAATACCTCGACATTAAGACGCTCACCGTGCAAAGCCTGACGGCGGAGGCGAGCGGCGCGGGCGCGAAGTTTGAGGCCGACAGCATCACCGTGACCGGATGGAGCGACCTGACGACGCAATTCAAGGTTGGCGACACGATCAGCGTTTCCGGCTGCACCGTGCAGACCGGCAACAACAAAAATGCCTACATCAAGGCGGTGGAGGCCGGTAAGATCACCGTGACAAGCAACTGCTTCACGGCGGCGACGGAAATGGCGACGATCACGCTTTCGCGCTCTGTCCCCGATCTCGACTTTATCTGCGAGAGCGAAAACCGCCTGTGGGGCTGCTGCAACGCGGACAAGACCATCTACGCCAGCGCGCTGGGCGACCCGACCAACTTCTTTACCTACGAGGGCATCAGCACAGACAGCTACGCCGTGGCCGTCGGCAGCGAGGGAAATTTCACCGGCTGCGCCAAGCTCTCTACAAGCGTTCTGTTCTGGAAAGAGAATGTGCTGCACAAGATGCTCGGCAGTTATCCGGCGGAATACGCACTATACACCTACAACGTAGAGGGCTTGCAGGCAGGCTGCCACAAGAGTATGCAGGTGGTCAACGAAACGCTCTTCTATAAGGGCCTGCACGGCATCTACGCCTACTCCGGCGGCATTCCCGCTCTGGTCTCCCGGCAATTCGGCGACCACGAATTCACGGACGCCGTGGGCGGAACAGATGGTGTGCGGTACTTCCTCTCCGTCAAGGAGGGGGCGCGGAGCCGCCTGCTCGCCTATGACATTCAGGACGGTATATGGCTGGAAGAGGACACGACCGCCGCGGTCGATTTCGCCCGCATCGGCAAGGATATGTATTTCCTCGACAGCTCGGGCAGCGTCTACCTCGCCGACACCGGCGAAGAGGACGCAAGTATCGAATGGCTGATGGAATTTGTTCCGTTCTACGCCACGATCAACTACCGCAAGCGCATCCGTAAGCTGTTCCTGCGCGTCACCGTGCCCGCCGGAGCGTGGCTGCGTGTAGAGGCCCGCTTTGACAGCGGCGTGTGGTGCGAGGTCGGCAAGATCGCGGGAGGTCCCTGCGACGACGTGTTCACCATGCCGGTGCAGATCGCGCGGTGCGACAAATTCGGCTTGCGCGTTTCCGGCGTAGGGCCGTGCTGCCTGCTCGGCCTGTCGCGCGAATTCAGTTTAGGGAGTGATAAATAATGGCGGTATTCCCCGAAAGCATGGACCGCATCGACCCGAACGATCCGGGCGCGGCGCTTTCGACCATCGAAAGCTACATCCGCTATATGCAGGAGCGCATCGAATTTGCCAACAAAAACACACTGCGAACGGTCGGCGAAGCGGGCGTTTCCAGCGCAGAGCTTTACAGCAAGATCGTCGAGATTGCCAACACCGTGCAGAGCCTCGCTTCACAGATCGCAAGCCTCAACGGTGACGTGACCGCTCTAAGCGGGAGTGTAAACACTCTGAGCGGCTCTGTCGCAACGATGCAGGGGCAGATAAACAACGCGCAGGAGCAGATTTCCACGATCAACGCAAGTCTGCAATCCCTTGAGCAGCGCGTGAGCGCATTGGAGCAGACGACACCGACGGCCTAACAGGAGGGAAAAAGAAAATGGCAGGCTATTACAACAAGGACAAGGACTATTCCAAAGAACTGATGCGCACCGACCTGTCCGCGGGCGAGCGGGCACAGCTCACGCAGGAACGGCAGAACAAAATTGATGCCGTTTACGGCGGAAAGGAACCAACGCTCGCCGACGGCAGCGGGAAGACCTATACGGAGCGATACGGCGGAAGCTCTTCCGGCGGTAGTGTCCGCTCAGAGAAGACCGGCAGAGACTATTACTACGACACCAGCGGCCCGACACAGACCGGTTGGGTACGCGACGACGGCAGCGCGGCGAACCCATACTACAAGGACACGACGCCCTATGCGAAGGGCACGAAGCCTGCGATCAAGGGGGCCGATATGTCGCGTGATATGCGTTGGGCCGGACAGACGGTACAGAAAAACGGCTATGCGATCACCTACGACCAAAACGGCTATGCCGTCAGTGCGGTCAATGTGCGCAACGGTGCGCGGCGGGAAGACCTCGCCAATGTTTACCAGCGCGTGGACGCGGACGGCATTCCCATTTATGCGTCCTATGCCGACGGGACGAGGGGCGCCGGTTACGGCGTTCCGTCCTCGGATGAGAATATGCGCGTGGCCGACATGGCGCTTAGCCGCCTGATTGGCGGTGGCGGCGAAGAGTACGCCGGATATGGATACGGGTACGGCGGAGCTCCGTCCTACACGAGCCGCTATGACGCGAAGCTCAACGAGCTTGTCGATCAGATCCTCAACCGCGGCCCGTTCAGCTATGACGCAGAGAACGACCCGCTGTACCAGTTCTATCAGGACAGGTACCAGCGCAACGGTGACAAGGCGATGCGCGACACGCTCGGCGCACAAGCGGCGCGGACAGGCGGCCTCTCCAGCTCCTACGCGGGCAGCGTCGCACAGCAGAGCTACAACGACTATATGCAGGGCCTCAACGACATTGTGCCGGAGCTGTACAAGCTCGCCTACTCCATGTACAAGGACGACGAGGACAGCCAGCGGGCGAATGTCGAGATGCTGCGTGCGCTCGAACAGGGCGACTACGCCAAGTTCCAAGACCTCCTCGCGCAGTACAACACCGACCGCAGCTTTAACTACGGCGTGTTCAGCGATGCGCGTAACTTCGGCTATCAGCAGCAGAGGGACAACATCGAGGACAGCCGTTACAACGCGGAGTGGGCGTACAAGCTCAGCAATGCGCCGAAGAATAAGACCTCCGGCAGCGGCTCGACCGGCAGCAGTGGTTCGACCGGCAGCAAGGACGCCGTCTACGATTATGAGGGACTGTTCCGCGCGGCACAGGCGAGCGGAAACCCCAAGAGTTGGCTTGCCCAGAAAGGCAACTACACTAAGTACGGATTCACCTCGTCCAGCGGCCTCTACGCCGACTATCAGGAATGGGAGGCCAACGGCGGCGGGCTCGACGAAAGCAATCTTGGAAAGAACGGACGCCCCACGTTCGGCGATCTCCGGCGTTCGATCACACAGCTTGTCAATCAGGGCAATGGCAGCGCTGCCTTTGATCTCTACGACAAGTATTTCGACGATATGAGCGAAAAGCAGCGCAATGAGTTGAACCAGCTACTCGGATATAATGGAGGCTGACAATGGCTAAAAAACTCGACCGTTCCTATTTTGAGGCACAGGCGGCAAAGCCACAGACAACAAGACCGAAGGCTGCGTCTGACACCAGCGCGGGCAGCGGCACGAAGAAGCTGGACAAGTCTTTCTTTGAAGTCCGTGCCGAGGAAGCAAAAAACAGGCCCGTAAGGGAGGCTACCCCCGAACAGGGGGCGGCTCCCGCCGCGGAGACGACGCAGCCCGCGACGAAAAGGAGCTTCGGCTCCCGTCTGCTCTCCGGCATTAAGAGCGGCCTTTTGTCCGAGGGCGCAAACCTCGCAAATGCGGGCGGCGTTCAGGCTGACCGGCGCGGCGGCACGGAAATGTCTGGCATCTACCGCGAGCAGGTATCTGCGCTCGATCAGCAGATAGCGGCGCTGGAAAACAACCTGCGCGACCCGTCTTTGAGCGCGCGTCAGAAATCGGAGGCTGCAGACGCGCTTGCCGTTGCCAAGTCCCAGCGCGAGATCTACGCAAAGGCCGTCGAGAGCGGAAAGCAGACGGCCAGCGGGCTTTATAAGACCGCGGATAAGGGCTATTCCCTTGCGGAGAAGTACGGCAAGGAAAGCCTTGACGGAACAGAGGGCATTGAACGCGCCGTCTTCGGCGCTGTGCCGACCGTGACGCAGCTCGGCACGCAGGTCGCCGCAGACCTCCTCGCCCCGGGCGTCGGCACCATTGGCCGCGCCTTTTCCTCCGGCGGCGCGAATGCCGCGGAGTACCGCTATCAGGCGGGCGACGACTACGACAGCCAAAAGGCCGCGCTTCGCATGGCGCTTTCTGCGGGCGGCGTCGCCGCAGGCTCGGCGCTCTCCGGCGCGGTCAACGCCAGCGGCTTGAAGCTGCTCCGGCAGCTCGGCAAGCAGAACTATGTCTTGCCCAACATCGCCCTCGGCGGCGCGTCCGCTCTCGGCTATGCCGCAGGCGAGACCGGCTTGACCGAGCTATCCAAGGCCATGACGGACGAGGATTATACGCCGGACTGGAACGCCATCGGGAAAACCGGACTGACCGCCTTTGCGTTCGGCGCAATCACCCGCGCTATTGATACCGCCCGCGTGAGCGTCGGCAATAAACGATACATGAAAGCGCTCAATGAGAATGTGCGGGAGCGGTACAACTACGCCAAGCGAACCATCGACGACCCACGCATGACGGCCCAGCAGAAAGCGCAGGCGGCAAATTCCGTCATGGACGCCGCTGACAAGATGCGCTATGCGCTCGATGAGCTTCAGGTCGTGGGCGCGCAAAAGGACGTGAACGCCATACGCGAGTTCCTTTTGAGTATTTACGGCGACATGATGCAGTACACCAACATCAGCTCTGGCGGTATTTCCGGCGTAGGCGGCATTGTCCCGACCGCGCCAAGTGCTCCTCCGAGCGCGCCGGTCGTGCCGGAATCCCCCGTTCAGCCGACTGCGCCGGTCCCCCCTGCTGCTCCGTCGCCTACCGCTCCTACCGTAGCCGGGCGCGCCGCCGTAACCAGTGCGGCGCCTAAAACGGCACCGTCTGCACCCGCTTCCGCACCGCAGGCGCAGAACGCTCCTGAAACGCGCCTTGCAAGCTCGCAGGAGCGCACGGAAGCGCCGACAGGTGAAACGACACCACGGGAACCGAGAACGCAGCAGAGCGAGGCGCAGGAGCTGAACACCAACGCGCCCGCAGACGTTAAGGCAGCCTTTGACGGAGGGAAGATTCTAAACGAAAAGGCGGTTGACGACGCTGTACGCAGCGGAGCGCTGGAAAGCGCATTCGGCGGCGGCATCGTTCAGAGCAAGGGCAGAGCGGACATAGAGCGCTTTGCCAAAACGATGGGCAAAGCGGGAGCGAGCGTTCTTTCGGAGCAGTACCGCGACGGGCAGGATGCCGAAGCGTATATCCGCGGTATGACAAAGGCGTATAACGCCGGAAAGAACGGCACGAGCCGAGCAGAGCTTATCAACAATCTGCCGTCCGGCATTGACGGTACACAGGCTCGGTCCGCATATATCGCGGGGCAGGCCGACGCCACGAGCACGCAAGCGGTAAAAAGCCCCTTGCCCGAGGCCGCGCAAAGCGGTACAATGGAAAGTGCCAAGGCGGCACCGACGCTGACGGTCTCTGATCTCGCTGAGCGGCTGAAAACGAATACCGTGACCGAGGACGGCGCGTTCCGCTACTCGGTGGAAAGGAAAGGCGGGCGGTTTCCTGTCTACGTCGGTTCTATCCGAGAGATCAGCGGGACGGACGCATACGCGACCGACGCCCGCGCCGCGCGTTATGTATCGCAGAATTTCAAGACCTACGAGGAGGCGGTGGCCGACCTCGTAGCCGTTGCCCGCAACAGCGGTTTTATTAAGGAGGACGCCTATGAACAGAACCGAGCAGATGGAGCTGGACGCTCTTTGCGCGAAGGGGGAGAAAAACCTGACGCCGCAGGAAATGGAACGCTACCGCGAGCTTCTGAAAAAAGTATGGGAGAAGCTGGCCATCTTCGAGGACGATACGGAGTAAATGACAGCGTTGCCCCCGCGCGCGGAAGCGTCGCGGAATCAGAATCCCGGGCTCTCTCGGAGTGTGGGATTGAATCGCTTGTCATTCCGGACGGCAAGTGGGATCGCAAATCCCCGGCGTTTACCCGCGGCGGCAAGGTCTATATGCGAGAAACGATCCCCGAAGAAAAGCGCGGTATGATCGCCCCGCACGAAACGACCCACGTTATGAAGCAGGTTGGATATAAGCCCTACCTCGCCTTTATTCACAACGAAGCGAAATACTTTGATGAAAAGACGTCGGCCGGTGAAACCCTTGTGGAGCACATCGGGCAGCACCGTGGATTTAACGGCCTGCCAACCAGCGAAGCAGATCGCGTTACGTTTTTTGATGAGTTGAACGCCACCATTTACGGACATTACGCCTCCGGCAAGATGGACGGCCTTGATGGCCCTTTGCATCAGGCGTTCCACGATTTCGACCGCTATATTGAAGAGCTGGATAATATCCACAAGCAGTTTAAGAATCGCAGCGACAAGCCAATTTCTCCGAGCGGGGAAAATGGTAAGGCAAAACCCGCGCGTGCGGAGAACCCGCAGCAGCAAATCGCCGATGATGTGCGGCGCAGCATTGAGCGCGGCATCGCGTTCAGCAGCGCCCGCCTCTTTGAGATCGCAGACAAGGCGTATGGCGGTACGATGGCGCAGGGAGCCTATACCGTCAAGGACGCCTACGACGGAATGGAATTGGCGGTCAACCAATATCTCATGCGCTCCGATCTTGTGCGGCAGGGCAACGGCAACGCAGCGAACGCAAAGGAAACGCTTGCGAAGCTGCAAACGCTTTTATGGAAGCTCCCGACGCAGACGAAGCGCACGGCGGAAATGGAGAGCTTTCAGCAGTTTTCCACGCCGCCGAATATCGCCTACCTTGCCGCGTGGACAGCAAATGTGGGCGCAAAGGACATCGTGCTCGAGCCGAGCGCGGGCATCGGCGGACTTGCCCTCTGGCCGAAAGCGTGGGGCGCGACCGTGTACGGCAACGAGCTTTCGACGCGCCGTCTCGCATTCCTAAATCAGCTCGGGCTTGACGGCACCTATAACCTCAACGCGGAGCAGATCAACAACCTGCTGCCGGACGAGATCAAGCCGAGCGTTGTCCTTATGAACCCGCCTTTCTCCGCTACGGCAGGCAGAACGGCAACCAACAAGACCGCCAATGCAAAGCGGCATATTGAACAGGCGCTTGACCGTCTCGAAGATGGCGGGCGACTGGTGGCGATCCTCGGCAACGGCATGGAAAACGATGCACCCGCGTTCCGCGCGTGGTGGGACGATCTGCGCCGCGAGTACAGCGTCCGCGCCAATATCCGCATTGACGGAGAGAATTACAAGAAGTACGGAACGACCTTTGATGTGCAGCTTGTCGTGATCGACAAGACGGGGCCGAACCAGACACCGACGATCACCGGCACATATAAGGATCTTTCTAAAATCCCTGACCTTATGGAGGGCATCAGAAATGACAGGACAAGAGTTGAAGAACACCCTGCTGGAGTTCATACCGCTGTTTCTGGAAACGGAGACGCCGACGGCAGCGCTCGCGGAAAACTGGAATCAAAACGTTCTGGAACAACGTCTGCGCGAAGCGGAGGCAATGATCGCGGGAATGCAGCCGGAGCAGCTGCTCTCGACGCTGGGCCACGCCGCGGATTACAGTCTCGCGGAGATCAAGGCGGCGTGGAGCAAAACGCAGGAGGCCAAGAGCTGGCCAGAGCAGTTGGAGAGAGCGGAAGCGCTGATCGACCTGATTCTATCCAACTCGAACGAAACGGGAGCACTCGACCCGAACGAGTACCCGACCGACGCGGAGCGGTAAAGGAGCTGGCGGAAAATCCCGACAGCGTTTATTCCACCTACTCCCCCAGCAAGGTACACATCAAGGGCGCGAAGAAGCACCCGGCAAAGCTCGTGGAGAGCGCGGCAATGGGCGCGGTGCTTCCGCCGGACCCGACCTATACGCCCGCGCTTCCCGCGCGGATCGCCAAGGAGGGCATTCTCTCCGATGCGCAGCTTGAAAACGTCGTGTACGCTGGACAGGCGCACAGTCAGACGCTTCCGGACGGCAGGCGCAGGGGCTACTTCATCGGCGACGGTACGGGCGTCGGCAAGGGCCGACAGCTCGCCGGCATCATCATGGACAACTATCTGCAAGGCCGCACAAAGGCCGTGTGGGTATCGGAAAAAACGGGCCTTGTGAATGACGCCCGCCGCGATTGGTCCGATCTCGGCGGAAATAAGGACGCTATCCTCGATTTCAGCAAATATAAGCTCGGCCAGCCCATCGCCGATAAGCAGGGCGTCATGTTCACCACCTATGACACCTTGAAGATGGCAAAGGGCGGGAAAAGCCGCATTGACGACCTGAAAGCGTGGCTCGGCGGAGACTTCGACGGCGTGATCGCGTTCGACGAAGCGCACAATATGGGCGGCTTTATCAGTGTCAAGGGCAAGCGCGGCAAAACGAAGCCCGCGGCAAAGGCTATTGCTGGCGTGGATCTGCAAAAGGCGTTCCCCAATGCCCGCATTGTGTACGCCAGCGCGACCGGCGCGACGGACATCACGCAGTACGGTTACCTTGATCGGCTCGGGCTGTGGGGCAAGGGGACGGCATTCAACGACGTCAACGATTTTATATCGAAGATCAGCGACGGCGGCTTGGCTGCAATGGAGCTTGTCGCCCGCGATATGAAAGCGATGGGCGTCTATATGGCCCGCAGCATCAGCTATGACGACGTGAAGTACGACACCTTGCAGCACGACCTTACGCCGATGCAGACGGAGATTTACAACACCATGAGCCGCGCGTGGCAAAAGGTGCTGCAAAACATGAACAAGGCGTTGGAGGTCACCGGCCAGAGCAAGGTCGGCATGGCAAGGGGACGTGCGGTCGGCGCGTTCTACTCCACGCAGCAGCGCTTTTATAACCAGATCATCACGTCTATGGCTATGCCGTCCGTGATCGAGGATATGCGCCGCGAGCTGGCCGCGGGCCGGAGCTGCGTTCTTCAGCTCACGAATACAAACGCGGCGCAGGCAGACCGCGCCCTCGCCAAAAACGAGGCGGCAGGCGGCTCTCTGGACGACCTGGACCTCACCCCCTCCGACACGCTTATCCAGATGCTTGAAAAGTCTTTCCCCGTCGAGCTGTACGAGGAGTACACCGACGAGGACGGCAAGGAGCGCTCCCGCCCCGTGCTGGACAAGGACGGCAAGCCCGTGCTGGACAAGAAGGCCGTGCAGATGCGCGACAACCTGATTGCCGAGCTGCAACAGATGAAAGTGCCGGACGGCCCGCTGGAAATGCTGCTTGACGCATTCGGCGCGGACAATGTTGCCGAGGTCACGGGCAGGACGCGCCGCGTGGTGGAGAAGCCCGACGAGAACGGAAACATGAAGCGAGTGGTGGAGAGCCGAGGCGCAGCCTCCGGCATTGCCGACGCGAATATGTTCCAAGACGGGAAAAAGCGCATTCTGGTTTTCTCCGATGCGGGCGGCACAGGGCGCAGCTACCACGCTGACCTGCGCGCAAAGAACCAGCAGCAGCGCGTGCATTACCTCCTGCAACCCGGGTGGAGCGCGAGCAAGGCGGTGCAGGGCTTCGGCAGAACGCACCGCAGCAATCAGGCGAGCGCCCCCATCTTCCGTCTTGTGACGACAAACGTCATGGGACAGAAACGCTTCACTTCGACCATTGCCCGCCGCCTCGACCAGCTCGGCGCGTTGACAAAAGGCCAGCGCCAAGCGAGCGGCGGCGTATTCGGGGAAAAGGACAACCTTGAAAATCCCATCGCTATGGACGCGCTTGCTACGTTCTATAAGAGCGCCGACAAGGAAGTGCTGAAAAAGCTCGGCCTTTACGACAAGCTCTTTGACGAATGGGGCCGCATCAACGAGGGAAGCCCCGACCTGCGCGACATCAGCAAATTCCTCAACCGTATTCTGTCCCTTGAAGTGGACGAGCAGAACGCAACATTCCAGCAGTTCTACGACACCTTTGAGCGCATGATGGATGCTACCATTGCCAACGGCACGGTTGATATGGGCCTTGAGAACTACCGCGCGGACAAGGTGGAAGTTCTGGATGAGACCGTGATCCGCAAGGACCCGAGCGGTGCAGATACGCGCTATGTCCAAATGAAGGTCTACCGCAAGCCGGAGCTTATCCCGTTTTCTGCGCTGGATACCAAGCTGAGAGACTTCAAGGGCCTCGTGCGGCTGGAAGATGGAGGCGTGCGCGCCGTCTACGAAATTTCCAGCAAGACCAATGAACGGGGCGAGATACAGCGCCGTTTCTCGTTGGAAAGCCCCGTGCGCGGCGTGCGGAGCGTCTATGTGGAAAGCACCCTGAACGAGAAAACCACAAAGATTAACAAGAGCGAGTGGGCGCAGGCGTGGAAAGAGGAGACGGCGAAAGCGCCGGAGTACAACGAAAGCACGCTCCACCTGCTCACCGGCACGCTGCTCCCTATCTGGAACCGACTGCCCGCGAACAACACGCGCGTTATGCGCGTTGTCACGAGCGACGGCGGGCAGTACCTCGGGCGCGTCATTCGCCCCGACCAGATCGACGGCGTTCTGCGCAGCTTCGGCGCGAACCGCACCATGCAGACCTACACGCCGGAACAGGTGAGCGACCTTATTCTCGCAAAGGGTAAAGAGGTCGTCTTGCGCGATAACCGCGTGAAGCTCACACGCCGTCGCGTCAGCGGAGAGTGGCGCACGGAGATCAGCGGAACAAATCTCTGGTATCTGCAAAGACAGTACCCCGGCATTTTCACGGAGCGCATCAACTACGAATGGCGCACATTCATTCCGACCGGCGAAGCGGGCTTATCCGTTTTGCGCGGTATCCTAAAGGATAACCCCGTCGTGGATGTGCGGGAGCCTGCCCCTTCCGGCGACGTGGACGCGAACATGGTCAACAATGTGCGCGACCCAAAGGACGAATGGGACGCGGAGCGCATCAAGGGCGGCGAGGCCAAAGAAAAGGCCAAGAGCATTTCGGAGATCGTGGAGCAGATACGGCACGACTTCGGGGCGAATATCACCGCCGGACACATCCGCGGCAAACGCGGCCAGTACGACCGTGCGACCCACGGTATCCGCTCGAAGCTCGTCAACGACCTGCCGAACATTGCACACGAGCTTGGCCATCACCTTGACAACACCTACGACCTGCGTGGGAGCCTGTCGTCCGTCATGCGGGACGAGCTGACGGGCGGCCTCGACGACGCAGCGCGGAACAGCTACCCCAAGAAAAAGTGGATCAGTGAGGGCATTGCCGAATACTTCCGCAAATACCTGCAAAACCGCGAGGTAGCGGCAATCGACTACCCGGCCTTTACGGCCTACATCAAGAACCTGCTGCCCGCAAAAGACATGGCGCAGCTCGACCAGCTCGCGGACGAGGTAAACGCTTACTATTCTCTTGACGCAGACACGGCGACCAGCTCTGTCCGTCTGCGCGAGGAGGGCCGCCCCGACGCACGCACCTACGACGAGAAGATCAAGGCGAATGCCGACGCGCTCTATCAGGCGTGGGTAGACAGCAACCACGGCATCAAGCTCTTTGACCGAGCGACCGGCGCGGACACCTACAAGCTCGCTACGAACGCCGCGTACAGCGACGCAATGGCAGGGCAGATCATCGTCGGCGACCTCACGGACGCAGACGGCAGGTATGTCTCCGGCGGCCTGAAAACCGCCCTGCACGGCATCAACCTCAACGACAAGGAGGAGTACCGGCTGTTCGGCGAATACCTCATCGTCCGGCACGGACCGGAGCGTCTTGCAGAGGGAATGCGCGTGTTTGCCGACGACCGGAAGAACAGCGCGGAATTTATGGAGCGCCGCGCCGCCGCGCTGGAACAGCAGTACCCGAAATTCAAGGAGGCCGCCGACCGGCTCTATCAGTTTGAGCGCGATCTGCGGCAGGTGTGGGGCGTGGATACCGGCCTTATCAGCGAGCAGACGGCAAAGGATTGGGACGAGCGCTGGAAATACTACGTTCCGTTCAATCGTGCCATCAGCGTGGAGAGGCGGGGCGTCGGCGCAAAGCGCGGCTTCGCCAACCAGAAGAACCCCATCAAAAAGGCACGCGGCAGCGGCCTTGACATCGTTCATCCCGTCGATAACATCATCAACAATATTGTTCTCATGGTGAATGCGGGTGTACGGAACAACGTTATGCGGAAGATCACGGACGAAGCCCGCCGCCTCGGCGCGGACGCCTCTCTTCTTGAACCCGTTCCGACGCCGATGAAAAAAGACCTGTTCCGCGCGGTCGATCTGAAAAAGGAATTGAGCGATACCGTCGACCAGAGCGGCATGACAGCAGAGGACAAAATGTTCATGCTGGACACCATCGGCAATATCTCCAATGTCCTCGAACAGTTCAGCCGTGGAAAAGCCTACGGCGATGTTGTTACCGTCATGCGCGGCGGCGAGCCGGAGTTCTGGAAGATCAACGATCCCCTGCTGCTCTCGTCGATCACAAGCCTTTCCCCCAAGTCCATGAACGGCATTCTTGACGCCTACGCCATCGTCAGCCGCTTTATGACGAGCAATATCACCGGCATGAACCTGCTGTGGAACATCTTCTCCAATATGCCGCGAGACTTCCAGACGCTTTTGACCTATTCCAAGGATAAGAACGTCGCACACCTTGTAAAAGCCATCGGCAGCGCCTACGTCAATAAGATCAAGGGCAGCGGAGCGGACCCGCTCTATCTGGAATACCTCGCGATGGGCGGCGGCAAGACCTCTGCCTATACCGCAGACCGCGACCTCACAAGACGCGCGCGGCAGCAGCTTACGGGCGAGAAGAAGATCAGCCTGAACCCGCTGGATATGATCGCGTATATTAGCGATCTTATCGAGCTTGGCCCGCGTTATGCCACCTACAAGCTCATGCGCGAACGCGGTATGACGCCGCAGGAGGCGTTCTATGAGGCAATGGATATCACCGTCAACTTCCGCCGCGGCGGTATCCGCGCGCGGGAGGTAAACAAGGCCGTTCCGTTCTTCAACGCCAACGTGCAGGGCCTTGACAAGCACGCCCGCTGGATCACCGCCGAGGACGCGCCTGCAGGCAAGCGAAAGGGCGCGGCGAAACGGCGCTTCCTCATGTACCTCGCCGCCTCCGCTGCGCTGGCCGCGGTAAACTACGGCATCAACAACAGCAGCGACGAGAACAAGAAAGACTACCAGCAGCTTTCCACCTACACGAAGAACAGCTATTGGGTCTATCCCATCGGCGACGGGAAATATCTCTGCCTGCCGAAGCCGCGCGAGCTGGCGGTCCTCACCTCGCTCTTTGAGGCGCTTTTGGAGCGCACCGTCGGCGGAAATGAACACGCCTTTGACGGCTTCTATGAATACGCGACGGGCAATTTCCTGCCGAGCATCCTCTCTGACTTTGCGAACCTTGACGCCGCTGGAGCCATCGGCTCGCTCGGCCTGATCGGCGTGGGCAGCTACATGGTAGCAAACCGCGACTTCCTCGGCAGGCCCATTGAAAGCACGGGAATGCGATACCTCGAACCGAGAGACCGCTACAACGAGCGCACGAGCAAGCTCGCGTACTTAATCGGGCAGGCGTTCGACGTCAGCCCCGTCATGGTCGATTACTTCTTCCAGAACACGCTCGGCGGTTTCTGGAAAGCGCAAAAGGCCATTTTCCCCGTCGGCGAGGAGAACCGCGATTGGTCCTTCGGCATTCAGGGTAGCTACATCAAGGACAATCAGTATTCGCAGGATTTGACAAACTGGCTCTACGATCAGGCGGAAAAGTCCTCGCAGGCCAAGAAGTCTGACCCGGCGAACATGGACAAGGCTATCGCCGCCGCGATGGACGATAGAATGGTGGAGTTCTATTCAAGCTACAATAAGCTTGCAAAGAACACCCCGGATACCGTCGTGAACCGCGGAACGCGGCAAACCGTTCTTGACGCGATCTATGAATACCGGAAAGCGCACGACCACAATATTACGACTGACGCGGAGCGCATGGCCTATGGCGTGTGCAAGGAGCAGGGCGGGACTGAGCTTTTACCGAGCTGCTTGCCGGTTACAGTCAAGGACGGCGACGAGAAAACGCACTCGCTCTCCGCATCGCAGTACGTTGAGTATCAATTCGACTATAACCGTCTATATTGGGAGTATGTCGAAGATATGCTCTCCCCAAGCCAAAGCGCAGACGAGCGCGCCGCCGTTCTCCGGGCGGCAAAAACGGTAGCAAAGGAAGAGGCGACAAATCGCATTCTTTCGGAACTGCGAGTGCCCAAGACAAGCCACGCCGAGAAATACGAGGGTGTCAAAGCAGAAGACGTTGCCATGTTCAAAGCGTTCTGCGACCTCGCAAACGACGACGGGAGCCTGAAACAGGAAGAAGTCATCAATATCATCAAAGGCATGAATCTTTCTGGCGAGGAAAGCTATGCGCTCTTCAAATCCAAGTACCCAAAGAGCGACTCCAACAATCCGTGGAGGCGCTACAGGTAAAGCGAAAAGCAGGTGTTCGGAAATTCCGAACACCTGCTTTTTCTCCCCTCCGTGGTGAAATGCCCGTTTTTCCGTGATACGCTCACAGAAAGGACAGGGACGGAGGAAGTGGAAATGGAAAACGAAACCAAAAAATATGACGACGCCGCCATTGCGCTGATTGACGCTCGATGCAAGAGTAACACACACCGGCTTGACGACGTAGAAAAGCACCAAGAGGCGCTGGACAGCCTTGCCACCTCCGTAAAGGTGCTTGCAAGCCGCGAGGAGCGCGTCGAGAGCGATGTCAAGGAAATTAAAGCGGACGTGAAAGAGCTTGCTGCACGGCCTGTCAAACGCTGGGACGGCATCGTGGACAAGGTTCTCTATGCCGTCATCGGCGCGTTCGTGACGTGGCTGCTCTACGGGGGCGCGGCATGAGCGGGAAGCGATCAAAGAAAATGCGGACGCGCAACAAGATACTGGCAATCGCCGCCGTCTTTATTGCCGCGTTCATCGTCTACACGCTCGCGGTCTACACCTACAATGGGTGGCAATGGGACGCGCTCTTTGAGTACGTTCTCGGCGCGGGCGGTATCGTGTGCGGATTTACGGCGGTGATCGCCGTTGCCGATAAAATCGTCGGTCGAAAGACCAAGGAGGAGTAATACCATGATGAACGAAAGCAACAATGCCTGCTGCGTTCCGCAGGAGGCGCCGGCCATTCTTACCGTCGCCGAGGGACATGCAAAAATGCTCGAGGAGGCCAACTGCCGCCTTGAAAACATCTTGCGCAGGCTGTGCGGAGAGAAGACCGTCCGACCGACCGAAGGATGTGTCGCGGAGCAGCCGCCCACCTTCGGCGCGCTGCGGCAGCTTACCGAAAGACAACAGAGACAGCTCAACCGCCTGCTGAACGGCATCGAAAGGCTGGACAGCTTGATCTAAAAGGAGGAGTACTACCATACTCGCCAACATCAAGATTAAAGGAAGGGACGATTGAAATGAAACTGCAATTCAACGACAAGGTCTACGACATTTTGAAGTG
>ERZ779890.2385-NODE-2385-length-17978-cov-3.257100_pt1 | contig 17978 bp, 17 predicted proteins | sample MGYA00511553_ERZ779890 | MGnify/ENA primary metagenome ERZ779890 (study PRJEB29588, sample SAMEA2152064) | human gut metagenome | biome: human gut; feature: human-associated habitat; material: faeces | place: Denmark | collected 2008/2010 ... | reverse complement strand
GAGAAGTGTCAGCCCTAATTTATTTTCTTTGCAAAACTTTTACCGGACAGCAATAATTTTCGCTTTAATTGTATGTTCATTGACAACAGTTTTGAATTGTCAGGATTACTCTTTTTTAGTATTTCATCTTCCCTTTCGTAGACTTTAACTTGGTTTACCATGTATGATGGCAGATTTTCAAGAATGATGTTGCGGTCTTTGTTGAAGAAGTCACGTCCGTTGAGCAACAGCTCATCAACCCTTTTGCCACGGACGTATATTTCACCACCTTTTTTGAGTTCCACATCAGGTAACTGCTGTACTAATGCATCAAGCATGGAACCCTCTTCCAGTTCAAAGGCATCGGCATTATAAATAAGTGTGTCACCCCGATTGTAAAACTTTATTTTGGTGGCTTTTACCGTGACTTCTTTAAGCTTTTGGCTTTTTGTGATACGTTTAATAACGAATGGTTTGTTCAATCTAATTTGTGTTTCGTTTTTATAAATTTTCTTTATCTCGTAGTCGTTGTATGTGGTTTCATAACCCTCTTTCTCGCATTTGATGATGTACTTGCCAGCTTTGTTTAAGTTGAAAATTACGAAAGCACGTGGGATGCCGCTATAGTCTCCCTGACTTGTCTTTCCTGAAGTAACTGCTACACTGTCAGAAGTCATTACTGTGAATGTAGCATCAATTACAGGTTTGTAAGTGAAGATATCTACTAAATGCCCCCATATCTGTACCTCATGTTTTTTGATGTCCTTGGAAAAAAGAGAAAATGCAGACATCATAAAGAAAACAAGAGTAGCAAAAAATCTACGTAGATATGTTATGCCCTGACGATTGGAATTCAACAAGTATTGAGGTTTCATAGCGCCTAAAAATGTGTGTTGTGAAACAAAGACAATACAGCCATCATTGACATAGGCAGTGTTGCTGCATTCATCATTTGTGCAAGGTTTGTTTGTGCAACCACCATTGTAATAGGGTTCATTTTTTCTACAGGTGCTTTTGCTCCTTGCATACCAACAAATCCACCTAATATAATTTTCCTTCTGCGTCTTGGGTCAGAGGTGTAATTTCTAATTCTACATTAGAGAGTAGGTTTACTTTGAATCTTTTCATATTGTATCGGCAGTACTGCATGCTTTGTGTTGTAGATGTTGCAAAAATATTAAAATATAATTAAACAGCCAAGCGTTTCTGAATAAAATTTCAGATATTATTGTCAATTTAGATGAAGATGTTGTATAAACCCAAATCGGGCGTTGGGACTTCTTGGTATTATCTGCAAAGAGTATGTGGCTCAGTCTGTTGATTTTGCTTCTAAAAGGGTAAAATTCAGTGAGTTGCGAAAAGGTGAATAGTCTGTGGTTTAGCATGGCAGTACTTTTGCATTGCAAACAAAAAGAAAACAACACTTTAAAAGACATTATTAAAATGAAACAAAGAACTGGAAGACATGAGAGAATTGGTACTCTGAGGACAATAATCAGAAAAGCTTGTGCACGTGAGGTGTGGAAATTGGTCAGTTTGTTGGAATACAAGTATCAGACCTATCTGTATGATGCAGTGGTTGCCTATGTAAAGACCGGGCGTAGAGAAGAGTTCGGGTCTATGGTGATGCAAAACATATTTGACAGGGTGGTGATGCTCATTGACTCAGCAAGACAAAGAGATGAAGAACCAACTGACTAAAAATTTCAGCCTTGCGGAATTAATATCATCTGAAACGGCAAGGATTTGTCACATTGACAATACGCCGAGTGAGGAAGTGTGCTTGAAACTGAAATCATTGTGTGAAAATGTGCTTCAACCTTTGCGTGAAGTGTGGGGCGGTGCAATTGTAGTGACCAGTGGTTACCGATGCAAGGCACTAAATAAAAAGGTAGGCGGAGCAAGCAACTCTGACCACCTGTATGGATGTGCAGCAGACATAAGATCTCTTGCTGGTGGGAGAGAAAAAAACAAAATGCTCTTTGACTTGGCAGTGAAGATGATGTTGGACAATAAGCTGGCGGGTGTGAAGCAGATTATAGACGAACATGGATATAGATGGATTCACATTTCGTGGCAAGACGGAAGGACGATGAAACGCAATCAGGTGTTGCATAAACCCAAATAAGTCCTATCGACCGAATTGGGATACCCCCAAATAAGTACTAAGTTAAAATATGAGACAAAACGCAGATTTTGTGCCGGCAAGAATCTGCAATAAAAAATTTATTAATCAACAAAAACAAAATCAATTATGGGAATTTTACAAACAGCAATTACTTCTCGTACGACTCCTAAGGGAGTAACCAAGCTCTATCCAAACATTGTGAGCTACAAAAACATTAAGAGTGATGACCTCATTGAGTATATGGTTAGTAACTCCAGCGTGAGCAAGTCAACAGCTTTGGCTGCAATCGGTGCGCTTAGGCAGCTATTCTCAAATTATGTGCTCAACGGTCACCGAGTGCAGATTCCACAGCTTGGCATCTTCGGAGTCTCGGCTAAAACCAGAGCTGTAGTTACGCTGGAAGAATGCGGAGCAGACTGCGTGAAGAAACTCAAGTTGCAGTTTAAACCCAATACAATGCTTCGCAATGCCTGCAAGTCGGTGAAGTTTCAGGGTATAGTTAAGGATGACGAAACTTTGAACATTATCACAAAGTGAGATGTTAAACCCAAATCGGTCTAACGCTCGAACAGCATTAAACAACAGTTATTAATTATTCAAATAAAACAAGTAAAATTATGGCAAATATTGGATATTACAAAACAGAAGTGAAGAACCCCCGTAGTGGTGATAAGATGTATAGTGTAAGGCTGGCAACATATAGTCTGATTGACAGTGAACAGGTTGTTGCTGCAGCGTGTAAGGTCTCAAATATAAAGAAGCACGATATGGCAGTAGGTTTTGCTGCGCTATGTCAGGCAATAGAGGATTTTGTGTTGCAAGGACACTCCGTTACCCTTGATGGTCTCGGAAATTTCAGACTAACTGCCAAGAGTGGCAAATGGGATGAGGAGAACAAGAAGTGGGTCAGTGGTGGCTGTGACAACATGGACGATGTCACTCCTAACAATATTAGAGGTGTGTATGTTCGTTTCCGACCATGTGCAGCACTGCGAAGAGAACTTGACAACGCCGGCCTGTTTGATATCACCAAGACATTGTTTGGTGGAACGAGGGGAGGGTATGACCATAAAAAGGTTGGTCAAACCGTAACCGACGGAAAGGAATAGAGCGAATCAGCAAGTTATAGTAAGTAAAACCATTTTGGTCAGTCTGGTCATTCGGCCGTATAGTGTGCGTCGCGGCATTCTGCACAGTCGTGAATCCCATGCCAGTAGTCTGGTTGTATTAACCCAAATCGGTCATTAGGTCGTAAATGATATCTTTTTTAGTTACTTCTTATTGTCTTTTGTTTTTTATAAGGCACCTGCTGCTTGTTTTTAGCTCAAAATAGCCCGCTATTATTCGCTAAAAGGACAAGCAACTTTTGCTCCCCTAAGAATTCAAATACAACAAGTCCTAACGCCCGAATTGGGATTAACGGCCGGACTGACCTTAACTTAATTAAATCTATAGAAAATGACAAAACAGAACAAGTGGAGTGTGATAATCAATGCTATAATGACAGCAATCAGTACGATAATTGGAACAGCGTTTCTCGGTTCGTGCATTGGGTGGTAGAACGGTTTCATGCGGGGTGGTAGCCCTGTCCGGATAACCTGCCAAAAAAGAGGGGGTGCGGCACTCTGCGTTTGCAAGAGAGCGCCGCACCTCCTTCTGTTGGGGGGGGGATGACTGTTGCCGCTATTCCGCCATCACGCGTATTGCCCCGTCTACGTTGGGCGAATTGGGCGTGAGAGTTGTCTTGGCAGGAACATAGTAGTAGTCGCCGTTGACCTTCAGTCCTCTGGCCTTGTCGCCCGTGGCCTGTGTGGTTATCTTGCCGGCATGGAAGTAGAGGTTGCCGTCAACCTTGAAGCATGCACTCTTTTTCTTTTTACCGAGAACTGTGAGATAGCCGCCCGAGGCGGTGAGGTTGAACTCGGGGGTGGATGTGGTGGCGAAGATGTGAGCGTTGCGCGTAACGTCAATGCCTTTGGCGGCCTTGCCACTCATTGTGATAGTGTAGTTGCCCCCGTTGCACGTGAATGTGGAGTCACACTTGATGCCACTGACGTCGTCAGACTTGAGATTGATGTTGACGATGCCGCTGTCGAGGAACACCATGCCGTTGTTAATCTTGGTGGTGTCGGAATCTTTGTCGACCTGTATGCCGTCTTTTTGAACGTCGGGACTGATGGTGATTTGCCCGCCTTGCATGTGGAAATACTGCCCAATGTGCATGGCGTCGCCAACGGCAGCGAGAATGTTGATGGCTCCTGTGGAACGTTTGAGCAGAGTATACTCGCCGCTCTTGTAGGCATGGCGCGTGTTTCCTGTGATGTTGAGAGTGCCCTCTCCCTTAAACTCGGGGTGCCCCTTTATGTGGAGGCATGCGTCTTGCAGCCCTTGCTGACAGTCGGCGAGATTGTTTGTGGTGCCTTTGACCAACTCCACGTCAATGCGTTTTCCGTTGTTGATGCGAATGGCTGCACCGCGCCGGCTTGTGATGTTGACCCCGTTGAGAACCAGTCCGCATTTGTATATGCCGTTAAGGAGGAAGGCTCCATTGGTGGTGGTGCCTTGCAGGGCGTAGGTTATCTCGGGGTCGGTGGTGGCTGCCGATGTGATGTTGACGTAAGCGCCGTCTTGCTCAATCGTCAGGAGTGGGAGCAGTGACAACGGCAGCGTGATGCTGCTCTTGGCGTCGGCGAAATTGACTTGCACCCTCAGGGGGTCGAATGTCTGTTGCAGGTATTTAAGGCTGTCGAGGTCTGCTATGGAGAATGTCTGTGTGCCCATGGTTAGCTGGCCACCGCTGACAATCATCTCGTCCACCTCGTTCTCGGCGGCTAAGACGGTAAGCCCGCTCTTGGTGTAGAGAGCCAGGGTCTGTGAGACGCATGTCAGAACTGGCATGGCTGTCAGTAGGAGGGTGATGATGTGTTTTTTCATGACTTGAATCTTAATGGGGTTATTTGACCAAGAATTTGCGTGTCTCGTTGTCGGCCTTCAGGAGGTAGATGCCCGGTGGGAGGTTGCCTATGGAAACGGGTGTGCCCTCTTGGCTGATGCGCAGGCTGGTGCATAGTTGGCCATAGGCGTTGTAGATGCGTGCCTGAGTTCCTGTTTTGGCGCTGATGCTGACGCGGCCCTTGTCGGTGTGGATGATTGCCTGTGACTGTTGGCTGCCGGTAGCATTGTTGACAGCGGTCGGCAGGTCGGTGAGCAGCAGCGAGTAGACATCGCCCACGGGGTAGGTTTGTGTCATCTCGTTGTTTGACACCGTGATGTTGTCGGCAGAGAAGGTGACTTTGAGACCTTTGAGTCCAAAGGAGGTCCATGTGCCTGCAGTCTCTTTCACTGTGAGCGAGACATAGTCTGCGCCGGCTGTTATCGTTGTGGCAAGCAGTAGGGCTGTTGCCGCAAGACGAAGTCTTTTTGTTTTCTTCATGGTGGTATCTTGTTTTGGTTATTTGTGTATCATGATGACTTTTCCGAACGATTCGCAGTCGTTGGTGCTACGTATCACGGCGCGCAGCACCACTCCGTTGTTGCCCCCCAGCTGGTCGGGCAAATCCAGACGGTAGTCGTTGTTTTTGTTGCTGATGCCGGTTTCTCCGTAGTGTTCGTTTGTTGCCACAATCTCACCGTCCACTTCAAGCGAGACCTTGTTGATTTCGAGTTTCTGGCCACCGCGTACCCAACGGAAACTAACTCCTCTGAGACCTTTGAGTTCACTGACGGGCATAGTCCATTCCACCTCTTTCCATTGTGTGGAGACCATGGACGGAATCCATGTGCCGAGTTCGCGTTCGTCTGCGAGGGCGGTGGATTTGTAGAAGACAGGTTTTGCCAAGTTGATGAGGTCAAGGCATGCCTGAACAATGTCGGCAGGTGGGGTGACGGGAGAGAGTCCTTTGGACGTTTCAACCCAATTGCCCTCCCACGCGGCGTAGTCGAAAGCTTTGCCCGACTTGAGGCTGTTGAAATAGGCATCGTAGCGAGGCTTGTAGAAGTCGCGTATCAGGCCAGACCATATTCTGGCAGAGTAGTCGTTGACCGGTGGTCCCCAAATGGTCACGATGCGCTTGGCATTTTTTTCGTAGTATGTTGCCTCTTCGGATGTGGTGGCGTGGGAGCGTGCAAAGTCAATCCACCGCTGAAGATTATAGATGGGGTGGGCGGCAAGAATGCGGTCGGTTGCAACGGCAATCTTGTCAAACAAAGCCTGTATGGAGTCGACCTTGCCAACTTCGTCCCACATGGCGGCCTGAAGCACATTCTGTATGAGTACCTCCATCTTGCCACCTGCATATTGGGCCGACAGTTCAATAAGGTCGTCAGTGTAGCGTGGGCTGTCTTTCATCTCGGGTGCCGCCAGAGCAAACTTCTCGATGGCGGTAAAGAAGAGTGAGTCGATCTGGTATGTGCCTTTGGTGCTGCGCCCAGGGCGTAACTGCCATACGAATCGTGGGTGGTCAGTGAAATTGTTGTAGACGGATTGGGTTATCTCGTTCCAATAGCCAGTGATATTGTCGTTGGTTTTACCATAGCGGCATTGGGTGTAGTTTTGCAACCACTTCTTGAGATCTATGCTGTCGGCTGTCCAGCCAGCATCGCAGATAAGTTCATAGATTACCTCGTTGTTCTCTGTGCCTTCTGGTGCGGTGCCGTAGCCTACGAGGTTTCCTCGGTTGGGTGACTTCAGGGCATCAAGACGGCCACCGTTTGCATAGAATTCAAGGAAACCGGTCATTCCGGTTTTTCCGCCCATGTTGGGTATGGTGGAGTATACCCACTGTTTGTTGTCGAAGCCTTTGAAATACTCCCAGTTGGCAGTGTTTTTCCACCAGTGGTAGTTGTAATCTTCGGCCATGTCGAGAATGAGCACCTTGTTGTCGGGAACATTGCGCATGAGGGCAGAGTAGGAGTCGTAGTCCCAGATGGACCGTGTGAATCCCAGCATCCAACCTTGCATGACCCATGTGGCATCGGGGTTGGCACTATGTATGCCCTCGTACACAGCGCTTCCATATTGAGCAAGTTTGTCATAGCGTTCCTGGGTGCCTTTGGGTGGGAACGGAATTGACATTTCGTTGAAAGAGTCTGCGATGTAGTAGTCGCATTTGCCGAATTCCTTTTCCCATTCTTCAATAAACATTCTGCCAATTTTGGTGAACAGTGGGTCGTCGGCCATGAGCATCCAGTTGTGGAAGCCTGCCCATTCAGACTCCACCACATTGGCCTTTGGGTAGATACGCTTTATTTCAGGTGGCAGAAAACCTGCAAATCCCGGACAGATGGGTTTCATGCCAAGCGACCGCATGCGCGAAAGAATCTTGTGTTGCAGGGCAACCTGATCTTTGTGCCATGATGCAGGCATTGGAGAGTCTACCTCGCTGATGTTGCCCATGCGCATCCATGGAAGGTGGGCAGGGCCTACGAAGTAGCGCTGTATCTCGTCATCGGTGAGTCCGAGTTTCTTCCACACACGTGCCGAGATGGCCTCGTTTGCCACAAGGGCAAGAGGCATGTCCATGCCGTGCAAAGCCATCCAGTCGATTTCCTGCTCCCAGCGGTTCCAGTCCCAATAAGGGTTGGTATAGCCGAAGGTCACAACATTGTAGTAGTAGTGGTGGCGGAATGGAGAGGTGACGGTTTTGGGAGCCTGCGGCTGTAGTTTGGCTGGCAGGTTAAGACGGTTGCCGCTCCATGAGTTGATACCATAGCCGTTAGAACGAATATAGTCGTAGAAGCCACGACAGATGGCAACAGGGGTGTTGCCTTGAACGGTAAGCTGGCCTTTGTTGTCAACATGGTATGTAAACTGGTCGGTTGCCTGTTTGGACGAAGAAATGCGCTTCAGCGCAAGGTTGATATTGCTGTTGCCACAAAAACGCTTGATTACACCGCTTGCCGACGAAACACCCTTTGACGAGGTCTGTGCGTGCAAACACATGCAGGCAGACAGTATTAAGAGTGAGGTAAAGGTTTTTTTCATTCTGTTTGTTCTTGAGATAGTTCTTTCCATTTTGTTCTATTCTGTTTTTGAGATATAACGTTTGTAGTATGAGAAGAAAATAGTGGTGAGGGGCAGGGCAATAATCATGCCGATTATGCCAAGAACATATCCCCAAACTGACAGTGACAACAGAATGAGGAATGGTGGCAGGCCTATAGCCTTGCCCATTATTTTTGGAGTCAGGATGATGTCTTGAATGGCTTGGACGATGATAAATACCGAGAGGGCAGAAATGAGAATGAGCCAGAAGTTCTGGCCTGTTTCGGCAGACTTTATTGCGCAGAGCAGAAATGCCGGTATCAGTCCCAAGGCATGCAGGTAGGGAATGAAACTCAGTATTCCGATTAGTAATCCCAGCGGAATGGCCAGAGGAAAGCCGATGATGGTAAAGCCAATGCAATAGAGAATGCCCACGCATACGGCAATGATGAACTGTCCGCGGAAGTATGCGTTCATGCCCTGCTTGAGGTCTTTGAAAAGCGTGTTTGCAAAGGTGTGGTAGCGATGTGGAACAAGCTTGCGCCACCCCTGGGTGATTCGGTCATAGTCATAGAGAATGAAAAAGAAGTAAAGGATGGAGATGCTCCATGATATGACAGAAAGGATAACACCGGCGGTATGTTGGAGCACATTCCACACTTTAGGCATCAGGCCACGTAATGTGTCGAGAAGGTGCTTGTCGTTCATAATGTTGGCGATGTCAATGTTCTTGAACAATTTGGCGACAAAAAATTCTATTCTGCTTTGGTGGGTGGTTTTGCTGATGTAGTCTTTTGCCACGTTCACGAACTTGGTATAGTCCTCAATGATGGGAGGTACAATAAGCCAGACTATTAGGGAACAAACTGCCAGCAATAGTATTGTAGTGGTTGCGATTGCAAGTGCGCGGTAGCGCAAACCGAGTTTGTATTGAAAAAAACTGACTATGGGGAAAACCAGATATGCAGCAAACCACGCTACAAAGAATGGCAGTAGCACGGCACTGAGATAATCAACGGCTTTGATGAGTAAAACAATCCCTAAGATGATAGCGGAGGTGCGTATGAAAGAGTCAAAGGTAATGGCTTTGCGCATAGGTACATCTTAATAGAATAAAACATGGGCAAAGTTAGTAATAACATGGCTCAAATCCAAAATAAGCAAGATAAAATTTCGTGTTCTACAGAAACTTGATTACTTTTGCAATTATGTTGTATATCGTTCCGACACCAGTAGGCAATCTGGAGGATATTACGCTCAGGGCTCTGAGAGTGTTGAAGGAGGCCGACTTGATATTGGCAGAAGATACCCGCACATCGGGTATTTTGCTGAAGCATTATGATATCCATAACCACATGCAGAGCTATCACAAGTTCAACGAGCATAAAACGGTGGAATATCTGGTGGAGCGTATGAAAGCAGGTCAGACATTGGCCCTTATCAGCGATGCCGGTACTCCAGGCATAAGCGACCCTGGCTTTCTGCTGGCACGCGAATGCGCAAAGGAGGGTGTTGAAGTGCAATGCCTGCCAGGGGCGACGGCTTTTGTTCCGGCACTGGTTGCATCAGGGCTGCCTTGCGACAAATTTGTCTTCGAGGGTTTCCTTCCACAAAAAAAGGGGAGGCAAAGCCGACTGAAGGAATTGGCTGCGGAGGATCGGTCGATAGTTTTCTATGAGTCGCCGTACAGGGTTGTGAAAACCTTGATGCAGTTTCGAGAGATTTTCGGAGGAAACCGAGACGTTGCTGTATGCAGGGAAATCAGCAAGGTGCACGAGCAGATTGTTAGGGGCAGCATTGATAATGCAATAGAGCATTTCAATGCAGTGGAACCCAAGGGTGAGTTTGTTATTATCGTAGGAGCAAAAACAAAAGAGGACGTTAAGATTGATATTAACTAAATTTATTGTGATGTTATGAAGAAGATTATTTTATTATTGGCAATAGCGCCGATGCTCATGGCTTGTGGCAGCGGAACAGACAAGGCTGGCAATAACTCAAGTGTGGATTCTGTAAACAAAATCCTTAATCAGAAAGATGCAGAGATAAACAATCTGCTTGGTACCATTAATGACATTCAGGACGGCTTGCGCCAAATCTCTGAGGCCCAAGGTCGTATAAGTACCCTTAAATCGGGTGCAGAGGGCTCTGCCACAGAGGACATCCGCGAAAACATTGCGTTCATTCAACGCATCATGGACTTGAACCGTGACAGAATAGGTCAGCTGCAACAGCAGTTACACAACTCTAAAATCAATTCGGAAAATCTGCGGCAGACTATTGAAAGCATACAGCAGCAGGTGGCGGAGAAAGATGCCCAGATTGAAAAGCTTACGGCAGAGCTTGCACAAAAGGATGGAAAAATATTGGACCAAGCAAATGAAATATCCAGACTGAATAGTGAAAATACAAATCTCTCGGGTGAAAATGCAAACCTGTCGCAGGCCAACGATGCCAAGAGTCGTACCATTTCGCGTCAGGACAAGGATTTGAACAGAGCCTGGTATGTGTTTGGAACGAAGAGAGAGCTTAGAGAACACAACATTCTTTCCAGAGATGGCGTGCTGACTCGCGGATATAACAAGAACTACCTAACGGAAATTGATATTCGCAATGTGAAACGCATTGCTTTGGGCTCAAAGAAAGCAAGAGTGTTGACGACGCATCCGTCATCATCTTATGTGTTGGAGAGAGGTGCAGACAAAACTTGCACACTGTATATCACAGACCCGACATCGTTCTGGAGCGTAAGCAAATATCTGGTTGTCGTAGTGAAATAAGAGTTGCTGTGCTCCACAACATAAGGCCAAAAAAAGAAACGAATGAAAGAATTTGTTTTGTCTCAAGCTCAGACGGAAACAGCAGTGCTGGTGGCCATTGTCACTCCACTGCAAGATGAGCGAAAGACCAAGGAGTATCTTGACGAGCTTGAATTTCTGGCGGAAACGGCAGGAGCACGGACGGTGAAACGCTTTACACAGAAGGGCGACGGCCCCAATACTACCACTTATGTCGGCTCGGGCAAGTTGCAGGAAATCAGAGAGTTTATTGAAGCAGAGGCGGAGAGCGACCGAGAGGTCGGCATGGTGATTTTCGATGACGAGTTGTCTGCACGTCAGCTGAAAAACATAGAAAAGGAACTGAAAATAAAAATCCTTGACCGCACCACGCTTATTCTCGATATCTTTGCTATGAGGGCGCAGACTGCCAATGCAAAGACGCAAGTAGAGTTAGCTCAATACCGCTATATGCTGCCCCGTCTGCATAGATTGTGGACCCACTTGGAGCGTCAAGGTGGTGGCTCGGGTTCGGGTGGCGGAAAAGGTTCCGTGGGGTTGCGTGGGCCTGGCGAAACACAGTTGGAAATGGACCGCCGCATCATTCTCAACCGAATGTCGCTGTTGAAAAAGAGATTGGCGGAAATAGACCGGCAAAAGAACACCCAGAGGCAAAACCGCGGCCGTATGGTGCGGGTGGCTCTTGTAGGCTACACCAATGTAGGCAAGTCCACACTAATGAATCTTATGTCTAAGAGCGAGGTTTTTGCTGAGAACAAGCTTTTTGCAACGCTTGACACAACGGTCAGAAAGGTTACGATACAGAATTTGCCGTTTCTGTTAAGCGATACGGTTGGATTTATACGTAAATTGCCGACCGATCTTGTTGAGTCGTTCAAGTCAACACTTGACGAAGTGAGGGAGGCTGACTTGTTGTTGCACGTGGTTGATGTGAGCCATCCTGATTTTGAAGAACAGATGGCCGTGGTTGAAAAAACTTTGGCAGAGTTGGGGTGTGCCGAGAAACCATGCTTGGTTGTTTTCAATAAGGTTGATGCCTATACCTTTGTTCCAAAGGACGAGGATGACTTGACAGAGGCAACAAAGGAAAACATGACTATGGAAGACTTGAAACAGTCGTGGCTGTCTAAGTCGGCCTGCGACTGTGTTTTTATTTCTGCATTGAAAAAAGATGGTATAGACGAACTGCGTGAGGTGCTTTACAGCCGTGTCAGACAATTGCATGTACAGAGGTTTCCGTACAACGATTTTCTATATCCTTTAGCGGAGGATATGGATTTTTCAGAAGCATGACAGATTTACATTAAGGATGAGGAAGCGTGTACGACTGATAATATTGATTTCGATATTGTTGCCTATTAGAGGAACATCAGACTCGGTGTTGAAACACTTGTGTGACACTATCGTGTTCCATAATATGGCAACAGGCATGTTTAGTGGTGGGGATGTGGCTCCTTATTGGATGACAAACAACCACTATGGGTTGTCCACTGAAAAAAACAATGCCTTAATATGGCGACGTGCCGTCAGCCGCAGTATTGACAACGACGATGCCCGCAACTGGAAAATGGGATGGGGTATGGAATTGTCGAATGTCGTGACGAAGAAGTGGCAGTGGGTTGTACAGGAGCTTTATGTTGATGTTCAATACAAGAAAGTGCGATTGTCTGTGGGACAAAAAGAACGCCCATCAGAGTTGCTTAACCCGGAGTTGACAAGTGGAGGGCTTGTGAATGGCATGAATGCCCGACCTATACCTCAACTTAGGGTTGAGGTGCCAGACTTTTGGACTGTTCCTGGTACAAGAGAATGGCTTGCCCTGCGCGGTCATATTGGTTATGGCATGTATACGGACAATTCCTGGCAGAGAGATTTCGTGTCGGGAACAAAGAATATTTACTCAAAGAAATCGCTTTATCATAGCAAGGCGGGTTTTGTGAGAGTTGGTAATGTCAGGAAATTTCCTGTTACAATGACGGGGGGGCTGGAAATGAGCACTCAATTCGGTGGAACAGCTTATAATGTCATGAAACGGGCAGACGACCAGTCGGGATTTAACGGTGGCACAGTTCATATGTCTACAGGTCTGAAAGACTTCTGGAATGTCTTTATTCCTGGCGGCTCAGATGCTACAGACGGTGAATACAGCAATCGTGAGGGCAACACTGTCGGGGCTTGGCATCTGGCTGTGCAGTATCATGGCGATGCAGACAGTCCTGAAAAATCATGGAACGCCAAACTGTATGCCCAGCACATGTTTGAGGATGAGAGCCAGATGTTCTGGCAGTATGGGTGGAAGGACTTCTTGTTGGGTGCAGAGGTGGGATTTCCCAAAAATAGGATTGTGTCAACGGTGTTGTACGAGTATTTGACAACCAAAGACCAGAGCGGACCCATTTATCATGACAAGACACCACAGATTCCGGATCAGATAAGTGCCAGCGATAATTATTATAATCATGCCGTATATGGTGCTTGGCAACATGCAGGTTTTGGCTTGGGCAACGGCTTGTTGATATCGCCGCGCTATAATGCGGACAAGTCCATCAGTTTCAGACACAACAGGGTGCAGGCCCATCATATAGGCATGGCCGGAAGCCCCTTGAGAGGGTTAGACTATAAACTCCTGTTCAGCTATGAAAAGAGTTGGGGAACATATAACAAGCCTCTTGTTGACCCTTTGGAGGGGTGGACAATGTTTGTACAGGCAACCTACAAACCTACATGGTTAAAAAACTGTGGTGTGACATTTGCCTATGGGCATAATGGTGGCAAATTGCTTGGCAATGCCAACGGAGTGCAGGTGGGCTTTATATATAGTGTCAAGTTGCACGCAAAGTAAATCAATAGTAAATGAAAGCATTGCAGATAACAATATTATTATGTCTTGTCATGATGTGGTCGTGCGACAAGGCTGACGACAACGGAGCTCTTGGCGGTATGTGGCAACTGACCGAGTGGAAGACTGTTCCGGACGGAAGTGTTGTGGCAACAAAAGAGGATGCGATATTTTATTCCGTTCAACTGGATTTGATGAAGTTCAGCCGCAACAACGATATATCAACTTACCATCTGGCGCGTTTCTCACACAAAGGCGACTCTCTCTTTGTTGGCAAGGCATACGCTCGTCCTTTGGACAAGGAAGTGCCTCTCACGGAGTTGGCGAAATATGGTGTACCGGCATCGGGTGGCTTTGCCATTGAATTGAGCAGCAAACATATGGTGCTTCGTTCCAAAGAAGCCGTGCTGAAATTCAGGAAGTACTGATACCTCTGAAGATAAGAAGATGGCGGGATATAAAGCAGACAACGCAAGACTGGCGAAGAACACTATGTTCCTCTACTTTCGCATGATTTTTATCATGGCGGTCACGCTCTATACGAGCAGGGTCGTATTGAGGGTTCTTGGTGTTGAGGATTTCGGTATCTTTAATGTGGTGGCAGGAGTAGTGGCTATGTTTGGCTTCCTCAATTCTTCGATGAGTGCCACTACACAGCGTTTTATCTCGTTTTCACTTGGAAGGGGCGATGACAACCTTAACAAAGTCTTTTCCACCTGTGTCTTGACACATGCCCTTATCGCCCTGGGCGTGCTTGTGCTGGTTGAGAGTGTCGGGCTGTGGTTTCTATATAACAAAATGATTATCCCTGAAGTTCGTATGGATGCGGCCTTTTGGGTATTCCAGTTCTCTGCACTCTCTACCGTTGTAACTGTCATGAGTATTCCGTTTAATGCTGACATCATTGCGCATGAGAAGATGTCGGCATTTGCGTATATATCTATCGTGGAGGTGTGTCTTAAACTACTTATAGTCTTTCTTCTTGACGTTGGCAATATAGACAAACTCGTTCTATACGGTTTCTTGTTGCTGTTGGTGCAATGTGGAATATTTTTGACATATATGGGTTATTGTCTAAGGCATTTTAAAGAGAGCCGCTTTCGTTTTGTTTATGAGAAGAAACTCTTTTCAGAAGTATTCTCGTTTGCGGGTTGGAATCTGTGGGGTTATCTGGCCTCCATTCTCTATACTCAAGGCTTGAACATATTGCTGAACGTGTTTTTTGGACCTGTGGTCAATGCCGCCAGAGGTCTTGCAAATCAGGTGGACGGTGCAATCAGGTTGTTTGCGTCAAACTTCCAGATGGCCATAAATCCACAAATAGTTAAGACATATGCGGCCAAAGACCTTGAGTCAATGCACAAACTGGTGTTTCGCAGTTCTAAGTTTTCTTTTTTCCTGTTGCTTGCCCTTTCTTTGCCCGTGATGATTGAGGCCCCTGTGATATTGCGTCTGTGGCTGTCAACGGTGCCAGACTGGACGGCTTCGTTTCTCCGACTGATGCTGGTTGTGGTTATCGTAGACTCTGTGGCCAATCCACTTATGACCTCGGCAGCGGCAACAGGTAGAATCAAACTCTACCAATCGGTGTTGGGGGGTATCCAATTACTCATCGTTCCTGTTGCATACGTAGTGTTGCGTATGGGCGGTGAGCCGAATTCTGTGTTTGTGGTACACATCTGCATCTGCCTGATTGCTTTTGCTGTGCGATTGTTCATAGTGAGAGGCATGATAGGTTTGTCTATTAAAAAGTATCTGATGGAAGTATGTGTCAAAAGTGGTGTTGTGACTGTTGTGGCTACTGTTCTACCTTTGACTCTCTATTTTTCCATGACCAACTCGTTACTCAGTGCCATAGTGGTTGTATCTGTCTCTTTGGGCTCTGTAGCAGTTTCCGCTTATGCTATAGGGCTAACAAAGAGCGAACGTGTTTTTGTTAGCGACAAAATAGGCCAGACTCTTGCTAAGTTCAAGTAAAATAAATGGAGCAGAAATGAAAATAGGAATTCTTACTCATCCGCTCGGGACAAACTACGGAGGTCTGCTGCAAAATTTCGCCCTCCAGAAAGTTCTTGTAGATTTAGGACACAGTCCGGTGACTCTTGATTATATCCATCACGACTCAACAAAAGTGAAAATTTTCTCCGTGGCCAGGAGGCTTGTAAGAAATCTTGCCGGTGAAAGGGTGCCGGTACGCGTGTGGCCGACCGGGAGGGAAGCGAAGATTATATCTCAGTACACCGACATTTTTATTAAGAGCCATATTAATACGACCCGGCAAGTGGACTTCTCTGAATTGTCAAAGCTAAAAGACGAACATTTTGATGCCCTTGTTGTTGGCAGTGATCAGGTGTGGCGTGGTGACCGTGGTCATGTAGAGAGATATTTTTTCAGTGATTTCACTGATGTTGCTGTTCCCAAGATAGCCTATGCCGCATCAATGGGTGTGGACTTTTGGTCTTTTAGTGATGCCGATACACGGCGTTGCAAAGAGTTGGTAAAGGGTTTCAGGGCGATATCTGTGCGTGAGGACAGTGCCGCAAAACTATGCAAAGAACATCTGGACATAGATGCCCTTTGTGTACTTGACCCTACCCTTATGGTTGACAAAAAAACTTATGAGACACTAACGGATAGTATTCCTGCATGTGGCAAGCATCAGATGATGGTTTATATTTTGGACAAGAGTCGTGAGAAGATGGAGACTGTTGAAAAAGCCGCAGACTATTTGGGATTAGAACCGCATACTGTGATGGCAGATGCCCATTTCTATGAAGTTGGCCCCAAGCATTTGAGTCGTTGTGTATTTCCACCTGTAGAGTCATGGATAGCAGGGTTTCGCGATGCGCAATTTGTCGTGACAGACTCGTTTCATGGCATGGTGTTTTCTGTGATATTCAACAAGCCGTTTGTGGTAATAGCCAACAATAGGCGGGGGCGTGGTCGTTTTTTGTCGTTTCTTGGTTTGTTAGGCTTACAAGACCGCTTGGTTGACAAATGGGATGAAGCCAGTAAGATATTGAATATTCCTATTGACTATAATGCCGTTAATCAGGTAGTCAGACAAAATCAGACTTCAAGTCTTGAATTTCTAAAGGAAAATCTGAAATGAAACTATCAATCATAATCCCCATATATAACGTAGAGGCATTTTTGCCCGCTTGTCTTGATTCGGTTTTTGCGCAGGGGCTGGACGAGGATGCATTTGAGGTGCTGTGTGTTAATGACGGAACTCCCGACGACTCTGTCCAGATAATCAAAAACTACATGGCTCTGCATAAAAATATAGTTCTTGTGGAACAGGAGAATCAGGGAGTCTCTGTGGCGCGCAATAATGGCTTGTCACGGGCCAAAGGCGACTATGTGTTGTTCTTGGATTCAGATGACAAGTTGTCTGACAATTCGTTGTGCAGTATATATAAAAAACTTGAAGCCAATGACGGTGCAGATGCTGTGATATGTAATTTTAGGCGCAACGGAAGCTATTTTTATTGTTGGCATAATCTGTTTGCTGAGGCCAAAGATTATAATGGTGAGCAGATTTTAAATGGTGGGCTGTTGTATGGCAGTGTTATGGGCGTGTGCTTTAACAGGGCTTTTCTGGAAAGTAATAACATACGTTTTCTTACTGGTGTAAGGAATGGGGAGGATACTTGCTTTATGTTGCAATGTATGTTTCATGCCACAAAAGTCCGTTTTCTGAATGCAGACCTGTATGATGTTGTATCAAGACTTGACAGTGCTTCACATTCTTTTACGAAAGAACGCATAGATTGCATGATTGAGTCTGTAAAGGTGGTATATGATTTCAGAAAAAGGCTGATGGGTTGCTCTGGCAATAGAATGGTGCTTGACTATATGATTTATACTATGCTTGTGAATCTTGTAAAGGATACTTTGTTGACTCCAGGCCTTGGCTATACATATTTGTGTAAGGCGGGAATTAAAAAGTATTGCAAGTTTCACATTTCACCGGCTACGCATTATCTGCGCAGTAAGATGCTCCTGCTATCCTCTTCGTTTTTCTTGTTCTATTTTATTCGCAGGGTTAGTACTTTGTTGAGGTGAAGCGTGTTCTTTAGTTGCCAATCCATATTTTAGCGAAAGGGCAATTAAGATAATGGAAGGCAAAAGAACTTCTGTACTACAGTTTTAGCCCAATTCGGTCGTTAGGACTTATTGGATTTTGATTTTTTAGGAGAGCAGATGTTGCTTGTCGTTTTAGCGAATAATAGCGGGCTATTTTGAGCT
>ERZ779890.2370-NODE-2370-length-18035-cov-4.870078_pt1 | contig 18035 bp, 15 predicted proteins | sample MGYA00511553_ERZ779890 | MGnify/ENA primary metagenome ERZ779890 (study PRJEB29588, sample SAMEA2152064) | human gut metagenome | biome: human gut; feature: human-associated habitat; material: faeces | place: Denmark | collected 2008/2010 ... | reverse complement strand
TCACTTCTTAAAAGAGATTTCGATCCGGCAAGTTCTATGATGTTTTTATTATCAATTTCCGATTTGCTTGAAGACTACACATTACAAAAAACAAAAAATACTTTAAAAGAAAGTTTAACTTTAAATATTGATACTGTATGGGTAGTAAATGAAGATGGTGAGGAAATACAACAACCTATATCCCAAATTAACAAAGATGATAAAATTAAAGTTCATATGGGTGATGTAATACCTGTAGATGGTAAAGTTGTTGACGGTGAAGGAATGGTTAATGAAGCAACCATGACTGGAGAACCATTGGCTGTCCATAAAATGCCTGGAAAAACAGTTCATGCAGGTACTGTTGTTGAAGAAGGTAATCTGATTGTTCAAGTTTATTCTTTTGATAAAGAAACCAGATTAAATAAAATTATAAATCTTATTGAGAATTCAGAAGAATTAAAAGCAGATGCTCAAAGTAAAGCTGAGGAATTGGCAGACTCTATTGTGCCATACAGTTTCATTACAACATTCCTTACTTATCTGATAACAAGGGATACTACAAAAGCATTGTCTGTTTTAATGGTTGATTTCTCATGTGCATTGAAGCTTGCTATGCCTATTACGGTACTTGCAGCAATAAGACAGGCAAGTCAGGCGAGTGCAACAGTCAAGGGTGGTAAGTTCTTAGAGGCAATTGCTGAAGCGGATACTATCGTATTTGATAAGACAGGTACACTTACAAAGGCTAAGCCAACAGTAAGCAGGGTATATTCATTTAACGGAATGCCGGAAGATGAGCTGTTAAGAATAGCTGCGTGTCTTGAGGAGCATTTTCCACATTCAATGGCTAAGGCTGTTGTTAATGAAGCTGGCAGAAGAAACCTTATGCACGAAGAGATGCATTCTAAGGTTGAATATATTGTTGCACATGGAATATCAACATTTATCAATACAAGCAAGGTTATCATAGGAAGCCATCACTTTGTATTTGAGGATGAGGCATGTGTAATTCCAGTAGGAAAGCAGGAGTTATTTGACAGCCTTCCAGATGACTGCTCACATCTTTATATGGCAATTAACGGTCAGCTTGCAGCAGTTATATGCATAATTGATCCATTAAGAGAAGAAGCACTGGAGGTTATTGAAGGGCTTAAGAAGGCTGGAATATCAAAGGTTGTCATGATGACTGGAGACAGCGAAAGAACAGCCGCCTCTATTGCCAGAAAGGTAGGCGTTACTGAATATTATTCAGAGGTTCTCCCAGAAGACAAGGCTAAGTTCGTAGAGAAAGAGCGGGCAGCCGGGCGAAAAGTGATTATGATTGGTGATGGAATTAATGACTCACCGGCACTTTCAGCAGCAGATGTAGGTATTGCCATAAGTGATGGTGCTGAGATTGCAAGAGAGATTGCAGATATCACTGTTGGCGCAGATGACCTTAACCAGATACTTATGCTTAAGAAATTAAGTGACAGTCTGATTAAGAAGATTAACAGAAATTACCGTGTGATTGTCGGATTCAATTCCGCACTTATTGCACTTGGTGTAACGGGCGTCATACAGCCTACAACATCAGCACTTCTTCATAATACATCAACGCTTGTTATAAGTCTTGAGAGTATGAAGAATCTGCCGGTTTAAGACTATGAAACGGACTCATCTTCGGGTGGGTTCGTTTTTTATTTGAAGGCAAAAAGTTCTGATTGGATAAATATATACTATACCCATAAGGTACAACCCAAATTAATAATTACAGGATATTATTTCATTACAAGAAAATGAAATTATGTAACAAAAGAAAATTGACTAAGCCGTACGGCTTATATTATAATGTTTTTATTAAAACAAAGCCGCTCGGCTTTATTTGTGAGAAAATATGTATAATAAAGCCGTACGGCTTGTTTTTTGCGTTGAGGTGAATAATATGAAAATAACTGATTCAGAGGGGCTTGGAAATATAATCAGGAACAGGAGAAAAGAATTAAAGTATACGCAGGCATTTTTGTCGGAATATACTGGTCTTAGTGTAAGTTTTATATCAGATGTGGAAAGAGGTAAGCCGACTGTTGAGATTGGCAAGGTAATACAGTTAATTTCGATTCTTGGACTTGATATCAATATTGATGTAAGGGGGAGATAATGAGAAATTTAGAGGTATATATTGAATGTAATGGAAATATGATTAATGTTGGCAGTATTACAGGGCATAATTCTGACGATGCTGTATTTTCATATTCAGAGGAATATATAGAAGATAAATCTTCAAGATCAATATCAATCAGTTTACCGCTTGATGAAAGAAGTTTTTCAGCGGAAAGAACGCGATGTTTCTTTGAAAGTCTTTTACCAGAAGGATATACAAGAAGGTGTGTTGCGGGTTGGCTTCATGTTGATGAAAATGATTATATATCAGTTCTTTCAGAATTAGGAAGCGAGTGTCTGGGAGCAATAAGAATAGTAGAAGGTGATATGAATATAACAGAATCTTCTTACAGATTATTATCACATGAAGAATTGCTGGAATTTGCAAGAGAAGGTGCAATTAAGTCAGCGGAACTGGTTATTAAATCACATTTATCATTGGCTGGGGCATCAGGAAAGACCGGATTATATTATGACAGGAATAATAATGAATGGTATCAGCCAGCGGGACTGGCACCAAGTACACATATATTAAAGCAGAGCCATGTAAGGTTAAAAAAGATTGTTGCTAATGAACAGTTATGTTTGCTGACAGCAAGAAAACTAGGAATTAGGACACCAGATAGTTTTATTATTAATCTTAATGATAAAGAAGATGATTTTTTATTTGCAACTGAAAGATATGACAGAAAGATTTTAGATACATCCAAAGAATTAATGGGGAAGAAAGTTCCATTAAGACTTCATCAGGAGGATTTTGCACAGGCACTTGGAATTACAGCGTCACAAAAATATGAGAAAAACGGGAAAGATTATTTAGCAGATGTATTTGAATTAATAAAAAATTATTCAAGTAATCCAATCGAAGATCAGATAAGGCTATGGGATTTATGTATATTTAATTATCTTATAGGTAATACAGATAATCATGTTAAAAATATTGCTCTTTTATATAGTGAGGATTTAAAAGGAATAAGATTAGCTCCGGCATATGATTTATTAAGTACTGTTATATATGACAGCAGCACAGAGAAAATGTCGCTTAGCATAGATGGCGAATATGATATAAGGAATATAAATCAGAAGTCGTTTGAAAATGAGGCAAAGAAACTTGGTCTTGGAAAAGGAATAGCAACGCAGCATTTTTTAAGTATGGTTGAAAAATTTGAGATGGCACTTGAACAATCAACATATGAACTTGAGGAGCAGGGATATGGAGTTGCAGTCGATATACAGAAACAAATATTAAAAAAAGCAGGAATTCACAACTTTAAATTGACTAATCCGTAATTTAATTATATCATAAGTAACTAGGGACACTTTGTTTCACTAAAGTATAATGGGAGGAAGTTATATGTATTCATTTGATGAAGTATTAAACTATGATCCAGACCTTGCTAAGGCTATGGATGATGAACTTGGAAGACAGAGAAGCCACATCGAGCTTATCGCTTCTGAGAACCTTGTAAGTAAGGCAGTTATGGCTGCTATGGGAAGCCCTCTTACTAATAAGTATGCAGAAGGATATCCTGGAAAGAGATATTACGGTGGTTGTGAGTATGTCGATGTTGTTGAGACACTTGCAATTGAAAGAGCAAAGAAGCTTTTTGGCTGTGAATATGCAAATGTACAGCCACATTCAGGAGCACAGGCTAACTTAGCTGTATTCTTCGCACTTGTTAATCCTGGAGATACAGTTATGGGTATGAGCCTTGACTGTGGTGGACATTTATCACATGGTTCACCAGTTAATATTTCTGGAAAATACTTTAACATCGTTCCTTATGGTGTTACAGCAGACGGATTTATTGATTATGATGAAGTATTAAGAATTGCCAAGGAATGCAAGCCTAAGATGATTATTGCAGGAGCTTCTGCTTATGCAAGAACAATCGACTTCAAGAAGTTCAGAGAAATCTGTGATGAAGTTGGCGCATTACTTATGGTAGATATGGCACATATTGCAGGTCTTGTAGCTGGTGGTGCACACCCAAGCCCAATTCCATATGCAGATGTTACAACAACAACAACACATAAGACACTCCGTGGACCAAGAGGTGGTATGATTCTTGCTTCAGCAGAGGCAGCAGAGAAGTTCAAGCTTAACAAGGCTGTATTCCCTGGAATCCAGGGCGGACCTCTTATGCATGTTATTGCTGGTAAGGCAGTGTGCTTAAAGGAAGCGCTTGACCCAAGCTTTAAGGTATATGCTGAAAATGTTGTTAAGAATGCATCAGCACTTGCTAACGGACTTATGAACAGAGGTTTTGATATCGTATCTGGTGGTACAGATAACCACCTTATGCTTGTTAACCTCTTAAGCAAGGGAAAGACTGGTAAGGAAGTTGAAAAGCTTTTGGATGCAGCTAACATTACATGTAACAAGAATACAATTCCTAATGACCCGGCTTCTCCATTCGTAACAAGCGGTATCAGACTTGGTACAGCAGCTGTTACAACAAGAGGCTTCAATGAGGCTGATATGGATGTTGTTGCAGAAGCAATTGCTATGCTTGTTGATGATGTAGATGCTAACCAGGCTAAGGCAATGGAGCTTGTTAAGGGACTTACAGATAAGTACCCACTTTATGAATAAAGATTTTTTCTTGGAAATTCCTTAAGAATTAAAGAAAAAATGCATATTTTTATTATTGCAATTTCAGGCACTTGGTACTATAGTTAATGACGAAGTGCAAAGGGGCACGAAGGTGAAAGCTTTCGTGTCCTTTTTTGTATTCAGGAAACTAAGAAAGGTGCGTGGCGTTATGGGAAAGTTAGAAGGAAAAGTTGCAGTAATTACCGGAGCATCCAAAGGCATCGGTGAAGGAATCGCCAAAGTGTATGCAAAGTATGGTGCAAAATGTGTGCTTGCAGCAAGAGGACCTAAGGTACTTGAACTTGCAGAGCAGTTGAAAAGCGAAGGGTATGAGGCAACAGGTGTTCAGGTTGATGTATCTGATTACAAGAGTGTTGAAAAGCTTGTCGAGGTTGCAGAGAATACATATGGAAAGATAGATGTGCTTGTATGTAACGCAGGTGTATGTGTTCTTGAAGACTTTCTTGAAGATGACACATTTGAAAATAGAGACTTGCATTTTGATATTAATGTCAAAGGTGCATGGAATGTTGCAAAAGCAGTTATTCCAAGCATGATAGCAAATGGCGGTGGTGCAATCGTAGTCACAAGCTCTGTAACAGGAGATATGGTTGCTGATCCTGGAGAGGTTGCATATGCAACATCTAAGGCGGCACTGGTAGGATTTACGAAGGCACTTGCAAGAGAATTTGCAGATAAGAATATAAGAGTTAATGCAATATGTCCGGGATATGTAAGGACACCGCTTGTTGAAGGAATGGCAAAGCAGTCAGACCCGGAGAATCCGGAGAGAGCAATACAGGCAATTGCAGATGCAGTTCCTTTAAAGAGGCTGGCTGACCCTGAGGAGGTTGGAGAACTTGCAGCATTCCTTGGTTGTTATGAATCAAGCTACATAACCGGAACACAGATAGTTATTGATGGCGGAAGCACATTGCCGGAAACAACATCTATGGGACAGTAATTAAATATAAGAAAAGTACAAAGGCGTACATGAATCGGATAGATTTGTGTACGCCTTTTCTGATTGGAGGATAATGACATGGCATTTGAAAATGTTGATTTATTTGATGCGGTTGCAAATGCTTCGCTTGAAAAATACGGATGGCAGGACAGATGTGAGGCGAAACTCATAGTGCTGTCGGAGAATGCAACCTATATGGTCAAAAACAAAGAAACAGGTGAAAAAGAGGGAGTGCTTAGAATAAGCAGACCGGGTTATCACACATTGGATGAGCTTAATTCAGAGATGAAGTGGTTAAGACAGATTAATGACTACACACCGCTTCTTGTAGCTAATCCTATAAAAGGGCTTGATGGTAAGAATATACAGGAGATTACAGGACCGGATGGAAATGTGTATTTCTGCGTTATATGTGATTTTCTTCCGGGAGAAGCACCTGATGAGAATAACGAGGAGCAGATGGTAAAGCAGTTCAGATATCTCGGTGAGACAACAGCTTATCTTCACCGTCAGACAGAGATATGGAACGGAACGGACAAGCTTGACCGTATGGTATGGACTTACGACACGATAATAGGTGAACATGCTGCATGGGGTGACTGGAGAGCATTTCCAGAGATGACCCCGGAGGCAGAAAATATATTGTCAGAGGTTTCAAGAATTATTAAGAGAAGACTTGAAAGATATGGAACTAATGAGAATAATTTTGGACTCATACATGCAGATTTAAGATTAGCTAATCTGCTTATTGAGGGCGACCAGATTAAGGTTATTGATTTTGATGACTGCGGTTTTGGATGGCACTTACATGACCTTGCGTCAGCACTTAGTTTTATTGAGGACAAGCCAATTGTTCCAAAGCTTGTAAATGCATGGCTTGCAGGATATAAGAAGGTTCTTCCGTTCACTGATACGGATTTTGAAGAAATAGACACATTTATAATGATGAGAAGATTACAGCTAACAGCATGGCTTGCATCTCATCAGGAATCAGGTCCGGTAGCAGAATTAAGTGTTGGCTGGATGGATGGAACCATGGAATTAGCCGAAAGGTATCTTAGATTATTCGGCTAGGCACATAAGAAATCTTCGTGACAACAAATCATGAACAACAATAAGGGAGGAAGCTATTATGGGCGAAAAGAAAACAAATGCATTATCTAAATCAATGAAGCTGATTTATGTATATGCGATGGCAACGGGAGCAATATTTACATTTATGTGTTACTGGGATGGTATATTCATGTCATATACAGGTCCCGGAACATTCTTGGCATTTGCACTTATGACACTGGCAGTACTGCCTACAGCATTTGTGTATGCTGAATTCTCGACAATGTTACCAAGTACAGGTTCGTGTCTGGTATTCAATACGGTAGGTATTAACAAGCATGCAGGTTTCTGGTCAGCGTGGCTTATCATGTGTGCATGGATAGCCGTTCCTGCAGCAGGTGTACTTGGAATTATCGAATGGTTAAATCATCAGTTTGGTCTGGGACTTACAGGCGGCAAGGCAGTTATTGTCGGTTCATTAGTACTGTGCTTCTGGTGTGTACTCAGTCTTTATAAAAATGTTGTAGCAGGCAAGGTTCAGTCATTCATGCTTATGGCAGGTATCGCAGGTATTCTTATTTGTTCATTACTTTTCCTGTTCAGTGGACACTGGAGCATTGCTAATTTCGCGGATTTCTTTACAAGCAGCAATGAAAAGCAGTGGGGTGGTAACTTTGCAACCGGTATTGCATGGGTTGTCGGTTGTTCATTTATGATAACACCATATTTCGGATTCGAGACAGTACCGGCAATGGTTGAGGAGGGCGACTTCCCAATTAAGGACCAGAAGAAAGCTATTCTTGGTTCAGTTATAACATGTGGTGCTATATATACAATTTTCTATTTCTGTCTTGCAGGTGCAATGCCTTGGGCAGAGCTTACTAATGGCGGTGACTGCCACCCATTCATCACATTTGAAGCATTACAGTACTGCTTCGGTGATAAGATTGCATGGTTTGTTCTTATAATGGGTATTGTCGGAGTTGTATTCCCAATTGGTACATCAGTACTTGGTTTCTGGTATTCAGGTGTCCGTATGATATACGCTATGGGTCGTCAGAATTTCCTTCCAAAGCAGTTCTCATACACTAATAAGTACAACCAGCCAACACTTCCTAACATACTTATTCTTGTTGTAAGTATCGGATTCATTGCAATGCAGAGTATTACAGCATTCTTTGACCTGATGGCATTCGCGTGTGCATTGTGTTATGTGATTACTTCAATATCTTCACTTGTTATTTTAAAGAAGCATCCAGAATGGGAGAGACCATACAAATGTGCAACAGGACTTAAGATAGCCTCTCTTATAATTATGGCAATTATCGCATTCTTCTGTACTATCGGTATCGGAAAGGCAACATGGTTAGGATTTGCGGGATATATGGGTGTAGGTCTTATCCTCTGGCTGTATATGATTCTTATTAAGTGGAAGCATGAAAAGGTATGGATGAAGACACCTGATGGTGATAAGGAATATTAAAATGTGAAGAAAAGAGGTTATGGATTATGAAAGAATTAGAGATAGTTATAAAGCCTGAGAAGCTTGAGAATCTTAAAAGGATTCTTGACAGTGAGGGGGCAAGAGGTGTAATGATTACAACAATATTTGGCTACGGTCACCAGAAGGGCGCAGGTCAGGTATATACAAGAGATGAAACACCGGGTATCAATCTTTTACCTAAATTAAGTGTAAGAACTGTCGTAAAAGACGAGATAGTCGAGGGCATAATTAATAAGGTATTGGAAGAACTTAATACTAACAGTTTTGGTGATGGTAAGATATTCATCAAGGACATCGAGGGAGCAGTCAAGATAAGAACCGGCGAAACCGGTAATGACGCTCTGTGATGAAGCTTTCTTACTTCCCTAATCTTTTTATAGAGGCAGCCGTCCTGTTTGATTAACAGGGCGGCTGCCATTTTTATGGAGAGAGTCAGTGTTTTATAATGTGGCTGTGAGCTACGAACAGCGGATTGGACATGGGAGGGGAGAGGAGATTTCAGAAAGTCCAAAAGAAGATGTATGAAACTGGGAAAAAGTGAATAGAATATAGTCGTCTATAATAAAAGGGAGGACAGAAAAGTAAATGAAAAAAAGACTGTTTAAAGTGACAGCAATACTGACGATGATTACAGCTTTGATTTCCAGTTTAATTGGAAGCATAAAGGCAGAGAACACATTTGCAAAAGAAAACACTGGTTCAGAGGGGGTTACAGTAGCTATTAAGGATGAATACGACAAGAAGAAATGGCAGTACAATTATTATTTTGAATATACCATACCAGAAAATTATGATGAAAAAACTATTAGAATAGACCTTATAGGTGATCTTATGAAGTATTATGAGGCTGGAACTTATGTGCCGGGGGATGGAGAAAATTTTTATGTTAATATAATTAATCTGTCTAAAAATGAGTATGTATACAGTAATGGTTCAATGAAGATTACAGATGGTAATTATGTTGAAGAAAAGGATGCAGATATGGCATACACATATGATAATACTGAAGCAGAATATATTAAGGGAGCGTACACATCCTTAAGCAATCGTCCGATAGCGGTAAAGAGTACTGTCTGGAGGACAAGCAACTCAGCGTTAAAGGAATTGCTTGGTATTACAAGTAATTCTTCTAAGAATTATACTAATGAGTTGATTACAAATGCATTGATTGAAGCTGGGTATGAGAATGGTCTGGACGATATTGATGATTATTATGTCGATTATATGAATAAAAAATACGATAAAAATAAAGCAAAACTTGATGAATTCAGTGTTAAGGAGATATGTGAGTCAATATTTAACGGCTATATAGTTGGTGTACGTGAGGCTGATAAGAATATTGCCAGCCTTGGATACAATATGTTTTATAACAATCTTCTGATGCTTACGCTTGATGATGATACTGTAACTAATGATGATTGTCTGGCAGGAAGATTTTCTTTAGGAAGCTGGATGAGAAATGAGAATAATGTTGATTCATATATGAATGAAAAGACTGGAACACTTGAAGCCGGAATGAAGGAAGCAAGAAATATTCTTAATGCACATCTTCATATCAGTGGACCTTATATGACTAATCCATACCAGAATACATCATGGGGAATGGAATTTACATTTTCTCTTGATAAGGTTGAACCTCCGACAGAACCACCAACAGAGCAGGAATCTACAACGGAGAATCCAACAAAGCAGGAGCCGACAACAGAAAGACCAACAGAGCATGAATCTACAATACAACAGCCAACAACTATGAGTGCTACATCAAGTGTTGCTGAAAGCAGTGCAACACAGCGTGCGGGTGAAGTTGCCGCTGATGAGGAATCAGTTAAAACAGGAGACAGCAGAAAAGCGGCAATGTATATTTCAATAATTGTTGCTGCCGGATTAGTTTCTGCGGTAGTTATTATTGTTAATAAAAGAAGAGAAATTTATAAAAAGTAAAATTTGGAAGTGAAAATATCAGTCATAGGTGATATAATCTACGATAGTTTAAATGAAAAGGAATTAGATATTATGAGACATTTTTCGAGAACAGAATTAAAGGCAGCAATTAATATGCTTAAGGAGTTTACTGCGAAGGGCAATTTTGCAGTACTTATGTATATGGGGGATACTGATAAGCTTGAGGTATCACAGACTCTTAATTCGGATATGAGCTGCTTTTTATTATATGGAAGCATCCAGCCACTCGCATTTTTCTTTGCAGAAAATATTCCTATGACTGCGGGTGAGTTAGAAGAGATTATTAACAAACAGTCAGCAGTGTATGAAGAAGAGATGGACAATTACAGAAATGCACTAAAGGAAAGCGGTGCAGATAATGGTTTGTTTATTACTAAATATGAGAGTATGATTCATACATTTATTGCATATGATCCTGATCAGAGTGGTGACAGAGACTGTTATGCACCATTTATTGAGGGCTCATTCAATGTTGAACCGGGTAAGGGACAGCTTGTTAATGAAGTTATGAGACTTGAAGTGTATGATGATGAATATGAGGATGACTGCGTAATACAGAAGAAGCATTTTGTATATCTTCCATCAGTAAAATTCATGGGAGCATTCAATATGCGAATGATGATGAGCATGGTTGATGCACAGTATAACTAACATTTTACAATTCTTAAATTTATATAATATGTTTGAATCCCGGACTTCTGTATAGTATATTAGAAATATCTTTAAAGAGTGGAGGGGTTGTATGAACAAAGGACATTTTAAAGACAGTCAGGTTGTTAAGGGAATTACGATTGGTGCAGTGCTAATTGTAATATATCTTGCCCTTAACAATGTGACTGGAATTCTTGATTCTATATCATATCTTGCAGGACTTGTAATGCCATTTATAATTGGCGCAGTCATCGCATTTGTATTCAATGTACCTATGAAAGCAATTGAAAAAGGACTTAACAGGCTGTTTGACAAGCGTTGTAAGAAGAAGCATCCCAGACTTATAAGAGTGCTTGCTTATATGCTTACATTAATAGCTATTCTTGCGGTTATTGCAGGTGTACTTTTCGTGGTTGTGCCTGAACTGGTGAACACAATAGCTGACCTTATAGGACAGGTTCCAACAGCTGTTAATAATCTTATCAACTGGCTGCAGGTCAAGCTGTCTGCATATCCTGAGTATGAGCAAAAGCTAAACAGCATATCAATCAACTGGGATTCGGTTCTTTCAAATGTTATGAATTTCCTTTCAATAGGCACTAAAGGAATTATCAATGGAGGAATTGGTGCAATAAGCGGATTTTTCTCAGGAGTCGCTAATTTCTTTATTGGATTTGTCTTTTCTGTGTATGTGCTGTTTCAGAAAGAGAGGCTTACAGCACAATGCAAGAAGCTTATGTATGTGTGCATGCCTGAGAGCAGGGCAGATAAAATCATTGAAGTGTTAAGACTGACTAATACTACATTCTCTAATTTTCTGTCAGGACAGTGTCTTGAAGCATGTATTCTTGGAACAATGTTTGTTATTACATTGTCTATATTGAGAATGCCTTATGCACTTCTTATAGGAATTATTATTGCGGTTACTGCACTTATTCCGATTGTCGGTGCATTTATTGGCTGTATAGTCGGTGTGATTCTTATAATGATGACAAGCCCTTTAAAGGCACTTATATTCGTGGGAGTATTCCTTATATTACAGCAGATTGAAGGAAATCTTATATATCCTCATGTTGTCGGAAGCTCAGTTGGACTGCCGGGAATCTGGGTGCTTGTTGCTGTAACGATTGGTGGCAATCTGTTTGGTATAATGGGTATGCTTACATTTATTCCAATCAGCTCAGTGTGTTATGCGCTGCTTCGGACATATGTCAACAGGAAAGTGGAAGAGAAGGAGATTGATAAGGGAAAGTTTGAGGGGTGATGCCTTCCGGGAATGGAAGTCAGGCGGCTGTGCAGCTCGTTTTCAAACACGCTTGCGCTCGTTCTACGACGCAGCGGTACTAAGTTCGCTGGGATTCGTTGACTTTAAGTCAACTGTCACAGCTTACTAAGTGCCGGCGTCTTCGCAACGGTTTGAAAACGAGTTGTATAGTCGCCTGACTTCATTCTCACGGAAGACTTTTGTGCGGTGGATTGGCAGGTGGAGTGTAATATGCGGTGGAGCTGTGGTGGCGGATTGGACGCTGGAGTGGTGAAGAGGCATGTGGAAGTCCAAATTGAGTGAGAAAGTGTGGAGGATTGGACCTTACAAGCAAGAGAATGAGGTAAAAGGTCCAGAATTGTTGTGAAATCTGGAAAGATTGGACTTTTTGCTGAATAAGCTGCTTGTAGTGTCCAATCCGCCTTGTAGTCAATGAGTTATTGGACATTAGCATATGAGAAAGCAGAGAAAAAGTCCAATCAGCCAGATTATCATGATATATAATTAATCTGGACAACATGATACCTATAGGTAGTCGAATATATGAAAGTCTTATAGGTCGAAAACACATGAGACTATAATTATAGTTAATAAATTAACCTATAAGTGGTGGATTTTTTATGAATTGATAGGAAATCATAATGGATTATAAAAGCAACATCCCCGGCATGATTAATAACCATGCCGGGGATACTTTTTGTTATATTCTTTAATTACTTATTGTTCTTCTTCTCGTTTTCAAGCTTCTTCATAGCTCTTACCTTAAGTGAAAGACCGAAGAGGTTGATGAATCCGTCAGCGTCATGATGATCATACATATCACCTGTCTTGAATGATGCAATTGACTCATTGTAAAGTGAATATGGAGATGTTGTTCCAGCCTTGATGATGTTACCCTTGTAAAGTCTGAACTTAACTTCACCTGTTACATATTCCTGAGTCTTCTCAACGAATGCCTGAAGTGCTTCACGAAGAGGTGTCTCCCACTTTCCTTCGTAAACAACCTGTGCAAACTTGTTACCAACATCCATCTTGAATGTTGTTGTATCTCTGTCGAGAACTAATTCCTCAAGCTGCTGATGAGCTTCGTAAAGAATTGTTCCACCAGGAGTCTCATATACACCACGGGACTTCATACCAACAACACGGTTCTCAACGATATCAATGATACCGATACCATGCTTGGCACCAAGTCTGTTAAGCTCTCTGATAATATCAGAAACCTTCATAGCCTTGCCATTAACTGACTTTGGAACACCTTTTTCAAATGTCATAGTAACATATTCTGGTTCATCCGGAGCTTCCTCAGGAGTGCATCCAAGAACTAATAAATGCTTGTAGTTAGGCTCATTAGCTGGATCTTCAAGCTCAAGACCTTCATGGCTGATATGCCAGATGTTACGGTCACGGCTGTAGCTACAGTCTGTGCTGAATGGAAGATGAATACCATGCTGTCTGCAGTATTCAATCTCATCTTCACGAGACTGAAGCTTCCAGTTAGAATCTCTCCAAGGAGCGATAATCTTGATATCTGGAGCTAAAGCCTTGATTGTAAGCTCGAATCTGATCTGGTCATTACCCTTACCAGTAGCACCGTGGCAGATAGCAACAGCACCTTCCTTACGGGCAATCTCAACAAGTCTCTTAGCGATAAGAGGTCTTGCCATTGAAGTACCAAGTAAATATTTATTTTCATAAACAGCGTGTGCCTGAACACATGGAACGATGTAGTTGTCGCAGAACTCATCAGTGATATCTTCTATATATAACTTGGCAGCACCACATGAGAGAGCTCTCTGCTCAAGTCCGTCCAACTCCTCTTCCTGACCACAGTCTGCACATACGCAGACAACATCATAGTTGTATGTTTCCTTTAACCAAGGGATGATGGCAGTTGTGTCAAGTCCGCCAGAATAAGCAAGAATAACTTTTTCTTTCATTATATATTCCTCCGTATATTATTAAGTTTACATAGTAAAACACATATGCTATGCACCTGCAGATTATAATAAACTACTTTATTTAAAAATGCAACAACAAATTATGCATATTATACATCAATATGCAACAAAAATGTATAAATATAAATTTTCTTTAAAATATCCTTTACATAAGAAAAAAAGTTGCTATAATGTAGGTTATCAATTTACATTTTGCGTTATTTTATGCATAAATGTTGAATATATGCATTATGCTTCGCAAAAGAGAGAGCCACAAGGAGGAGTTATGATTAAAGTAGGTATTATCGGTGCGACAGGTTACGCAGGTAACGAGCTTGTCAGATTATTATTAGGACATAAGGATGCAGAGATTGTATGGCTCGGTTCGAGAAGTTACATAGATCAGAATTATTCAGATGTATATAGAAACATGTTTAAGCTTGTAGATGCAAAATGTATGGACGACAATATGGAACAGCTTGCTAACGAGGTTGATGTTATATTTACAGCAACACCACAGGGCTTATGTGCGTCACTCGTTAATGATGAGATACTTTCAAAGACTAAGATTATTGATCTGAGTGCAGATTTCAGACTTAAGGATGTTAATGTATATGAGCAGTGGTATAAGCTTGAGCATAAAGCACCACAGTACATAGATGAAGCGGTATATGGATTATGTGAGATTAACAGAGACAAGGTGAGCAAAGATACAAGAATCATTGCGAATCCGGGCTGCTATACAACAACATCAATTCTTACACTTTACCCAATGGTTAAGGAAGGAATAATCAATCCGGATACAATTATAATTGATGCCAAGAGTGGAACTTCAGGTGCAGGACGTGGAGCTAAGGTTGCCAACCTTTTCTGCGAAGTTAATGAGAGCATGAAGGCTTATGGTGTCGGAACTCACAGACATACACCTGAGATTGAGGAACAGTTAGGTTATGCATGTGGAAGAGACGATTTAAAGCTTATCTTCACACCACATTTGGTTCCAATGAACAGAGGAATTCTTGTAACAGCATATGCCAACCTTGCCAAAGATGTTACATACGAAGATGTTAAGGCAGCATATGACAAGTACTATGATAAGGAATATTTCGTAAGAGTACTTCCTAAAGATGTATGCCCTGAAACACGCTGGGTTGAGGGAAGCAACTTTGTTGATATAGGATTTAAGATTGAGCCAAGAACTAACAGACTTATAATGATGGGTGCGTTAGATAATCTTGTTAAGGGTGCAGCAGGTCAGGCAGTACAGAATATGAACCTTCTCTTCGGACTTCCAGAGAATGAGGGATTACAGCTTGCACCAATGTTTCCATAATAAATGTAGCGTAAATTCAGAATTTACACGACGAAATATGCACAATGACAGAGTATATGTGATGGTACAATAGGAGGATGTTATGAATATAATTAAAGGCGGTGTTACAGCAGCTAAAGGATTCAAGGCTGCCGGATGTGAAGCACAGATTAAATATAAGAACGGAAAGAAGGATATGGCACTTGTATACAGTGAGAAGCCATGTGTTACAGCAGGAACATTTACAACTAACAAAGTATTTGCAGCTCCTGTTAAATGGGACAGAAACATTGTATATAATGAAGACTTTGCACAGGCTGTAGTTGTAAACAGCGGTGTTGCCAACGCATGTACAGGCGTTGAAGGAGATAACGCATGTGCAGAAGAAGCAAAGGCAGTTGCAAAGGCTCTTAATGTACTGGAGAATGCAGTACTTATCGGTTCAACAGGTGTTATCGGAATGCAGCTTCCTGTTGACAGAATATGTGCAGGAATTGAAAAGCTTGCTCCAATGCTTGATGCTTCATTAGAAGCAGGAACACAGGCAGCAGAGGCAATTATGACTACAGATACAAGAAGCAAGCAGGTTGCTGTAGAAGTAGAGGTTGCTGGTACTAAGGTAACAATCGGTGGTATGTGCAAGGGCGCAGGAATGATTCATCCTAACATGGCAACAATGCTCTGCTACATAACAACAGACTGTGATATCGACAAGGCACTTCTTCAGAAGATGACAAGTGCAATTGTTGATGATTCATTTAACATGATATCAGTTGATGGAGATACATCAACTAATGATACAGCTCTTGTTCTTGCTAACGGAATGGCTGGCAACAAGAAGATTACAGAAGAGGGTGCTGATTATAATGCTTTCTATGAAGGCTTAAGCTATGTATTTACAGAGCTTTCCAAGATGATTGCAGGTGACGGCGAAGGCTGCACATGTCTTTTCGAGGTTCAGGTAAAGGGTGCAACAACTAAGGCAGAAGCCAAGACACTTGCTAAGTCAATTGTTACATCAAGTCTTACTAAGGCAGCAATATTCGGACATGACGCTAACTGGGGAAGAATTCTCTGTGCAATGGGATATTCTGGTGCTGACTTTGACCCTGAAAAGGTTGATATATTCTTTAAGAGTTCAGCAGGTGAGCTTCAGATTGTTAAAGATGGAACTGCTACAGATTACAGCGAGGAGAAAGCAACGGAAATACTTTCACAGAATCCTGTAATTGCTATTGCGGATGTTAAGCAGGGGGATGCAAGCGCTACAGCATGGGGCTGTGACCTTACATTTGATTATGTCAAGATAAATGCTGATTACAGAAGCTAATCTGACACAGCATTTTAAAGCAAATATATCTGAATAAATATGAAATGGAGATTATTATGAGCGCAAAAGATATGACAGAGGAACTTATGAAGGCACAGGTGCTTGTTGAGGCACTTCCTTATATCCAGAAATTTAACAGAAAGATAATTGTAGTTAAGTACGGCGGAAGTGCCATGGTAGATGAAGAACTTAAGAGAAAAGTTATTCAGGACGTAGTTCTTCTTAAACTTGTTGGTTTTAAGCCAATCATCGTTCACGGCGGTGGTAAGGAAATCAGCAAATGGGTTGAAAAGTCAGGCATGACACCTGAATTCAAGAATGGTTTAAGAGTTACAGACGAGCCAACAATGGAGATTGCCGAGATGGTTCTTAACAAGGTTAATAAGAGTCTTGTTTCAATGATTGAGCAGCTTGGTGTCAAGGCATGCGGTATCAGTGGTAAGGATGGCGGCATGTTAAAGGTTGAGAAGAAGTATTCTAAGGGTGAGGACATAGGATATGTTGGTGAAGTGACAGATGTTGACACAACACTTATTGAATCCTTGCTTAAGGACGATTTCCTCCCAGTAATATGTCCTATCGGATATGATGATGATTTTCATGCATACAATATTAATGCAGATGATGCAGCATGTGCGATTGCAAAAGCTATGAAAGCAGAGAAGCTTGCATTTCTGACAGATATTGAAGGAGTCTATAAGGATCCACAGGATTCATCCACACTGATTTCTGAACTGACAGTATCAGAGGCTCATAAGCTGGTGGGAGATGGATATATCGGTGGCGGAATGCTTCCGAAAATACGTAACTGTATTGAAGCCGTAGAACAGGGCGTAAACCGTGTACATATTTTGGACGGAAGAAGAGAACATTGTCTCCTGCTTGAGTTCTATACGAAGAAAGGTATCGGAACGGCAATTATTGGAAATGAGACAAATTTGTACCATCATGAGACAGAGTAAAGGAGCAGACGTATGAATACATTAATTGAAGAATCTGAAAAATATCTGATTCATTCCTACAATCGGTATCCGGTAGCAATGGATCATGGCGAAGACGTGTATCTGGTAGATACCGAAGGAAAAAAATATCTTGATTTTGGCGCAGGAATCGCCGTATGTGCGCTTGGCTACAGCGATGAGGAATTCAAAAATGCATTGAAAGCCCAGATTGATAAGGCGACACATTTTTCCAATTATTTCTACTCGGAGCCATTGATGCAGGCAGCAAAATGTCTGGCAGAGGCGACCGGAATGGACAAAGTGTTTATGGCAAACAGCGGTACAGAGGCCATTGAGGGTGCTCTGAAGGCTGCCAAGAAATATGCCTACGAAA
>ERZ779890.2341-NODE-2341-length-18204-cov-3.961541_pt1 | contig 18204 bp, 13 predicted proteins | sample MGYA00511553_ERZ779890 | MGnify/ENA primary metagenome ERZ779890 (study PRJEB29588, sample SAMEA2152064) | human gut metagenome | biome: human gut; feature: human-associated habitat; material: faeces | place: Denmark | collected 2008/2010 ... | reverse complement strand
GGGGAGCCACAGGCTGTGTCCGATGTGTTGCTCATATTTGCGGTACAGCACGCCGATGCTGAAAAACAACACGCCCATCGTGTCGCGGTAGCCACCCTGCACGAGTGTGACAATCTTTACTCCTTCGCCCGCTTTGAACAATGCGAAGCCAAGAGCGATGAAGAAAATCACCAATGGAATCGCCACTGTGCGTCCGCGCAGCCGCTTCACGTTGTTGAGCATATAGTAGAGCACCACGAAGGCGATGCTTGCCACGAGCAGTCCGCGGAAAAACCAGAACGCTCCGGCGAGAAACTCATCGTAGCCTCCCATAGAGAACACTATGTTGGTGAGCCGCTGCCAGAATTGGTGGATGGAGTAGGGATGTGTGGTGCCGCCTGTCCAGTTGCCGTAGACCTCGTTGAGAATGCCTATCTTGAACAGCAGGTTGTGGATGAGTAGAAAGAAGATGCTCCATTTCACGAAAGGCACGTAAAGACCCTTGAAGCGCTTCACGATAAACGGCCATGGGTTTTCCACCGTCTCGTGCTTGAAGAAATAGCCCGCGGTGATGAAAAACAGAGGCATGTGAAACAGGTAGATGGCGCGGTTGAGCATGCCGGGCATGTCGGCGTGGGCCATCACCACGAAGATGATGGCAAAGCCTTTGGCTATGGAGATGGCGTTGTTGCGTTGCTGTGCCATGCTACATGAATAATGTTCCTATCTGGTAGACGGCGAAGGCAATCAACCATGCCACAAATGTGTTGTAGACAAGGGTGAACGCTCCGTAGCGCCAGCTTCCCGTTTCGCGCACAATGGCTGTGATTGTGGCGATACACGGCACGTAGATGAGCACAAAAATCATGAAGCAAGCCGCGACAAGAGGAGTGAAGTCGGGCACTCCGGTTTTCGGGTTCGGCTTCTGTATGCGTTCTGCGAGAGCCGCCTCGTTGTCGGAGTCGCCGCTGTAGAGCACGCCGAGTGTAGAGACAACGGTTTCTTTTGCAACCGTTCCCGAAATCAGCGACACGGTCATTTTCCAGTTGAAGCCAAGCGGTTCAAACATTGGCTGCACCAGTTTGCCGAGGCGTGCGAGACACGAATTCTCGGTGGTCGCCACTTTTGTTACGTTTTCCGGAGTCACGTTGGTGTTGCCATCCTGAATCATTTCTGTGCGCGCAGTCGCTTCCTGTTCCTCCGTTGGGCGTGGGAAATAGCTGAGCATCCAGATGATGAGACTCGCTACGAGGATGATGCCTCCCATCTTTTTCAGATACTGCTGTCCTTTGGCCCACATGTGGCGCATCGTGGCCTTCATGGTCGGGATGCGGTAGGGCGGAAGCTCCATCACAAACGGTGTCTCATCCTTCTTGTAGTGGAATTTGCGCAGCAGTCTTGCGGTGACCACCGCCACGATTATGCCGAGCGCATACAGGCTGAGCAGTGCCAGGCTGGCGTGGTTGGGGAAGAACACGCCGATGAGCAGCAGATAGATGGGCAGACGCGCGCCGCACGACATGAACGGGTCGATGAGTATCGTAATCAGACGGCTCGAGTGGCTCTCGATGGTGCGTGTGGCAATGATTGCCGGCACGTTGCATCCGAATCCCATCACCAGCGGGATGAACGATTTTCCGTGGAGTCCTATCTTATGCATTATTTTGTCCATAATGAAGGCGGCTCGCGCCATATATCCGGAGTCTTCCATAAACGAGATGAAGGCGTAGAGGATGAGGATGTTGGGCAGGAACACTATCACACCGCCCACACCGCCGATTACGCCGTCGATGAGCATATCCTTTACCGGACCGTCGGGCATGTATGTGCTGATGAGGTCGCCAATCAACCCCACGCCGGCGTCTATCCAGTCCATAGGGTATTGTCCGATGGTGAAAGTGGCCCAGAACATCAGCCACATTATGAATATGAAAATCGGAAATCCGAACAGCCTGCTTGTCACAACGGCATCAATCATTGCCGTGGTTTTGGCCTCTTCCTTGTCCTCGGTGTGGAGCGTTTCGCGGAGCGCGCCCGACACGAATCCGTATTTTGAGTTGGCTATCACTGTTGCCATATCCTCTTCGTGCGATTTCTCGATTTCTGCCACCAGTGAGTCGCGCAGCGCCTTGATTTCAGCGTAGTGGGGCAGTGACGACAGCATAGTCACCACTTCCTTGTCGCCCTCAAGTAGTTTTATCGACAGGTAGCGAGCGGAGAACCGCATATCGAGGTCTGCCTCGCTCTTGAGCTGCGACTGGATTTGCTTTATTGCGTCCTCGATGTCTTTCTTGAATCCGATATGCACGTGGCGTACCACGTCGTTGCGTCCTTCGTAGACGCTTATAATCGTGTCAAACAGTTCGTTTACGCCTTTTCCGCTTTTTGACACTGTGGGCACCATCGGCACTCCGATCATCCTCTCCAGCGATTCGTAGTCGAACGTCACCTTGCTTCGTTCCAGCTCGTCGTACATGTTGAGGGCAATCACCATGCTGCGGTCCATGTCGATGAGCTCGGTGGTCAGATACAGGTTGCGCTCAAGGTTGGATGAGTCGACCACATTGATAATCACGTCGGGCACCTCGTCGTGGAGGTAGCGCCGCACATAGAGTTCTTCGGGGGAATATGCCGACAGAGAGTAGGTGCCGGGCAGGTCGACGATGTTGAACGAGTAGCCGTTGTACTCCATTCGCCCGCTTTTTGCGTCGACGGTGACACCGCTGTAGTTTCCTACGTGCTCCTTTGCTCCTGAGGCGATGTTGAACAGCGAAGTCTTTCCGCAGTTCGGGTTTCCGATGAGTGCCACGTTGATGGTGTGGCGTTCGGTGTCGAATTTGTTTATAAATCCGCAGTCGTCTTCCTTGATGATTGCGATGTCTTCATTGGGCACGTCGGCGGCTTGTTGCTCGCGCACCACCTCTATCAGGTTTGCCTCGGCGCGTCGCAACGATATTTCGTAGTCGAGGATTCGGTATTTTATAGGGTCGCGCAGCGGAGCGTTCTGCTCAACGAGGATTTTCTTGCCTCTGACAAATCCCATCTCCATCATACGCTTGCGAAACGATCCGTGACCCAAAATTTTGACAATCACGCAACTTTCGCCAGTCTTTATGTCTGATAGCCTCATAATGTCTTTATCTTCTGTTTTTACGGATGCAAAGTTAAAAATTATTATTCAGAATAATTCCAAATAACCGATAAAATTGTCAGCATTTTTTGTCGTTGCTTCTCAGAGCGTTGTGGAGCAGGTTGGTGAACTGGTAGTTTTTCAGCCCCCACCGCGGCGAGATGAGCAGGTTTTCGGGCGACTGCGACACGAATCGCTCAATGGCGATGTCGCTGCGCATGCGCTTCACTATCTTGACACACAGCGATATATACTCGTCTGCCGACCATCGTGCCACGCTGATTTCGCCTGACGCCACTTGCCGGGCAAGGCGCGTGCCGCGGATAATCTGCAGCTGGTGGAGCTTGACGGTGTCGATTGGCAGAGCCGACACTTGGTCTACGGTGTGGAGCATGTCGGTCTCCGACTCGCCGGGCAGTCCGAGGATAAGGTGCAGTCCGCAGGCTATTCCGGCTGCGTGTGTGCGGTTTACGGCGTCGACGGTGTCCTCCCACGAGTGTCCGCGGTTGATGACGTCGAGAGTGTGGTTGCTGGCGGTCTCGGCTCCGTATTCCACCATCACGAATGTGCGTTGCGAAAGCGATGCGAGATATTGCAGCAGAGTGTCGGGCATGCAGTCTGGTCGGGTGCCTATGATTAGTCCCACCACGTCGGGGCAAGCCACTGCCTCCTCGTAGAGGTCTACAAGAAGGCTAAGTTCGCCGTAGGTGTTGGTATAGGCTTGAAAATAAGCCAGATACTTCATGTCGGGATATTTCTTTCCGAAGAACGTGCGCCCTTTCTCAATCTGTTCGCCCACCGACAGCGACGGGCGGCAGTATTCGGGGTTGAACGTCTGGTTGTTGCAGTATGTGCATCCGCCGGTGCCTTTTGAGCCGTCGCGGTTTGGACAGGTGAAGCCGGCGTTGATGGCAATCTTCTGCACCTTGAAGTCGGGGAAGCGCTCGTGGAGGAAGTCGGCGAAGTCGCGGTATGGCTTGTGCATTACAGACGGGTGGTTTTGTTGAGCAGATACATGTCGAGCACAGTCATTGCAGCCATGGCCTCCACGATAGGCACAGCGCGCGGCAGCACGCACGGGTCGTGGCGTCCTTTGGCTTTCAGCACGGTGGGGTTGCCCGAGGCGTCGACTGTGTCGACGTCGCGCAGCAGTGTTGCCACGGGCTTGAACGCCACGCGGAAATATATGTCCTCGCCGTTTGAAATTCCGCCTTGTATGCCGCCTGAATGATTGGTCGATGTGTGGATTTTTCCATTGTCGGAAGTGAACGCGTCGTTCATCATGCTTCCTCGGTTGCCAACGCCGTCGAATCCCATTCCATACTCAAAGCCTTTGGCGGCGTTTATGCCCATCATGGCGTATGCCAGTCGGGCATGCAGCTTGTCAAACACGGGTTCGCCGAGTCCTGTCGGCACTCCTTTGACCACACAGGTCACCGTGCCGCCTATGGTGTCGCCTTCGCGTCTCACCTTGTCGATGAGGTCGTACATCCTTGCCGCCGTTTCGTGGTCGGGGCAGCGCACGGCGTTGGTTTCCACCAGCGCTGGGTCGTATTTGCGGTAGTCGGGGTCGAGGCTGATGTCGCCCACCTGCGAAGTGTAGGCGTAGATGGAGATGCCGAGTTGATCCAATGCCTGGCGAGCGAATGCTCCGGCAACGACACGGGCAATAGTTTCGCGCGCGCTCGAGCGTCCGCCGCCGCGATGGTCGCGCAGCCCGTATTTTTCGGTGTATGTATAGTCGGCGTGCGACGGACGGAACGTCTGTCGGATGTTGCCGTAGTCGGCTGAGTGATGGTCGGCGTTTCTCACCTCGAACCCTATGGGGGTGCCCGTTGTCACGCCCTCAAACAGTCCCGACAGCACTTCTACGCGGTCTGACTCTTTCCGTGGCGTGACGATTGCCGACTGCCCCGGACGGCGGCGGTCGAGTTCGTGCTGCACACGGTCGAGGTTGATTGCAATGCCTGCGGGCATACCGTCGACAACGCCGCCCACGGCAGTCCCGTGTGACTCGCCGAACGACGTCAGCCGGAAAATCTTACCAAATGTGTTCATCGTTGAGTTTCTCGTCTTTAGGTGTGACAATAATGTCGGCTGTCGAAGCCCCGACATATTCAATCAAATCCTTGGGGTCGATTTTCAGTTGCAGTCCGCGCACACCGGCGCTCACATAGATGAAGTTGAAATCAAGACACGAACGGTGGAAAAACGTGGGAAACGGTTTTTTCATACCGATTGGCGAGCATCCTCCACGGATATAGCCGGTGGTTGGCAGCAGATCCTTCATGTGGAGCATCTCCGCCTTCTTGTTGCCCGACACCTTCGCTGCTTTCTTGAGGTCTACCTCGCAGCATCCCGGCACCACGCAAACAAAATGTTTGACCTTGTCGCCTGTCAGCACAAGTGTCTTGAACACTTGCTGAATGTCTTCGCCGAGTTGGTCGGCGATATGCTGTGCGCCAAGATCGGTTTCGTCGACCTCGTAAGGCACAAGCTCGTATTTTATTTTGGCGCGGTCAAGCAGACGCGCCACGTTGGTCTTTCCTATTCCAGCCATATTGATAAATCTTTTTCTGTCTTCTATGCTTATACAAAGATAGTGCATAAAGTTGAAAGAATGGATATGAAAGATTAATTTTGCACTTTGAATATATCAAAACTTCTTGTCTATGTTGATTGCTTTGTCTGTGATGTTGGCGGTGTTTGCCGCATTGATGATTTTCCGACAGGTGCATTCCCGCCGTCAGAAAGCCGTAGCAGAAATTGTGGCAGAGCGGTTGCATGTTTCGGATTTGGAGAAATATGTAGACAGTGAGTACTCTGGACGATATGTTGAAGCCATCCTGTGTGAAGAGTTGAAGTCGTCGATGCTTGATGTTTATAATAGGGTGTGTGATGTTGAAAGAAGAAGCCGGATTCTGATGTCTCACAATTCTTCTATAGCAAAATTTAAGGATGATTTTGAAAATCTCCACAGCATTGTGGATGCTCACAACAATCGCTTTAAAGACGACAAATTGCGGGAGCATAAGGCTTTTTTCGACACCGTTCTTGCATATCCTCTCGACGACCAGCAGAGGCGTTCGATTGTGTCGGAGGAACAGAATTGCCTGGTGGTGAGCAGCGCCGGTAGTGGCAAGACGTCGTCGATAGTTGGCAAGGTGGAGTATCTTATTCAGAAAAAACACATCAGTCCGGAGAGGATACTGCTTATCAGTTACACTCATAAGGCTGCTGCCGAGCTGACGGAGAGGATGCCGCATCCGGGCCTGCGCGGATACACATTCCATAAGTTGGCGCTTGATATTATTTCTGCTCAGTCTAAATGCAAGCCGTCTATTTGTGACAATACCGATGCTGTTTTTGTGCGAATCTATAGGGAACTTGCCCATAATGCCGACTATAGGAAATGTCTGGTGGAATATTTCGCTGACTATTCCGACTTGATGGAGCTTGACGAGGACGAGAAATCAAAGAATGTCCGTAGGTTGCAGTTGGGCGAGAGCACCGACAGACGGTATTGTGCGCTGTTTCCCGACATGGACGGAAACGAAGTGCATGTGCGCAGTGGCGAGGAGAAGAAAATTTGCTTTTTGTTGACGTCGCTTGGTGTGGATTTCCGATATGAGGAGCCGTATGAGCATCAGGTGGCTGATGAGCGTCACGTGCAGTATCGTCCCGACTTCTCGATTCACTATATGGACGGCGGAAAGCCGTGCAGACTCTATCTGGAACATTTTGGCGTCGATGAGCATGGGATGGTGCCTACGTGGTTTGCCAAAGACCGTGGATTGACTTATGAAGAGGCCAACGAACGCTATAATGACGGGATTACGTGGAAACGCGAGGTGCATAAAAAATTTGGCACACGTCTGATTGAACTGTCGAGCGCTGACTTTGCCTATGAGAAAGCGCGCCAAAGGCTGAAACGTGAACTTGTCGCCGCGGGTGTCCCGATTCGGGAGGTGCGGAGCGATGAGCTTTTCGACAGAATCCTGCCGGAAAACAGTATGCGCGAGAAGGTGTTTATCCGCTTGACCGCCACGTTTGCCACCCTACTGAAGACAAGCTGCCGGTCGATGGCTGACGTTGCCGCTGATGTCGCGCAAAGAGGCGACAAGCGCAGCCGTTTTATTGTTGGAAAGGTGTTGGAACCGGTTGTTGTGCGCTACAATGAAATATTGAGAAGCGAGGGAAAGGTGGATTTCACAGACTTGATTGTTGGTGCAACGGCATTGTGCAATGCTAATGGCGGAGGAAATTATGACTGTATCATCGTCGATGAGTTTCAGGATATCTCGATGGACCGCTATAACTTCCTGTTGGCGTTGCGCCGTGGCAATCCGCAGGCGCAACTGTATTGTGTCGGTGACGATTGGCAGTCTATCTATCGCTTCTCGGGCAGCGACATGAATCTCTTTTGTCATTTCGACCAATATTTCGGAAAAACGGATTTAAACAAGATTGAGACTACATATCGTTTCGGAAATCCGCTCGTGGAAAAATCGGCGGCGTTCATTCAGCGTAACCCTGCTCAGATAAGGAAAAACATTCATCCGTTTTCATCGGACGCAAAAACAGAGATCGTGTTTCGTGAATACAGTAGGGGAGATGCCGTGGGCGCTCTTGAGCGAATTGTGACGGAGATTCCTTTGGGAAAGTCCGTGTTTTTGCTTGGACGATACACTTATGACGATTATTTGCTGGCTAAAAACTTCCGGCAGAGACGTAGTGGCAATTCTCTTTTTTATACGATTTGCGGACGTGAGGTGGAGTTTCTTACCATGCATCGTTCGAAAGGCTTGGAGGCTGACTATGTGGTGCTGTTGAACTGCAACAACGGTAGTTTCGGTTTTCCGTCGACTATTGCCGACGACCCCGTGCTTGGCTTCGTGATGAGCGACAGTGACGGTTATTTGTTTGGCGAGGAGCGACGCTTGTTTTATGTGGCGATGACACGGGCGAAGGTACGGACAATTGTGATGTATGACAAAAGCAAGCCGTCGGTTTTTGTTTTGGAGTGCATATCGCCTGAACGCCTTGCGGACAAGCCAATTGAACCGCATCCAAATGCCGGCAATCGCTGGACAAGGGCTGACGACAGAAAATTATATAAACTTTATTGTGGCGGAATGGGCTTCCGTGAAATCTCTCAGAAGATGGGGCGCAGCCAAACGGCGATAATTATGAGGCTTGAAAAGCTGGGGCTGATTGATGCCAGAAAACCGGTCCGGAAATTTTGATTAATTTTGCACTTTGAATTATGAGAATAAAGACAGAGGCAGACAGGTTGCTGGCGATGATCCGCGATGGTCGGACTATGTCGGCTGGACAGAAGGTGCGCTTGGCGGTGATGCTGAGTGTGCCGGCGGTTGTGGCGCAGTTGTCGTCGATTGTGATGCAGTATATCGACGCATCGATGGTTGGAAGCCTCGGCGCAGAGGCCTCGGCGGCGATAGGCTTGGTGTCGACAACCACATGGCTCTTCGGCGGACTGCTGAGTGCCGCGGCTTCGGGTTTTTCGGTGCAGGTTGCCCACCGCATCGGTGCCGGCGACTGGGAAGGCGCGCAGCGCGTGTTGCGGCAGTCGGTGGTGGCGGTGTTGGCGTTCAGCCTTCTGCTTGCATCCATCGGTGCCGGCATCAGCAGTAGTTTGCCTATATGGCTTGGCGGCACCGAGTCGATACATCGCGATGCGTCGACTTATTTCCTGATAATATCCTTGTTTCTTCCAGCGCTTCAGATGCAGTTTCTTGCCGGCGGCATGCTGCGGTGCAGCGGCAATATGCACGTGCCGAGCATGGCGGGAGTGGCTATGTGCGCCCTTGATGTGGTGTTCAACTTTCTGCTGATTTTCCCTTCGCGTACGGTCGCTGTGGCAGGATTCGATGTGTTTCTCCCAGGTGCGGGACTTGGTGTTGAGGGTGCGGCTCTTGGCACGGTGCTTGCCGAAACGGTGGTCGTGGCTTGGCTGTTGTGGTATCTGCGTCACGGCACGTCACATCTGCGGCTTGCAGGGCTGCGCGGATGGAGACAGTCGATAGCCGACACGCTCAGAAAGGCGGTTAAAATCGGTTTCCCGATGGGTTTGGAGCATGGGGTGATATGCAGCGCGCAGATTGCGATAACCACCATTGTCGCGCCGCTGGGTGTGTGCTCTATCGCAGCCAACTCGTTTGCCATCACAGCCGAGAGCCTTTGCTATATGCCAGGCTATGGCATTGCTGAGGCTGCCACCACGCTTGTGGGGCAGAGTGTCGGTGCGCGCTGTCGTGACCTGACGTGGAGCTTCGCTAAAATCACTGTCGGAATGGGCATGGCGGTGATGGCGGTGATGGGTGTGCTTATGTATGTCGCTGCTCCCGAGATTATCGGGCTGATGACGCCTGTTGACGAGATACGCCGGCTTGGTGTAATGGCGTTGCGTATAGAGGCGTTTGCCGAGCCGATGTTTGCCGCGTCGATTGTGGCGTATGGCGTTTGTGTCGGTGCTGCCGACACGCTGAAGCCTTGTCTGATGAACTTCCTGAGCATCTGGGCTGTGCGCCTTACGATGGCTGCATGGCTTGCTCCAACAATGGGACTGCGCGGTGTGTGGATTGCCATGTGTGTTGAGCTGACGTTCCGTGGCGCCATCTTCCTGGTGCATTTGTGGCGCCGACGTTGGATGAAGACCGTATAAAGGGGTAAAAAAGGTTGAAAGTTCGGTAATTCGGATAGGTGGGCTTTGCGGAAAAACACGTAAATTTGCAGACAGCATAGAACATTAAAAAACACAGTTATGGAACTGATAAAAGATAAGGAATTCGGCGGCGAGCGACCGCTGTTTGAGTCGCACAACCTACACCTCGACAATGTGGTGATACGCGAAGGCGAGTCGGCGATAAAGGAGTGCAGCAACATCAAGGCGACAAATTGCCGTTTTGAGGGCAACTATCCGTTCTGGCATGTGCACGGTTTCGTGATTGACCGTTGCCATTTCGATGTGGGCGGACGCTCTGCACTGTGGTATAGCGACCATCTGCGGATGACTGACACGCACATCGACGCGCCGAAAATGTTTCGCGAGATGCACGACATCGACATTGAGAACGTGGTGATGACCGATGCCGACGAGACGTTCTGGCGATGCAAGGGCATACGTGCTAAGAACTTGCGGCTGCAAGGAGGAACGTATCCTTTCATGTTCAGCAGCGACATCGAAATCGACGGCTTGGTGTCTGACTCCAAATACGTGTTCCAATATGTGAGCAACGTAGTGGTGCGCAACGCGAGAATCACAACCAAAGATGCCTTTTGGGAGGTGGAGAATGTGACCATCTACGATTCGGAACTCAATGGCGAGTATCTGGGATGGCATTCGCGCAACCTACGCCTTGTCAACTGCCATATCTCTGGCGAACAACCGCTCTGCTATGCCGAGAATCTGGTGCTTGAGAATTGCACGTTTGATCCGGCTTGCGACCGCGCTTTCGAGTACAGTTCCGTGAACGCAACAATAAAAGGAAGCATAGGAGGCGTGAAAAATCCGCGCAGCGGACGCATCGAGGCTGACTGCCTCGGCGATGTGGTGCTCGACGGCAACATCAAGATGCCAGCCGACTGCCTGCTGATTGAACGAAACAAAAAATAATTGCCTGTATGAAATACGACTTCGACAAGACTATCGACCGGCGTGCCACAAACTCTTACAAGTGGGATAGCGCTCCCGAGGGCGTGCTGCCTATGTGGGTGGCTGACATGGACTTCCGCACGGCGCCTGCCATCATCGACGCGCTGCAGAAACGCGTGGCGCACGGAATCTTTGGCTACACCCGTGTGCCCGACGCCTACTACGATGCCGTGACATCGTGGTTCAGCCGGAGGCATGGATGGGACATCGATCGCGAATGGATAATCTACACATCTGGAGTGGTGCCGGCGGTATCGGCGGTGATAAAGGCTCTGACCGTGCCGGGCGACAAGGTGATTGTGCAGACTCCAGTCTACAACTGCTTCTTCTCGTCGATACGCAACAACGGCTGCGAGATTGTGAGCAATCCTCTGCGCCGCACCGCCGACACCTATGAGATGGATTTCGACGCTCTTGAGCGTTGTGCTGCCGACCCGCGCGCCAAAGTGATGCTGCTCTGCAATCCACACAATCCGGCTGGACGCGTCTGGACTCCCGACGAGCTGACGCGGCTTGGCAACATCTGTCTGCGCAACGGCGTGACGGTGGTCGCTGATGAGATTCACTGCGAACTGGTGTATCAAGGGTTCAAATACACGCCTTTCGCGTCGCTGTCGGACGCTTTTCTGCACCGGTCGGTGACGTGTGTGTCGCCGAGCAAGGCTTTCAACATCGCCGGACTGCAGATTGCAAATATCGTGGCGTTCGACAACGACCTGCGAAGCCGTATCGACAAGGCGATAAACATCAACGAGGTGTGCGACGTGAATCCGTTTGGCGTGGCGGCGACAATCGCTGCCTACAACGAAGGGGAAGAGTGGCTCAACCAGCTGGTTGACTATCTGCATGGCAACTATGAGGCTATGGCGGAGTTCTGCCGACGTGAGCTGCCGGAATTTCCTATAACGCGTCTTGAGGGCACATATCTGGTGTGGATGGACTGCAGCAGTCTCGGCATGCCGTCGGACGCGCTTGAGCATGCTCTTCTGGACGACGCCCGCCTATGGCTCAATGCCGGCACGATGTATGGTGCCGAAGGCGAAGGCTACATGCGGTGGAACATCGCTTGTCCGCGCAGCGTGATGCTCGACGGACTCAATCGTTTCCTTAATTTCGTCAGAAGCCGCTAACCGTCTCTTCTTCTATCCCAAATCGGCCATTGGAATCACTCGTTGCCATACGACACTGAGAAATTCCAACGGCCGATTATTCAATTGACTTGGTTATAGCTGCCTCAACCAATATGTCTCTCGGCAAACTGTTTGTCGTGAACTTCATGCTAAATCCGTATCCTGTCGTATAATCACCCAATGCCCGGACTTCTGTGAACCCTCACGGTTAATGATGTCGTTGTCTTGCATTTTCTTAAGAGCTTAGACACGGCGCTCCTGTTGATGCACAATTTGTTAGCCATTTCGCGTGAAGTGATGCTTGCGTTCTCGGATATAAGACGTAAGATGGCATTCCGTGTTTCTGGTCCACTTTTCTGGTCCACCTTGCTTGTTTCTGGTCCACCTGCTTGGTCTCCCTTTTCTTCTTTGAATGTGAAGTCATCATCCATCGCCTTCTTGTATTCAGTTATTTCATTTTTAATGTTTTTGATGTGCTCATTCAGCATGAACATTTCTTGTTTGTTGGCATTGTTGAATTATTTGCTGTGACTTTATTTTGAGCCTATGGCTATACACACGGGGTGGGGCACGTGGATGTCGTGGCTGGTGTCGGAGAGCATGCCGGTGTCGGGGTCGATTGCAAACACTTGGATGGTGTCTGCGTCACGGCAGGCACAAAGCAGGAAGCGTCCGTTGGGCGTTATGGCAAAATTGCGTGGATGCCGCGCTGTGGGCTGGTAGCCAGCGCGTGTGAGCATCCCGCTTTCTTTATCCACGCTGAAGATGGCTATACCGTCGCCTTGCAGACGGTTTGACGCGTAGAGGAAGCGTCCGTCGGGTGTCAGATGGATGTCGGCGCTGCCGCGGGCATGGCGGTCGTCGGCGGTGACGGTTTGAATCTGTGTCAGTTTGCCTTCGTGGTGGCTGAACACCATCACTTCGCCCGACAGTTCGGTGATGAGGTAGGCATAGCGGCCTTCGTCGTCAAACGTGAGGTGGCGTGGCCCTGAACCTGCCGCTACATATAGGGTGCTGTCCACTTCCAGCCCGTCGCATGCGGCGTTGGGCTTGAGCGAGTAGATGCAGTCGTTGCCGAGGTCGCAGGCGAATGCGCGCCATTCGTAGGGGTCGGCGGTGACGCAGTGGAGATGGGCTGACTGCTGCCTTGTTTTGTCGGGAGCTTTGCCTGTGAGCGAAAACGTCATCACCTTGTTGGCTTTCTTGATGCTTCCGTCGTCGGCAAGTCTGAACTCCGTGATGCTTCCGCCCGTATAGTTGGCGGTGTAGATCAGATTTTTTGTCTGGAAGATGTTGCACGGCGCTTTGCCCCCCGTAGCCACGGCGTTGATGCGGGTCAATGGCTTGTCGATGCCTTCATAGCGGAATGCTGCAAGGGCGTCGTCGTCGGTGCCCGACTCGTCGACGGCATAGACGTTGTCGCCGTTGTCGGAGAAAATCACAAACGACGGGTTGAGCGCCGGAGTGACGGCGGTGAGTTCTGCCGTTCCGCTTTCTTGGTTGAAGCGATATTGATAGATGCCTTTGCTGTCGGTGTCGGTGTAAGTGCCGACAAGCATTGGCAGCCATGCCTGCGAAGCCGCGGCGGCAAGGTCGAGCATAGCCATTGTTGATAGTGCGCAGAGTGATATTGCCATTGTGTCAGTGTTTTTGTTGCCGTAAAGTTACGCAAAAAAAGTGCAATCCTAAAATCCTCTTTTGCGTAATGCGCGCCGTAAATCCTTGTGTTTCCTATGCAGCATTGCTATAAAAACAATACCGGCGGCAACCATTGTCGGTTGTCGCCGGTATTGTGTGGGGTTGTCGACGAGAGTTAGTCGTTCATTGTCAGGAGCAGCTCCTCGTTGCTGCGGGTTTTCTCCATACGGTCCTTGATAAACTCCATTGCCTCGATAGGAGTGCGGTCGGAGAGGAACCGGCGTAGAATCCACATGCGGTTGATGGTGTCCTGGCTGAGGAGCAGATCGTCGCGTCGAGTGCTCGACGAGATGATGTCGACGGCAGGGAAGATGCGTTTGTTCGACAGCTTGCGGTCGAGCTGCAGCTCCATGTTGCCGGTGCCCTTGAACTCTTCGAAAATCACCTCATCCATCTTCGAACCGGTCTCGATAAGTGCGGTTGCGATGATTGTGAGCGATCCGCCGTTTTCAATGTTTCGTGCGGCGCCGAAGAAGCGTTTTGGCTTTTGCAGCGCGTTGGCGTCGACACCACCGGTGAGGATTTTGCCCGATGCCGGCGACACGGTGTTGTAGGCGCGTGCCAGACGTGTGATTGAGTCGAGCAGGATTACTACGTCGTGTCCGCACTCAACCATGCGTTTCGCCTTTTCAAGCACCAGTCCGGCAATTTTTACGTGGCGTTCGGCTGGCTCGTCGAATGTTGATGCGATTACTTCCGCATTCACGCTTCGTGCCATGTCGGTCACCTCCTCCGGACGCTCGTCGATGAGCAGGATAATCATGTATGTTTCCGGATGGTTTTCCGAGATTGCGTTGGCAATGTCTTTAAGCAGGATTGTCTTACCGGTTTTCGGGGGTGCCACGATAAGTCCGCGCTGACCTTTGCCGATAGGAGAGAACATGTCGACGATGCGTGTCGAGATGTTGCAGGTGGTGCGTCCCGATGTCAGGTCAAACTTCTCGTCGGGGAACAATGGCACAAGGTGTTCGAAAGGCACGCGGTCGCGCACGAATTCTGTGGTGCGCCCGTTGATTGAGTCTACGCTGCAGAGAGGGAAGAATTTTTCACCTTCTTTCGGCGGACGGATGTTGCCTTCCACCACGTCGCCTGTCTTCAAGCCGTTTTGCTTGATTTGCGACTGCGACACGTAGATGTCGTCGGGCGACGACAGGTAGTTGTAGTCGGAGGAGCGGAGGTAGTTGTAGCCGGCCGAGCGGAGGAATCCGTAGCCGTCGGGCATCACTTCCAGCACGCCTGCGCCTTTCACGATGCCTTCAAAGTCGTAGAGCGGCTGTTGAGGCTGTTGGCGCTGCTGTTTTGCTGCGCGCTGCTGTTGTTGCTGCTGGCGGCGGTTTGCCTTCTGGTTTTTCTGTTGCTGTTGTGGCTGTTGCTGTTGCTGTTTAGGTTCAGCCGGGAATGCCGCAACTTCGTCTTCGGCAGGCTGTTGCTGTTGTTGCTGGTCTTGCTGCTGGCGTTGCGAGCGGGGCACGAATTTCTGTCCGCCGCTGAACGGGAAGAACGAGCTGAATCCGATGTCGTTTTTCTTTTGCTGTTCGGCAGGTTTTTCTTCTGCCGGCTCTTCTGCCGGTTCTGCTGGTTCTGCCTGTTGTGGCGTTTCGGCTTCAGGAGCGGCGTTTTCCGTCTCTGCCGGTTGCTCTTCCTGTTTTACGGCTGTCTCCACGTTTTCAGCAGGGGCTTCGGCCTCGGCTGCTGGAGCCACGACAACCTCGGCAGCCGGAGCTGTCATGTCGGCGGCAGGCTCAGCCTCCTTTTTCTTGGATGTGCGCTTTGCCGTGGTTTTCTTTGCTGTCGGTTTCTCCTCTTTAGGTTCTTCCGCCTGAGCGGTCTCCGCGGCAGGCTCTGCCTCCTTCTTTTTGCTGTTTTTCTTAGGTTCAGCCTTTTTGGCGGCAGTCTTTACAGCCGTAGCCTCTGCGTTGTCATCGCTTTTTGGCTCGGCTGTTTTTTTCTTGGCTTTTGTTTTTGGTTTTTTAGCCTCCGATTTCGAAGCCGATTCTTTGGCGCGGTTTATCGCCTGCTCGTCGAGGATTGTGAAAATCAAGTCTTGCTGGGCCATTTTGTCGGCTTTCTTGATGTCGAATGTTTTGGCAATCTCGAGCAGTTCTTCTGGAGAGGCTGCATTTAAGTCCTGTAAGTTGTACATATATGTAAGATGTATTACATTTTGAATCTACGTCGCGCCGTTGTGCGCACGTGACTGTTCTGAAAATCTTTTTTTTTGAGAAAATTAAAGAGTGGATGACTGCGGGAAGCGTAGCGAGTAATGGTGATTGATTATGCTTCCCTCAATCACGATGCAAAGATACGTCTAATTTCTTTTACGGCAAACAGAAATACAGACAAAAAATGAAAAAAAAGTGAATGCTTACTCTCCGTATTCTTCGAGATAGGCCTCGCAGGCGGTGCGCAGCTCGTCGTACCATTCCTTGCCGAAGCGGCGCGTCAGCGGACCCTCAAGAAACTGATACAGCCGCACGTGTTTTTTTCTGCCCATCACTTCCGCGCATTTGCAGATTTTCCAACGATGGTAGTTGACGGCGGTGAAGTCGGGAAATTCCTGAAGGCGGGCAGGGTAGAGATGGCATGAGATTGGCTTGTAGAAGTCGATTTTTCCAGCACGGTATGCCTTTTCGATGGCGCAGAGACACATCCCGTTCTCGCCATAGCACGTAAACACACAGTTGCGCCCGTCGACAATCGATGTCACCAAGTCGCCTTCCTCGTCGACGTAGCCCACGCCCTGTTCCTCAATCACGCGTTTGGCAGCCGGCAGCAGGTCGTCCCACACCTCGGGCAGTATTTCCTTTATCTTGGCATATTCCTCTTTGGTGATAGGAGCGCCGGCATCGCCTTCGATACAGCATTCGCCGAGGCATTTGTCGAGATCGCAGCAGAAAAACTGTTCGATAAGGTCGAGGCTGACCAGTGCATTTCCGATTTGCAGCATAGTGACTTCTTCTTCTTTTTTCATTTCAGTGTGCGAAATTACTCGTTTTGTGCCGGATATGCAAGTGTGGCGGTGAAATGTGTTTTTAAACATAAAAAAAGTATATACATAACGGAAAAATTTTCATAATTTTACGACCGCAAAAACTAAACTATTTTTTAAAGCCCTTTTTTGTAGATATTATGTTCTTAACAATTGTTATTGTTGCAGTATTTCTGATTGGTTACGGCTGTATCGCTCTTGAGAGCGGACTTAAAATCAACAAGACTGCGACCGCCTTGTTGATGTGTGCAATCTGCTGGTCGCTGTATATGATTGGCTGCCCTGATTATGTGGCTGAGTTTCATGCCGATGATTTTGCCCGGTTCTTCTCGGCGTTCCATCTTGACGACTCTGATGCCGCCGCGCGTCAGTTTGTGACGCAGAGCGTGCTGCTTGAGCATCTCGGCGATGCGTGTGAGATTCTGTTCTTCTTGATGGGAGCGATGACCATTGTCGAGACTGTCGACACCAACGGTGGCTTTGTTTTTGTGCGCGACCGTCTGCGCACCCGTAGCAAGCGTTCGCTGTTGTGGCGCATCGTGCTGATCACGTTTATTCTCTCTGCCGTGCTCGACAACCTGACCACGAGCATCGTGATGATTATGGTGCTTCGCAAGCTCGTGCAGGAACGCAACGACAGGCTTATTTATGCCTCGCTCATCATCCTTGCCGCCAACAGCGGCGGTGCGTTCTCTCCGATTGGCGACGTAACGACCATCATGCTTTGGATCAAGGGCAACATCACGTCGATAGGTGTGATTAAGGAAGTGTTACTGCCGTCGCTTGTCTCGATTGCCTTGCCTACGTTCCTGTTGCAGTTCAAGCTCAAGGGGCAGTTGGCTGTGGTGGAGGACAATGTAGATTTCACAAAATCGGCACTCAGTCATGGTGAACGGGTGGCGGTGTTTGTTGTCGGTGTGGGCGGCTTGATGTTTGTGCCGTTCTTCCGCTCCATCACTGGTTTGCCTCCGTTTATGGGCATCCTCTTCGTGCTTGGCTTGCTTTGGGCGATGACAGAGATATTCCTGCGCCACGAACACGAGTTGGAAGGCTCGTTCTCTGAGCGCGTGTCGACGATTCTTCATAAAATCGATTTGTCGACCATCCTGTTTTTCCTCGGCATTCTGATGGCTGTGGCTGTGTTGAGCGAGGTGGGTGTGCTTACAAGTTTCGGACAGTGGCTTGAACACGCCACCAACGGCAATGCTTATTTCGTGACAGGTGCCATTGGCGTGGTGTCGTCGATTGTCGACAATGTGCCGCTTGTGGCTGGATGCATGGGTATGTACAACGTTATCCCTGCCGCCGCCGTGACAAGTCCCGACATGATGATGTTTGTGCAGGACGGTCAGTTCTGGCAGTTGCTTGCTTACTGCGCCGGAGTGGGTGGCAGCATGCTCATTATCGGCAGTGCCGCCGGCGTTGTGGTGATGGGACTTGAGAAAATCACATTCGGCTGGTATTTACGCCACATTTCGTTTGTGTGTCTGCTCGGTTATCTGGCAGGTATCCTGATCTACTGGCTTGAGCGGACGTTTATCTTCTGCTGATTTAAAGTTGATTGATATGTATGTACGGCGGCGGGACATCTCACGATGTCCCG
>ERZ779890.2338-NODE-2338-length-18220-cov-4.708505_pt1 | contig 18220 bp, 19 predicted proteins | sample MGYA00511553_ERZ779890 | MGnify/ENA primary metagenome ERZ779890 (study PRJEB29588, sample SAMEA2152064) | human gut metagenome | biome: human gut; feature: human-associated habitat; material: faeces | place: Denmark | collected 2008/2010 ... | reverse complement strand
ATCAAGCATTGCCTCTTCATGCTTCATGCCTTTTATTTTAGTTCTTGATTCATATGCAGCGTCGCTCAGACCGTCCATAAAAATCTGACCGCCACAAAAATTACAATAGAACATATCAATGTCATCATTGATTTTTAAATCTGCCCCGCAATGCGGGCATTTAATACCTATCATATTTATTGCCATTTCCTCCCGTACATATCTATTATTATAAATATATCACAGGATTAATACAATAGCAATCAATAGTGTTAAATATCTCGCTTATCAAAGCAAGTTTCCCAACGCTCCCTTGGAATCGGTTTCATTTTGAGCGCCCACATAAGCTGCCTTACAGTTATCGTTGGATATAATCCGTCCGTACACTTTCCAGCACGAGCATCAAATAAATCTTTAAATCCAATATCCAGATATATCGGGTCAGTAAGCCAAGGGTCTATAGCAGTCCACCATGTATGTTTCGTTTCAGGGTTATACCGCTGCTGTATAACCGCTAACCCCTTATCATCAATCTTATATAATGTACATTCGTTATATACTGGATGATTACAGATATATCTTTTTCCGTATAATGAATAATATATATCTGGCTTATCAAAATGATATCTCATTAACTCACCACCTAAGTTAAAAGAAAGAGTCCTTGTTAGGACTCCGTTTCTGATTTTCTGTGATTTTTTAATACTCTCGTAATCCACCAAAGATTAGATACTACTGTTCCAACTAAAGCTCCAATAATGATTCCATTTCTTTTTCCATAGCAAATCCCTTCATCATAGAAAGCTGTAAGTGAATCACCATGTGTCTTTAATAAACTATTAATATCATCTAACCTTTTGTCTGTCATTTTAAATTTCATATAAATCACTCTCCTTTCATAAAGGTATATGTTTTACACACGAAAAAGAAGACACTAAGTTTCCTTAGCGCCTCCTAAACGTAACTACTTCTTAAATCTGATCAAGTTCTTAACACTGTCTCGTCCAAATGTAGATGAAAATATCCGTCCGTCCCCATCGAATTTGAATGCTTTAAGTGCAGCCCAAATACTTACAACTCCTCCAGATATGCCGCCCACAGCCCACATAGCCACTTTAGCAATACGGTCTTTCTTAGCCTCATTAAGCTGCTGAGTCTTAAGCTCGTTACCCTCTTCCCTAGCAAGAGCTTTCTCATCAGCATCATAATCAGCCTTTTCGAGTTCCGTACGCCTGTCGATGTACTTGTGGAGTAGATTTGATAACTTTTCGTACTCTTCAGTACCTGGCTCCATTTCATTCAATTTCGCTGAGATTCGTCCAATCTCATCTTCCAATACACTTCTTGTGTTCATTGAATCGACCTCCTTTATTTTATAGTCATTAAAGTACTTGTTAATTCTGCGAATCTCTGACCAGAATAATTCGTTTCTTATTAAGTAAATCCTGGTTAGGTACGATAGCAACATTTACTGAATATAAACCAGTGTCGCCATCTTCGTCGGATACAGGTTTAATCTTGAAACTTCCGTATGCATCTCTATTACTGCATCTGATTTTATCCAGTACAACAGACATAACTATACCAATTGCAGCTCCAAGAATAAATGCTAACATAACAGCCATTTCCATTTTGAACTCTCCTTTCTATTTATTTTCATCAATACGAATATAAGACCTCTCATCGTCACCTTCGTACTGAAAATAAAAAGAGAAAGCCTCTTTTATTCTTTCTCTCATTAAAGGGCATGTTTTTAATGCGAAAAAAGAAAGAGCCCTTGTTAGGACTCCTCTTCAGCTGTACTATCAGTTTTCTTTCTAAATAATTTTTTCATCTTAGATTTAATTTTATCTAAATATGATGAAATCATTATGCCAGCAAAAATCAGTGCAAATCCTACTACATACATGGTTGATATTCCCAACCAATGTTTTTTACAGAAATTCATACTTTCCTTTGCTAAATCTCGATAATTATTCCAAAATCTTTTCATAATATAAATCCTCCTTAGATTAAAATTATTCTCATAAAGGTATCTGTTTTTAATGCGAATTTATAATTTATTAACATTCTGTTAATTTACTCACCGTCGTATATTGTAGTATAATATAGACGAAAAAATTAAGGAGGTATTTCAAACATGAAAAAAGAAGAGTATAGCGTTTTTATTGAAGAAATGGCTGATTTAGGTGATGAATGGACTGAGGACGAATTAGAAGGAACATCTTATTCCAAAATGTCCTTGGAAAGAGCCATAAGAGAAAGACGAGCATCCCTTGGTAAAATGGATGGCATAATGGGAATGGTCGGTCTCTAATCTAGTTTAGAGGATATGTCGGAATAACATCTGGCATACCCTCTTTTTCTTATTGTCTTTCAATATCTAATAACCAGAAAAATCGTCTGTAAAGTTCATAGTAAACATCTTTGCAACACGGTATATTAAACCTAGCTTTAAGAATATCGTATGAATACCCTTCAGTAACTCCCTGTAAAATATAGAAAGATAGTTCCAAATCAGTTAATCTTGCAACTCTTTCAATCATATCAATCCTATTAGAATAATAAGCCCTAGCCATTCCATAATCAGCCGTGCGGTCACTAACTCCTGATGATTTAACCCCAAGTCCAACTTGATAAGAATCATATCCGTCTAATATAGAATAAGCCTTCTTCCAATCATCGTATTGTAAACAAAAATGCTTAAGTTCGTAGTATCTATGCTTGTCTATGTAATATTTGTTTTTCTCTGATAATACTGGTCGTATCTTTGTTGCCATAATATCATCTCCTTGATTATTATTGCCGGCAAGTCTATTCTAGGTTAAACTTGAGAACCAGTAAAAACAACTTCAGTGGAATTCATTAAGCCATCTATGCATAGTTGCTTCGCATGGGTAATCTTCATATTCTAATGTATCACTTGTAATACTACCATCTAGCACCCCGTTTATTATCTCCGCAGAATATTGTTTATATGGATATAAATCATCTGGTAAGACCCTATGTATGTGTTTACATACTGGGCATTTGAATCGTTCTATTTTAACGATATTTGAATTTCGATTTTGTGTTCGTACACTTCTTGACACAAAGTCATAGTGTTTTAGGACAGCGCCACATTCAAGACATGTATGGGTTCTCATAAATACTCCTTTTTGTTGAAGTATAATATAAGATACCTATTGCATTATGTGGTAAATAATGGTAATTATTTTACTCCAAAATTATCTACATAAAATAAAGAGCATCAGCCGTATGCCAATGCTCCTAAAATTATTTTTCTATTCTATTCATTTCATCTATCAATTCAGATAACTCTCTATGTGTATATACATGTTCCGTAATATCTTTTTCTTTATGACCAGATATAAGTTTTAATACGTACTCATCCATATGCGCCCTTTTTGCTTTTGTTATAAAAGTATGTCTTGTGTAATGAGGTGTATACTCAATAGAGAATTTTAATTGTTCCATAACCTTATTAAACCTAGTTAAGTATTGATCGTAGCTCAAACCAATACCTTTCTTTTTATTAATATCATTAAATAAGAACTTGCTTCCTACGGACATTGCCTCATCATAGTATTTTTTTACAATATCCATTACCAAAGGATGTATTGGAACTATACGGTTCTTTCCTGAATCTGTCTTTATACCGCCTTGTATATACCCTTCAGCTATATGTACATTTTCCATTTTGATTTTAACCAACTCACTGGGTCTCCAGCCGCTATAGCAAGCATAGATAATCATATCCGCAAATGGCACAAATTCAATACTTCGCCATAATGTATCCATTTCATTTTCTGTAAATGGACTTTTATCTTTGTGGTTCAGCTCTTTCTCTATAGCCACTTTCTTATCAAGTGAAAATTCTTTTGCAAAATTCCTATCAACAATTCTAGCCTCAACAGCGTACGAAAACATATGATTAAAGAGATATTTCATACTTTCCTTTGTTGATGGTGATGCTGTTTTTAATTCACCTTTATATTTTCCTCTGGTTTCCATGATTGAACCATTATTTATACAGTGCTTCATGTCAATTATAGTGATATCTCGCATCTTTTTATCATACAATGATGAACAATATTTATACGCAGCTTTTGCTCTGTATCGATGAGACTCGTGGTCTACAATCCAATCATCAAACCAAATAGAATACAACTCTGAAAATGTAATGTTTTTATTATCAATATCAAACGGAGTCTTCAAATATTCGGATAATGCGCTTGCAGCCTCTCCTTTTGTTTTATAATTAGAACCGAGTGTTTTTACAATCTGTTTGCTTCTGCCAGTCTCAGGATTTAGTTCCCAACCTATGGTTACTTTTGCTCTATAGCGTTTTCTACGGCTATCATAACTGATACTTCCTTCACCGTTACTGCGTCTTCCTGCCATGTTTCTCTCCTTGTTAATGCGTCTTGTTATATGCGTCTTTTGCGTCTTGTTTGCGTCTTGTCTCACCGCTTATCACACAAAACCACACCAAATTTGACGATAAGTTGAAATGATGTAAACAACAGAAGAGAAATGTAATTTGTGCCGCAAACCCAGTATTTATGCTTCTTCCATATACTTATTCCTTAACTGTCCACAGGCACCATCAATATCTCTGCCCATTTCTCTTCTAATTGTAACATTTATTCCATTCTTTTCAAGTTTATTTTTAAATGCGTATACTTCATCCTTACCCGTCTGCTTATAATCACGCTCCTTGATAGGATTTACTGGTATAAGATTAATGTGGCAGTTCATGCCTTTAACAAGATCAATTAACTGCTTTGCACATTCCATCGAATCATTTACACCTTTAACAAGACTGTATTCAAATGAAATTCTTCTGCCTGTAGATTCTATGTAATACCTGCATACATCCATTATCTCTTCTATTGAATACTTATTTGCTATAGGCATCATTGTCTTTCTTAATTCATCGTTAGGTGCATGAAGTGAAATAGCAAGTGTAATCTGCAGCTTAAGGTCAGCCAGTTCCTTTAACTTCGGTACTATTCCACATGATGATACTGTAATATTTCTCTGGCTTATATTAAGTCCTCTCTCATCATTGAGAAGTTCTATGAACTTAATAAGGTTATCATAGTTATCCATCGGCTCTCCTGACCCCATAACTACAACATTGCTTACTCGCTCCCCTGTAATTTTCTGTATTCTGTATATCTGGTCAAGCATCTCTGATGGTCTTAAATCCCTTACTTTGCCGTTAAGTGTAGATGCACAGAAACGGCATCCCATACGGCATCCAACCTGTGAAGATATACATACTGAATTACCATGATGATATTTCATGAGTACACTTTCAACATAATTACCATCCGATAATCTGAACAGATATTTTTCTGTTCCGTCAAGCTTTGAATGCTGTACCCTGACAGGCTCTAAGCATACATATTCTGATGTTTCCTTTAACTTCTGTCTTAATGCATTAGAAAGGTTGGTACATTCATCAAAGCTGTCTGCCAGTTTTTCATGCATCCACTGATATAGCTGCGAAGCCCTGAACTTCTTTTCACCAAGTCCAGCCATATATGTTACAAGTTCGTCATAATTAAGTGACTTAATATCTGTCATGTCTATTCTCTCCTAAGTTTTGCAACAAAGAACCCATCTGTTCCGCCATTCTTTCCCGGCAGAATCTGTCTGTATTCTATCTTCTTAAAGCCATATTCTTTACATAACCAGTCAGCATTGGCTTCATTCTCTTCTGAATTAATTGTACATGTACTGTACATCATTATACCACCCTGCTTAACATATGCCTGTACAACAGAAAGTATGCTCTGCTGAAGCTCTTTTAATGAAACAAGCTTGTCCTCTGTTATATTATATCTGATATCAGGCTTTCTTCCCATAACGCCGAGTCCTGAGCATGGAAGGTCTGCTATAACAACATCTGCCTTCTCTCTCATAAATTCATCCATTACGAGTGCATCTTTTACCTGAACTTCTATATTATTAAGTCCTAGCCTTGATATATTTTCTTCAATAAGTCCTGCCTTATAATCTGATACATCCCTTGAATATACTTTACCATCAGTGCCAACACTTATTGCAGCATTAACACTCTTGCCTCCTGGTGCTGCGCACACATCAATTACTGTGTCCCCAGCCTTAAATCCAGTCATATATCCTGCTGTCATGGAGCTTATATCCTGTATCTGGTACAGACCATCCCTGAAACTCTTAAGTCCGGCTATATAATCATAGTCCTTAATCTCTAAAGCATATGGTATACCTTCAACATCCGCCACAGATACGTTTTCCTGTGAAAGAATCCTCTTTATCTCTTCAACCGGCGCCTTTGCTGTATTACATCTTACATAAGTCTTTTTTTCCTGCTTAAAGCCTGCAAGAATTTTCTCAGTCTTATCAATACCTAACTGACTATGCCACATTTTAACTATCCATAATGGCATTGAGTATTTTACAGAAAGGTACTGTTCAATATCCTTATTCCTGTCAGGATATGTAATATTGTCTTTATTTCTTGCAATGTTTCTTAAGACTCCGTTCACAAAGCCCTTAAGTCCTGTGAATCCACGTTTTGTAGCCAGCTTTACAGCCTCATTGCACACTGCTGAATCCGGAATATTATCCATATATATTATCTGGTATACAGACATTTCACATATATTTCTTATAAGTGGTTTCATCTTTCTTACAGGAGTCTTTGAAAACTGGTCTATTATATAGTCAAGTTCAATTCTGTTCTCAATCGTTCCTAGTGATAATCTGCTTATAAATGCTCTCTTATTCTTATCAAGATACTGGTACTTTGTCAGTGCATTATTAATGAGAAGGTGTGAAAATTCACCCTTCTCATTGATTTCCATAAGTATATCCAGTACAACTGCCCTTAAATTCACCGAATCAGTCACGGCGTCTTCCTCCAAATAAATAAATCAGTCTTAAAAGCTGTAAAATTGCTGTGGCTGCTGCCGCAACATATGTCATGGCTGCTGCTGAAAGCACCTTTTTTGCCTGTCTGTTCTCATCTCCATACAGGAATCCTTCTGATTCAAGAAGCTGTAATGCTCTTGCTGAAGCATTAAACTCAACCGGTAATGTTACAAGCTGGAAAAGTACTGCCAGACTGAACATAAGAATACCAATATCTATAAGTATATTAGTTGAGCCAAATATAAGTCCAAGCACAATAAGTATCCATGATACCTGTGAACCGACACTGGCTAACGGAAACAACGCTGTCCTGAAGCTTAATGGACCATATCCATAAGCATGCTGTATGGCATGTCCTGTTTCATGGGCTGCAACTCCGATAGCAGCAACAGATGTTGAATTATACACAGAATCTGACAGGTTAAGTGTCTTATTTCTTGGATTATAATTATCTGTCAGGCTTCCTGATACTCTCTGAATAGATACATCGTATATTCCCTGGCTTCTTAAAAGCTGCTCTGCAACCATTGCGCCTGTCATTCCTTTTGAAGATGACACCTTAGAATACTTGTTAAATGTGCTTTTTACCTTTACCTGCGCTATCAGTGCAATAACACATGATATTATTATCAGAATGTACATTGGATCATAGTAATATCCATATCCATAATAACCATATAAAGCTACCATAATACCTCTTTTCTGAACCATTTAAGATTCTGCTTATTCTCCTAACATTACACCTGCTTCTAACTGGTTGCCTCTTAAGAATGAACCGCTGTCCATTCTCTTCTTACCTTCTAACTGAACCTCATTAACAACTAAGTAACCTTGTCCACAGGCTATTGTAAATGTGTTCTTTCCTACAGTAACAACCTGTCCCGGCTTAACTTCTTCTGTCTGTACTTCACTGATATTATCTGCAACATCTGCATCCCATATCTTTAACATCTTACCGTCTATATAAGTAAATGCACTAGGCCATGGATTAAGTCCTCTTATAAGTCTTTCAAGTTCAGCTGCGCTCTTATTAAAATCCATCTTACCGAATGACTTATGAAGCATTTTTACATAAGTGCTTTCTGAATCATCCTGCTTAACAGGAGTAATAGTTCCAGCTTCAAGTTTCTCAAGTGTCTTAACTAAAAGATGTGCACCGACATCACTTAATCTGTCAAAAAGGCTTCCACCTGTCTCTTTGGCAGCAAGCTTCACCTTCTCAACCATCAGGATGTCACCTGTATCAAGGCCTTCGTCCATCTTCATGGTTGTAACACCTGAATACTCACATCCATCAATAACTGCCCACTGGATTGGTGATGCACCTCTGTACTTAGGAAGAAGTGATGCATGAACATTGATACAGCCGTATCTTGGCATGTTAATAATACTTGCCGGCAATAACTGTCCAAATGCAACGACAACGATTACATCTGCATTATATGTTCTTAATTCTTCTACAAATGCTTCATCTCTTGCTCTCTCTGGCTGTAAAACTGTGATTCCGTGTGCTACAGCTTCTTCCTTAACCGGTGAGAAAACAAGGGTCTTACTTCTTCCCTTTGGCTTATCAGGCTGTGTAACAACTGCTGCCACATCATGTCCTGCTTCGATTATTGCTTTAAGTGTTCCTACCGCAAAATCGGGTGTACCCATAAAAACTACTCGCATTCTGTTCCCCTTTTCATTAATTATTCTTCAATGTCATCTGTAGAAAGAAGTTCTCCTTCTACCTTATCAACATACATTATACCATCAAGATGGTCAATCTCATGAAGAAGGCATCTTGCAAGAAGCTCCTCTCCTTCTACTATAATCTCTTCCATGTTCTCATTAAGAGCCTTAACCTTTGCATAATTAGGTCTTGTAACCTCACCTGTCTTTCCCGGTACACTAAGGCATCCTTCAAGTCCTGTCTGGCTTCCGCTTGTCTCTAACACAACCGGATTGATAAGTACAATAGGATCGTCACCACAGTCAATAACAACAAGTCTCTTTCTGATTCCAACCTGAGGTGCAGCAAGTCCTACGCCGTTAGCCTCATACATTGTCTCAAACATATCGTCGATAAGTTCCTGAATTCTTGGTGTCATCTCTGTAATTTCTTTAGCCTTAGATCTTAATATATCATCTCCAAGTGTTCTAATATTTCTTATTGCCATAATTACCTCTTTTCCTATTAATTATCCATTAATATCGTATTGTACAAAAACATCTCTAAAAGCCTGACTTCCAACAATATTAACATCAAGCTTTTCATATATATCAGTAAGAACTTCCCTGTCTTTATGTTTTACATAGATTATCTTACTATACACATCTTTAATCTTATAAATTGGTGCATCTGCCGGACCTATGCACATAAGTCCTTCAACCATACAGTTGTTATCCACAAATGCTTTAACCCACGCTGCACTCTTTGTCAATAATATCTCATCTGGTGAAGATAACATAATCTTCATAAGATTATCTACCGGCGGATATCCACACAGCTTTCTGTATGCAATTTCCTGCTCATAGAAAGCATTATAATCCTGATTAGCTGCGCTAACAATACTAAAATGTTCCGGTGTATAAGTCTGTATAACTACATTACCGCTTTTTTCTGCTCTTCCTGCCCTTCCTGCCGCCTGTGTAAGAAGCTGGAAGGTTCTTTCCGCAGCCCTGTAATCACTCGCATAAAGTGACATATCTGCCGCAAGCACTCCCATAAGCGTTACATTTGGAAAATCATGTCCCTTAACAATCATCTGGGTTCCAATAAGAATGTCTGCATTACCGTTGGCGAATTCTGACAGAATCTTTTCATGCCCATCCTTACCTCTGGTTGTGTCCATATCCATTCTTAAGACTCTTGCCTGTGGAAATGTTTTCTTAACCTGTGCTTCAACGCCTTCCGTTCCTGCCCTGAAGCCGGAAACATATCTTGAGCCACACGACGGGCATACTGTTATTTTAGGCGCTGTATATCCGCAGTAATGACACATAAGTCTTCCATTAGCATGCTCTGTAAGCGAAACATCACAGTGCGGGCATTTCATAACCTTTCCACATGAACGGCATGATATAAAGCCTGCCACACCTCTTTTATTAAGGAAAAGCATTATCTGCTCATGCTTTGCAAGTCTGTCACTCATCAATTCTCTTAACCTGTTACTGAATATCGTCCTGTTTCCAAGCCTTAATTCTTCTCTCAGGTCAACAATATCAACTGACGGAAGTTCTCCGCTTCCTGCACGGCTGTCAAGTTTAATAAGCTCTATATATCCATTCATTGCTGCATAATAGCTTTCCATTGAAGGAGTCGCAGAACCCAATATTACCGAAGCACCTGCCTCCTCTGCAATATGGCACGCAACTTCTCTTGCATGATATCTTGGAACAGTCTCTGACTTATAAGCCCCTTCATGCTCTTCATCTATTACTATAAGCCCTATATTTGAAAATGGTGTGAACAGCGCTGAACGAGGTCCTATCATTACACTTATATCGCCTCTCTGTGCCCGCAGAAACTGGTCATACCGTTCTCCCTTTGACATTCGGGAATTCATAATAGATACCTTATCACCGAATCTATGATAAAATCTCTGCACAGTCTGGAATGTGAGCGCAATCTCCGGTATCAGCACAATTGCCTGTCTGCCCTGACTTAGCACATGCTCTATTGCTTCAAGATACACTTCGGTCTTTCCGCTTCCTGTCACACCATGAAGCAGATATGTCTTATAATCTCCATTATCATAATCAGATATTATTTTATCAACAGCATTTTTCTGCTGTTCATTGAGTTCAATATGCTTTCTTTCTCCCGAAACATTTCTTACAGGATTCCTGTACATATCTTCTGATCTGACTTCTACAATCCCCATATCTTCAAAGGTTTTGATAATCTGCGCCGTAATATTAAGTTTTGATTTAATAATATTTTCTTCTATTACAGGCTCATTAATCAGAGCTTCTAACAGTCTGTATCTTGCCTTTGCATTTTTCTTTGCAAATGTATCAAGATAATCCTGCGCCTGTGCCTTATCTATAATAAGATTAACCGAACGTTTTTCCTTCTGCTTAACCTTATCCTTTACAGGAACAACTGTCTTAATTGCCTGATTCATGGTACAGCCGTAATTATGCTTAAGCCACGCCGCAAGCCTTATCATCCTGCTGACGGCAGTAACTTTGCCCTCAGTAATTCCCGTAATAAACTTTATTTTTTCAACAGGATATGCCGCCTTTTCTCCTAACCCGACAACATACCCTGTTATCTGCCTGTTTCCTGTGCCAAAAGGAATATCAACAGTCATTCCAAGTTCAATTACATCCTGTAATTCTTGCGGAACTGCATACTGGAATGTCTTATCAAGCTGTTCAATCGAAATGTCTATAATTACATCTGCGTACATTATTTATCCTTTAATTCTTCAAGCACCTCTGCGATAAGAACTCTCTCATCCATTGGATACTTCACGCCTTTAATCTCCTGATAATCCTCATGTCCTTTACCTGCAAGAACAATAATATCACCCGGCTCGCCATGCTCTATCGCATACTTTATAGCTTCTTTTCTGTCTGTAATATCAACATGCTTTCCTGTAGTCTTGGCAATACCAGTCTTGATATCCTCTATAATTGCCTCCGGCTCTTCAAATCTTGGATTATCCGATGTGATAATAGTAAGGTCAGCAAGCTTTCCTGAAACCTCACCCATCTCAAATCTTCTCTCCTTAGAACGATTTCCGCCGCATCCAAACAGGCATACAAGTCTGTGAGGGTGATATTCCTTAAGAGTTGTAAGAATACTCTCTAAAGCCATAGCATTATGAGCATAATCTATCATTAATGTAAAATCATCCGATACCTTTACAAGCTCAATTCTTCCCTTAACCTTAACATGCTTAAGAGTCTCCTTAAGTGCCTCGCTGTCAACATTAAAATGTCTTGTAATTGCTATTGCACATAATGAATTGTATACAGAGAACTTACCCGGAAGATTAAGCTCAACCTTCATATTAACAAGTCCTGTACAGTCATATGTAAGTCCAATCTTGCCCGGTTCATGCAGTAGTTCAATATTTTCAGCCTTAATATCAGCATCATCTCCGATACCATAGCTTTCAACCTTACATATTGAGTCTTTAAGAATATCCTTAGTATGCTTGTCGTCAGCATTTACAATACCAACCTTGCACTGCTTGAATAACTTAGCCTTGCAGTTAAGGTAATCCTCAAATGATTCATGTTCATTAGGTCCGATATGGTCAGGCTCGAGATTAGTGAATACGCCTATGTCAAACATAATGCCTGCTGTTCTGTCAAGCTTAAGTCCTTGCGAAGACACCTCCATGACAACTGCCTTACAGCCAGCCTCTACCATCTTGGCAAATGACTGGTGAATCTCTATTGATTCAGGTGTTGTATTGTGTGCCGGAACTGCCTCATCACCGATAATTGTCTCGATTGTTCCGATAAGACCTGTCTTAATGCCACATGCTTCAAGCACATTTTTAACCATATAAGTAGTTGTTGTCTTTCCCTTAGTTCCTGTTATTCCTATTGTGAACAGCTTCTTGTCAGGATTGCCGTAAACTGCCGCCGACATAAGTGCAAGCGCAAGTCTCGTGTTATCTGTGCTTACAACTGCTGCCTTGCAATCCTTGGCTTCGTATTCGCCATCAAGAACAACAATTACAGATGCCTTATCCTTAATCTGGGCAATATACTTATGTCCATCACTCACAGCTCCTTTAATGCATACAAATGCATATCCGTCCTGCATCTTTCTTGAATCAGATGTAATTCCTGTCACTTGCGACTCAGTATCGCCGCATACAACACTGTATCTGAAATCTGTAACTTCATTTTCTGAACATATCTTTAATATCTCTGAAAGCTTCATACATTAGTCTCCTTATTTTATAGTATATATTACTTACATTACTGCTGCTTTAGAAGTGTTTCAAACTCTTCCATTGTCATTTCAACCTTTCTTGGCTTAGTTCCAAGCTCCGGTCCTACTACCTTTGCATCAGCAAGCTGATCCATAATTCGTCCAGCCCTGTTAAAACCAATCTTAAAATGTCTCTGCAGACTTCCTATTGAGCCTTTCTCATTCTCAATAACGAATCTTCCCGCATCAGCGAAAAGCGAATCCCTGTCGTCATCACCTTTACTACTGCTGCCCGGCATACTCTCCTGACTTACAGTAGCCTGTGCGATACTCTCATCATAAGATACTTCCTCTGCATTCTCCTTAAGGAAGGATACAACATTTTCAACCTCTTCATCAGATACAAATGCGCCCTGTACACGCAGCGGCTTTGGAAGATTAGATGGGAAGTAAAGCATATCTCCCTTTCCAAGCAGCTTCTCAGCACCATTCATATCAATGATAACTCTTGAATCAATTCCCGAAGATACTGCAAATGCTATCTTAGACGGAATATTTGCCTTGATAAGTCCTGTTACTACATTAACAGAAGGTCTCTGTGTTGCTATAACCATATGTATTCCTGCTGCTCTTGCAAGCTGTGCCAGACGGCATATTGCATCTTCAACCTCTCCCGGTGCAACCATCATAAGGTCGGCAAGCTCGTCTATGATAATAACAATCTGTGGAAGCTTCTCCATTGGAGGATCTATGCCCTCCTTGTTTTTCTTAACAACAACATCATTATATCCTTTAATATTACGCACCTGCATTGCCGCGAACTTCTTATATCTGTCTGTCATTTCATTAACAGCCCAGTTAAGCGCTCCCGCAGCCTTTTTAGGATCAGTTACAACCGGTAATAACAAATGTGGTATTCCATTGTACACACTTAACTCAACAACCTTAGGGTCAACCATTATAAGTCTTACATCTTCCGGCTTTGCCTTATAAAGAATACTCATGATAATTGTGTTGATACATACTGATTTACCTGAACCTGTCGCACCTGCAATAAGCATATGTGGCATTTTGGCAATATCCGCAATAATAGTCTTTCCTGCAATATCCTTACCAACTCCGAATGATATTGCCGACTGGCTTTCTTTGAATTCCTTGGACTCAACAAGTTCCCTGAAATATACGCTTCCAGCTTCCTTGTTAGGAACTTCAATACCAATAGCTGCCTTACCCGGAATTGGTGCTTCAATTCTTATATCAGCAGCTGCCAGATTAAGCTTGATATCGTCTGATAAAGATACAATCTTGCTGACCTTGACACCCTGCTCCGGCTGTAACTCATATCTTGTAACAGTTGGTCCACAGCTTATATCAGTTATAGTAACTTTAACGCCGAACGTAAGCAGAGTCTCCTGTAACCTCTGTGCAGTCATTCTGTATTCAGCCTTTCCGCCAGACGCTGCCCCCGGATTCTTCTTTAATAAGCTTACTGGCGGGAACTTATACGCTTTCTTTGGCTTCTTTTCAGATACACCATTCTTATTATCTGTGGAAACCAAGGCTCCGCCTTCAGACGCTGGATTTTCTGCTGTTACATTATCCTGTACATCTGCCTCTGGCTCTTCCTGAATATCATCAGTATAATCTGCTGCTTCATCACCCTGTATATCATACACTTCCTCATCCGCATCCGGATCTGAATACGAATAATTATCCACCATACCGTCAGAAACATCTTCATCCGGATACTGTGATTCTTCTGAGTAATAATCATCCTGTATCTCCTGAACTGATTGTACAGGCATCCCACTGTCAGCAGATTTATCATCCGAATACAAATCTTCAAACAAATCATCACTGTCATCAACAATTACCTGTGCTTTATCTACAGGCTTCATCCTGTTATCAGGCTCATATATATCTGCTGAATATTCATCTTTTCTTTCACGGTCAACTTCAATTTCATGTATATCTATCTCTGGCTCTGGCTGGACATCACCTGTTATAAGTGTGTCAGAAGTCACGCCTCTTACAACATTATTCATTCTGGCATTGGCAAGATATTCTTCCCTTGCTTTCTTTTCAGCAAGCTGTTTTTCTTTCTTTTCAATCTTTCTTAATCTTGCCCTGGCTCTCTCTTCTTCCCTTAATCTGTGGTACTCTTCATCAGACATATCGTTTTCATGCAGACTTGCAGAATGCTGTCTGTATGCCGAATAATCTTCTTTTGCCTCCTGCATCATCCTCTGACTGCTCTTCTTAACATTCTTAAGTCCTGACACAAAAGATTTCTCTGTAATAATAACTATACATATAATTGCAAGTATCATTAATATTACAAATGTTCCAATAGCCCCTATTGGACTTAATGCTTTACATAAGACGCCGCCTAAAAAGCCTCCGCCTGCCTTATAATCAGCACAATATGTAAATACCTCTCCCACATTGCTTTCCATAATTGCCGGCTTGTTATATACACGCTGGATCATTCCGCATAACACAACAAAAAGTCCATATGCCGCTGCTGTCTTAATTCTTGCCACTCTTATTAAATCCCTGTTTACCATAAGGAATATAACACTTGCTGCAAGTACAAGTGGAAAAATATATTCTATAACCCCAAAGACACCAAACATAAACCACTTTATGCCTCTGCCTAATGTCCCTGCAAGATTAAAATTCGTAAGTATAAGTATTATCGCACATGCTATCGAAAAAAGTATTATACAGTCATTCCTTAACTGATTATCCTGAACCTGCTTATTCTTAGCTGTCTGTTTAGACTTAGCCTGCTGCTTTTTCCTGCCTGAAGTATTCGTATTCTTTCTCTGAGTGGTAGTCTTTTTACCATTCCTGCTGGCTGTGTTTGCCATAAAGTTCACTCCTTAATATCACATTTTCGCATCATATGATTATAGCATTTATCCCGTTTCATGGCAAATCACATTCTTCTTACCGGACACCCGCAGTTCATACAATAAAAACCATACTCATTAAGCTTCTGACCACAGTTAGTACAATATACCTGAACTGCTGATTTGTATATCTGCATATTCTTTTTTGATGAACGGTTAATTCTTATAACAGCCAGAACATCAAGCACTATTACAAACACTAAGAATACTGCAAGATATATAAGCGAATTCTCAAAAAGCAGAAAATCATAGCATCCATGCAGCAATACCGGCACAATAACCGCCATCCTTAAGTTTTTATTTCTTCTCCTTACAATTCCTACAGAATCATAATATTTGGCATATCCATAATAAAAGCCCATATATACTGCATCTATTGCATGTGACGGAACTGATAACAATGCTCTTGCTATCGCTACCGAAAGTCCACCCTCCAATACATAAAGGATATTCTCAACTGTGGCAAACCCTAAAGACACAAGCACAGCATATACAATGCCATCGAATTTATAATTATAATTAGGATTCTTCCATGTCCTGAAATATAAAGCTATGAATTTAACACCTTCTTCTACAAGTGCAACCCCTAAAAATGCTGAAATAAGATTATATATTCCACTATTCTTATAAAAAAACAATCCAATAAACGCATCCCCAGCTGTCTCATATGCAACAGCAGGTATTGTTCCCGCCATTCCTAGTGCAAATAATGAAACCAGCAGACCTACCGGCTCTTTTTCATATGAATCTTTATAATATATGAAAACAATCATAAATATTGTAGGCAGAACTGCAAGTAAAATTAATAATAATGTCATATAACCTCCATCTATTCCCTGTTAATGTAAGTATATAGTATATTACACATTTTAGCCAATAGGTCTTTAGTCCATTATATTTTTATTTAAATTTTTGTATAAAAAAGAGCTGCCACAACCGTGACAGCCCTCCCATAAGTGTTATTACTCGTCAAATATGCTTACAATCTCGCCTTCCATAATCTTGTTCATATTCTTTACTGCACAGAAATTACCGCACATAGAACATGTATCCTCTTTTTCAGGCTTAGATGAAGCTCTGTAAGCTCTTGCCTTCTCAGGGTCAATCGCAACATCAAACATTGCTTCCCAGTCAAGAACCTTTCTTGCCTTGTCCATCTTATAATCCCAGTCCATTGCACCCGGTACGCCCTTTGCAATATCAGCCGCATGTGCTGCAATCTTAGAAGCAATAATTCCTTCCTTAACATCATTAAGATCCGGTAATCTAAGATGCTCTGCAGGTGTTACATAGCAGAGGAATGAAGCCCCATAAGTAGCTGCGATAGCTCCACCGATTGCTGCTGTAATGTGATCATATCCTGGCGCTATATCAGTAACAAGAGGTCCTAATACATAGAAAGGTGCGCCCTTGCATATTGTCTGCTGGATTTCCATATTAGCCTTAATCTGGTTAAGAGGCATATGTCCCGGTCCTTCCACCATTACCTGGACGTCCTTCTCCCATGCTCTTCTTGTAAGCTCGCCAAGTGTAACAAGCTCTTCTATCTGTGAAATGTCAGATGCGTCCATGATACATCCCGGTCTGCATGCATCTCCTAGACTCATTGTAACATCATACTCACGGCATATCTCAAGCACTCTGTCATAATATTCAAAGAATGGGTTTTCATTTCCAGTCATCTCCATCCATGCATATATGATAGAACCGCCTCTTGATACAATATTCATAAGTCTCTTATCTGCTCTGAACTTCTTAGCTGTAGCCTTGTTAATACCACAATGTATAGTCATGAAATCAACGCCGTCTTTAGCATGCATTTCTACAACATCAAGCCACTCCTGTGCTGTGATATCCTTAAGTGCCTTATGATAATATACAACTGCATCATATATAGGAACTGTTCCTATTGTTGCAGGACATTCTGCTGTCAGCTTTCTTCTGAATTTCTGTGTATCACCGAAAGAAGAAAGATCCATGATAGCTTCTGCTCCCATCTTTACAGCATTATTAACCTTGTCAAGTTCCATATCAAGATCCACGCAGTCTCTTGAAGTTCCAAGATTAACATTAATCTTAGTTCTTAACTTATTACCGATACCGTTAGGGTCAAGACATTTATGATTCTTATTGGCAGGAATGATAACCTGTCCCTTAGCTATAAGCTGTCTTAAACTCTCGACATCTATATTTTCTTTCTTTGCAACAATTTTCATTTCTTTAGTAACAATGCCTTTTCTTGCGGCATCCATCTGTGTTGCGTATTCCATATGTATTCCTCCATTCTGGATAATTAACAGGAAAATCATAAGCCTTGTGGAAATTCGATATTGAAACAATCAAATGAAGAGTTAAAAAGCCCTTTAAAGAATCCCTACGGTGGCATTATCCACATCAGGTTACGGGTCGGACCTTAATCCCTCTCAGCAGCCACTGCTTCCGCAGTCCTTATGCTCCCCTGCAAATATAATATGTGATAAGTATAACAAATGTGTGATATTTGTCAATCTGGTAATTA
>ERZ779890.2333-NODE-2333-length-18231-cov-9.961983_pt1 | contig 18231 bp, 24 predicted proteins | sample MGYA00511553_ERZ779890 | MGnify/ENA primary metagenome ERZ779890 (study PRJEB29588, sample SAMEA2152064) | human gut metagenome | biome: human gut; feature: human-associated habitat; material: faeces | place: Denmark | collected 2008/2010 ... | reverse complement strand
ACGCGGTGCAGCTCTCCGACGACGGCAGTGTGTACGTCGAGCCGGAAGTGCCGGACACGCCAGTGCCGGGAGAAACGCAACCGACAGCAGAAGAGAAGGAAAAGACTCTGATTAAGGCTCAAATTCAGGCGCTTAGTGAGCGCAACGACTTTTTAGAGGACTGCGTGGCCGAGATGGCGAGTGTCGTCTATGCGTGACCTTGCTGTCGGGCTTTTGCTGAAAATGATAGGAAAGGAGGGCGAAACGATGATGGCTATGTTTTTCGCGCAGCGCGTGATTCTGGGCAAGACGGCGTATAAGGACGTCCCGGCTAAGCTCAAGGATCAAGTCAAGGAGCTGCTGGTTGACGCGGGTCTGCCGGAGCTGGTGGAAGAATAACCGACAACGCCCCGCCCGTGTGAGCGGGGCAAACTTTTAAGAAAACAAGTGGATGCGTGTTTTGTTGGCCTCAACAAAACACAAGTGCGCTATTGCTGACTACGAATAAGGTGTTGAGATGGGAAGGACATCAGATATAGCATTCTTTGCATGCCCTATCTGCGGAAAAAAGCCGTATGTTAATCTATACGGCATAAACGTAGGCACGGCTTATTGCAAGGGTTATGGCTTCCACAGGCATAAAAAAGTATCCGCGTTTATCAGGTACGCACAGCCTAGCAAATTACTCGAAAAACTTGCAATAAGCTGGAACTCCATGAGATTTGAAGAAGCACGTCACTTGTTCGATATGAATGGGAATCCATTCAAGAATGAAAAGAATTTGTGACTGGAGAACTATAGGGCGCTTTTTTAATTGGTGCTACATTTTAAGGAGGTACAATCAACTTCAAAAAAGTGCGGTTTGTTTTAATTATTGTCCATAAAATGGCACGTAATGAAAGCAAGCATATGTTATATGTGTGACTTGATTTGAAAAGTCATCAACAAAAAGGCCGGCCGATTTTCAATCGGTCGGTTTTTATATGCCGTAAAACAGAAAGAGGTGAAGAAAATGGGTTCGAGGAGCGATGGAAACTATGCAGCGCTTCGCGCGGCAGCCAGAATTTCGGGCGGCGAAATTCTGCGCGACGCGCGCGGAATGCCGGATTTTTTCGCGGTATTGACTGGATCTGACTTGACGGTGAACGGACAAAAGCTGGACAGGCTGCTGATGGGCAAGTATGAAGCCTGCGCACGGCTTGGCGGTCTATATGCCCTGCCGCTGGAATCGCCCAGAACGGGATTGACATTCGAAGCGGCAGCAGCGCTTGTCCTCGAAAAAGGACTGGGCTATCACCTTTTGACCCTTGCCGAGTGGGCGCTTTTGTGCAAAAGCGCCGAGGATGAGGGCGGCGGGTATGTCAACGCGGATGCGCCGATTTCGACGGGGAGCGGCGCATGGGCTTACGCGCACAATGGACGATGGACGGGTGTTTGGGACGCGGCGGGCAACGTCCGCGAGTGGCTTTGTGGGTACAGAACAGTGGACGGGGAAATCCAAATCATCCCGAATAATAACGCGGCAGGATGCGAGAAGGACGAGCTTGGCGCCGGATCGACCCTGTGGCGCGCCATCGACAAAAGCGGCAATCTCGTTGCGCCGGGCACGGCGGACACGCTGAAATGGCAGGGGAAGGCGGGACAGATCACGTTGAACACGACGACGGTAAAAGAAGACGTGTCGTACACAGCCAGCCTTGAAAGCGTATCGGTCGATGAGAGCGTACAGCAAACTGCGCTGAATCTGCTTGAAGTCTACGGTATCAAGCCGGGGATGAGGGGCGTATTGAGCATCAACACAAGCGGGGAGAGAATTGCGGCGGTTGGCGCGTGCTACAAGGACAAATCGCCCTGTGTACGTGTGCTCTGCGGAACATACACGAGAGGCGATACGCCGGAGGAAGTCGGCGTGCGCATCTGCTATGTGGAGGGATTGACATGACCATCATTCAGGCAAACGATCTGATTGCGCTGTTTAAGCGCATGGCGCGCGAACACTGGCGATACGAATGGGGCAAAGCAAAAGAAGGAGCGGTCGATTGTTCTGGGGCTTTTGTGTATGCCTTTAAGGAACTGGGCGGGCTGACCCTGCCCCACGGAAGCAACGCACTCGTGCGCGAATGGGGCGGCGAAATTGCGCCCGTGAAGCAAGCAAAACCCGGCTACATGGTGACAAAGTGGCGCGCGGACTTTACGGGAGATGATGCCGACAAACTGAGAAAAAAGTACGGGACGGATGGACTCGGAAATCACTATCATATCGGCCTGATGGGCGACGACGGCCTTGTTTATAACGCAAAAAGTGAGGGGGATGGATTCGTGGCCAGCGACGTCAAGGGCTGGAATTACTGCTTATCGATCAAAAAAGTCGCCTATGCCGAAGAGGAAGGGAATGCCGTGGCGCTTTACAAGGCGGTCGTCACAACCGAAAATGATCCGCTGAACGTGCGCAACGCGCCGAAAACGGGGCTGAAAATCGGCGTCGTCCCGCGTGGCGCGACGGTGGAAATTTTGAGCGAATCGTATTCCGGGTGGCCGAGGATTCGATTTGGGGAGTTGGTCGGCTATGCATCCGCAGATTTTCTTTCCCCCGTCGAAGAAAACGACACGGAAGAGGACAGCGAAGGTGAAGAGGAAACCGGGAAGAAGATGATTCCTGTTTCCCAAGAAGCACTGCTGGCGCTGGCAGATGCGACCGATGCGCTCCGCTTTGAATCTGCCGCCTTTGCCGAATGGACGAAAAAAATCAACAGAATGCAGGAGGCGGCAGAATCGGTTCTCGCCTACCTGAAAGGGGACGACTAACATGGACACAGAACGCATGAAAACGTCGCTTGTTGCCCTCGGCGGCATGGCTGGCGCATTAACCGCCATTTGGGGCGCGGCAAAGCTGATCGTTATCGTTCCGGAGGCCATCAAAAAGCGGCTCAATGCCAGACGGGAGCGCAAGGAGGCCACCATGCGGGAACTGATCCGTCGGATGGACGAACAGTGGAAGATGCTTGAAAACATCACGCGCAGGACGGACGCGATGGAGAAGGCGTTTGAAACCCTGAACAAGGCCACGGAGAGAATCGAAAAAAACGTGGAAACCCTCGATAAATCCATCGCGACGCTCCAATGCGACAGGCTGAATCAAGCCTATGTATACTATGTGGATCGTGGCAACCCCTGCCCGATGGACGTGAAAATGAGCCTGACGAGCATGTGTAAACAATATCGCGCGCGTGGGCACAATCATTTAAGCCAAAGCTACATCGAAAGGCTTGAGCAATGCCCGACAAAATGAAACAGCCGGAAGAATGCGTCTTCTGGCGATGCGAGGGCATGAGTAGCCCATTTCTGAACGACCATCAGAGAAAAAAAGGCGAAATCGGACAATGCATGCCTAGAAAAATGCCGTGCGAACTGGAAACGAAGAACAAACACGGTTGCGGAATGTTTTTAAGCAGGCATCCCCGCTGTCAGACAGACGGCGATGCGAAATAAAAACCTGAAAAACGAAAGCGAGGAAAACCATGATGAACGAAGTGTTGAATGCAATCCCCCCGATGATTTACATCATCATCATCCTGATCGGCTTTTGCGCCTTGTTCGGCGCGGCCTACTATGCCTTGAAAAACGGCAAACTGTCCAGTGAAGCGCTCGAAGTCGGGACGACAATGCTTGAGGGCATGAGGCAGAGCGCAGAGGCGTTAGCTAAGGCGACCGGAAACGGCGCGATCTCCGTTGCGGCGTTTATCCTTGACGCGGGCACAAGAGCCGCACATGCAGCAGAACAGATGTATAAAACAGGCGAAATTGACAAAGCCGAGCGAAACAAAACTGCAAAGAAAATCGCCGAGGATCTGCTTAACCTTGCGGGAATTGACGTGACGGAGGACAGAAAGACAGCGCTTGCCGTAGCCATTGAGGCAGAGTGCGACGCGATGGGTCATGCGATGATGCTTTCCGGCACGGCGACTTTGAAAGGCACACCGGAGGAAATCAAGACGATGCTGACCGAAGAGAAAAAAACAGAGACGATCAACGCCGAGGTGGGCAGTCTGGTGCGTGGATATGAGACACCGGAATGCCAGGGCGACGGAAAAACCTATGTCGGCGTGGAAAAAGAGGACGGCGGCTTTGGGTGGAAACAGGTTACGGATTGCACGGACGATGAGCTGAACACGGCAATTCACGCGCATCTGCCCAAGGCAAACTACGGAGACATGACGCGCGAGGACAAAATCTCGCTGATCGAAGCGCTGACAGAAGACAAAGAGCAGGATTAACACAAAAGCCCTCCCGCGATTGGGAGGGCTTTTCTCTTTGGACACGAGTTTGACATAAATAGAAAGAGGGTAAACCGAATGAAGGTTGTACAGCCGATTCGCGACAAAGCGGTTTTGACGCGATGCTTCGAAATTGCGCGGGCACACGATGCACAACGCAAGGAAGAGGACAAGCTTAGTTGGGAACTGCTGCTGGTCGTAGGATTTAACACAAGTTTTCGCATCAGCGACCTTGTGCGGCTCAAGGTCAAGGATGTCCGTGGTCAGGATTTTGTGCGCGTGACGGCCCAGAAGACTGGCAAAGAGGCGAGAATTGCCATGAACGGAAGTGTGCGCGCAACTATTAACCGGTTGACGGCGGGGCGAGGCGCGGGCGAGTGGCTTTTTCTCTCACGGCAGAAGGACGGAAAGACGATGGGGCCGCGCGCGATATCGAGGCAGAGAGCATATCAAATTTTGAATGCGGTCTGCCGCGCGGCGGGCGTGAAGGAAAGAATCGGCTGCCACACGACCAGAAAGACATTTGGCTATCACTTTTACAAGCAATATCACGATCTCGTGAAGCTCCAACGGATTCTTGGACACTCTTCCACGCGCGATACGCTGGTGTATATTGGCATGATCGACGACGAAGTAGACGAGAGCTTGCGACACTTTAAGCTGCTGGGGGAGTAAGGCGGCAAAAAAGGCCATAATACAAAGAAAAGGTGACAAAAACATAAAAAAATTGTAATTTGCGCAACATGCGGAAGTGTCGCGCAAATTACAATTTTAAGCGAAATGTGTTAATCGGGATTACGGCTGGCCGCCTTTGACCGGGTGAATGGTGACGATATCTGCGGAGGCACCGCCGACAAAGACAGGCGGTATCCATTTGAGCACCAGACAGCGTTCGGCAGATTCGCGCGCGCCCGTCCAGTAGTGGTGCCAGTGTGCGCGGCGGACATGCGGGGCTTTAGGGGCGTGGCTGCCGTCCGTTTCAGCCCTGTTTTTTTCGGCGGCGTAACCCTTGCGGATCACAGCGTCCACGTGCGGGAATGTTTCGCGGCAAAAAAGGGGCGGGAGATTGACATAATATCACTGTTGTAAACTCGTGAAAAGAAACGACCATCAAAGCACCCCTATATAATAGAAGCGTTTTTTGTCCAATGAGTTTAACACTCCATTGCACTATGACAAACTCGTTCTATCTGTATCATAGCGCATCAGGCGGCGCGCGTCAAGGATTAACCCTGCGGCGGGCGGCGACGGTGGAGGGGCGCGGCCTCGGCAGACGGGGGAAGCTCGGGCGTTTTCTCTTCTTCGGGGCGCGGCAGGGGGAACGTGGCAGACCAACGCAACAGACGATAGGCGGCCACAACGCAGAGCAGCGAAAAGACGAACCAGAAGCAGGCAGACATGGTTATTCCTCCTTGAGCATAGAATCAAGCTGGGGGAGCAGGGATGACAGCGCGCGGCGGGCGTTATCGGTCAACTGGCGCTGCCATGCGTGGCAGGAAGGGGCATAGCGGAAACCGTTTTGCTTGAGCAAGGCGCGAACCTCGGCGGACGGTACAGCCTCAAAGAGGAGCTGGAGGCGCATGGTTTCCACGTTTTCGACCACTTCCAAGCCGCGCAGATTTTCAAATTCGGACGCGGAATTTTTTTGATTTTCGCGCGCGGCCTTCAAATTCGACAGGTCGTCCATACGATCCCGAAGACGGGTGATATTTGCGGCATTGTTGCGCAGCGCCCAAGGCTCAAAGGGGACGGGGGATTTACAGCCCCGCGCTACTTCCTCTGCAAGAACGTCGTCTATCTTCAGCGCGGCAGAAGCGGAAAGATCGGGACAGCCCAGCGCGGTTCCGTGGCCGCGATACCATGCGTTCACGCGCTTCATGCGCTCCTGCGCGGCGGTCAGATAATCAAGGCGGGCTTGCAGCTTTTCGAGCGCCAGCGGGTCGCCGGAAGCGATGGGATCATCACAGCCATTGGCATAGGCTTCGATCTGCCGCGCGGGGGAAACAAGCCGCGCCAGTTGATTGGCGGTATGATCGAGATAAGCGGTCATCTTCGCGGCAAACGATTCTTCCGCGCGCCGCTCGGCGTCAAGCTGTTTTTGCGCTTTTTTGAAATTATAGTTTGACCTTCCGGCCACCATCCAAGACACAAATTCAGCTCGTCTCCTGAGCCTGTCAGAATAAGCCGTATAAACGAGTTCCTGCCATCCTTCGAGGCGGGCGCGAAGGAAAAGGCGTTGATTCTCTTCGAGGTCGTCAGTCTCGGGAAAACGGGAGGAAAAGCGAGATACCGCGTTAAGATATTCGCGGTTGACCAGATTTCCACCGCCGCCGGAAAATGAAACCTGATTTGCGCGCTCGATTAAAACAGGGTCAAGATTTCGCATGGAGAAAAGCTCCTTTCTTTTTTTGCGTTTTGCTGCTGGGGCTTTATAGACTGTCGGCGATCCGGCAGTCTGAAAACCTCAGCGCTTATAGACGCAGCCGGTGTAGGTCATGCAGGTTGTGCCGTTGCAGGTCGAGCCGAACGCCTTACAGGTCTTGCACATGGGGTTGACCTCGGCGAGCTGCTTGTCCTCATACCCTTTGAGCGTTTCGGCGGTTTCGCTGGCGCGAACGTCGAAAGTCTCAAGCGCGGAGGAAACCGCGTTGCGGCAGGCGTAAACCGCCTCGGAAATGGGGTCGCCCTCAAAAGCGCCATCCTCGACGAGCGAAAGAAAGCTGTCCAGATGGGTCAGAAGGTCGGCGGCAGAACGCTTGACGGTTTCAGCCTCGGCGGAAACGGAGACGTTCAAACGGGTGTTCTTGATTTCGATGCTAGTCATAAGATGTTCTTCCTTTCTTGTCGCTGGGCTGCGGTCGATGTTATTTTGTCGGATGCGCTGAGAGTCTTGCTCAGCGCGTCGTGTATACGACGGTTTTTCCATCCAGCCTTCGAATCTGGAAGACTGCGCCGGGGTAAGTGGCGGCGGCGCAGTCGAGCCACATTTTGAGCGGTTCCAGTTGTTCCGCGCGGTAGCGCGGGGCGTAAAACTTGCCTAGCCCGACGGTGCCGCGCGCTAGATCGGTGAGGGCAAAGCGCCTTTCACCAGCCGGGCGAGAATAAATATAAAAATCAAAGGATTGTGTGTTTCCCACGTCTGCGGCCTCCTCCATCAAAGTGTGATCTGCTTTGCGCGCATCGCGTCGCGAAAGTCCTCCTGCATCGTTCGCCGCCAGTCTTCCGCCCAGCAGCTCACGGCATTCTGGACCCAATACGGGACAGCCAGCCGATCCAGCGCATCAAAGATGGCGCGGATGGTGTCGCCCGTGCGGCGATCCTCGTCCTCGTCCAGCTTTCCACGCTCGCGGCTCCATGCCCGGTCCGCGATCCAATAGGCAAGTCCCTCCAATTCGTCGCGCTGCTCGCTCGTTGCGGCAAAAGTCTTCATAGTGCGATTCCCCTTCATGTGTTGTTTGCGCCTGCCATCATCAGCGCCGGGCGGCGATTCCCGGCGGACGCGCACCCCGAAGGGGGCGGCGTTTCGGCTTACTCGGCTTTTTTGTCGGCCTTTTCTGCGTGGCGCTCGATGTAGCGCATCGCGCAGTCATGGAGATAGGAGCAGCGCCAGCCCTCCGGCGTGTGGAGGGGGCAGGCGTCGCACGAACTGCAACGCTCGTATGCGGCGATGATGGCCTTTGCGTGTTCAAGATCGCGGATATAATAGGTATTCATATTTTCCTCACTTTCTGCCGCTCTTGCGGCATTCCGTTGATTGTGTTATAATATAAGTGCGGAGGCTGGCAGGACAGCCGCCCGCGTGTTGTGAAAGCCCTTGACGTTGCGTTATGAGTGGAGCGTCAAGGGTTTTCGTTTACCCCTTCGCCGGGGCGCTCTCGCCTGCGATGTACTTGATACATTCAAGCACCTTCTCAGGTGTCAAGCCCTGCGCCGTCAGCCAGTCGGCCAGACGGTCAAGCTCTTTCGCCGTCAATCTCTCGTCCATGTCCTTTCTACCTCCTGCGGTGTATTCAGTTTGCGAACTGTTGCGTTCCGCTTGCTGTGCCCGTATAATAGCACTGTTGCGTTCTGCCTGTCAACCCTTTTTTCACATTTCGGCAATTTGCACAAAAACTGTTGCGTTTCATTGAATGAATTGAACTGTTGCGTTCCTTTTGAGATTTGGTTATAATAGACATAGGAGGGAATTAAAATGCCGGTATCCGAAAAAAAAAGAAAGAGCTTAGATGCATATAATGCAACCTGCGATTATATCAGTATCCGACCCAAAAAAGACAAGGGCGAACAGATAAGGCAGGCGGCTAAGATGGCAGGGCAAAGTCTGCAAGGGTACATCTTGCAAGCCTGTTCCGAGCGCATGCAGCGCGACGGTTTCACGCCGCCAGAAGCGCCGAAGGGGGGAGAACCGCAAAATGGCGATACGATCTAAAAAACAGCAGGCTTGCGTGGAGCGCTACCTTGCAGCGCATTATGACCGGGTAAATGTGCGTTGGCCTAAAGAGTTTATGGCATGCGTGAGAGCGCAAGCCGAAATCAATCAGCAATCAATCGCCGGTTATCTGCGGCAGGCCGTCGAAGAACGGATGATGCGCGAGGGCGTGGAACCACCAAAGCAAAAAGACGAAAACGGAATAGAACAGGCGGAGCCGTGAAGGTTCCGCCTGTTTTTTTAGAGGCTGGTATACATCCCTGTTACATGGGTAAAAAGGGCTTGGAGCTGGTCAAAATATACGCCGTCGTAGGTTTGCACGATTTCATTGATCGCTTTTGTCTGGTAGCATTTCCCGTTCCGGATGGAGAAACATTCATCGCGATAGCGCCGGAACTCCATGCGGTAGGTGTCACCAGGCTCCAGGGTGATTTCAAGGCGATTCGCGCGCGATGCGTTGCGCGGGATCGTCATGCTCAAAGATTTTTTATCGCCGAGAAGGTGATGGCAACCTGTCATCACCAAAAAGCGATTGCCTCCAAGCTGGTCAAGGATAATTTCCGGGACAGTTTTTTCAATCATAGCTGAAACTCCTTTTCAAATTCACGTGGGGCCTTCCATCAGGTCCCGCTGATTGTGCTGAATCGCTGGGTCAATCCATCTGGGAGTATGTCAGCGCGTCATAGCCTGCCGCGGCAAGACTCGCCGTCATCGCTTCCGCCTGCCGGGTGCGATCATTGCCCTGTGGGCCATAAACCGGGACGCCGAAAACCCAAAGCCGCCGCTTAAACAGTCGCCACGCAAAGACGGTCGTATCTGCCGCCTTCGCGCAGGCTTTAACCTGCTTCTCGGTCATTCTCGGCAGGGACACCGCCGGGGCGTCAAAATTACTTGCGCCTCCGTCCTCTCCCGTCAGCGCAGCGCGTCCGGCCTCGGCGGCTGATTTCAGCGCGGCGACAAGGCGGAGCATCGCGGGGGACATGGGCACGGCTTCGGCGACGCTGGCGTAACGATCTACCATCTGGGCATACACCGCGCGCGCCTCGGCCTCGGTCGCCACTCGCACCAGTTCAACCTCCTCGCCGCGGGGGCGCATGGTGATGACCTCATAGAGATCATCGGAGAGCTGACAAGCATCGACGATCAAGCGGGTTTTGCCGCTCCCGTATTCGGCGCGGCAACCCTTAACGGGGCGGGGAAATTGAGCAAAATCTGACATGACAAGATCCTCCTTTTGTTTATAGCTGGGGCTTTGTAGACTGTCGGCGATCCGGCAGTCTGAAAACCTCAAACCGTAGCGGCAACGATATCCTGACGGTTGGCGGCGTTGATTGCCACGCTGCCATATTTGCCGCGGATGTAGTCGATGCTATGATTGTGGCGGTTAAATCGCCGCGCAGCCTCAGCAGGCCGCCAATACCACATGGATTTTTTAGCAGACCAGCGCAGGCCGGCCGCTTTCAGGGCGTCTTTATGGGCGCGGGTTTCACCGCTGACCCAAAGCCACGCCCCGCAAAGCTCGATTTCGAGCCCTGTAAGGTGGATGATCTGCATGATAACCGCGCGGTATGCGTCGGCGTCGGCTCTGGCCTGCTCGGCCTGCTCGGCGGTCGCCTCAGTACGTCCATCGGCGGCGACGTGAGAGAGCCGCTCGGACAGCCGCTCAAACTGGGCGTTTAACTCCTTCATGGGTTCGTCGCCCAATTCCGGGTGTAGATCCGGGTGCAGCTCCTTTGCCATGATGCGGTAACGCGCTTTCAAAGCGTCAAGAGTGGTGCAGCCTTCAAAGTAATTCTTCATGGTCTTTTCTCCTTTTCTGTCTGCCGCGCCGGTCTGCGGTGGCGGTCGGTGTCTGTTTGCTTGATGGCTGCATTCTAGCACTATTGCCGCCAATAGTCAAGCCACATTTTGAAATTTTTTTATTTTTTTGAGTTGGATATCAAAAAATCAAGATATTGCAAGGAAAATCTGAAATGAAACGAAGAAATATTGATATGATATAATAAATGAAATACTATCGGCAGGGTAAACCCTGCCGAAAAAAGGAATCAGTGCAGATGCAGCGCTGCCAGTTTGCAGGACACGTCATAGGCCGCGCGCTCTGCCTTTTTGGTGATCCGACGCTGCCAGCATTTGAGGGACGGGGACCAGTAAAAACCAGCATCCTTGACGATCTGCCGCGCCTCGACCGGGGGAAAGCGACGGAAGACGATCTGCACGCGGTCGGCGGGGGCGTTGAACTCGACGTCGTACCACGTTCCGACGATATCGGCGGGGAGATCGTCGGCGGAGCGCTGCGGCTTGTCTTTGCCGCTCGCGTGATCGAGTACCTGCCGCCAGTCGGTCATTGTCGCCAGCGTGGCCGCGCTGGTCTTTGCGATGCGATCACAGACCTTTTCGGCCCACTTGCAGGCGGCGTCAAAGTCAGGGGAGGCAATGCCGCGCCGCTGCATTTCTGCGTACAGGGCGGGCGTGTCGAGGGCGGAGAAAGCGGTCATCGCTTCAATGCGGGTCATGGTTGCGCTCCTTTTCTGCCGCGCCGATCTGCGGCGGCGGCGGTCGGTGGTTTGGCTGGCCGTGGCGGCCTCGCCGGTTGATGGGCACATCATAGCACAGACGGCGGAGGCCGTGGGAAAAAGCGCCGCCCTTCAAAAAAGCCCCTACGGGGCTTTTTTGAAAATTTTTTCCACGCAGGCGCGCACGCTGCGCGCGCACTCCATGAAGCAATCCCTATGGGATTGCTTTTATTCCGCGCGCGTGATAAAATAAAAACCGGGGATGGATGCTGGGCAGAATCAAGATCATCCATCCCCGGAAATCGACGCGGCTTACTAGGTTGTGGCGTCGATTTTTTTATTGCGCTTCTTGAGCGTCAAGGCTCTTTTTCAGCTCGGACAATTCGGCTTTGAGCGCCGCATTGTCTTTTTCGAGCTGACCGATCTTGATTTTCAGTTGTTCGCTTTCGCGAGCAAGCGAAACCAAGAGTTCGGCCGCGCTGGGTGGCAAGTAATCACACATCCTTTCATCACCTCCCGGTTTGATTGTCGGCCTGCCCTGCCGACGACAAGAGCATAGCACAAACCGCCGAAGCCGTGGGAAAAAGCGCCGATCTTCAAAAAGCCCTATAGGGCTTTTTGAAAATTTTTTCCACGCAGGCGCGCCGGGCGCTAAAATGTTCGCGCAAGAGAAAGCACCATCAAGCAAAGCACCGGAGAGAACGACGATCACCATGCACGATAAAAGACTTGTCTGTGCCTCAGATCGGAGATCGGGGATCGCCCCAGCGTCTTTGTTCCGCAGGGCAACAGGGCTAAAGCTCAGGACAAGGCGGAGGAACACCGAACGGGGGATAAGGGGGGAGAGATCAAGCAAAGGTCAGGAGGTGGAGAGAAAACGAGATCCCTTGCGGCGAACCGATCGCGCATCAGAAACCGCATAGCACAAAGCACAGAACCGAAGATCACGCGCGCGCATTCCTGGAAGAAACCCCTAACGGGGTTTCTTTTATCGCGCGTACCGCGCAACGCGGGACTAAGTAAGTTGCTAAGTAGGTTTAAGATGGGGAGAAGGTAAGAGAGTAAGAGAAGCTTTTGTCTCGTTATTTGGAGTAGAATGTAGGAAGAGATAAGTAAGAGAGTAAGTGGTTATCTGTTTGAAGGGAGTATGTAGAGATAAGCGGAGATATTAAGAAGATAACATAGTTACTCTTTGTTGTTACTATTGCTAAGTAAGTTGCTTAGGCTCTTTCACAGTACCGTAGGTACTGTGAAAGAGGTGGCAGGCGGGCGGGCGCTCTGAGCCCGATTGTTGCCTAGTTTTGATTTTTCGAATTTTCGTTTCCTTCTCACACAGTCGCGTGTGCGCGCCCGCGCGCGCGAAGGATTAGAAACGATTTTCTTTATAGCCGTGGCGAAAAAAACTAGAAATGTGAAATAAGAAAATCCGCATATTTCACACTCTTCGTTCAGAAGGCGGGGCAAAAAAAGAGCTTACTTCGTGTGAGAAGTAAGCTCAGGACTGATCGGCTCTTTTTGATTCACGAACGTCTGCGAATAGGGGCTATTGGAGGTGGCAACAAATCTGGCAACAAATTCAGCAACAAATTAAAGGGTAAACCGGACGGCGCGAAATTTTTTTGTAACAAAAAAGTCTTGATTTTACTAGGAAAATCAAGACCGATTTGGTCGGAGTGGCGAGATTCGAACTCGCGGCCTCTTGAACCCCATTCAAGCACGCTACCAAGCTGCGCTACACCCCGATTGAAGACATATCTTCAAGCAAAGAACATTATACCACAGCGGCAGGATTTGTCAAGGGTTTATTTTGGACTTACAGTGTGGCGGCGGGAGCAGGCGACGCGCCCGCGTATTCCCGCTTGGCCAGCCAGACCATCAGCACGGTGATGTCTCCGGGGGAGACGCCGGAAATGCGGCCGGCTTCGCCGAGGGAGCGCGGCTGATGGGCGGTGAGCTTCTGGCGCGCTTCGATGCGCAGGCCGTCGAGGGTCATGTAATCAAAGCCCTGCGGGAGCAGCTTGTCCTCCGCCTGACGGAAGGCTTCCACCTGACGGCGCTCCTTGTCGATGTAGCCCGCATAGCGCAGGGAGATGTTGACCTGTTCGCTGACGGCGGACGGAAGCCGGACGTAACGCGGGTCGATTTCGGCCAAATCATCATAGAAGATGCCGGGGCGGCGGAGGAGGTCGGCTGCACAGACGCTGCCGGCTGCGGCCTGCTGACCGTGGGCGAGCAGCCAGCGATCCAGCGCGTCGGACTTGGGCAGCCACGTCTTTTGCAGGCGGGCGACGGTTTCCTCGGTGAGGGCGCGCTTTTGCCGCATGCGCGCAAGGCGCTCGTCGCTGGCCAGACCGACGGCGTGGCCGATTTCGGTCAGACGGAAATCGGCGTTATCCTGACGCAGCAGCAGGCGGTATTCGCAGCGGCTGGTCATCATGCGGTAGGGTTCGTTGGTGCCTTTGGTCGTCAGATCGTCCACGAGCACGCCGATATACGCCTGATCGCGTCCCAGCGTGACGGGCGGTCTGCCCTGCACAAAGTGCGCGGCGTTGATCCCCGCGAGGATGCCCTGCGCGGCGGCTTCCTCATAGCCGCTGGTGCCGTTGATCTGCCCGGCGAAATACATGCCCGGAACGGCGCGGAGAGAAAGGTCTGCGCGCAGTTGGAGGGGATCGATGCACTCGTATTCGATGGCATAGGCGAGGCGGAGTACCCGCGCGCGGCGCAGGCCGGGGATGGTATGCAGCATTTCGAGCTGCACGTCCTCCGGCATGGAGGTGGAAAGCCCCTGCACATACCATTCGACGGTATCCAGCCCTTCCGGCTCGAGGAAAAGCTGGTGGCGATCCTTATCCGCAAAGCGCATGATCTTATCCTCGATGGAGGGGCAGTAGCGCGCGCCCGTGCCGTGGATGGTTCCGGCGTACATCGGGGCGCGGTGGATGTTTTCGCGGATGATGCGGTGGGTTTCCTCGTTGGTATAGGTCAGGTGGCATTTGGCGCGGTTTTGAAGCACGCCGTCGGTCAGGAAGGAGAAGGGCGTGATGGTTTCGTCGCCGGGCTGCGGCTCCATTTCGTCAAAATCAATGGAGGATTCCTCGACGCGGGGCGGTGTGCCGGTTTTGAAGCGGCGCAGCTCGATGTTCAGCGCGCGCAGCGCGTTTGCCAGATGCGACGAGGAAAGCAGCCCCTGCGGACCGCCCATCCAACTGCACTCGCCGATGATGATGCGGCTATCCATATACACGCCGGAGCAGACGACGACCGCGCGGCAGGCGACGGATGCGCCGGTGGTCGTCTCGATGCCGCAGACTGCGCCGTTTTCGGTCAGAAACCGGCCACATTCGCCCTGACGAACGGTCAGGCGCGGTTCGGCGAAGAGCGCCTGCTTCATCCGCTGCTGATAGGCGCGTTTATCCGCCTGCGCGCGGAGGGAATGGACGGCCGGCCCCTTGCCGGTGTTGAGCATGCGGGACTGGATGAACGTATCGTCGATGGCGCGGCCCATTTCGCCGCCAAGCGCGTCGATCTCGCGGACGAGATGCCCCTTGCCCGTGCCGCCGATGGCGGGATTGCAGGGCATGAGGGCGATGGAATCCAGATTGAGCGTGAGCAGCAGGGTATCAAGCCCCATGCGCGCGCAGGCCAGCGCCGCCTCGCAGCCCGCGTGCCCCGCGCCGATGACGGCAATATCAAAACGATCCATAAATCACGAAACCTCCGGGAAGAATCCTGAAACTTCCGCCATTATAACACAATCGCGGAAAGCGGAAAACACAAAATTGCGCGGGAACTTGATCTTTTATGCAAAACTGTGTACAATCGACGGAGAACGCAGGCACGGCGGGAGCGCCGTCCGCCTCTTTGACGGGGAAACCCGGAAGGGGCGGCCTTTTGAACCGAAGACGGAAGCGGGAGAGAACATGAAAAAAGAGTTATTGAAGCAATATGCGCAGTTGGTGGCCGGTGTCGGCATCAACGTACAGAAGGGGCAGACCGTCGTGGTGCGCTGCCCGGTGGATTGCGCCGATTTCGGGCGGGCGCTCTGCGCGGCCTGCTTTGAGCTGGGCGCGAAGGACGTTGTGATGGAGTGGCGCGACGACGTTTGCAGCCGGGAGCATTGGCTGCACGCGGACGACAGCGTATTCGACGCGATGTATCCGTGGGACATTGAAAAGAACGTGCAGCTTGGGCGGGAAGGCGCGGGCTTCATTTCCGTTTCGGCGAGCGACCCGGAGAATCTGCGCGGGGTATCGACGGACAGGCTCCGCCGCTGGGAAGCGGCGACGGGGCGCGACCAGAAGGAATTCCATCGCACGATGATGGCGAACGGCTTCCCGTGGTGCGTGGTCAGTGTGCCGGTGCTGAATTGGGCGAAGAAGGTCTTTCCGAACGACGCGGACGACGCGGCGATGGAAAAGCTGTGGGATGCGATTTTCAGCGCGATTCGCGTCACCGAGGGCGGCGACGCGGTGGAAGCGTGGCGCGCGCACTGCGCGTATTTGGAGGAAATGGCGGGCAGGCTGAACGCCCTGCAGCTCAGGCAGGTGCGATACAAAAACGCGCTGGGGACGGATGTTGTCGTCGGGCTGCCGGATGAGCATGTCTGGATGGCGGGCGCGGACACGGCGAAGAGCGGCGTCCGCTTTGTGGCGAACATGCCGACCGAGGAAATCTTTTCCGCGCCGAAGCGCGACGCGGTGGACGGCGTGCTGGCTGCTTCCAAGCCGCTGGTGCTGAACGGCAACGTGATCGAGGGCATCCGGCTGACGCTGGAGCACGGGCGCATCGTCGGCATCCATGCGGATACGAACGAGGAAGTGCTGCGGCAGGCCATCGAGACGGACGAAGGCGCGCACTATCTGGGTGAAATCGCGCTGGTGCCGGTCGATTCGCCGATCGCGCAGAGCGGGCTTCTCTTCTATAATACGCTGTTTGATGAGAACGCCGCGTGTCACTTCGCCTTCGGGCAGGCATATCCGGCGTGTGTGCCCGGCGGAGACGATCTGCCCGAGGAGGAGCTTGTGCGGCGCGGCATCAATGTCGTGAGCACCATGCACGTGGATTTCATGGTCGGAACGGAGGATCTATCCATCATCGGCACGACGAAGGACGGGCGCGAGGTGACCGTCTTTGAAAACGGACGGTTTGCGCTGTAATCAAAACAGACAAACAGACAAGAGGAAACGACAAGGTGAAACGCGAATTTGAATTCAACCAGCGGGTGGAGCGGAGCATCCTGACCACATATCGCAAGGAACTCTGGAAGCCGTTTATTCTGGCCGTGAAGCGCTACGAGCTGATTCAGGAGGGCGACAGGATCGCCGTGTGCATCTCCGGCGGCAAGGATTCCATGCTGCTGGCCAAGCTCATGCAGGAATTGCAGCGCCACAGCAAGGTGCATTTTGAGACGGCGTTTTTGGTGATGGATCCCGGCTATAACGAGCGCAACCGTCGGAAAATCGAACAGAACGCCGCGCTGCTGAACGTGCCGATCCAGATTTTTGAAACGGATGTGTTCAACGTGGCCAACAGCAGCGAGCACAACCCGTGCTATCTCTGCGCGCGCATGCGCCGGGGCTACCTGTACAGCAAGGCCAAGGAGCTGGGATGCAACAAGATTGCGCTGGGGCATCATTTCAATGACGTCATCGAGACGACGGTGATGGCGATGTTCTACGGTGCGCAGCTTCAGGCCATGCTGCCCAAGTTGCACAGCAGCAACTTCGAGGGGATGGAGCTGATCCGCCCGATGTACTGCATCCATGAGGAGGATATCATCCGCTGGAAGAATGCGCACGGGCTGGAATTTATTCAGTGCGCCTGTCGGTTCACGGAGAATTGCGCGGCGAGCGAGGGCGGAAGCGGCAATTCCAAGCGGCAGGAGGTCAAGCTGCTGCTCAAGCGGCTGAAAAAGGATAACCCGGATATCGAAAAGAGCGTCTTCAACAGTATCCATTCCGTCTGTTTGGACACCATGCCGGGCTGGAAGACCAAAGGGGAGACGCACAGCTTTCTGGAGCATTACGACAGAGAAATAGATAGAGAATAACAGGAAGACAAAGAATAGAAACGACACGCCGCAAGGCGTGTTTTTTAACGGATGGGAAAGCGCGAAAAATCGCCCGCGTGAGCAAGAGCTTGACGCATTGCGGACTTTGGCGGAGGGGAAAGACGGGCTCAGCCCGTTTTTTTCTTGCGCCAGCAAGAAAAAATGACGCTTGGATAATGGCGAAATTCGAAAAGAGATGAAAAAGATTCAAAAAGTGTCAAAAAAAGTTCGAAAAAGGTATTGACAGAAGAGCGGGACTGCGATATAATAACCGAGCTGTCAGCGCGAGCGACTAAGCCGAGCGGACAGCGATGATCCTTGAAAACGATACAGAATCAAGAAGAACGCGAACTGCGATTTTCACGAGTCGCAGTTAAGAAAAGACAGTCAATTCGAGAATGAGTTTTGAACTTGGGAGCGATAGCTTCTAGGATTCAAAAGGATTAAACACGAGAGTTTGATCCTGGCTCAGGACGAACGCTGGCGGCGTGCCTAACACATGCAAGTCGAGCGAGGAATGTCGGATAGCTTGCTATTTGATATTTCTAGCGGCGGACGGGTGAGTAACGCGTGAGCAACCTGCCTTTATCAGGGGGATAACGCATCGAAAGATGTGCTAATACCGCGTAAGACCACAGCCTCACATGGGGCAGGGGTCAAAGGAGGAATCCGGATAAAGATGGGCTCGCGTCCGATTAGCTAGTTGGTGAGATAACAGCCCACCAAGGCGACGATCGGTAGCCGACCTGAGAGGGTGATCGGCCACATTGGAACTGAGAGACGGTCCAGACTCCTACGGGAGGCAGCAGTGGGGAATATTGGGCAATGGGCGAAAGCCTGACCCAGCAACGCCGCGTGAGGGAAGAAGGGTTTCGGCTCGTAAACCTCTGTCCTATGGGACGAAGGAAGTGACGGTACCATAGGAGGAAGCCCCGGCTAACTACGTGCCAGCAGCCGCGGTAATACGTAGGGGGCGAGCGT
>ERZ779890.2304-NODE-2304-length-18385-cov-15.333442_pt1 | contig 18385 bp, 23 predicted proteins | sample MGYA00511553_ERZ779890 | MGnify/ENA primary metagenome ERZ779890 (study PRJEB29588, sample SAMEA2152064) | human gut metagenome | biome: human gut; feature: human-associated habitat; material: faeces | place: Denmark | collected 2008/2010 ... | reverse complement strand
TTGACCCCGACAGGCATACCCCGCCCGTCGGGGTCGCCTTTTTACCAAATAAGAGTCTGCAACAGACTCAAAGCACGCTCAAGCCATAGCCCAACGAGCCACGCCAGAGCAGCGTCCTGCAACTTCTCAGTCACATTCGGCAACAAGCACCTCCTTCCCAACTGTCTGCCGACCGCAGCGGGAGAAGGCCGCCTATAATTGTATCTAACGCCTACCCAATACGCAATCCCCTTTTTTGAAGGAGGACTTTAAAAGTGACACCATCCGACAACCGCGCATCCGAGTCCGCACTCGCGGAACTTCACGGCGTTGTGGCGAAGCTCCTTACGTCCCGTCTCCAGTCCGGCGATGCATCCACGGCGGACATCAACGCCGCGATCAAATTCCTCAAGGACAACGGCATCGACTGTGCCGGGTCCGCGAACCCCGACGTACAGGATCTTGTGGCGAACCTTCCGACCTTCGAGGATGTCTCGAAAGATGAAGTGAGCCTCCTCAACTAACCTCCCCTACAACCACACCCCATTTTGAACCCGATCTTCGAGCGCATGACTCGTTGGTCGGGTTTTCTTTTTTCAAGCGTGTTTCACCATCCAAAAGGCCAATGGCTGGAGGAAAAGAGTATGGCATCCGCCCTCAAAGCTATTCGGGAACACTGTGTCCTCTGCGTGAATGGGAAAGTGCAAAAAAACAATCTCGAAATAATCAAAACCTGCGAGCATGAAAAATGCCCGCTCTGGCCCTACCGAATGGGTATCCGTCCTACCGATGGAACACCCCACCGCCCATTGAAAGCCTGCCGGACATTTTGCGTCGAGGAGTGCTGCGCTGGTGTTCCCAGTGAAGTGCCTACCTGCCGAGGCAATCAGTGGCCCATCGCTCCTTGTCCGCTCTACCCCTTCCGAATGGGGAAAAGCCCAAACATTTCCGCCGATGCCCGAGAACGGATGAAAGCCAGAGCGCAACATTTCAAATAAGCTACCAGCCACACCCCTCTCAAACGACGAAACAGCCCCGAAAGAAGTTTTCCCGACCCAATAGTCGGGTTTCTTTTTTCGGGGCATTTTTTTCTTCAACAGCACACACCACTGGAGGTTTTGTTACGAACACCCCGACTTCCATCCCCCCGATGCCGGAGAAGCTGACCGACTTCCGGGTCTTCCTCACGCTTGTCTGGCGGCACCTGAACCTTCCCGACCCCACCCCCATTCAGCTCGACATCGCCCTGTACCTCCAGCATGGGCCGAGGCGAAAGATCATCGAAGCCTTCCGAGGCGTGGGCAAATCGTGGATTACGGCGGCCTATGTCGTCTGGAGGCTCCGGCAGAACCCCAACCTCAAATTCATGGTGCTGTCCGCATCGAAAGACCGCGCCGACAACTTCACGACGTTCTGCATGAGGCTCATCAATGAAATCCCCATCCTTCAATGCCTCATCCCCCGCGCCGACCAGCGGTGCTCGAAGCTCTCGTTCGACGTTGGCCCCGCCCGTGCCGACCATGCGCCGAGCGTCACGTCGAAAGGCATCTTCTCGCAGATCACGGGCGGACGCGCCGACGAGATCATTGCGGACGATGAACATAACGTCGTCCTAAAACTCCGTGAATTCGGTGGAACTCTCCTAACATGGAGACAATACCGAGCGAAGCCCTCAACGGAGGGAACGTGTAACGACTATTATGTAGGGTCTAAGCGGACTCGAAGCGCGGAGCACTCTTCTTTAGAGAGTGAAGATATAGTCTGAACACATACGCGAGTATGTGCATCTTCTTAACTTACACCAAAGGAGCCTAACATGGCTACGACCAGAAAGTATATTCCCGATTCCATTGTCAACACACCAAAAGGTAAAATTCGTATCCTTTCTTATAAGCCCGGTAAAAGACTTAAAAATGGTAAGAAACAACACCCTCGCGTCGTGATTGAATTTTTAAAGACAGGTACGGTGATAAGCGTTCAAACAACCAATATAGCAACGGGTAGATTTCATGATTACCGTGAGCCTACAGTGTACGGATTTGGTTATATTGGTTCTCCTATCGTTATTCCTGCCAGATGTAAAAATTCTATCATACGGAGAGTGTATGATTTATGGGCTAATATGCTCAAAAGGGCTTATGGTGGATACGGTACTTCCTATTCAGGAGTAAAAGTTGATCCTAGGTGGCATAACTTCACACATTTCTTGAATACTATTCAGAATGTTCAAGGATATTCTGAGTGGGAAAAAGGTGAGGACAACTATGTTCTTGACAAAGACTTAAAAGAATATGGGAATAAGATATATTCGTTGGATACCTGCATGTTTATCAAAGCATCTGATAACGTGAGGGAATCCTTATTAAGAAGATGGCATGGAAATAGCGACTCCATGTAAACACCTTTGATTGAAGTTCCAAACAATTCCTTCACCCAATCCATGCGGGACAAGCTCTCGGAAGCGGTCAAAGAGTTCGACGCCATCCTGAAACCCGGCGGCACCATCACGTATCTCGGCACCCCGCAGACCGAACAATCCCTCTACAACCAGCTTCCCGACCGTGGGTATGCCGTCCGCGTATGGCCCGCACGGTATCCGTCAGATGACCAGCTCATCAACTACGGCGGCGAACGGCTGGCCCCGTTCATCCTCAAGCGGATTGAAGCTGGCGGCCCCGCTCTTGCCGGGCGCACCACGGACCCGCGCAGGTTCTCGGACGACGACCTCCTCGAACGCGAACTCTCGTATGGGCGCAGCGGGTTCCAGCTCCAGTTCATGCTCGACACCCGGCTCTCCGACATGGAGAAGTACCCCCTCAAGCTCGGGGATCTGATTGTCATGTCGTGTTCGGCTACCGACGCCCCGGAGAAACCCATATGGGCTGCGGGCACCACAAACATCCTGAACGACGTCCCCTGCGTCGGCCTGAACGGGGACAGCAGGTACTATGGCCCGGCTTTCCTCCACGGCACATGGCTCCCGTACACAGGTTCCGTCATGGCGATTGACCCGGCTGGACGAGGCAAGGACGAAACCGCCGTGTGCGTCGTGAAGATGCTGAACGGCTACCTGTACGTCACGGCAATGCGTGCCTATCAGGAAGGCTACAGCGAGGCCACCCTTTCCTCCATCGTCCAGCTTGCCAAGCAGCAGGCGGTCAACCATGTCATCATCGAGGCCAACTTCGGGGACGGCATGTTCACCAAGCTCATCAGCCCATACTTCACCAAGACACACCCCTGCCACATCGAAGAGGTCAAGCACAGCAAGCAGAAGGAAGCACGGATCATCGACACCCTTGAACCCGTCATGAACCAGCACAAGCTCGTCATCGACAAGAACCTCATCCTTTGGGACTACAACCTCTCCACTAAGAACCTCCCCCCTGAGACGGCCCTCAAGTACCAGCTCATGTACCAGATGAGCCGGATTACCAGAGACAGGGGAAGCCTCGCTCATGACGACCGCCTCGACAGCCTCGCTATGGCGGTCGGGTATTGGGTCGAACAGATGGGACAGGATGTAGACAAGAGGATGCTCCTCCGCCAAGACCACCTCATGCTGGAGGAAATGAAGGCATGGGAAGGGAATGCTAAGGGGGTGAACGTGAAGATCGGAATTACGAACAACCCCGCACTCTCGGAGATGCTGTTCACTTTCCACGGCACGGTCGTCAAAGGAAATGATGATACAGGTGGGCATCAGCACTATAAAAGATTAAGAAACTGGACTGGTGGGGGGAGGGGTACGAGGAAGATCCTCCGGTAGAACGTGAGGGGAGGGGGAGCATGTAGACCTCCCTCTACCCCTTCGGGGAAGACCTCCCTTCTAGGGTCATTTTCTAACATACTGATTTTATTAAGATGGAGGATCTGTGTTCCATGATCATGCTGATTTTCTAACCAGTTGAAATCATTATGATTGATGATATTGATAGAATATTCTATTTATTCAATATCGAAAGATAGTTGGAATTAGGTTCCACCTTCGGAGAGAGCGAAAAGGAATTTTGACAAGAAGCTACTTTCAGTATCTTAAAAAATCTTACGTTACCCTAAAGAACCGAACGTGGGACTTAAACAAAGAGATCTAATTTAGATCAAGATCACCTTAATGATCAGGATCTATACGTTACCTTATAGGCTCGTATATTGTCTTACCGTTTCCTTTCCGTTATCATATAGACAGACCAAAATTTGCTGAAAAATGTGAAGGTCCTACCGCTATCTGATTGATCCCCGATTCCCCCCATGCCCTCCCCGCCGCTCTCATGGTGGTGGGGGATGGTCACAGGGAGGGGGGCGAGCCGCTGAAACCTCTATCTATGGGCCGTTTTGCAATTCATTTGCAATCAAATGCACCTAACATGCCGTAATCATACGATAGCATGTCGGATTGACAATCTCATTGAGGGGGTATGGGGAGGTCTACGGAAGGATTGCCGGGGGTGGTGTTGGCAGGACCGTCAACTTTGTTTGCAATCGCAAGGATTGACTGCCAATTTTATTCTCATTTTGATAAAAATCGATTAAATTCTACTAACATAATGCAATGAATAAAGAAAAAATAAAGAATATTGGGATTCAAGTCACTGTAGCTCTTGCGGTTATTTTTTGTTTAAAAGTCTATCACTATATAAAAAACAAAACAGAAAGTAAAAATATTGTAGCCTACTCAAACGAGAACAAGACACAAGTTCAAGAAAAACACTTATATCTAGCTGATGAAATAAAAGGATCAGGAAACACAAAAGAAGAACAGATTGATTCATTTTGTAATAACTTTAGCGTAGCTTTTAACAATACCCCCATAGAAAAAAGATATGAACTTTTTATAAATATTATACATATAAGTTTTTGTAGAATAGCTATGCTTAATATAGATGTAGACAATCTAGAACCTATAGAAATACCAACAGAAGGAATGAAGGCGATTTACTACATTCAAGAGGCCATGCAAAAAGAAAATCAACCATTCAAACTAGCAACTATTTATCAAATATCATACGGATTAAAAGATAAATACCCTTCATTATGGGAATTAAAGCTATTACTTTCAAAAAATGAATCTTTAAAAAACCAATTTCTAGATCAACAATATAAAAAAGCAATAACTGATATTGAATTAGGTTTAAATTTAAATGAACTTGCTTTAATTAAAGAAAAAATAAGACTAGCACAGGGATAAAATATGCCAGCACTACCGGGATACTACACAACAAAAGAAGCGGCGGAAAAGCTAGGTTACAAAACACCTGATAGTCTGCGCCAATATTGTGCACAAGGTAAAATTCCCGGTGCACAGAACATAGGGCGTATGTGGTTTATACCTGTTGAATGGGTAGAAAGAAAGGAAAATGAACCTATAGATCCAAAAGGAAACAGAGGGTTAGCGCGAGAATCGAAAAAATGATACGGACGTATTGACATCTACTCTGCAACAGAGTAGAAAGGAATCACGCAAGGGAACAAGCCCTAAGCCTGATTCCTTTTCTTTTTATCCTATCTACTCTGTTACAGAGTAGAATATCTTTGACAATCCCGCCCTTGGCTTCCTTGGAACCCTGCACGGCAGGCAACAGCCAAGAATAGAGAAAGTGAACAGAAACGAACAATAACACAGATACAAAAGTTTTTGCTTCCAACACCTTGCCGGGCACGGATCACACTTGCCCAACTGCATACACCAGACAGCGGGGGAACGGGTTCCGCCTCTTCCGGTCATAGTGGCGCATAGCATAAGGAACCATCCGGCAAGGCATGGAGTCAGAAACGAACGAATCGTCTTGTCAACACTGGAAAAAATGGATATTTTAATTACACAGGGGAGAAAACAGCATAATGAAATATTGGATAACAACGTTTCAAGCTACCGGGATAGCCCTTTTTGCAGGCGCATTGATCGCTAATCCACCTGTACCGTCCGCTGTCTTTTGGGGTGTTTGGCTAATTTTTGTTGGTGCATTTTTCCACCACCTTATCAGTAAATAAAGACAAGGGGGCATTATGAGCATTTCAACACTCATCGGCGTGATTATGACAATTGTTGCTGTAGGCGTCTATATTGCCTATAAGATAGGTTGGATAAAGAAGTAGCACCATAACCATTCTTTTGATTTAATCAAACAAGCCCTTTCGGTTTACATCGGAAGGGCTTTTCTTTTACCTCCATTACAAACGAGAGAAAATAATATGAACCTCACACAACGGGAAGCGGATATGCTGGCGCGTTCTTTCTGGACGACATTACCCGAGCCGGAAAGTGAAACATATCTGACAACAGATTATCATGGTCGCGCATGGTGGCTTACGTTCTGGAATGGTGAATATAGACTGACGGACGAACTATGATTAAGGATTTTATTTATATACTAGGAAACATCCTGATACTTGGCTTTTTTATCTTCTTAGGACTCTTTGGAGTCCTTTTTTTGTAACTTCATCATATCTAAAAGATAAGAGGCAACAGTATGTACAAGACTATTTCTTTATTTGACTTTCGCCAAACCTTTTCAGTTTATGGACGTCGCTATAACTTTTCTGATTCTGGCTTAGATGCTCTTTTCAATCACTTTGAACAAATGGAAGAAGACACAGGAGAACAGATCGAACTAGATGTAATAGCTATCTGCTGTGAGTTTTCGGAATATAATTCAGCTCTTGAAGCTATGGGGGATTATACCAACATGGACGAATATGGTGATATTGATGAAGACGATGCTTTAGAATGGCTCAATGATCGCACCTTTGTTCTCGAATGTGACAATGGGCATATAGTGATTCAAAATTTCTAACCATACATTGATGATTCATTGTTCAATCATCAAAGAGGCGACTTGATTATAGCGAGTCGCCTTTTTCATTGATGGAACAAATATCAACAACAATGGAGTGATAAAATGGACGCCTTTTACACTGAAAACATTGTAACGGAAAAGTACGGCTACAACATGACTATCAACCTGTATCAAGATATCGACGCTCCAAATCCATTCGATGAATTCGACACACTCGGGACGCTCGAAACATTTACCAGTGCGACAGAGTATAGGGAACGAATTGAACAATTTGATAAGGAACGGTCTATCTTTGTTGAGGGGTCAACGCTGAGAACCGAATATGTCATTTACGCTTCCCGTGCCTCTATCAGGACAGCGTATAACGTCAAGCGTCTTACAGAGAAGACATTAGCAAAGGCATTTGATTGCCTCATGTCGGAACGCGCCATCTATGAAAACTGGTTGAATGGCGGCGTTACAGGTTGGAAATCCTTTTTTGCGTGTCGCGTAAAGTATGAGGTGTCTATGTGCACATTCTACAATATTGACGTTTCCGATATGACCATACGCCAGATCAACAGGCTCTTTCGCCAGCACGACACCAGCACGTTATGGCCTATTTGTGGGCGGTTCAACGCTACCGAAAGAGCAATCAGGCGTTTGCAACGGACCGCTGAATACACCTACACAGACGGCCTTGAATATGCCCTTGCCCTTGATTCTGAAATAAGCCGCATTGTGAACGGGGAGGTCTAGATATGAGCATACAACATAGCCTTTTCATTGATGCCTATATCGGATGCCTTTTGTGGGCTGGAACAGACGATAACGGGGAGCCGTTAGACACTCATTACAACATCTATAATTTGTCCGCTGAAAGCCGCAGCCGCATTGTGAGGGACTGTCATTATTTTATGCTTGTCGCCTCTACTAGTGACATAGACCTTTCCGGCCTTGAAGCACAAGCGGGGCATGATTTCTGGTTGACACGCAACGGTCACGGCACGGGCTTTTGGGACAGACCGGAAATCTACGGGGAAGAAAATGCCCGCATCCTTTCGATTATGTCCCATTGTTTCGGAAATTGTGATCCAATCATCACTGATGATGAATATATTGAACTTGTATAGATTTTGCTTAGGTGAACTATGGAATTTATGCTTGTTATTCGTGATGGTGAATGGAAGCCTTGCGCCTATTTTATTGACGGGAAGCGCGTTTCTAAGGAGGCTTATAATATAATGGAATATGAAATTCAAACACACGGCGTTGCGGATTGCTTCCTTACACGCCGTTCCCGTAATGGAAATTGGCTTCATAGCTTTTCAGGTCGCTTGATACGTTGACCTGAACATATCAACACCATTGAAACATCAAAAGGCGGAACCTCATCAACAAGGGTTCCGCCTTTTCATTGTGGCAATGGCAACTCGGAATATGAATACAAACAAGACAATCAAAGACGCTGGAGACTATCGCATGGGTTACACAGTAGACAAAAAGACCGGAAAGATCATCCTTGTACATGACGTTACCGTATCGTCAAAGGCCGTAAAACAGCCGGAAACACAACAGCAGCCGCAGCAGCGCCAGCAGGAAGCGCAACAAACCGCCGCTACATTGCCCGCGATTCCCGCCGCCTCTATGTCCTCCGCGCGGGCTTCCGCTCCCGGCACGTTTGTTTTCCCGGTCACGAGACAAAAGGTTCGGACGGTATGGCATGAGGGGAACGTCTGGTTTGTGGCAAAGGATGTTGCCGAGTGTTTGGGATTCATTCACCCGCAATCTGCAATTATTGATCATTGCAACCATGCGAAAGTGTTAAAAGGTGGCGAAACGCCACTTTTGACCTCCTCCCCTCGCGGCATCAACATCATCCCCGAATCCGACGTCTACCGCCTTGTCATGCGCTCCAAACTTCCCGCCGCCGAACAGTTCCAAACGTGGGTGTGCGAGGAGGTCTTGCCCTCTATCCGCAAAACGGGCGGCTACGGCGGTTCACCTGCACCCGCCACCAAACCCCAAACCGAAGATCAGCTCATCCTTGAGGCCATGCAGGTATTATTGTCCAGAACCGAAACCCTCAAGGCGGAATTGGCCGAAGCCAAACCCAAGGCCGATTATTACGATGCCCTTGTGGATGACAGGGATCTCCTCACGTTCACGGAAGCGGGCAAGCTGTTCGGCATGTCCGCCCGAAGTCTCGCGGCATTCCTGCGCGACGCGAAAGGGACGCCGCACCATTGGCTGTTCAAGGGTTTCGACGGCGCAAACATCCCCTACCAGCCCATTATTGACCGAGGACTGATGAAGGTGAAGCACCGTACCAGTTCCCTCAACGGGATGCCCTGCACACAAGGGTATTTCACACCGAAAGGGATTGAGGCACTGAGGAGGTTGTTGCGAGGATAAGAAGGAGAGGGGGAGGGGAAAGGATGCGTACTGTTCTTAAACGAGGGCGTGCCTGATTTCTCTACGCGCTAAGATGTCAGCTCTTCTACAGGCTTTGTAGGTATCGGGTAGCTGACGTATTCAATGTGAATAGAGAACAATCCCCAAACACGGCAAGAAAATATGAGCTTACGGAAGCAGTTGTGTAACTTTTTAAGCCTCATATGGTACCCTCGAAACTTTGATACGTACCTTCCGTCTCCTCCTCTCCTTTTGCTGCGTAGAGAAATGAGGGGAATAAAGCAAGGCTTTTCTTTCTTTACAAGGTGTTACGTTTTGCCTTTCATATCGTACCTTGCGTCTACAAGGTACAACATCTTTATTCCAAAGAGAGGCCGATCCTCTCTTCTCGCCCGATTTTCTGTATGTAGCAAACGGATAACAAACCAGCAACAGCCAAAGCCGGGAAGGATTATTCCAACCCGGCTTTTCTTTTACCCTTTGAACACATCATCAAAGGATGAAACGCATGTACGATGAAGATAACGATTATTCCGTACCGTTCCCCGATGGGACAGTATCAGAAATTATTGAAGCCTCAGCAAAACTCATAGAAGGTAATTATTATGAAGCAGGTTATTGATAATAAGAAAAAGAAGTCTCTCCCCAAAGGCATTCGCCATCTTGCATCGGGTAAGTTTATTGCGGATGTCTGCATTAATGGAAAGCGTAAGACAAAAACGGTTGATACACTGGAAGAGGCTATTATTGAACGTCAGAAGATGTTGCAGCAATACAGAGATTCTACCGCAAGTGACGCTTCCGCCTCCACTGCCGCTGGTAATGATGCTGATTTGTGTACATTGGATATGCTTTTCAAACGAACGTATAATCTTTACTGGAAAGACACCTCATGGGGAAAAATTGCAAAAAATCATTATAAGCAATTGTCCACCTTTCTCGGTGGTGGCGCTCATCTTTCCGTTACAGCCCTGAACAACATCAATACGCTTGATTCCTTCGTCGATTATCTCATTGATCAGGGAAATTCCAATTCAACAATCAATCGAAAGCTTGCCATCCTTTCCAAGATGCTCACCACGGCAGTAGATCGAGGGATTATTGAGAAGGTTGTGAAAATCCCGAGACGCAAGGAAGCCCTGCACCGGATACGCTTCCTCACTACAGAAGAAGAAAACAAGATGGTGCAGACACTTTCCATGCTCGGCTACAAGCCCCAACTCGACGCGTTCCTCGTCCTCCTCTACACAGGATTCCGCAGCAGCGAATTGTGGCGCTTGCAGGTGCGAGATGTCGATCTCAAACACGGCACCATAACAGCGTGGAAGACCAAAAACGGCTACCCCCGTACAATCCCCATCGTGAACAAGATCCGTCCGATTATTGAGCGTCTCACCCTTGAAGCCACAGATAGAGGCGACGATAATCTGCGACTGTTTCCCCGTGGGACGAACATATGGTTTGAAACGGCGTGGCGGAAGGCGAAGATCCTCCTCGGCCTTTCCGACGATCCTCAGTTCATCCCATACGCCCTACGCCACACATGCGCCTCCCGTCTCGCGCAGGCCGGAGTCAGTATGATGGTCATTAAAGAATGGTTGGGACACCGCAATATTGCCACGACAACGCGCTATACCCACCTAGCCCCGAAGGATCTCCGCAATGCCGCACAAGTCCTATCATCTTAATGTGTTACTAACTAGTTGCAATAATTGCAAAAGCAGATGCAAATTGCAGATGATACGACAAAAACAACTAACAATGATAGGGTATTATTTGTTACTAGCAAGATAACCAATCTAGCAATACTTATTCTCTTTCTACAGGAGAAAAAAGTCACGAAACGTACTAAAAAAAGAATCTAATGGCCTTGTCTTCCGATGAGAATCAGGTATAGCTAAGAACAGGTGGTGCTGTTTGAATACGCAACCAAAGGAGAACCCTTATGTCTGCCAATCTTATTTCTGCCGTTCATGATCTTGTTTTAGAAAGCGGTCTTGGTGCCAAAAACATTGCCGCCGCCGTGGGCAAACCGTATTCCACCCTGCTGCGTGAAGTGAATCCCTTCGACGACGGCGCGAAACTCGGCGCGGAAACCCTCGTCGACATCATGCGGGTCACTGGTAATATCCAGCCGCTTGAGCATATAGCCGAACAGTTCGGCTATGAGCTCAAGCGGACCCACTAAGCCACTCCCGTACAATGCCTCCCCAAGCCCAAAGAACCACCATGAAGCACACCACCGCCCTATTGCCCCGCCTGTCGGGGCTTTTTCATATCCGTTCTCCCCTTCCCCCAAAAGTCCTCGGCAAGCCGAGGATTTTTCATAGGTACACGTAAGCATGGAAGTTCCCGTACTGGGAGTTTTTCCTACATGACGCCCAACTGAGCCGGACCATTTCGGTCCATATGCCCATGCGTTCAATGGTACAAAAAAGAGAGGGGGGGCGTCCCGCCTTTTTCCGTTCCCTCAGTGCGGCAAATGCCGCGTCTGCCGCCAGCTTTCCACCGTATACAGCAGCAAGGCCAGCCAGATAAAAATGAACGTCACCAGCGCAGCCGGGTTCAAGGTTTCCCCAAACATGAATATGCCGAGGAAAAACGTGCAGGTCGGGGAAATGTATTGCAGCAGGCCAAGCGTCATCAGGCGCATATGCCGGGCGGCATAGGCGAACATGACCAGTGGCAGGGATGTGACCGGGCCGGCAAGAAACAACAAAAAGCCTTCCCGAACCGTCGGGCTGCAAAGGAAGCCCTCCCCATTCCAATAGAGCCACAGGATCCAGCCGAGCGAAAAGGGTATCAAAACTATCGTCTCAATGAACAAGCCGGGAAGCGCTTCGACGGAAACCGTTTTTCGGATAAAACCGTACAGCGCAAAAGTGAAGGCCAGCGACAGGGCCAGCCACGGAAACTGATTGTGGCCCAAGAAACTCAGCAGGACACCGATACAGGCCAACAAAATGGCTATCCCCTGAAGGCGTGACGGCCGTTCCCGCAAGAAAAGGAAACCGAACAGCACATTCATAAGCGGATTGGTGTAGTATCCGAGGCTCGTTTCAAGGATCTGTCCGGTACTGATGGCCCATATGTACAGGAACCAGTTCAACCCCACCACGCAGGAACTGGCAAACATGGTCAGCGCCACGCGGCGGTTGCGAAAAGCGCTGACGACCTCCGCCCAGCGCCTTGTCAGCATAACGACCGGAAGCAAGCTCACAAACGAAAAAACGATGCGGTAGCACAGGATTTCGAACGGAGCCACGGCATCCAGCATATGCCAGAAAACGACCAGAAAGCCCCAGATGAGAAAGGCGCAAAGACCCGCCAACAACCCGAGCGAATTGCTCTTTACGGACGGAACGGCAAACAACGGCATACTCCACCTTCACAAAGACAGCCATCCTGCAAAACAGGATGGCTGTCCACAATACGGCAAAAACGTCCGCGACTAGCGATTGAACGAACGAGCAAACAGATCCGAAATGGCTTTGCGCCCGTTGGCTTCCATGAACCGGGTTCCCGTGGCGGTGAAGTGCGTATGCTCAATGACGGGCTCTTCCACCTTGACCCAAGCGTCGTTCAGCCAGCGATACCAGCCGTCCTGTTCCTGATCGAACACGAGAAGGGGCTTGTTGCAGATCTTGGCGAACTCGGCACCCCAGCCAGTACCGCCCTTGACGGTCTGATCCGGCTGGATGTTGCCCACGACCACGACTTCCTGACCGCTGCTGACCTGCCAGCAAATGGACTGCAGGACCTTGCGGAACAGGGGAGCCTTCGTGAATTCCCGGCCCATAAGGCGGGAAACATAGGTCAGGCTCACATCTTTCAGGGCCAATTCTTCGGAAGTGAGGACGCGCACGCCGCGCTTCCGTTCGATCTGGTGCCCATCAAAGCTGTAGTTCACTTCTTCAATGCCCCAAGCCTCGGCCTGCGCGCCGAAAAACTGCTCGGTTCCGGCGGCCCCGCCGCTGAAAAGAACACACTGTTTCGGATCCAGCATGGATGCTCCTTGGTTGTTCGTCATGCCGGCGCACGACGGATTATACGATGCCGCAATACGGCGTTCCTGCAAAGGCTAACGGGTCACACGCGCCGAGCCGTCGCTTCCGCGCAGTACGCGGACACGTTCACCCGGAGAGAATTGCTGATCGGCGGCCTGAACAATGGACAACTGCTGTCCGTTTTCCAGTTCGACCGTAATTTCGAGGCCATTCTGCTTGGTCAGCGCCTTCTCGCCAGCATAGCCGCCAGCCGCGCCGAGGGCTGCACCCGCGATAGTCGCCAGCGTCTTCCCGCGTCCGCCACCAACCATATTGCCGAGCACGCCGCCGACGACGCCTCCTCCCACTGTCCCAAGGACGGCGGGACGATCTTCCTCAAGCGTAACGGGCTGCACGGAAACCACCGTGCCGTACTGCACCGTTTGAGCGCTGCGCACCTGGCTGCCGGAATAGGTATTGCCGCTGTAGTTGGTGCAACCAGCCGAAAGCATGGCGAGAGCGAGCATGCATACGGCTACATGTTTGATTTTCAGCATAGTAAACCTCCAATCGAAAGTCAGGGGTGAGAACCCTGTACTTTTCAAACTCCTAGCATAATGAGGGCGCAGGGGCAATTCCCTGATGTGCGGTTTCCCCTATGAGATGGAGTGAGAATATGAAGGAAGGGAGCCCCTCTTCTGAAGAGAGGCTTCTATTCCCTCCACCGCCCCATCTTTCGAACTCCCTAGGCTTTTGATTACGAGGGGTAACGAGGAGACTTACCGATTAAGGAAACGATTCCGTGGCCCCCCTTTCCTCTCAAACACAGGCCCTCTAAAGCCTTTGCCTGGCAAATCGATGAGGCTTGCGGGAAAAGAGAAGAAGGGAAGGCTAACGCCGATTATGGAGCGACCGGGCGGGTACCGTAGGAAAAAGGAGCTGGGGGGGAGGAGGAAACCCGAGGGGGAGGGGGGAGAGGGAGAAACAACAGGAGGGGTGGCCCGTGATGGGGATGGGCTTCGGGCAAAACAAAGGGCCGTCCTGGATAGGACGGCCCTTTGGAAATAAAGTCTTGGCGTTGTTCTACTTTCCCACGTAAGAGTGCGCAGTATCATCGACGATGGAGAGCTTAACTACCGAGTTCGGAATGGGATCGGGTGTACCCTCTCCTCCATGAACACCAAGACAAATCTCTATGTGATATTAATTGATAGGGGGTTGGGAAGGGGAAAGTTTTTGAAAAATAAGCCGCTCGGGCTATTAGTACTGGTCAGCTGAGCACGTCGCCGCGCTTACACCTCCAGCCTATCGACCGGGTAGTCTACCCGGGCCCTTCAGCTCTTTCGAGGGGAGAACTTATCTTGAGGCAGGCTTCCCGCTTAGATGCTTTCAGCGGTTATCCCTTCCGCACATAGCTACCCTGCTATGCCGCTGGCGCGACAACAGGATCACCAGGGGTGCGTCCATCCCGGTCCTCTCGTACTAGGGACAGGCCCTCTCAATTCTCCTTCGCCCACAGAAGATAGGGACCAAACTGTCTCACGACGTTTTAAACCCAGCTCGCGTACCACTTTAAACGGCGAACAGCCGTACCCTTGGGACCTGCTTCAGCCCCAGGATGTGATGAGCCGACATCGAGGTGCCAAACCGCATCGTCGATGTGAACTCTTGGATGCGATCAGCCTGTTATCCCCGGCGTACCTTTTATCCAATGAGCGATGGCCCTTCCATTCGGGACCACCGGATCACTAACGCCAACTTTCGTTCCTGTTCGAGATGTCTCTCTTACAGTCAAGCTCCCTTATGCGTTTGCACTCAGCGCCTGGTTTCCGATCAGGCTGAGGGAACCTTTGCATGCCTCCGTTACACTTTAGGAGGCGACCGCCCCAGTCAAACTACCCGCCAGACACTGTCTTTCTCCGGGATAACCGGAAGAAGTTAGGATCTTAAACATGCAAGGGTGGTATTTCAAGGATGGCTCCCCCCATACTGGCGTACAGGGTTCACAGCCTCCCACCTATCCTACACATGCAGGCCCAAAATCCAATGTCAAGCTATAGTAAAGGTGCACAGGGTCTTTCCGTCTTTCTGCGGGTACACGGCATTTTCACCGCGACTTCAATTTCACCGAGTCTCTGGCCGAGACAGTGTGGAGATCGTTACGCCATTCGTGCAGGTCGGAACTTACCCGACAAGGAATTTCGCTACCTTAGGACCGTTATAGTTACGGCCGCCGTTTACTGGGGCTTCAATTCGGAGCTTTGCTTGCGCTGACCCCTCCTTTTAACCTTCCAGCACCGGGCAGGCGTCAGTCCGTATACGTCGTCTTTAGGACTTCGCACAGACCTATGTTTTTAGTAAACAGTCGCCACCACCAATTCACTGCGGCTCCCCGGGGCTTCATATGTTAAACATGTCACCCTAGAGAGCACCCCTTCTTCCGAAGTTACGGGGTTATTTTGCCGAGTTCCTTGGCCAGAGTTCTCTCGAGCGCCTTGGATTATTCATCCCACCCACCTGAGTTGGTTTCCGGTACGGTTTGCGTGTCCTATACTTAGAAGCTTTTCTAGGCAGCATAGACTCAACAACTTCAGACCTTTCGGTCACGGACTCGCGTCTCAGGATAGAGAGAAACGGATTTGCCAATTTCTCATCCCTACACGCTTGCACCGGGACAACCAGCGCCCGGCTTGCCTATCTTCCTGCGTCCCTTCATCGCGCGAACACACAAGTACGTGAATATTAACACGTTTCCCATCAGCTACGCCTTTCAGCCTCGCCTTAGGGGCCGACTAACTCCGGGAAGATTACCTTTACCCGGAAAACCTTGGGTTTACGGCGAACGGGTTTTTCACCCGTTTTATCGTTACTCATGTCAGCATAATCACTTCTCCACAGTCCAGCATGCCTTACGACACACCTTCAGCCCGTGAAGAACGCTCCCCTACCAGACCGCATTCGCGGAATTCAAAGCTTCGGTACTATGCTTAGCCCCGTTACATTTTCGGCGCAACGTCATTAGACCAGTGAGCTATTACGCTTTCTTTAAACGATGGCTGCTTCTAAGCCAACGTCCTGGGTGTCTCTACAACGTCACCACCTTAACCACTGAGCATAGATTTGGAGACCTTAGCTGTTGATCTGGGCTCTTACCCTCTCGACGACGGACCTTAGCACCCGCCGTCTGACTCCCATGGTACATCTGACCGGCATTCTGAGTTTGATAGGGTTTGGTAATCTGGTAGGACCCCTAGCCCTGTCAGTGCTTTACCTCCGGTAGACAATCCATGAGGCTATACCTCAATATATTTCGGGGAGAACCAGCTATCACCGGGTTTGATTGGCCTTTCACCCCTATCCACAAGTCATCCAAACCGTTTTCAGCCGGTATTGGTTCGGTCCTCCACAAGGTTTTACCCTTGCTTCAACCTGCTCATGGATAGATCACCCGGTTTCGGGTCTAATCCGCACTACTCATCGCCCTTGTCAGACTCGGTTTCCCTACGGCTCCACTCACGCTTAACCTTGCAGTACAGATTAACTCGCTGACTCATTATGCAAAAGGCACGTGATCACGGAACAAGTCCGCTCTCACAGCTTGTAAGCACCAGGTTTCAGATTCTATTTCACTCCTCTAACAGAGGTTCTTTTCACCTTTCCCTCACGGTACTGGTACACTATCGGTCGTCGGTTAGTACTTAGCCTTGGAAGATGGTCCTCCCGGATTCCCACGAGGTTCCACGTGTCTCGCGGTACTCAGGTACCGGCTGTGTCGCTTTGGGTTTCAGGTACGGGGCTGTCACCCGCTCTGGCAGAGCTTTCCAGCTCATTTCCCCTGCCTACTCATGAATCACATATGCCGGCCCTACAACCCCGGCTGAACGAATCCAGCCGGTTTGGGCTCATCCCATTTCGCTCGCCGCTACTTTGGGAGTCTCGTTTGATTTCTTTTCCTTCAGGTACTGAGATGTTTCACTTCCCTGAGTTGGCGCTGGACACTTTATGTATTCAAGTGCCCGCGACGGAGCATGACCTCCGCCGGGTTTCCCCATTCAGAAATCCCCGGATCACAGAATGTTTAGCTTCTCCCCGAGGCTTTTCGCAGCTTACCACGTCTTTCATCGCCTTCCGACGCCAAGGCATCCACCCGATGCTCTTGTCAACTTGTCTTCTCGAAAAAAACTTCCTTCCATCCCTATTCAATTGTAAAAGAGCAATCACTTTCGTGATGGCCGGATCATATCCGGTTTGAACTCGCAACCTCTTGCGCTTTCTTTCGGAGATGATCCGTCGAGCATGGCGTGGTGGGCCTGGAAAGACTTGAACTTTCGACCTCACGCTTATCAGGCGTGCGCTCTAACCACCTGAGCTACAGGCCCAATCATGCTCTTGCTTGTCAATGAGCTCGTGGCTCATTGCAAGTGAAGAGCGAACGGGAAGATATATTCCTTAAAGGAGGTGATCCAGCCGCAGGTTCCCCTACGGCTACCTTGTTACGACTTCACCCCAATCATCGGCCCTACCGTAGACGGCTGCTCCTCTTGCGAGTTAGCTCACCGGCTTCGGGTAAAACCGACTTTCGTGGTGTGACGGGCGGTGTGTACAAGGCCCGGGAACGCATTCACCCGAGTATGCTGACCTCGAATTACTAGCGATTCCGACTTCATGCAGTCGAGTTGCAGACTGCAATCCGGACTGGGACACGTTTTTTGGGATTGGCTCCACCTCACGGTATCGCTGCCCTTTGTGCGTGCCATTGTAGTACGTGTGTAGCCCTAGGTGTAAGGGCCATGATGACTTGACGTCGTCCCCACCTTCCTCCCGGTTAACCCGGGCAGTCTGCATAGAGTGCCCAGCTTTACCTGCTGGCAACTATGCATAGGGGTTGCGCTCGTTGCGGGACTTAACCCAACATCTCACGACACGAGCTGACGACAGCCATGCAGCACCTGTCTTGGGGCTCCCCGAAGGGCACCCCTCCTTTTCGGGAGGGTTCCCCAGATGTCAAACCTAGGTAAGGTTCTTCGCGTTGCATCGAATTAAACCACATACTCCACCGCTTGTGCGGGCCCCCGTCAATTTCTTTGAGTTTCAGCCTTGCGACCGTACTCCCCAGGCGGGATGCTTAACGCGTTAACTACGACACCGAGACATACATCCCGACATCTAGCATCCATCGTTTACGGCGTGGACTACCAGGGTATCTAATCCTGTTTGCTCCCCACGCTT
>ERZ779890.2300-NODE-2300-length-18410-cov-5.150204_pt1 | contig 18410 bp, 18 predicted proteins | sample MGYA00511553_ERZ779890 | MGnify/ENA primary metagenome ERZ779890 (study PRJEB29588, sample SAMEA2152064) | human gut metagenome | biome: human gut; feature: human-associated habitat; material: faeces | place: Denmark | collected 2008/2010 ... | reverse complement strand
TAGAGATAAATTTACTATATTAAAATATCATAAAGTTATTACAGATTTAATCGAGACTGCTAAAAAAGCTACAAGTGGTACTCGTGCGAGTAAATGGAAACAATATTATGATTTTAAAAAGAAATATCTTATCGCTGCTAATATAATTAATCGTAATGGAAAGATTATTTATAGTAGAGATTTAGATTATGGCTTTGCAATTACGAGTCACAAAAGCCAGGGTTCTACTTATGATGTTGTATTTGTGGACGTCAATGATATTGTTTATGATAAAAATGGTCGTCCTTATTCTAATCAAGATGATTTGCTTCGTAGACTATATGTAGCATGTTCTCGTGCAAAAAAAGAATTAATTTTGCTCGTCGCTGAGGAACTTGTCAATGGGGCCGGCATAGGTCATATCTTCATTGACCTTCACATAGCCCAGGCCCTTCATGCCGATGCTCTCAGCAAACCCCAGCATCTGCTCGAAGAAGCTGCGGGGCTGATGAGCACAATCCGGCACCGGAATGGCACGGACAGTCTGACCGCGGAAGGGCTTGAAATCGCTCTCCACGAACAGGTCGCTCAGGTCGATGATGCGCAGGGGATTGCGCAGGTCGGGCTTATCCGAACCGAACTGCAGCATAGCGTCATCATAGGAGATACGCATGAACGGAGCCTTGTCCACCTTCTTGTCCGAGAACTTGGCGAAGGTATTGGACAGCACTTCTTCTGCCACAGCGAATACTTCCTCCTGAGTGGCAAAGGCCATCTCAAAGTCCAGCTGATAGAACTCACCCGGGCTGCGGTCCGCACGGGAATCCTCGTCACGGAAGCAGGGAGCGATCTGGAAGTAACGGTCAAAACCGGATACCATCAGCAGCTGCTTGAACTGCTGGGGAGCCTGAGGCAGCGCATAGAACTTGCCGGGATGGTTCCGGGCAGGCACCAGATAGTCACGGGCGCCCTCGGGGGAGGAGGCCGTCAGAATGGGCGTGGTGATCTCCAAAAAGCCGTGCTCGGTCATGGACTTCCGCAGGGCGGCCACCACGTTGCACCGCAGAATGATGTTCTTCTTCACGGCGGGGTTCCGCAGATCCAGATAGCGGTACTTCAGCCGCTGGGCCTCGTCGGCCTCCCGGCTGCGGTTGATCTGGAAGGGCAGCTCGCTGTGCTGGCAGCGGCCCAGCACCTCCACCTTAGCGGGGACGATCTCAATGTCACCGGTGGCCATTTTGTCGGTCTTGCTGTCACGCTCCCGGACGGTGCCCTCCACGGAGATGGTGGACTCCTTGGTGATGCCCTTAAAGATGTTCACCATGTCCTCGGTCTCCGCCACCACCTGGGTGGTGCCGTAGAAGTCCCGGACCACCACGAAGGCCAGATTGGCGCTGACCACGCGGACGTTCTCCATCCAGCCGGAAATTTTCACCTGCTTGCCTGCGTCACTGAGGCGCAGCTCTCCACAGGTATGGGTTCGATTCTGCATCATATTGTTGCTTCCTTTCCATGAAAAGTGATTTAGAATTGTATAATTAAAATCAGAAATAACAAATTGTATTTATTCGGCCGCCTGTTCCCACAGCTCGTGGGCCATTTTCTGCCCGATTTCGTGGCCGTTCTTCATCAACAGCGGCAGTGTGACCCCATGGTCAAAGTCCCGGTAACTCCATGCGTCCACATCGAATTGCAGATGCTCAGACCGCCAGATATCAGTTCCGTTGTCCTGCGCGAAGCTGATAGACATGGTATCTAAATCATCGGTTTCCGGGTATTTGACGTAGGTATCCACGATCCCTTCCAGGAAGGGGAGGGCCTGCACCACCACGTTGAAGGGGGCGCGCCGGAACCGCAATTCCTGAATCTCCGACCAGAGATCGTCAAATTCCTCTGTCCCGGCGGTGAGCTTCAAGCGCCGATCCTCATGGCGGTATGTGTTGAAATCCGACAAATACACCTCAATGATGTCCGGCTCCAGCTCCGGATACAGGGTGTCCACGCCGATGGGCCGGGCGTACCAAAGCCCCCAGATCACCAGCAGCGCCGCCAGCAGCAGCGGCAGGTCACGCTTCAGAGTCAGCTTCATAACAGGCTCCTTCCCGTGGTTATTCCACGATCACGCTTCCTTTTTCCAGTTCAGCAAGACCGGCCTTGATCCGGTCGATGGTTTCCTGCGTATTCAGTTTGGTCTGCTCGCCGGACTTCATGTCCTTGCAGGCCACCACACCAGCGTTGATCTCGTCCTCACCCAGGAAGATCACATAGGGGATGGACAGCTTGTCGGCATAGCTCATCTTGGCCTTGAACTTCTTCTGCTCACAGTGGAGCTGGGTGCGGATGCCCGCCTGCCGCAGCTGGGTGGCCAGGGCGATGGCGGGGGAGAGGTCCTCCGTCATGGGCAGGATCAGCACATCCGCCGGGGCGGTGAGCAGCTCCGGATTCAGCATCCCCTGCTCGCCCAGCACATAGAACAGCCGGGTCAGGCCGATGGAAATGCCCACGCCGGGGAGCTGCTTGTCGGTGTAGAACTCCGCCAGATTGTCATACCGTCCGCCGGAGCACACGGAGCCGATCTCCGGGTGATCCAGCAGCGTGGTCTCATAGACCGTGCCGGTGTAGTAATCCAGACCACGGGCAATGGTGAGATCCACGGCGAAATTCTCCGCAGGTACGCCAAAGTCCGCCAGATACTTCACCACGGTGTTCAGCTCGCTGAGCCCCTGATCGAACATCCCGTTTCTGCCGGTGTAGCCCTCCAGCGCCTTCAGGACCTCTGCATTGCTGCCCTTGATGGCGATGAACTTCAAGATCTCGTCGGCGTCGCTCTCGCTGACGGCGAAATCCTCTACCAGAATGGTTTTTACCTTTTCGGGACCGATCTTATCCAGCTTGTCTACTGTCCGCATCACGTCGGCGGATTTCTCCGTCAGGCCCAGCATGGCGTAGAAGCCGTTCAGGATCTTCCGGTTGTTCACCCGGATCTGGAACCGCTTCAGTCCCAGAGTGGAGAAGGTCTGATAGATGATGGAGGGGATCTCCGCCTCGTTGGTGATGTCCAGCTTGCCGTCACCGATGATGTCGATATCCGCCTGATAAAACTCCCGGAACCGGCCCCGCTGGGCACGCTCACCCCGGTACACCTTGCCGATCTGATACCGGCGGAAGGGGAAGGAGAGTTCGTTGTAGTGGAGGGCCACATACTTGGCCAGGGGCACCGTCAGGTCAAAGCGGAGGGAGAGGTCGCTGTCGCCCTTCTGAAAGCGGTAGATCTGCTTTTCCGTCTCGCCGCCGCCCTTGGCCAGCAGCACCTCACTGGATTCAATGACAGGGGTATCCAGGGGCGTGAAGCCGTATAGAGAATAGGTCTTGCGGAGGACCTCCATAATGCGCTCCATCTGCTGCTGGGGCGCTGGGAGAAGCTCCATAAAGCCGGACAGCGTCCGGGGGGTCATTTTTGCCATAAAAATACTCCTTTTCGGGTGATATTACTGAGTTTTTCCGCTGAAACGGGGCGTTATAGGATCGTAAAAACTGCAAAAAAACGCTCCCGTCCCATAGCTTTGGGACGAGAGCTTACGCTTCGTGGTGCCACCCAAATTCGGGGCAGACTGCCCCCTTTGGCCTTCTGGTACGGGAAGGGGACCGTGGACGTTTCCGTCCCCGCTCCGCCGCTGTCCTTCCTCCGGGGCAGACGGGATGCTTTCAGCATTGCACCCCTCTCTGTGAGACTGCGTTCCGGCCTACTGCTGCGGCGTCATAGCGGTGTATTCATTTGATAGTAGCCGTTTTCCGGCGATTTGTCAAGCGATGGGCCGGTTGCTGGCGGGATTGACGATCATACGCCAGTCCAGATCACCCCGGGCCAGACCCAGTACCAGCATTTCCGCCGTGGCAATGTTGCTGGCGAAGGGCACATTGTTCTGGTCGCACAGGCGGGAGATGTAACTGATCTCACCGGCCATCTTTTCGTTACTGGGGTCGTTGAAAAACAGTACCAGATCGAATTCATTGTAGGCGATGCGGGCGCCGATCTGCTGGCTGCCGCCGTGGGCATAGGACAGGAAGCAGTGTACCTTCAGACCCGTGGCTTCCGCTACCATGTGTCCGGTGGTGTTGGTAGCGTACAGGTTATGCTGAGAGAGAATGCCGGCGTAGGCGGTACAGAACTGTACCATCAGGTCCTTCCGGTTGTCATGCGACATAATAGCAATATTCATCTGTCGATCTCCTTTCTGGGGTTCTTATCTGATCCGCAGCAGCGGCGCTTTACCGCCCTGCAGTCGAATTGCGATATTTCGGTATGCGCTGGCCGCTCCATTGTAAGAGCGCAGCAAAAGGGGAGTTCCTTGATTCAGGGACACAGGCAGCGCGTCATCCTCCGGTACCACGCCGATGAGGGGCAGACCTGCCTTGTCCATGGCGTCATCAATGGTGGCGTGCATACTGTGCAGCAGCTTCTTCCGCACCCGGTTCACCACCAGATGCAGCCGGCCGGAGCCGAACTGCCGCAGCTCCATCACGGTATGCTGGGCGTCCCGCAGGGAGGAAGCGTCCTGCGTGGTCACTACCACGCAGCGGTCTGCACCGCAGACTGCCAGCCGGAATCCCAGTCCCAGCCCTGCCGGTGCGTCCAGCAGACAGAAGTCAAACTGCTGCCGGATCTTTTGCAGCATCCGCCGAAAGTCCTCCTCTGTCACAGCAGGCCCCCGCATTCGCACAGGCGCCGTCAGCAGATAGAGATTGGGAATACTGGGATGCGCCACCACAGCCGCTTCCAGCGGGCAGCGGTCCAACGCCACATCGGAGAAATCCATCAGCGCCCGGTCCGTCAGTCCCAAGGCCAGATCCAGATTTCGCAGTCCGATGTCGCAGTCCACGCACAGCACCCGCTTGCCGCTCTGGGCCAGCGCGGTGCCGACTCCGGCAGTCAGGGAGGTCTTACCGGTGCCGCCCTTGCCGGACACTATCGCGATACATTGTCCGCTCACGACACCACACCTCACTTTCAAATGCCAGTATCCTTATTATAACGGATTCTTTTTGATTTTTGCAAATGGTCTGGGATATTTTTTTGGTGTTTCGGCAATTTTTTTTATAAAAATCACCCGATGGACCACCTCTGTGCCGGGGATCTGGTAGTCGGCCGTCCGCTCCACCTGTCCGCCTAAGGTCTTGATAGCCTTTTTGGCGGATTCCAGCTCCTCATCGGACTCCACGGATTTCATGGACAGGAAGTATCCGCCCGCCTTCACCAGCGGCAGGCACAACTCACACAATACGCTGAGATTCGCCACGGCCCGGGACACGGCGAAGTCAAAGCTCTGCCGGTGCTCTGCCGCGAATTCCTCCGCCCGGGCGTGAACACACTGCACGTTCTGCAATCCCAGCTCGTTGCAGACCTCCTGTAAGAAGGTGATCCGCTTGCCCAAGGAGTCCAGCAGCGTCATGCGGATGGACGGCTCCAAAATTTTCAGAGGCATACCGGGAAAACCTGCGCCGGTGCCTACATCCACCACGGTTTTGTCCTTGAGGTCCGCCAGCGTCAGCAGCGCGGCGCTGTCTAAAAAGTGGAGGGAAGCCACATCCTCCGGGTCCGTGATGGCGGTGAGATTCATCACCTTGTTTTTTTCCAGCAGCAGTTCTCCGAACCGCAGCAGGGAGGGGGCGGCGTCATCGCCCAGCCCCAATTCCGCCAGGCCTTTTCGCAGATGTGCTTCCATCATTTCTCTTTCAGCAGATCCCGGATCTCCGTCAGCAGCTTTTCCTCATTGGAGGGCTCCGGCGGGGCGGGCTTTTCGGCAGGGGCCTCCTGCTTTTTCAGCTTGTCATGGAAGCCGTTGATGGCCTTGAGCATCAGAAACACCGCGAAGGCGATAATCAGGAAATCTAAAATGGTCGCTAAAAACGCGCCGTATCGGATGGCAATTTCCGTCGAGGCATCAATGACGCCATCGGCGCCGGTAACAGCGGCCTTCAGTACGATCTTCCAGTTGGAAAAATCAACGCCGCCGGTGAGTACGGAGATCAGGGGCATGATGACGTCATTCACAAGGGAAGTGGAGATCTTACCGAACGCACCGCCGATGATGACGCCGACGGCCATATCCATCACATTGCCTCGGGCGATAAAGGTTTTAAACTCTCCCATGAAGCTTTTTTTCTTTTCGGGTGCGGACATGGGAAGAACCTCCTTTTGGTCGAAAAATCTTGAAAGCTGAAACCGTTGCGCCGCAAGGGTTTCAGAACACAGACCGGAATGGAGACGTTTTCAGGACCTAAAATGATACACCACCTGGCCTCCGCGGTCTGCTATGGGCTGTATCGGCCTACTACGAATTGTATTATTCTATTCAAATAATACAATTCGTAGCTTTTGGCCGATTTCTTGTTTTTACAGGGCTGTGAGAAGAATTTACTTCTTGGTCGGGACCAGAACCTTGGTGCCGCCCATGTAGGGCCACAGGACCTCGGGAATCTTCACGGTGCCGTCCGCCTGAAGGTTGTTTTCCAGGAAGGCGATCAGCATACGGGGAGGTGCCACGCAGGTGTTGTTCAGCGTGTGGCAGAGCTGCATCTTGCCGTTTTCATCCTTGTAGCGGATGCGCAGACGGCGGGCCTGGGCGTCACCCAGGTTGGAGCAGGAGCACACCTCAAAGTACTTCTGCTGACGGGGGGACCAGGCCTCAATGTCGCAGGACTTCACCTTCAGGTCGGCCAGATCGCCGGAGCAGCACTCCAACTGCCGCACGGGGATGTCCATGGAGCGGAACAGCTCCACGGAGAAGTTCCACAGCTTATCGTACCACGCCTTGGAGTCCTCGGGCTTGCAGACCACGATCATCTCCTGCTTCTCAAACTGGTGGATGCGGTACACACCGCGCTCCTCAATGCCGTGAGAGCCCTTCTCCTTGCGGAAGCAGGGGGAGTAGGAGGTCAGCGTCTGGGGCAGTTTGTCGGAGGGAATGATTTGGTCGATGAACCGGCCGATCATGGAGTGCTCGCTGGTGCCGATCAGATACAGGTCCTCGCCCTCGATCTTATACATCATGGCGTCCATATCCGTCTGGCTCATAACGCCCTCCACCACGTTGCCGTGGATCATGAAGGGGGGGATGCAGTAGGTGAAGCCCTTGGAGATCATGAAGTCCCGGCCATAAGCCAGCACAGCCTCGTGGAGACGGGCAATGTCACCCAGCAGGTAGTAGAAGCCGGAGCCGGAGACACGGCCGGCGGCGTCCATATCAATGCCGTCAAAGCTCTCCATAATGTCCGTGTGATAGGGGATGGGGAAGTCAGGCACCTTGGCCTCGCCGAAGCGCTGGACCTCTACGTTGGCGGAATCGTCCGGGCCGATGGGCACGGAGGGGTCAATGATCTGGGGGATCTGGAGCATGATGTGGTGGACCTTCTCGTCCAGCTCAGCTTCCAGCTTTTCCAGAGCGGCCAGCCGCTCAGCCTCATCGGTGACCTGCTTCTTCACAGCCTCGGCCTCAGCCAGCTTGCTGGGGTCCTTCTTGGCCTGACCCATCAGCATACCGACCTGCTTGCTCAGGCGGTTGCGGTCGGAACGGAGCTGGTCTGCCTCCTGAATGTTGGCCCGGCGCTGGCTGTCCAGCTCGATGACCTCATCCACCAGGGGCAGCTTCTCGTCCTGGAACTTCTTCTTGATGTTTTCCTTCACAATGTCGGGATTTTCCCGGATAAACTTAATGTCGAGCATAGTTCATTCTCCTTGATCGATTTGATCGAAATAATTGTAATGATAATGTTTACTTGTTTAAGATCGCTTCTTTTAATTCCTGATACCGCTGGGCCGGAGGCGTAACGCCTTCCGTATTGGTGCTGGGCAGAAGCTCGTCCAGATGCTGGTCGCTGATCTCCTGAAGGGTCAGGAGGCAGCCGTCCAGATTTCCGGTGAGATACTCCTGCTGAAGATTGTAGAGGGCCATCAGCGCCTGAGACGTTTTCTCCAGATCGGAGATGCTGTCGGAAATGACCTTCAGCTCCTCCTTGGCCTCATCCCGTTCTGCTTCTGTTTCATCCAGCCGCTTCTGCAGCTCGATGATCTGCTCCTGTGTTGCCTGGATCTCCTGAATGGCGGAGACGGAATTCTGTAATTGTCCCAGTGCCTCCGTGTTGCTCCGCTGATGGGACAGCATGGAGAGAAACATCAGCAGAAATGCCGCCAGGAACAGGATCAGAATATAGATGATAACGGGCTTCTTGCCGGTTTCCGGCGTTTCTGAGGATGCGGGCGTCACCTCGCCTCCGTCAGCTCGTTTTTCAAATTTCATGCCTGAGGTCCTTTCTTTAATTGTGAGACCTTGATGACAGCCAAAGCGTCCAGCAGGTCGTTCAGATCGTCCACGCCGTAATATTCCAGCTCAATCCGACCTTTTTTACGGCCGGGAACGATCTTCACACCGCGGCACAGCCGGGCCTTCAACTCATTTTGGGCCTCTGCCAGATAATCCACCTCGTCAGGATCTTTGACCTGCGCCTCTATCTTCTCAGCGGAAAGCCGTTTGACCAGAGCCTCTGTCTGCCGGACGGAAAGTCCGCCGCTGACAATGGCGTTGGCCGCGCTTTCCTGCAGGGAAGGGGAGAGGGGAACCAAAGCCCGGGCGTGACCGGCGGAGAGTTTGCCCTCCTCCACCAGCTTTCGGACGGAGGGCGTCAGTCCCAGCAGCCGCAGGGCATTGGTCACGGCGCTGCGGGATTTGCCTACCCGCTGGGCGGCTTCCTCCTGCGTCATGTGGTAGGATTCGATCAATGACTGAAAACCGGCGGCTTCCTCCATGGGATTCAGGTCCTCTCGCTGGAGGTTTTCGATCATGGCCAGCTCGGCCGCCTTGCGGTCATCGGCCTCGATCACGATGACCGGAACCTCCTGTAAGCCCGCCAGCCGGGCTGCCCGCCAGCGGCGTTCTCCGGCAATGATCTGATAGTAGCCGGATGACAGCTTTCGCACGGTTAACGGCTGAATGATGCCGTGCTGTGAAATGGAATCCGCCAGTTCCTGGAGAGATTCATCATCAAAGCGCTTCCGGGGCTGTGATGAGCAGGTCTCCACCTGTGAAATGGGAAGTGACAGACTGCCGCTGGACTCGGTTTTCATCACATCGTCGCCTAAGAGGGCGCCGAGTCCTCTGCCGAGACCAGAGGGCTTTTTTGATGCCATAGAAACGCTCCTTTCTACTGTTTTTTCAGGAACTCGACTGCGAGTGCCTGATAGGCCTCCGCACCGCGGGAGGTGCGGTCATAGGCCGTGATGGGCTTTCCGTGGCTGGGCGCCTCAGAGAGCCGGACGTTCCGGGGGATCACTGTGGCGTAGACCTTGCCGGGGAAGTAGTGCTTGACCTCTTCCGCCACCTGCATGGCCAGATTGGTGCGCCCGTCGAACATGGTCAGCAGAACGCCTTCCAGCGCCAGCTTCGGGTTCAAAGAGCGCCGCACAATGCGAACCGTGTTCATCAGGTCGCTGAGACCTTCCAGAGCGAAATACTCGCCCTGAACCGGAACCAAAATGCTGTCAGCAGCACAGAGGGCGTTCAGCGTCAAAAGCTCCAAAGACGGCGGGCAGTCAATGAAAATGAAGTCATATTCCGCCGCCAGCTGGTCCAGCGCGTCCTTCAGAAGAAATTCGCGGCGGTCCATGCCGATGAGCTCAATGCCGGCGCCGGCCAGTGCCTTGTTGGAGGGGAGCACGTCTCCGTATCGGGTGTGCACCACCGCGTCTGCGGCGGGCACGTCGGAGACCAGCACCTCGTAAATGCCTTTGGAAACGGTTTTGTCCACGCCCATGCCGGAAGTGGAATTGGCCTGTGGGTCAAAGTCGCAAAGCAAGACGCGCTTGCCCTGCTCCGCCAGTGCTGCCGCCAGATTGACACAGGTGGTGGTTTTGCCCACGCCGCCTTTTTGGTTTACGATGGAAATGATTTTTGCCACAGGCCACCTGCTTTCCGGGCCACAGCCCTGTTTGATGCACGGCATAAGTGCCGTGGAGCATTGCGGTGCAATGACTCAGCAAATAGTATTATAACAAGGAGCCTGCGGCGTTTCAAGGCGTTCCTGTAAAAAAATGCGGTTTTGCAGTATTTTTTATAAAAACAATTTTTGGGAAACTCAGATTCTACTGGTTTCACGTGAAACATTTTGTTGGCGGCGGCTGTAAAGGAAGCTCCGCTGACAAAAGTCAGCGGAGTTGTTTCACGTGAAACATGAAGCGGAAGCGAGAGCGCTTCACGGCAGATCGGTTTGCAGCAGCAATCCGCTGCGGGGCGGCAATGTCAAGGGAATTGCATTGTCAGTTGGGATGAAGCGCTGACTGGTAAGCAGATCCCGGGCAGGCGGAGCAGACCAGGGCAGCGATAAGGCCTGAGACACATCAGCGGCATTGACCACGGTGGTCAGAAGCTGACCATCCAGCTCCCGGGCAAAGATCAGCAGGGGACCGGAGGTCCAGATCCAATGAAGAACGCCAACTTGCAGTGCCGGGAAGGAGCGCCGGAACCGGGCCAGTTCCGCAAAGTGCGCTTTGAGATCAGTATCTTCCTGCCCCCAAGGATAGCCAGCCCGGTTAAAGGGATCTTCCCAACCCTCCATAGCAGCTTCATCTCCGTAATAGACGGTGGGCGCGCCGGGGAAGGTAAAGAGGATCAGTGCCGCCAGCCGCAGCCGCTCCAGGCCAATCTGGCGCTGGGCGGGGGAGAGGCGGTACGCTGCCCGGTCTGCCTTGCTGTCCGGTACGTTGTCTGCGCCTAAAACAGTAAGGATGCGAGGGGTATCGTGGGTGCCAAGGAAGTTCATCAGGGAGAGGAATGCCTCCGGCGGGTAGTTTTCCCGGAGGGTTTCCAGCGTTTCCCGGAAATCGTCAGCGTCTCCACCCCGCAGGTAGGCGATGAGCGCCGTGCGGAAGGGGTAGTTCATTACGCCGTGCAGCTCGTGGCCAAGCAGATAGCGCCGCCGCTGGGAATAGGCCACCTTGGTGGTGGCGTCCTCCCAGACTTCACCCAAAAGGAAGCTGTCCGGGGCGGTTTCCTCCATAGCGGTACGAATTTCGGCAATAAAGTCATCCGGCAGCTCATCGGCTACGTCCAGCCGCCAACCGGAGGCCCCGGCCCGGAGCCAGTGACGCACTACGGAGTCCTGTCCCCGGATGATGAAGTCCCGGTAGTCCGGCTCGTTCTCCTGAACAGCAGGCAGCGTCATGATCCCCCACCAGGCGTCATAATCCGTAGGCCAGGGATGGAAGGAAAACCAGTTGAAATAAGGGGAATCGGTGCTTTGGGCCGCGCCTACGCCGGGATAGAAGCCGTCGGCGTTGAAGTAGCGGCTTTGAGAGCCGGTGTGGTTGAATACACCGTCTAAAATCACCCGGATGCCACGCTGTTTTGCTTCCCGGCAAAGGCGGCGGAAATCCTCCTCGGTGCCCAGCATGGGGTCGATGCGAAGGTAGTCGGCTGTGTTGTAGCGGTGGTTGGAGGCGGATTCAAAAATGGGATTCAGATACAGCACGGTGACGCCCAGAGCGGCCAGATCATCCAGCTTGGCGGTGATGCCATTGAGAGAGCCGCCGAAAAAGTCCCGGTTTCGTACCTCGCCGTCTGGGTCCGGCGCCCAAACGGGCTGGTCGTTCCAATTCTCATGGACCCAACGGTTTCCCACCAGACCGGTGGGGTCCGGGAGGGAAAGACGGCAGAAGCGGTCCGGGAAGATCTGATAGACCACACCACCGCCAAACCACAGAGGGGTGGCCGTTTTCTCGTAGACGGTGAGCTGCCAGCTTTGGATCTCCCCGGTCTCCTGCCAGCCGGATTGATCCAACAGGGCCGTGGAGCCATCGGAGCGGATCAGGCGGAAATGATACCAGAGCAGCTCCGGTTCTGAGGGGGCGGTGAGGACGCCGGTGAAGCGGGTACGCTCACCGTCCACAGCCTCCGGCAGAAGCTCCATCTGGATCTCTTCACCGGAAAATTCCCGCCGCGCCACCAGGACACAGCGGGAATAGCCATCCCGGGTGAGGGGACGGACATGAAACACAACATCGCTGCCGCAAGGGACAGCGCCAAAGGGCTTTTTACAGAACTCACTGCGGGAGTCGAACACAAAGGGATCACGCATGGGAGAGACCTCCGAATCAAGGAATCAGTTGATTTTCCGGGAGAATGGACGCAGTGTCCTCCCGGTCAAAGTAAGCGTTGATAATGTCCACAGCGGTGGTGGCCAGAACCGCGCCGGCGTCAGCCTTTTCCAATACCAAAGCTACGGCGATCTCCGGCTCGTCATAGGGTGCGAAGGCTACGAACACGCCGTTTTTCATGGAGCCGCCGATCTGGGCGGTACCGGTTTTCGCACCGGCGGAGACCACGCAGTTCTGGAAGGGACCGGCCACGGAGCCGCCGTTGGTGGTGTAGCCCAGCATACCTTTTTTCACAGCTTGCAGGGTGGAATCGCTGATGTTCAGGGTGTTGAGGGGTTCTGTGTCGCCGGTGGCGATGATCTCAGAGTTATCGTAGGACTTGACGGTTTTCAACAAATGGGCGGGGTAATGCTTGCCGCCGGAGACAAGAGTAGCAATGTAGTTGGCAAGCTGCAACGGGGTATATTCCTGATTGGCCTGGCCGAAAGCTGCCCACGGGGCCTGATCCTGGCCGCTTTCGTTGACGGCCTGTCGGCCTGTGCTTTCACCGACCTCAATGCCGGTGGGCTCACCGAGGCCCAGAGCGGAATAGTATTCGTTCAGTGTGTCCAGTCCCATGCGGTAGCCCATTTCCATGAAATAGGTGTTGCAGGAATTGGTGATGGCGTTGGTAACATTCATTTTGCCGTGTCCGCTGCGCTTCCAGCAATTCGTTTTGTTTTCCCAAGTGGCACTGGGGTATTTCCAGTAGCCGGGGTCAAAAATGGTCTCGGTGGTGGTGGTGACACCGGATTCCAGCGCCGCCACAGCGGTAGCGGGCTTCAAGGTAGAGCCGGGGGCGTAGGTGCTGTTGGTGGCGCGGTTGGTCAGGGGCTTGGCGGGATCGTCCCGCAGCTCCGCAAAGTCCTTCCGCCAGGTGGAGAGGTCATAGGAAGGGCAGGAGGCCAGTGCCAGAATTTCGCCTGTACCGACTTTGACCACAGCGGCGGCGGCACCCCGGCTGTCCAGATGGTCTTTTTGGTTCAACTGGGCTACTTTAGCGGCCAAAGTGTCCTCCACCGCCTGCTGGAGCTTGAGATCCACCGTCAGCTCCACGGTATAGCCGGAGCGGGGCTCTACACTATAATATTCACCGGTGATCTTTCCGTCGCTGTTGACAGAGATCATCCGCTTGCCGTCCGTACCCCGGAGGTAGTCCTCAAAGGCGGCTTCTGCACCAGAGAGGCCGATGGTGTCATCCATTAGATAGCCCCGATCTTCCCATTCATCGGTATAGTCGGGGATACGGCCCACGGTGCCTAAAATATGGGCAGCGTAGGTGGTGGCGTACTGCCGGGCGGAGGAGCGGATGATCTTGGCCCCCTGAAACTGGCCGTCGCTGATGAGGGAGCAGAAGGCTACATCCACGTTCTGCGCCAGAACGTAGGCGTTGTTGTTGGCACCCAGCTTCCGCAGCTTCAATTCGTACCGGACACCCAAGATCAGGCGGGCATCGCTGTCGGAATAATTGTCGGAGAGCTTCATATCCTCCCGCATCCAGTCGAAGAGCTTGGCGGGCGTGACGCCGGCGTTCAGCAGGAGGGAATTGGTCAGCGCGGCGCTGTTGGTCTGCTTCAAAAGCTCTGTGTCCTTGGCGGTGGCCGGGTCCAGAGCAGTTTCACCCTCCTTGGGGGGCTTCAGCAGCTCCGGGTGCTGGCGGACATAGGCGGCCAGCAGCTCCCGGGTGGGCTTCAGGTCCCGAAGGTAGGAGAAAAAGCGGCTCTTCTGCGTGTCGGTAAGGGTATCTACGGTGAAATGGACCGCGCCGTCCAGGGAGAGGGGGAGGTTATCCTCCCAAGCGACTCCCTGATCCCGGCAGAGGGTGACCAGACGGAGGATGGCGTCATTCTGGTTTTCACCGGGCTTCAAAAGAGAGGCGTCAAAGGTCAGGCTGTAAGTGGATTGGTTGGTCACAAGGGTCCGGCCGGAGCGGTCAGTGATGATGCCCCGGGAGGCCTCCACATTTTCCATGCGGGTGATGGTCTGAATGGATTTGGCCAGATATTCCTCGTGGTGAACAACCTGGGTATTGAAAAGGACCACCAGATAAATGGCCAGCACTGCCAGCGCCATGGCAGCCATGACGCGGAATCTGGTGAGTTGGGAGGGGCGTTGGTTCATGATTACCTCCGTGGAAAGTCCTTAATCGTCAACATGAACGCGGAGATAGACCCGGCGGAACAGCCAGGTCATAGGCAGGCTCCACAGCAGGGAGGCGCACAGCTCCCGCAGGGTCACGGACATGGCCGCACCCCATGCGGGATGGCCCTGAGCCCAAAGGACGATGCAGTGGAAGATGCCTGTCAGCAGATAGGCGGGCAGAGCCGCGGCGGCAGAGCAGAGATACCCGGCTGGGATCAGACTCTGGGACAGCAGTCCGGCGGCGAGGCCCACAAGGGGGAGGATCAGAGTATAAAAGCAGGGAATGGGGGAGGGGAGCAGCAGGTCGCAGAAAACGCCACAGGCAAGGGCGTAGACCGTGCCGGCGGCGGGGCCCTCAAAGGTGGCGGGGAGGGCGGCAATCAGGGGATAGAGAAAGGGAATGACGCCCCAGATGGTTACACGCTGGAGAAAGGCGGCCTGAACAACGGCCCAGACCAGCCCGGCCAAAGTGTACAGAGTCCATTTAAAAATCGTGGCGCTGCGGGCCAGCAAGGGGAATCCCTCCCTTCTGTAATGGTGAATGAACGGTAAGCGGTCAGCTTACGATCTCAAAGGATTTGATGATGCACACCTCCGTGAGACCGTTCAGGTCCGCAGCGGGGGTGAGGATGGCATAATTAGAGGTGTCGGAATCGTCGGCCCGAAGCTCGGAGACAGAGCCGATGACCAGATCCGGGGGCAGATAGCCGCCCAGACCGGAGGTAACTACCAGGTCGCCCTCCAACAGCTGGCAGGAGGCGGGGAGGGAATCCAGCTTCAGCTTGCCGTCACCCATCAGGGCGAAATCGCCGCCGGCAATGCCGATGTCCTTGGTCCGGTAGACACGGGCGCCCAAGGAGGTGTCAGTGTCGATCACGGTCAAAACCGTGGACCAGTCGTAGCCCGCTTTGCTGATGCGGCCCACCAGGTTGCCGTTTCCGTCGATGACGCAGTCGCCCACCTCCACGCCGTGGACGGCACCCTTGTTCAGCGTCAGGGAGGCGGTCCAGTTGGTGACACCCCGCTCCGTGACGGTGGCGGTCTCGAAGTCGCTGAGGTCCCGGCGCTGCTGACGCAGGTCCAGCAGGTCCCGGAGAAATACATTTTCCTGACTGGCGGCCTCGCCTTGACGGACGGTGGCCTCCATTTCCGCGATCTGCTTTTTCAGGGCCTCATTTTCCGCTTTCAGGGCGGTGACGTCCTCATAGTAATTCTGCTTGTCGGTGAACCAGCCGGATACGGAGGTGCAGACTGCCCGAAAAGGACTGGTAATGGTGTTGGCCAGATCCACCAGCGGGGAGGCGTTGGTGCTGAAATAGGACAGCAGAGCCAGCGCCACGGCGATCACCGCCCCGGCGAAGAGGATCCATAATCCGTGATTTCTCAGAAAATCCTTCAAGGAAGTTCTCCTTCTAAAAAGTTAAAACGCAATCGATTACAATAGCTTAATGCCAAACTGAGCCAGCATCCGGCTCAGACGCAGGACAGGCAGGCCCATGACATTGAAGAAGTCGCCCTCCAGACGCTCCACCAGCAACGCGCCCTTGCCCTGAACACCGTAGGACCCGGCTTTGTCCATAGGCTCGCCGGTGGCAATGTAGGCCCGCAGCTCGGATTCCTCAGCGGGGCGGAAGATAACGCCGGTGGCTTCGCTTTCCGTCAGTACACGGTCTCCCTGACGGACGGTGACGCCGGTGCAGACAGTGTGGCGGCGGCCCTGCAGCGCGGTGAGCATCCGCAGCGCGTCGGCCTCATCTTGAGGCTTGCCCAGACGCTGGTCATTCAGAAACACCATGGTGTCGGCGGTGATGACGATCTCCTCCGGGGTGCAGAGCTTGGCGGCGGCATCCGCCTTTTCCCGGGAGATGTATTCCACGATCTGCGCCGGGGTGAGACCCGCCGGGTAGTGCTCGTCCGTCTGGGGCACCCGGATGTCAAAATCCGTGATGCCGATGCGGTTCAATAATTCCTGCCGCCGGGGGGAGCCGGAGGCCAAAACGATGCGAGACATGGCGATCCTCCTTACTTGCCGGTGGAGCCGAAGCCGCCCCGGTTGGGACCGGTGAGGTGCTCCACACGGGTAAAGACGAGAGGGGGCTGGTTCTTCATAATGCGGAACTGGGAAATGCGGGTGTTCTTGTCGATGTGGACATCCCGGGTGGCGTACATGGGAACGCGCCACTGGTCATTGTCTCCCCGGTAGGTGTAGTCCACCACACCCATGGAGTTGGCTTGCAGCAGACCGTAGTTCTTAAAGGTGGAACTGCGGGGCACCACATGGGCCTCGTAACCCTCCGGCAGTTCGATGGCGACACCCAGAGGGATCAGGCGGAATTCTCCGGCCTTCATATCCACATCCTCGGCGGCGTGGAGGTCGATCCAGTCGGATTTGCCTGCCACATAGCATAGCTCGTCGATGCCGTCCACAAAATATTTTACCTTGATCTCTTCCATGTAAAACTCCAAAATTAAAAACAAATTGTATTATATGGTTTCTATTATACAAATAGAACTGAAAATCGCCTGAAAAAGCGGGGGATTCCCGGTGAGATTCTGCCGTCGGGTCAATCCACACCGCGGTAGTAGAGTCCCCGGGTGAAGGGGCCGGAGGCGGGGGCACCGGTCTGGTAGGCCCGGAAAATGTCCGCACATTCCGCAGGTGCTTCCGTGGTGAACCGCAGGCGGGCATAGGTCAGGCCACAGTGCTTCCACTCGGGCTTGTCCGCCAGCCACACCGGCGCACTGTTCTGGATCTCCGTCCGGTGGCCGTAGGCCGGGAGCAGCGGGAACTTTGCCCCGGTGCGGTCCTGAAGATCGTTTGGCTTGCGGCAGGGAGCCTGCTGGGGGACGGCGTCACCCGCTTCGGACAGGTGACAGCCGGTTTCATTCTGCACCAGACAGTTTTCCGTGATCATCAGGGGCAGTCGGCCGTAGACGATGGCCTCTGCCGGGATCAGCTTTTGGATGTCCCGCATCTGTGGGAACCGCAGCTCGAAGGACAGGCAGGCGGAGGAGAGCTCCTTGCGCCGGAGATAGTCCAGAGAGCGGCTGTTGAACACGTTGAGGCCGAAGTCACCGCGGATAGTCAGTCCGGCGTCCCGCAAAAGGGGCAGATGGCCGATATTCCCAGCCAGAGCGGAGGTGACACCCAGTTTTTTAGCGTGGGCCAGCCACCCGCGGAGTTGAGGTTCATTTCGGTCCCGCCAGACACGGGGAAGAATGGCGCACCACTCCCCGGCAAAGTCCGGCAGCGCGTCCCGCTCCGCCAGCAGCTCCAAGGGGAGGTCGATGTGGGCGGGGGACAGGGGCAGCAGCGCTTCCGCCTGCGCCCAGGTTGTGACGGAAACGGTCAGGGCCGGGGTATCGGCGGTGCAGTCCAGATTCGGCAGGGGGGAGAAGTCCTGTTCCCGGCGGACCGGAACGGCACAACGGGCGTTCTCCAAGGCGGCCAGAGCATCCCGGCGAAGAGCGTTTACCGCCCCGGCGGAGAGAAACAGGCCGTCTGCTACATCGGCGGAGCCGTCCGTACAGCGGAAGGCGGTGCCGCCTGTCTTTTGCAGACGGAATTCCAGATCGGTAGCCGTCAGTGCCTTGTTCTGAGCCGGCTCCGGGATGGGGCCTTCGGCGGCGGCCACATGGCCGTCATCGTCCCAAACTGTCAGGGAAACCGGCTGTCCGGCCTGACAGGAGCAGGAGAAATGGATGGGAACGGTGCGGGCGTCATCCTTTTCGTATTTGGCTCGGGCGGCGGCAAACAATTCCTTCGGCTCCGGGGTGTTTTCAGGGCGGGTGCCGAACATGGCGGGACCGTGACGGCCCTGCCAGTAGTCCGCTGTAAAGCCGGAGCGGGAGAAGGCCAGCTCCAGATCCTTTTTTTCGGCAGCGGTGGGCTTGCGGCCCTCCTGGATCAGACGGGCGTAAATGTCCGTGATGACCGCCACATATTCCGGGCGCTTCATGCGGCCTTCCAGTTTCAGGCAGCTGACATCCATTCGCTCCATATCGGAAATGCGGTCGGCAAGGCAGCTGTCCTTCAGACTGAGGGGATAGGTGTTTTTGGCGGGGCCGTTGAAGCCATAGGGCAGGCGGCAGGGCTGGGCGCAGG
>ERZ779890.2295-NODE-2295-length-18431-cov-7.623150_pt1 | contig 18431 bp, 20 predicted proteins | sample MGYA00511553_ERZ779890 | MGnify/ENA primary metagenome ERZ779890 (study PRJEB29588, sample SAMEA2152064) | human gut metagenome | biome: human gut; feature: human-associated habitat; material: faeces | place: Denmark | collected 2008/2010 ... | reverse complement strand
AACTTTATTTGCGCCTGCGGGCGCAAACTCTGCGAGGCTTTTTCGACAGGCTGTGCCCCCGCTCTTCGGATCGCTCCGAAAAGCGGGGGTATTTTGGTAATTTAAGCGTCAGCCGTTGAGACCGCGGGCCTGGCGGTCCATGTCCTCGACTACGATATCGAAAATTTCGCCGAGCGAGGCGCAGTATTCGAGCACCTTCCAAGGCTCATTGGTGTGGTAGTGGATCTTGATGAGCTCATCGTCGCCGACGGCGAGCAGGCAGTCGCCCTGGAAGTTGGTGCGGAAATAGTCGTTGATGGCGTCCTCGTCCAGGCCGGTGCCTTCGATGAGGAGCTGTGTATCGTAGCGGTAATCGATCATGGAAATGTTCCTTTCTGCAATGAGTTACCGGTGCTCGCCGAGGAAGAACAGCGCGAGCGTGCCGGGGCCGGAGTGCGCGCCGATCACCGGGCCGACGACCACGATCTCCTTGACGGAAGCGCCGTAGCGCTCCTTGAGGATCGCGGCGAGCGTGTCGGCGTCCGCGCGGCAGTCTCCGTGAGAAATAAACACCGTTCCGCCGGCTTTGTCAAGAGCAAGCTCGCCGTATTTGTCGGCCATCGCGTTGAGAGAGGCTTTGCGGCCGCGGACTTTGAACATGTTGATGAGATGGCCGGCGTCGTCCATGTGCAGCACGGGCTTGAAGCCGAGCGTGTTGCCAACGAACGCGGTGGCGGCGCTGATCCGTCCGCCGCGCTTGAGATAGACGAGATCGTCCACCGTGAACCAGTGGCAGAGATGGAAGCGGTTGTCGAGCACGACCTTTTCGCACTCCTCGATCGTGCCGCCCTCGCGCTTTTTCTGCACGGCCATATAAAGCAGCAGACCGAACCCGCCGGACGCGCCGAGCGTATCAACGCAGCGGATGTCACGCTCAGGATACTTTTTGCGCAGCTCCTGCGCGGCGATGCACCCGGCGTGGTATGTGCTGCTCAGACCCGAGGAAAAACCGATGTAGAGGATATCCTTACCGTCCTGCAGGATCGGCTCAAAGCCCTGCACGAAGGCATCCGCGTTCACGGCGCTCGTGCGCGCGACGCTGCCCTTGCGCATCTTGTCGTAGAACTCGGGGAAGGGGAGCTCGTAGTTCGAGTACTGGCGCGCATCGCCGTCGAACACGTAGGTCAGCCAGGAGTACGGCACGCCCCACTCCTTCAAATGCTCCGGCGGGATGTCGCATGCGGAATCGGTGTAGATCACAAAGTCGTTCATGGTATCCTCTCCTTATATATACAGCAAAATATATACAGCAAATTATTTCGATCGGACGTTCTCGTCCCCGAGAAAAAACAGCGCCAGCGCGCCGGGGCCGACGTGCGAGCCGGTCACGGGCTCGTACATCACGGTCATGATCTCCTTCGGCGGCGCAACGATACGCAGCGCCGAGGCGAGGTATTCCGCGTCCTCCGCGCAGTCGGCATGGGCAATGCCTACGGTCTGCGTCTCGGGCGAGACAACATATTTGCGGTAACGCTCCACAAGCGCGTCAATGGACTTGCGGCGGCCGCGGATCTTGTCCACGGCGACGATCGCGCCCTCCTCGTTGCCCTTGAGCACGGGCTTGATGTGCAGCACGGAGGCGACGATCGCCTTGGCGTTGGAGAGCCGTCCGGTGCGGCGCAGGTACATGATATCGTCCACAGTGAAGATCTGATACATCCGCCAGCGCATATCGCGCAGCGCCGCCGCCGTTTCGGAAAGCGAAGCGCCGTTCTCGCGCATCTCGATGGCGCGCAGAACAAGAATGCCCTCGCCGAGCGAGGCGCCGAGCGTATCGACGAGCTGGATATCGCGCCCGGGAAACTCCTCGCGCAGATCGCCCGCGGCGAGCTTGGCCGAACCGAACGAGCCGCTGATGCCGGACGACATGCCGACGAAGAGAACGTCTTCCCCGGCGGCGAGCAGAGGCCGCGCCGCCGAGATGAACCGGTCGGGGTTTACGAGCGAGGTCGTCACCACCGTGCCTTTCCGCATCGCGCCGTAGTACGCCGCGCCGTCAAACGACTCGGTATCGAGACAGGTGTGCTCCGCACCGTCATAGAAATAGGAAAACGGCGCAACGGTGACGCCGTGCTTCTGCAGAAGCGGCGTCGGCAGATTGGCGGATGTATCGGTAAGGATAGCAAAAGACAAGATGTTTGCCCTCCAAGTATCTAATATTTGATATTATTATAAATCAAGGTCAAAATTAAGTCAATGGGAAAAGACACAATTGCTTCTTGTAAAATCAGCAGGATGTGGTATAATCCTGTCTGCGAGGTGATGAAAATGGCATATGATAACGCGCTCGTTGCGGGCAAGCTGCGCCGCTGGGAAAAGTATCTGGACGATTTCCGGCTTCCGCGTTGGGAGGAGATCCCCAATCTGGGATTGTATATGGAGCAGGTCACGGTGCTGCTGCGCGAATATCTGGACTATCTCCCGCCGGAGCTCAAGGATGAGCAGTTCATTACGGCGGCGACGATCAACAACTACGTCCGCATCAAGGTCATGCCGGAGCCGGTGAAGCGGCGATATTACCGCGTGCATATCGCGTATCTCATCATCATTCTGACGCTCAAGCAGTCGCTGAGCATCGCGCTCATCCAGAAGGTCATTCCGATGGGACTTTCGGAGGAAGAGGTGGAGCATATCTACACGGCTTACGCCTCCCGCCACCGGCAGGCGGCGCAGCACTTCATCCAGCAGATCCGGCTGACGGCGGGGCCGATCCTCAACCATGAGGAGAACGCGGAGATCACGACCGAACACGCCGAGGATCTTATCATGCTCTCGGCCATCATGGGCGGCTTTACGCGGGTGTTCGCCGAAAAGCTCCTCCTGCTCGACGGAAAGACCCTCTCGGACGGCGGCAGCGTCGCCCAGTCCGGCGTAAAGCGGGATAAAAAGAAAGATAAAGAGTAAAAAAATCCTCCGATGAAAATCGGAGGATTTTTTCAGTCTTATGGCTCGCCGCAGCCTTTTCAAACGAAACGGGTCTCGTTTGAGAGCGGTTACCGGATGGTCTGCACCTTCACCATGTTGGTGCTGCCGTGGGTGTTGAGCGGGATGCCGGCGGTCATAACAACGGTGTCGCCGGAGTGCAGATAGCCGAGCTCCTTCGCCTTTTCAATGGCGCAGTGGAACAGGACGTCCACGCTGTCCACCGGCTGCGTGCGCAGCGGGTACACGCCCCAGACGAGCGCGAGCTGGTGGTAGACCTTCTCGGACGGCGTCGCGGCGAGGATCATCTGCGCCGGGCGGTATTTGGCAACACGGCGTGCGGCCTTTCCGGTGCTCGTGTCGGCGATGATCGCCTGCGCATACGTCTGCTCGGCCATCGTGCAGGCGGCGGCGCTCACGGCGTTGGTGTTGTCGGAGTGATCCATCGCGTGCCAGATGTTCTTGTAGATATCGGCGGCGAAAGCGTCCTGCTCGGCCTGCTCAGCGATACGCGCCATAGTCTTCACGGCGTCCACGGGGTACTTGCCCGCGGCAGTCTCGCCGGAGAGCATCACGGCGCTGCTGCCGTCAAAGACGGCGTTTGCGACGTCAGAGATCTCCGCACGGGTCGGACGGCGGTTTTCCTCCATGCTGTCGAGCATCTGCGTGGCGGTGATAACGGTTTTACCCGCCTGGCAGCAGGAACGGATGAAGTGCTTCTGGATGCCGGGGAGACGTTCAAACGGGATCTCCACGCCCATATCGCCGCGGGCGACCATGATGCCGTCCGAAGCGGCGAGGATCTCGTCAAACTTTTCGACGCCCTCGGTGTTCTCGATCTTTGCGATGATGCGGATACCCTCGCCGCCGTGGGAGTTGAGGAACGAGCGCATATCAATGATGTCCTGCGCGCGGCGCGTGAACGAAGCCGCGACGTAATCGACGTTCTGCTCGATGCCGAAAAGAAGGTCGCTCTTGTCGCGCTCGGAGAGGAACGGCATGTTGAGCCGCGCACCGGGGATGTTCACACCCTTCTGGCTCTTCATCATGCCGCCGTCCATAACGGTGCAGCGGATCTCGGTGTCGGTCGTCTCTTCCACGCGGAAGGAGAGATCGCCGTCGTCCACGAGAAGCATATCGCCGCTCTTCACGTCGGCGGGCAGCTCGGCATAGTTCACGAAGCACTTTTCGGCAGTGCCGGGCGTTTCCACGGTGGAGAAGGTGTATGTCTGACCGGAAACGACCTCGACCGGCTCATCGAAGAGACCGAGACGGATCTCCGGGCCCTTGGTGTCGAGCATTACGGCGGCGGGGAGCTTCAGCTCATCGCGCACCTTGCGAAAGCGCGCGATCATTTCGGCGTGGCTCTCGTGGGTGCCGTGGGAGAAGTTCATGCGGGCGACGTTCAGCCCGGCGAGCAGGAGCTCGCGCATGACCTCTTCGCTGCAGCTGGCGGGACCGATGGTGCAAATGATCTTTGTTCTGCGCATATATCCCTCATCCTTTTCTATAAATTTCTCTATTTCCAAGCGCATAATACCACAACCTCCGTCATATGGCAACGCACATTCTACATAGTTTTTCCACGGCAAACCATACAATTTTCAGCATGCCCCGCGGCGCAGGTTTTATTTGCATTCTGTATAAACTCCTTGCTTTTTCGCCGGAATTTGATATAATACGAAGCTGGATACGGAAACGTTTCAAAGTTAACAACGGGCCGGTGCCGGTTCTCCGGCTGCGGCTCTTTTAGGAAAGGATGGATACACAATGATCTACTCAGCGGAAGTCCAGCATATGTGCCCCGTTGCCAAGGGCGCATACCACGGTCCTGCGCCGATCCCCGAAGAGGGCAAGTGGGTGCAGGCGAAGGAAATCAAGGACATCAGCGGCCTTACCCACGGCATCGGCTGGTGCGCGCCGCAGCAGGGCGCCTGCAAGCTGACGCTCAACATCAAGGACGGCATCATTGAGGAAGCGCTGGTGGAGACCATCGGCTGCTCCGGCATGACCCACTCCGCGGCCATGGCGAGCGAGATCCTGATCGGCAAGACCATTCTCGAAGCGCTGAACACCGACCTCGTGTGCGACGCGATCAACACCGCCATGCGCGAGCTGTTCCTCCAGATCGTCTACGGCCGCAGCCAGACGGCGTTCTCCGAGGGCGGCCTGCCCATCGGCGCCGGTCTGGAAGACCTCGGCAAGGGCCTCACGAGCCAGGTCGGCACCATGTACGCCACCAAGGTGAAGGGCCCGCGCTATCTGCAGCTCACCGAGGGCTACGTCACCCGTCTCGCTCTCGACGAGGAGGACCAGATCATCGGCTACGAATTCGTCAAGACCGGCCCCATGATGGAAAACATCAAGAAGGGCATGGACGCCAACGAAGCCGTGAAGAAGGCCACCGGCAGCTACGGCCGCTTTGCCGACGCCGCCAAGTACATCGACCCGCGTCACGAATAAGAGAGGAGGACGGAAATAATGGCACTGTTTGAAAGCTACGAAAGAAGAGTCGACAAGATCAACGCCGTCCTCGCCGAGTACGGCATCAACTCCATTGAGGAGTGCCGCGCTATCTGCAAGGAAAAGGGCTTTGATCCCTATGAGATCGTCAAGGGCGTGCAGCCCATCGCCTTCGAGAACGCCGGCTGGGCGTACTGCGTCGGCGCGGCGATCGCCATCCGCAAGGGCGTGAAGACCGCCGCCGAAGCTGCCAAGGCCATCGGTATCGGCCTGCAGAGCTTCTGCATCCCCGGCTCCGTCGCCGACGACCGCAAGGTCGGCCTCGGCCACGGCAATCTCGGCGCGATGCTGCTCTCCGACGATACGAAGTGCTTTGCCTTCCTCGCCGGCCACGAGTCCTTTGCCGCCGCCGAAGGCGCGATCGGCATCGTCCGCAACGCGAACAAGGCCCGCAAGGAGCCCCTGCGCGTCATCCTCAACGGTCTCGGCAAGGACGCCGCCCAGATCATCAGCCGCATCAATGGCTTCACCTATGTCCAGACCCAGTTTGATTATTACACCGGCAAGCTGACCATCGTGCGCGAGATCCCCTACTCCAAGGGCGAGCGCGCCGCCGTCCGCTGCTACGGCGCGGACGACGTCCGCGAGGGCGTGGCCATCATGCACCACGAGGGCGTGGACGTGTCTATCACCGGCAACTCCACCAACCCGACCCGCTTCCAGCACCCGGTCGCCGGCACTTACAAGAAAGAGTGCATCGAGCAGGGCAAGAAGTACTTCTCCGTCGCCTCCGGCGGCGGCACGGGCCGCACCCTGCACCCGGACAACATGGCCGCCGGCCCCGCCTCCTACGGCATGACCGACACCATGGGCCGTATGCACTCCGATGCGCAGTTCGCGGGCTCCAGCTCCGTTCCGGCGCATGTCGAGATGATGGGCTTCCTCGGCATGGGCAACAACCCGATGGTCGGCGCGACTGTCGCTGTCGCCGTCGCCGTCGAAGAGGCCATGAAGAAGTAATTCTTCAGATTTGAATAACGCAGAAGCACCGCCTCCGGGCGGTGCTTCTTTGCGTATTTAAAGAATATGCATCATTTTAATAACCGTTTTATGTTAGCGAGAGTCAGAGCAAGATCGTCTTCATTTAACTGGGAGATCAGCTCCGTGATTTCTCTGGACAACTTCGGGTTGACGTTTGCTGCATGGAAAAACTCTTCCGGGGTGATATCGAAATAGTCGCAGATGGCGAAAAACTCCGTCATGGACGGCAGCGTTTTGCCGGAAGAAATGTTGTTTATATAGCCGCGGCTGTGCCCGAGGTCATAGCTCATCTTATATTCGGAAACATCCTTGCGAACGCGAAGTTGCGTAATGCGTTCCCGGACAAATTCTGCATCCATACAGTCATCTCCTTCTTTTATAGGATAGACTATATTTTCTTCGATTAGTTATTTTAAAGATGTTATAAAAGTTGACACGCACTTTCGAAAATGTTATTATAGCTTATAAAATGTCGAAATATAAATAAACGACATTTTTAAAACCATGAACGGAGGGATAGAATGACAGCATTGGACTTATCCTCGTTTGAACCATATTTTCGCAGCGGAAAAAACTTTGAGATGACGGAGGAGCAGTATGTAGAGAACATAAGGAGAAAACTTCCGGAAACGAAATATTTGGAGAAACGATCTCCGGTTGCACGAAAAGCCCGCGATTTTGGCTACAAATTGCGGGTAGAAGAACGCATCCACAAGGTGCTAATATTTACAAAGGTAGGATAAAAATGAAACGGTTTGTTGCAATGTTTTTGACATTGACCGTATGCATTTCTTTATGTGCATGCGGAAGCAATAGCGCTGAGCCTCAGATGAAATCTGACGCGGAGAAAGAGAATATGGACATCCTTATCAAAGAGCCTTGGCGAGAATCAGATGGGTCAGAAAGCCTCTCACTGTTTGACGATGGCACCGGAACGCTGAGCGCGGGGGCTGCCTCAATGGATATTCCTATTACATGGGAAATAGAAGATGACAATGTTTATATAAAAGCTCATTTCACATTAGACAGAACGGAAGAAGACGGGATATTACTCAAGGGAGAAGACGGGGAGATGACGTATATTCCAGTCAGTCAATATGAGAGCCTTGCTGAGAGTACAAAATACCCAACGGGGGAAACATTGATTGAGATTGTAAATAATGAAGGTGAAATAGAAAACCTTACTGCGAAGGAGTTAAATGATATTCAAAAAAGCAACGGTGTAAAATTTAAAGCATTGTACTTTGGCGCGCCAATCAGAATAATAAGCACGGTTAAAGCTGTTCACGGGTCTTGCACTGTGAATGGGTATTCGATGGAAGCATATGTTGAATTGGAAGGCGGCTGGGAAGTGGAAGCTGAAAGCGCAGCAGATGTACTTAACCTAAACCCCGGCGATACTGTAATGGTAACGGGCAATATTTTTGCCGCTATTATCGGAACTGTGGCTATATATGCCGTAAATGGTCATTCTACCAGTATTGAGCTTTATAGCGAATAAAAGAGAAAACCCGCATAATTGGCAAAGCAGCACCACCCCGCGGGGTGGTGCTGCTTTGCGTATTATTGGATAAAACGGCGCGCTGTACGGTGTCAGCTCATCTTTTCATTTTCCCAGAAGCTGCCGCGCGGTCTCTGCCTCCGGCGCGAGAACACGGACGTATTCTTCCAGCCGGTCGAGCACGGCGGATATCTCCGCCTCCGGCTGTCCGGCCACGCCGAACACGGGGTAGAACACATGCCGGCTCGTCTCCTTGACGCAGGTGCGCGCGTCCGCTCCGGCGATCATGCTGAAAATGATGCCCTCGTCGTCCCGCGCGCAGAAGTCGCCGGGGTAGGTATGTACCTCCTCGCCCCGCATGCCGGGAAACGGCGCTTTTTCCGTTCCGGCAAACAGGCGGACAGCCCCGCGGACAAAGTCCACGTCGTGCGTGCCGGAGAGAATCTGCGTTTCGAGCTCCGCGAGAAACGGGATGGCGGTCACGCTGTTGTCGATCGGGAACGGGCGGCCTTTCAGGAGGAAGGATTCAAGCTGCATCATGACCGGGTACGTCTTTTTAAACTTCCTGAAAAACCGGAAATAGACGTTTTCGCTAAAAAGCGCCTTGCGGTCATAGTCGGCGTATTTCTCCCGCAGCAGACGCAGGTGTTCCTCGACCATTATGCGGAAGTCCTCCGTGCGCCGGAGCGGCTTGTCCGGATAAACGACCTCCAGCACGCCGAACGGGATGCCGCCGAGCGCGGCGTCCTTCTGAAACTGTACCATTCTGCAAACCTCCCCTTTATCTGCGGCGAGGTACTGTCTGTCAGTACACCCGCGCCATGACCATGTTTTCGAGCGCATCCCGGAACGCCGCATATTCGTCCGGCGTCAGCGCGGCCGGACAGCTCATTACGACGAGCTCGTGCCCGGCATTTCCCTTGTGATAGGGCGGGTGGACGTGATAATACGGATTTTCTACAAAACCGCAGCGCTCGTAAAAGCCGCGCCGCCGCCGCGAAATATCGTCCACCGGCGGGTCGATCTCCAAGATCAGGAGCTTATCGCGCAGCGCTTCAAGGATTTTCTGCCCATAGCGCCGGTTTCGCATGGCGGGCGACACACAAAGGTGCTCCATATAGCGTGCGCCGCCGATGTCCCAATACAGAGCCTCGCCGACAAAAACGCCGCTATCGCATATGGCGGTGAAATGATAGGCGGGATGGGAAAGAATTCCTTCCTGCGACGAGCTCTCGCGCTGCTCGTGCGGCGGGAAGCTCATTTTATAAAGTTCGATCGCCTCCGCATAAAGCGGGTGCACCGGCGTTGTAATGCGTTCAAATTCCATGGTATTTTTCTCCTGCGAATGGATGTTGACACAGATTATATCACATATCCGATAATATGCAAAGAAGCACCGCCTCCGGACGGTGCTTCTTTGCATATTTAAGGCTCCCTTGTGTAGGAGGAGCTGTCAGCCGTAGGCTGACTGAGAGATTGTTTCAATATCTCGTCCGGAACATACTGCATGATATCGCCGACGTCGCAGTTTAGAATTTTGCAGAACATTTCGATGGTGTGTGTGCTGACGCTCTCGTTCCGCTTCAGGCGTGTGATCTGCCCGGGGCTGACGCCGTATTTTTTAATGAGTGTATATTGTGTAACGCCGCGCTCTTTCATCGCTTTCCAGAGTTTTTCATAGGAGATCATGCCCGTTCACATCCTTTATCCCTTGACATGATAACCAAATTCGGTGTATAACAATATTAACCAATATCGGTTAATAAAACAGAAAGGGAAAAAAGAAATGAAAAAAATGGTGGCTCTGATTTTAGCGTTGGTGATGTGTGCGGTCTTGAGTGCCTGCGGAGGACAAAGCACGGAGGCAGAGTTCATCGGCAAAATTTCCGGGGAGTGGATCAATGCAGCCGACGGGGATACATATACCCTAAATGAGGATGGAACGGGAAAGCACGACAATGTAGCCTGTCAGTATACGGCCGATGCCAAAGAAAATGCCGTGACAATATCCGAAGGAGTCGGAAGCAGCACAAGCACCCGAATGCTTCTGCAAGACCTTAACGGCAGAACGGTATTGATCCCCGAAGCGAAAAACTATTACTACGTCCGGCCGGACGATTATGATGCCGTCAGCAAGGAGCTTCAGGAGGAAACGACAGAGGTACTTATTTCTCAGGAGTTTTGGACGTCGCTGAGTGCGGTGAACTATATTTCCTTTACGAAGGACGGCGGCGGATGGTTCCTTATTCCTGGTACCACTCTGGGATTGACATGGGAATTTGTTGACAATAATACGATCCGCGTCCATATAGAGTATGACGGGAACGGAAGTTCCATCACGCTGGATGTCGTAAACGAAAACGGAGTGAAACAGCTTGTCAACAGCCAGACAGGTGCTGTTGCGTACGTACCGAAGCAGTAACAAGGGGACAGACTGCAAAGAGACAAACTAAGCCCGCAGGCTCATAGAAGCCTGCGGGCTTAGTTTGTTCTGCTGCGGTACGGCAGAGCGGTCGCCTGTTTATAAAACTCAGAATGCCCAGGTGCCGTTGCGGAAGATGGGATGCACGTTGCCGTGCTCGTCCACGCCGTCGATGGAGAGATCGTCGCTGCCGATCATAAAGTCGGTGTGGTTGCCGGCGTCGTTCACGCCGATCTCGTAGAGCTCTTCCTTGGTCATATTCTCAAAGCCCTTCACGCACTCGTCAAAGCCGAAGCCGAGCGCCAGATGGCAGGCGGCATTCTCATCGAAGAGCGTATTGTAGAAGAGCAGGCCGGACTGGTGGATCGGAGACTCCTTCGGCACGAGCGCGCACTCGCCAAGATAGTGGCAGCCCTCGTCCATGCTGATGATCTGCTCGAGAACATCCTGTCCCTTTTCGGCCTTGACCTCCACGGCGCGGCCCTTTTCAAAGCGGACGGAGAAATTCTCGATGAGCTGGCCCTGATAGGAGAGCGGCTTCGTGGCGTACACGATGCCCTCGGCGGTGCGGCGGTCGGGAGAGGTGAAGACCTCCTCGGTCGGCATGTTGGGATCGTAGACAACGCCCTGCATCGTCTTGTCGCGTCCGGCGTGGAACTCGGCCGTCGGGATGAGGCCGACCTTGAAATCCGTGCCGTTCGCGGAATGGTAGCGCAGCTCGCGGAGATGGAGATCGTTCAGATACTTGCTGCGCGCCTTGAGATCGCGGTTGTGCTCTTCCCAATCGGCGATGGGGTCCTCGCCGTCGGCGCGGGCGGTGTAAAGAATGTCCTTCCAGAGCTGCTCCACGGCGGCGCGCTTGCTGAGCTCGGGGTGGACCTTCTTCGCCCACGCCTCACCCGGCACAGCCGCGATGCACCACTGGTGCTTGTTGTCGATGGCGTCACGGTAGGGCTTGGAGATTTTGATCCGCGCGGCAAACGCCTTGAAGTACTTCGGGTTGATGCCGCGCAGTCCGTCCGGGTCTTCGGACTCGATGAAGATGCGCACCGGCAGATGGTCCACCATATCCTGCATACGCGCCTTTTCCCACTCACGGGTCTCGGAGAGGTCGCACAGCTTCATGTAGCGCGCGGAGAGCTTCGTAAGCTCGGGGTAATTCCAGTCAACGGTCACGCGGCTCGCGCCGGCCTTGTAGCACTCTTCGGCGAGCATCTTGATGAACTCCGGCTGGTCGAGAGACGCGAAAACGCGCACCTCCTGGCCCTTCTGGACGTTCGCACCCACGCGCACGATGAGCTTCGCGTAGGAGCGCATAACGGTCTTTTTCATAGGTAGAAACCTCTTTTCGTGAAATGATGAACATACGTATTATACCTTGCAACCGCCGGGAATTCAAGGTATAATCGCCGTATGAAAGAAACAATGGACAGTATAGCCGCGAGAGCGGACGACTGCATGGGCCGCGGCGACTGGGACGGCGCGGAGCGCATATTCCTTGCCGCGCTCACCGAAGCGGAGGAGACCGGCGACAGGCGCGCCGCGCTCTCCCTTTGCAGCGAGCTGATGGGCTTTTACCGCCAGCGCGCTGATGCGGAGAAATTTTATCCGGTGCTCGGCCGGTGCACGGAGCTGCTCAGTGAGGTGCGCCCCGGCGCTGCCGCGCGCGGGACGATCCTTATAAACGCGGCCACGGCGCTCGCCGCCTTCGGCGAGGCACAGCGCGCTCTGCCGCTCTTCCGGGAGGCGGAGAGCCTGTATGCCGTTTCGCTCGGCGCAGATCATCCGCGCCTTGCGGCGCTTTATAACAACATGGCCGCGGCGCTCGATGCGCTGCATCGCCCGGACGAGGCGGAGCGGTACATGCTCCGCGCGCTGGAAAACCAGAAAAAGCGCCCCGGCGATCTCGATCTCGCGGTGACGTATGTGAACCTTGCGCAGCATTACGCCGCGCAGGATGAGAACGATGCGCGCATCGCCGCGTGTCTCGATAAGGCGATGGAGCGCATGGACAGCCCGGACGCCGTCTGGGAATACTACTACGCGCACACGGCGCGGAAGATCGCCCCGGCGCTCGAAGCGCTTGGGCGCGCGGACGCGGCGCGCGATCTCCGGGAAAGGGCGGATATCATCTATGAAGGGACTTGAGCTCTCCCGCGCCTTCTGGGAGGACGCCGTGCGCCCGGCGATCCGGGAAACCTGCCCTGTGCTGCTGCCGCGGCTTGCCGCGGGGCTCTGCGGCGGCGGTTCGGACTGCTTAGGGTACGACGACGAGCTCTCCCACGACCACGGCTACGCCGCGGGGTGCATGCTCTTTCTCGCGCCGGAGGACGCCGAAACGCACGGCTTCCTTCTCTCCGCGCTCTACGACCGCTTGCCGCGGGAGTTTCAGGGCGTGAAGACCGAGCACCGCAGCCGTCAGGGAAACGGGCGATACGGCGTTAAGACGACCGAGCAGTTCCTTCTGGAGCAGACGGGCCTTTTCCATACGCCGGAAACGTGGCGCGAATGGATGGCGATCCCGTCCTATGCTCTCGCTGCCGCGTGCGCCGGGGAGATATTCTACGATGGCTCCGGCGACATGACGGGCATCCGCGAAACGCTGCGCACCGGCATGCCGGAGGACGTGCGAGTCAAAAAGATCGCGGGACACGCCGTGCTCATGGCGCAGTCCGGGCAGTACAACGTCTCCCGCTGCCGCCGCCACGGGGAAGAGGCCGCGGCTCGGCTCGCGTGCTGCGAGTTTGTAAACCATACGCTCGCCATGCTTTTCCTGCTGAATGAGCGGCACATGCCGTTTTATAAATGGGCGTTTCGCGCCGCGAAAGAGCTGCCGAAGCTCTCGGAACTCATCCCGACGCTCGAAGCGCTGCTGCGTGAGCCGGACGAGGACACGATCGAGCGCGTGAGCGCCGCGGTGATCGAAGAGCTGCGCGCGCAGGGCCTGACGGACGGCGGCTGGGATTTCCTCGAGCCCCACGCTTACGCCGTCATGCGGCGCATCCGAAACCCGGAAATCGCCGCGCTGCATATCATGGAGGTCTGACATGGAAGAATACCGCGCACCGGCGGAGCTGCTGAACGAAAAGGGAAAGCTTGCCCGTCCCGGCTGGTCGGCACAGGACAATTTTATCTATAACAAGGAAGCCGCCGGCGGCGGTCTCTCGGAATGGGAACGCTATTTTGTCACCGGGGCGTCCTTCGCGCTGGAGATCAGCTACGGGCATACGCGCTCCGGCGGCATTGCCGAGGTACGGCTCACCGATCTCGAAACGGACGAGCGGTATGCCTCCGGCACCGTGCAGGCGTTTCCGGGCGATGCGTTCGATCTGGACTTCTCCTGCGGCGAGGAACACACCGTCAAGTTTGAAAACGACGATCTGTATCTCCTGCTCACGCATTACGGCGGCGTGCGCCGCATTCAGTTCCGCTCGGAGCGGTTCGAGGGCGATCTCTCCTGCGCGAACGACGGCGACGGCATTTATACCGCCGAGGCACTTGCCGGAAAGCAGTTTTATTACCGGGGCTTCCGGTGCTTCCCCGGTCTTTCCGGGTATCTCCGGATGCACAACCGCGATCTGCCGCTCGACGCGCAGACGTTTCTCTTCTCCGAGAGCGTGCGCGCCGTGATGCCGCGCGGCGATGTGTATCTCCGCGCGTTCGGCAGCGCGTGCGTCGACGGGCATGTGATCTCCCTTGCCCTCTCCGACGGCGCGGACAGCGCGGACGAAAACGCGCTCTTTTATGACGGCACGCTCTGCAAGCTCGGGCGCGTATACATGAAGCGCAGCGCGTCCGACCCGCTGCGGCCGTGGTACGTTTCCGACAGCACCCGGCGGCTGCATCTGGAATTTGCGGTGCGGCGCGAATACCGCGTCCGGCGGCGCGCGATGCTGCTGCACTCCGAGACGCGGCAGTATTTCGGAACGCTCTCCGGCACGGTCGAGCTGCCGGACGGGGAGACCGTCCGGATCGAAAATATGCGCATTTTCTGCGAGGAAAAGCTGCGGTGAGCGGCGGAAAGGGCAAAGACATGGAAAAAACTTTCTGGTATAAGGATGCGGTCATCTACCAGATCTGGCCGCGCAGCTTCAAGGACGCCGACGGCGACGGCGTGGGCGATCTGATGGGCGTGTATGAAAAGCTGGACTATCTTAAGAGCCTGCATGTGGACGCCATCTGGTTTTCGCCGCTCTACCCCTCGCCGAACGCCGACTTTGGCTACGACGTGGCGGACTATATGGACATCTCCGCCGAATACGGCGGCATGGCGGCGTTCAAAAAGGTACTCGACGGCGCGCACGAGCGCGGCATCAGGGTCATCATGGACCTTGTCGTAAACCACACGAGCGACGAGCACCCGTGGTTCCAGGCGAGCCGCCGCGGGGAAGAGCCGTATAAGGATTATTACATCTGGCGCAAGCCGAAAAAGGACGGCACGCTCCCCAACAACTGGGACAGCATGTTCGAGGGCAAGGCGTGGCAGTACGACGAGGTGCGCAAGGCGTACTATCTTCACATTTTCGCCATCAAGCAGCCCGACCTGAATATGGATAACCCCCGCGTCCGTGCCGAGGTGAAGAAAATTCTCCGTTTCTGGCTGGATATGGGCGTGGACGGCTTCCGCGAGGATGTCATCACCTACATCTCCAAGCCCAAGGGACTGCCGGACGCGCCGTTTTATATGCCTATGGCGCGCGGCATTTTCCAGTATAACAACGGCCCGCACCTGCACGAATATCTCAACGAGTTCCGCACCGTGCTCGACGATTACGACTGCGTGACCATCGGCGAGGCCCCGCTCATCACGACGAAGCGCGCACTCGACTTCATCGGCGGCAAGCACCCCGAGCTTGACATGATGATCCCGTTCCAGTGCATGGAGGGCGACTGCTTCCTGCAGGACTATTCCCATCACCCGTTCTGCCTCGTGAAGCTCAAGGCCATCTGGCAACACTGGCAGAAGGCGCTGCGCGGGAAGGGCTGGAATCTTCTGTATATTGAAAACCACGACCATCCCCGCGTCATTAGCCGCTACGGCAGCGAAAAGTACAACACCGAGAGCGGAAAGGCGCTCGCGGCGTCGTATCTCTTCCAGGAGGGCACGCCCATCGTCTATCAGGGACAGGAGATCGGCATGACGAACATCTATCCCAAGACGATCGACGGCTACGAGGACGTGCAGACCATCAACCAGTACCACCACTTCGCCACGCACAAATCCGAAAAGAAGCGCATGCAGCGCATCTACTGGGGCTCGCGCGACAGCGCGCGCACGCCCGTGCAGTGGAGCGACGCGCCGAACGCCGGGTTTACGACCGGCACGCCGTGGTTCGCGGTCAACGAGAACTACCCGAAGATCAACGTTGCCGCGCAGGAGGATGCCCCCGACTCGCTGCTGAACTTCTACCGCGAGGCGCTCCGTCTCCGGCACGAGCTGCCGGTCGTGCGCTACGGTACGTTCCGTCAGTACTATCCGCTCAGCAACAAGCTCTTTGTGTACGAACGCCGGGCCAAGCGCGAACGGCTTCTCGTCATCTGCTCGTACTCGGTGAATCCCGTGAAGTTCAAGGCACCCCGCGGGTACGATCTGCGGAAGGGACGGCTCCTTTTGAAAAGCCACACGGATTATATCGAAAATAACGGCTTCGTCACACAGCCGTATGAGACCCGCGTATATCTCTTCCGTGACGAAGAAAAGAAAGAATAAAGAAAAGAGCGGCTCTGCCGCATACGAAAAACCGTCCGCCGATGCCTGAAAAGCACCGGCGGACGGTTTTTATGCTGCTCTGCGGAAGATCAGATACTCCGAACACGGCTCTGCCGTATAGCCGAGCGAGAGAAGCTTCTCTGCCATTTCGGTATCTTTCTGATAAATGAAGACCCAGACGGGCGGATCGGTCGCCAGCATTTCGTCGATCTCGGGCGCGATCTGCGGATCGGAGTCCTCCATCCATCGCTGGATGGCAAAGTACCGGAAGCAGGGGATGATATCGGCATAGAGATAGTCCTGCGCGAGCACATCGTAGCCCCACACGCTGTCGCGGTCGGAGGAAATGGCCTCGGAGAGCGCCGCGCCGCGCGCCGGGAACTTGTCAAGCTGATGCATACAGGTGAAATAGACCACCTTGCCGCACTGCCGGACGACCTGCGGGGCGAAGGGAATGACGCACAGCAGCAGCGCCGCGGCGAGAAGACTGCGGGCTTTGCGCCGGTTCTCCGGCGCGGTACGTTGTACCCAGTCGATACCGACGGCGAGAATGACAACGACCGCAGGCGCGAGATTGAGAAAATAATGACGGTAGGTGAAGCCGAACGCCATCGTGACCGCGCCGACGGCGGCATAGCAGCCGATGAGCGTATACGTCCGCCCATCGACCGTGCCGCAGCGCGTGAGCGGCCGGTAAGCGGCGAAAAAGCACGGAACGAAAAGAACGCTTCCGATGATGGAGAGCCAGCCGACGGCGTCTCTTGCGGTCGCTCCGCCGGTGGCGTAGAAGAAGTTGTGCGTGATGCTCGCGTAAATGAACAGATCAAACGCGCCCACCCGCAGAAAATACAGACAGAACGGAACAACAACGAGCGCCGTGCCGAACAGAACGATCGCCGCATGAAGGAAAAGCTGCCCGACCTTCTTTTCCCGGCAGAACAGGATGATGTATGCGAGGATCAGCCCACCGACCGGCGCGGCATTCGTGACGCGGAACATCAACAGCACGCCGAAGCATACGCCGTATACGAAACTGTACCATTTGGGATGCTCGCTCACGCTCGCGCCGCTTTTGAGAAACCGCAGCGAGAGATACATCGGCAGCAGCAAGAAGAGCTGCGACCATTCCTCCGTCATGTTCCCGTCCTGCACGGTGCCAACATAGACGAAAAGATACGCCGCGACCACGGCGAGCGAAGCGCCGCTGCGCAGCCAGAACCGAGCAAGCCGGTATACGATCAGGCACGCCGCCGTCAGATTGACGATCTGCATGAGGAAAATGCCGTATCGGTCGCCGGTGAGCAGATAGCCAAGGGCGTTCACATAGAAGATCATCGGACCTTTCTGATCATACAGATCCAGATAGGGGATCTTCCCCTGTGTAACGCCTTTTCCCATCAGGAGGAAAAATGCGCTGTCATTGCCGTAATAGGGGCTGATCGGCGTGGTGTATACGGAGAAAACCGTTATCACGGCAGCCGAGAGGGCGAGAAGGACAAGCGCCCGGCGCCAGAGCGCGCCGTCCATCCAGTCCGAAAATCGCAGATAGAGGTTTTTCTTTTCCGTTTTGATTTCGTTCATTCCAGTGCTGCCCTCCAAAGCCGTATTATGCATCAAACCGCAGCGCGGCATTGATCTCCCGGAGCGTCTCCTCCGGAATTTTCAGCACCTCGCGGTCGTAGGTCATGAGACCGTTGAGCTCTTCCTCCACGTCGGTGATCTGCGTATATACCGCCGCGGTCAGCCCTTCCTTTCGGATGTGCGGCAGCACCTGCCCGAGCATGAGCTTTTCGTAGTCGTGCGCGAGCGCCGCGCTGTCGCGGCAGATGCGGTAGCCGAACACCTTGTCCGTCCAGCGATGGCCGTCCACGGCGAGAATGTATCCGCCGTACTCCGTGAGCGCAAGCGCGCGCCCATCGTTTTTGAGCTTCACGGGACGGAAATAGATGTGGCGGCTCTTCATTTCCTCATAGCCCTGATCCTGCCAGCCGCTCGCGTGGTCGATAAAGCGCGTGGGATCGAGCTTTTTGAGCTCGTTTGCCATGTCCAGCGCGTCAAACTGACCCCAGCCCTCGTTGAACACCGTCCAGAGCGCGATGCACGGGCAGTTATAAAGAAGCCGCACCGTGTCCGCCATCTCACGCCGGAAGCGCGCGCGGGAGAGCACCCCGCTCCGGCCGTAGGGCTTCGCGTCCTGATCCGGAAGATCGACCTTGCCGAGCGTCGGCAGAGCGGAAACATGGAGAAAGCTGTACGGCTGCCCGCCGGACACCATGTCCTGCCATACGATCATGCCGAGCCGGTCGCAGTGATAGTACCAGCGCAGCGGCTCG
>ERZ779890.2288-NODE-2288-length-18454-cov-12.837056_pt1 | contig 18454 bp, 18 predicted proteins | sample MGYA00511553_ERZ779890 | MGnify/ENA primary metagenome ERZ779890 (study PRJEB29588, sample SAMEA2152064) | human gut metagenome | biome: human gut; feature: human-associated habitat; material: faeces | place: Denmark | collected 2008/2010 ... | reverse complement strand
TGGCAGACCATCTTCATTTTATCAAAGGAGGACATTTTTTCTATGCATAGCTAAAACTCTTTTTTATCCGATGCCGAGTAAACTGCAGTTTCCCGTGTGTTGTTGGCATTGCTCATATTATTGCTATCTTATAACGTGGATAATCGTTGCAGTTCCAGCCTTCTATAATGGGACAAATCCCCTTTATATTTGTTATTATACACATATTTTCCACAAGAATCAAGGCTGATTCAAGGCAAGTTTACCATTGCCTGCGCGATATAGAATGCATTTATCCGTTTTGCTATTGCTCCGATAGGCCGCTGTTTTCTACATATGCTGCATCTCATCCATTTTCACGTTGTCTTCCTGCACATTGCCGCGCATATAGGCATCGAACTGCTCAGAATACTGTTCGTATTTTTCACCGCCGATTTCTTTCAGAAAGTCCTCCTGGAACACCCACAGGGGATATTCGCAGTAGCCGCTGATTTTACTGTAGCCGGTATCCTGCGCGATTTCGTCGGTAAGGAGCTGTGGCGCGAACGGGCAATTGTTGGCGTCGATATATGCGCAGTTTTTCAAGGTAAGAAACTCTCCGAAGGACACCGTGAGAACGGCGTATTGCTCGGTCACGTTCTCATTTTGGTTCACCTCATCAAGGACAATTGCCAGTCCCGGCATTTGCTTCCCCATGTAATCGCGCGTGTCGTACAACTCGACCCGCAGCTTCAGCCGAATTTTTCCTCCCACTATAGAAATTTGAAATTTCAAATGTTATTTTTCCCTCCTATGACCAGATAGGGCAAAGAAAAACACGGTTCTGTGGCCGTGTTTTTCCTTGCCTTATTTGAATGTCCTAACGATCAACGAAGCACGATTCCGGCTTTCTGCGGAAACTGCGGATCGGCTTTCGTCAGTGACAGAAGCCTACATGCTGCGCCTTCCGGGTGATTTCGCCCTGCTTCCCATGCCTCAACCGTTTTCTGCGATACGCCCATGTACTCTGCAAACGACCGCTGCGTCAGACCGGTGCTGTTGCGGATTCTCTTGATTTCATCCGCCTGATACTTCTCAACCGGCACAATGGTAAGTTTTGTTGTCTTGGCTGGAAGCGTTCCTTTCTCAAAGGCAATTGCTTCCTCCAGCCCCAGCTTGATTTTATCAAAAGCGCTCATATCATGACCTCCTGTTCTCATCGAGCTGCTGCTTCAAAATGCCGACCAGTTGCTTCAGCGTATTGCGTTCCGCTTTTGATAGGTTATCCTTTTCATTCTTAGGATATGCCGTCAGCAGATACAGCTTTTCATAGACTTCAAAATCCACATAAATCACGCGCACACTGCCGCTTTTGCCTTGCTGCTCAAATGCGAAGCGCATCTTACGGACGCCGCCGGTTTCCCGCATGACTTTACCGACCTTGGGGTCTGCAAGCAGTTCCTCCTGCAATCTTCGAAGATCGTCATCGTCCAGCCCCATCGCTTTCCATTCCTTCCGGAACGACGGAAGTTCTACAAATATCCTTGTCATTGCTCCACTCCTTTGTATGTAGAATACCCTATTAAATAGGGTTTGTCAAGCGGTTTTTGCAATTGCCTGATGGCTCCCGCATCCCCCTGCGCATATACCATATTTACTTTCTCTCCAATCGCTGTTTGATTTCCGCGCCGCCCTTGATCCGCACCAGAATCTCGTCAGCGGAGCGGACGGTCACGCGCTCTACGATCTGACGGACGGCGTTTTCGTTCCATTCCGTAATCGTGGATGCGGAATTCTCTACGGCTTGCTCTGCCTGCTTCATGCGGGTGCAGACGTGGTCAGCATCGGTTCTGCTTTGCAGAATTGATTCCTTCTGCTTTTTGAGGGAGGTCTGCTCAGCAAGGATTTCCGCGAACTGCGCGTTGCAGGCTTCTTTGTCTTCCGCATCGATGGCTTCTGTCAGAAGCTGTTGGAACCGCTCATCTAACTGCGCCAGTCGGCGCTCGATGTCAGCAAGGCTCATGGTCTGCCCCTGCACTGGCAGCAGCTCCAGAGAGACTGCGTTTTTGATACGGTCGAGCAGTACAGGTTTATCACTCATAGCAGCGTTGATCGCTGACAGGATCGCGTTTTGCAGCGGTTCTTCCTTGATCGTCGGCGAATCGTGGCAGTATTTTGTGCCGTAGTTCAGGCGGCTGGTGCAGCGCCAGACGGGATATTTCCGACCGAGGGAGGTCCATATGCATCGGCGGTAGAGTGTCCCGCATTCGCCGCACACGAGCCTATCTGATAAGGCGTATTTGCTTGTATAACAGGAGCGTCCTGTCACAGCCGTTTTGGATGGGCTGCGCAGGGCGCTTCGACGTGCCATTTCTGCTTTCACTGCATTGTACTGCTCCCGGCTGACGATGGCTTCATGGTGGTCAGGCATATAGTATTGCGCCATCTGTCCAACGTTTTTGATAACCTTCTTGCTGATGACGTCTGTCCGGAATGTTTTCTGAAGCAGCACGTCGCCGCAGTATTTCTCATTCGTCAGGATGCTCTTAATAGACGTCGCTGTCCATTTTGATTCTCCGAGAACCGTTTTGATCTGATTTTCTTCCAGCCAGTCTTGCAGATTTCGCAGGCTGGCACCGCTCTCATATCGCTTGTAGAGTTCGCGCACAATTTCTGCCTGTTCTGGTATGACGCGGAATTTGCCCGCTGTGTCTTTTTCATATCCGTAAAGTCGGTAACAGGGAACCTTGAGCGTTCCAACTTTTGCGTGCATCTGTCGACCGCGGCGGATGTTGCCGGAAATGGACTCGCTCTCGGACTGCGCCATCGCGCCGTACATCGTGATCATGAATTCGCTGTCTGGCGGCAAGGAGTTGATATTTTCTTTCTCAAAGAGGACGCCGATGCCAAGCTGCCGGAGGATGCGCGTATAATTGATGCAGTCAAGCGTGTTGCGGGCGAACCGCTGAATGGACTTTGTGAGGATGAGGTCGATCTTTTTCTGCTTGCACTGGCGAATCATGCGAAGGAATTCTGTGCGCTTTTTTGTAGACGTGCCGGTAATGCCTTCGTCGGCAAAAATGCCCGCCATCGTCCATTCTTTGTTGGACATGATCTTGTCCGTGTAATATTCGCACTGGGCCTCGTAGCTGCTGGCCTGTTCTTCCTCTTTTGTGGAGACGCGACAATATGCCGCGACGCGGAGCTGCTTTGTGACCGTGGTCGTTTGCTGCAATTCCGGCTTTGGCGGAATGATAATGACGCGCGGCTTTTCGTCTGTCATACCAAATCGTCCTTTCCAATGATCTGTCCGTTCTTGAGCTGCAGCCGCACCGTTTGACGCATCACCAGCACGGCAGAAACTGTGCTTTGCAGCAGCTCCGCATTGAGTTCTGCCGTACATTCGAACGCCGTGAACAGCCGCCGCAGACGCTCTGTTTCATATTCTTCGTTGCCAATGGCATCGTACTGCTCCTGTGCCAGCTTGCAGATCAGGCTTCTGGCAGCATCCTCGTCGAGCGGCTGGGTGTTCAGAAGTTCATCCAATTCTACTTCAATCCTCCTGTGCGTCGTCAAAACAGAACCGCAGCCGGTAGGTCCGGCTCTGGCCCGGTTCCAGCACCTGCATCTGTCCGCGCGCGATCGCGTCGCTGCGGCCGTCTATGGTGCAATTGGCCGGTTCCAATCCCATGACGTATTCGCCCTTCACAAAATTTTTCCACTGTACAAAGTGCCCCAGCGTCGACGTGTCGAATGAAAGCGTCAGTCCGAGCTGTTCACGGCGGTTTTCCAGACGCACGTGCTCCCAGCCGTCTTCGTCGGGAGCCGGGGTGTAATAATAGCACATTTCCTCCATCGCGTCCTGCGGCGGAAGGATAGTATCCAGTTCCGGCAGCATCGTCTTTGCAAACGGTGTCCGCGGCCGGACACCCTGATTGAGAATCCGGAGGTGGGAATCCGGCTGCAAAAGCGGATAGCCCAGATTGCAGTGATAGAGGAGCATATGCGGCGCGCTTCGATAGCCGTCGTTCTGCACCGTGTCCGTCACCTCGATCACATTGCGCAGGTATTCGACCCGGATGGTTCTCGTCAGCCGCAGATCGACGCCCGCGAGCATCCCCTCACGCATGATGCCGTGAAGCACTGCGGCAGGCCCGTCCGCCGTTTCTTCAATCACGGCGGAAAACTGCTCCGCCGGGGTATTGGCGATGCAGCCGTGCTCCTTTTGGCTCTCCCAGTCGAGGCTCTCGCGCAGGCCGGTATTGCTCAGGCCGCAGGTATAGAGCAGCCCACCCGCAAATGCTTCGCTCCAGCCCTCGCCGTAGCAGCTGTAGTAGGACGGATGCACAATCCCGTTCGGCGTGATGTAGTTAAGCACACGTCCGCAGTAGCGGACTTCCGGGATATCCATACAGCGGTCCGCCGCCACGCATAGCGCCAGATCTCCACCGTTGTGGATATCGACGATCCGCACGCCGTCCGCCTTGCCGCCGGCCAGCCGGGACTCTCGCAGGCCGAACAGCTGGCGCAGATTGCCGACATATGTCCTTTGCTCCTGATATTTCATGATTTTCTCCTTAGAACAGCGGGTTCAGCGTTCTGAACAGCTCACAGTATTTCTGATACACCTGCTCATAGCGTCCAGCTTCGTCCGGTTCTGTCCATACAACCGCACAGTCGGCAGCCTGCACCGCCTGTTCCAGCGACGCTTTGCTGCCGCAGGCGACGGCAGCCAGCATGGCGGCTCCGAGTGATGTGCTCTCGCTCTGGGCGGCCAGTCCGACCGGGATACCGGTCACATCCGCCTTGATCTGCCGCCAGACCGCGCTTTTTGCGCCGCCGCCGAGACTGCGGATTTGCGTGACCGGCATATGATTGACGCGCGTCAGAAGCTCCAGATTCTCCCGCAGCATAAAGGCGATAGATTCATAGACGGCGCGTAGGAAGTGCTGCTTTTTTGTGTCGAGTCCGATGCCGAAGAATACACCTCTCGCATTGGGGTTACTGCACGGCTGGATGGAGCCGGTCAGATACGGTAGGGCCAGCAGTCCCCCCGCGCCGGGCGGCGTCTGCTCGGCGAGCTCGTCCAGAAGCTCGTATACGGATCTGTGCTCCTGCTCTGCCTGCCGGCATTCTGCCTCGCAGAACGTATCCTTGAACCATTTGAGAAACAGCCCCGCCGTCATGCAGAACGGCAGCATCAGAAACAGGCCCGGCTTTACATGGCGGTAGACCGTGACGCGGTTCGGATCGTCCAAGTCCGCCTTTTCCAGCGTCGCGCCGATGCACAGCGCTGTCCCCGTCGTCTCCGTCACGCAGCCCGGACGCAGGTTCCCCGCGCCCAGCGCGCCTGCCGTCTGATCCATCGCGCCCGTCACGACGAGCGTATCCTCCCGGAAGCCCAGCTTTTCCCGCACGTCCGGCAGGAGCTTCGACGGGAGCGCCGTTCCGGGTTCGAACAACTCCGGAAGCTTCTCCTGCGGGATGCCTGCCGCCGCAAGGCCCTCCTTCCAATAGCCGTCTGTTTGCAGACTGAACCAGCCGGTGCTGGACGCGAGCGTTTTTTCCGCCGCGAATTGTCCGGTCAGTCTGTAGAGAAGATAGTCCTCCAGCAGCAGAAATTTTTCCGTCTGCCGGTAGATCTCAGGCTCGTTCTCCCGGATCCACATGAGCTTTGCCAGCGGCAGGAAGCCGTTCAGCTCCGGAAGGCCGGTCTCATGATAAAATTCTGCGCTGGAAAAGCGGGCGGACAGGGTGTCCGCCTGCTTTTTTGCGCGCTCATCCAGCCAGACGATCGCCTTGCGCAGCGCGCGGCCGTCTTTTCCGATTGGGATCAGCGTTTCGCCCTGCGTTGTGATGCAGATCGCGCTGACTGCGCTGGGCGGGAGCTGCGCGCGGCGCAGCGCTTCGGCAGCTCCGCCGCAGACGGCCTGCCAATAGCGCTCCGGGTCCAGTTCGACCCGGCCCCCGGCATCCGTATCGAGCGTATACTCTTCATTTGCGATCGAGAGCAGCCGCAGATCGTCGTCGAACAGGCAACTTTTGACGGCTGTCGTGCCGACGTCAAAGGTCAGATATCCATGCATGCCTTTTATACCTGCACGTATTCGACGTCCCACATGTCGCAGAGCATCTGCCAGCGGGTGGACACATCGCCAAGGCTGATGACCTCATGGTGCGTGCCGCCGTTTTTCAGCCAGCCGCGGATGCAGTTCGTCACGCCGCTGTCGGGCCGCCAGAAGAAGTACGGCATCTCGCAGCCGCGAAGATCGTTCTTCGGCAGCATCTCGCCGGGCGCGGCGATCAGGCGGAGCCGGTCGCCGTTCATGGGCGCAAGCGAGGTGAGCGTTGCGCGCCCGGCCTTCGGCGTAAAGAGGATCGTCGGCGGATTTTCCAGACCGCCCTCGCCGAGATACCGGTCGATCAGTCTGGGTCTGTTCGTGCCGCAGCTCGTGGCCCAGTTGCCCTCGCCTGCGTGGCAGAAGCAGATCGCGTCCGTTTCAAAGTCCATCATGTACATTTCCGTGAAATTGCCTCCGCCGTCGGAAAGCATATGCGCCGCAGACACCATGGCCGCACAGGACATGTCGCCCTCCGCACCATAGCCGTAGCCGTCCGCCATGAGTTGCGACGCCGCGTAGAGCGGCAGCTGATGGAAACGGCGATCCGGCCCGACAGAGTCGTCGCCGAAGATATCGAACTGCGCGGTGAAGCAACCGAAGCCCTTGTCGTCCAGCCAGCGCTTGAAGCCGAGGTACATCCGCACAGCTTCCGCATGACTCTCGTAGCTGAGCTTCGGATCAACAAAGAACGTATCCCTGTCCTTTTCGATCTGCCGGTCGATCTCCTGCTTTGTCACGGTCTGCATCCAGCGCCAGACCGTACCGGCTGTGTCATTGCAGAATTCCACGCCGATCTTTTTTGTAAAGGCCATATCGTCAAGCAGAATGTCGCCCATGCCGCACATCCGGCTCAGGACGCCGCACTTCATGCGCCGCATCTGCTGATACGTCATGGCAGCGCGGGCAAAATCTCCAACGAATTGTACAAGGGCGGGATCATGGCGCTCTGCGGCAAAGAACTGGCATTTGAAGCCGTTCCGCACAATCATGTTTGCGTTGTCCTGTGCACCGTGGATGCCTTGATTGACGGTCAGATCCAGTTCGCTGAAGTCCAAATCAACACGACTGTCCGGCTGCACCACAGCCAGTGCAAGCGGCAGGCGGTTATCTTGCAGCGCCCGCAGGAGCCAAACACCCTGGCTATATGTCAGAAGGACGATGAGCACACCGTCGCAATCCGACTGGTTGAAATAGCGCATTTTCTGTTCGATATCTGCCCGGTCGAGCGCAGCGCCGGGAAAATCAACGTCTGCAACGGATTCGAAGGAGGCGACTAACTCACGCGCATACGCTTCTTGCTGTGCAACGATTCCAGGGAAAATAGGTTCATAACTGCCAGCCATTAAGCCAAGTAGACCAATCTTTGGTTTTCGCATATCTAATCCTCCTGTTATTGATACCATTCTCTCATCTCTGTATGATATGGAAGTGCAAGTATTTCCTCAACAAGACCTTCCGCTTGCTTCCGATTGCGCGTAAAAGGATCCATCATCACAAGATCAACCAGTAGCGCGCGGCTTCTTGCCTCGTATGCTGCTAGTTCCATCTCAACAGGAGCAATCCGGTCATGATAGGCCCTGGCCAAGATTGGCGCAGGCAAACGTTCGGTCGCAATTGGGTGGATCCCGTAGCTGCCACAATAAGCCGGAACTTCAACGGCAAAATCGTTTGGAATACCGGGCACGTAGTCTCTGTCATTCAATGTGTTTACCACAATCTTTTGCTCTTTTCCACAGGCAAGTGCTTCAATGACTGGAACCATCGGCTCGTGCGATTTTTCACAGTCAATCAATTCACGAACAGGCTTGTTCTTATCATATGCCGCACGCTCAATTTCTGCTACGCGTGATGCGCTTGTGGCAAAGTACGTATTAAACCAAGCTTCAGGGTCTTCCTTCCACGTTTTTTCCACTTCTCGGTCGGAATGGTATTCATAGCCCCATGCGCCGCCACCCGGATTGGCCGTATCGCCGATCGGTAGGACACCGTAGCGTTTGTACAGATCTACGACTTTCGGCCCAAAGAAATCGCATTCAGGGCAGGCCTTGAAATAGTCCTCGCTCTGCTCCTCGATCCATTTGTCGAGCAGCTTGAATGCGTCCCTGCCTTCATAATAGAACTGGTTGAGCCACACGAAATGGTTGATGCCGGGAATTTCGCAGCAGACCTTGTCAAAATCGAGCCCCATTTTTTTCGCGATGTAGCGGATCTGGCCGGTTCCGTGGCAGAGACCGACCATCTTGACCTGCGGGTATTTGCGCTGCAGGTAGGTTGTGCCCGCAAAGACCGGGTTGCACACCATCAGGTACCATGCATCTGGGCAGATGCGTAGGATGTCCCGATGTACGCTTTCCATCATGCGGAGCTGATAGAAATTTGTCCAAAATGCCTCGTCGTGAACCACGTGCAGGGAGCCGCCGCGGCGGTAGCCCCACTTTTGCGCGATCCTCCAGCCATCGTGCCACCCCTGATAGCCGCCCATCAGGATCGTGTTGATCACATAGTCTGCGCCTCTTAGGCAATCCTCGCGGCTGGTGGTCTTCGTGATATGCAGGTGGCTGCCAAGCTCCTGTGCCAGCCGTGTGCAGAGGGTATAGGCCGCGTCCAAGCGCTTTTCATCAATATCCATCAGGCAGACCTCACTGCCATGCAGCGATTCTGTCAGACACAGATCCCGCATGAGATTCAGTGAAAAGATTCCACTGCCAGCACCAAGCACACCAATTTTAATCGTCATTTTTTTACCTCCATTATTTGATCGAGCCGACCGTAAGCCCTTTGACGAGGAACTTACTGAATATGATATAGATTGTCAGCGGGATCAGCGCACTGATAAACATGCCTGCAAACATATAGGTCGGATCGCCCATTCTCTGATTGAGCAACGATGCCAACGCAACCGTCAGCGTCCGCTTTTCCTGATTTGGCAACAGGATCATCGGACGGAACAGATCATTGCATACAACAAGGAAATTGAAGATTGACGAAATTGAGATTGCGGGCATTCCTATTGGGACCAGCACATTCCAGATCACACTGAAATACCCTGCACCATCGATTCGTGCTGCCTCAAACAGTTCGTCGCTAATCGACACGAAATTGCTGCGCAGCAGCAGGATGGTGCTAGGCGTCATGGCGGCTGCCGTCACAAGGATCACGCCGAGATAGGTATTGACAAGATGCAGCTTTGAAAACATCACATAAAGCGGGATCATCGTCACCTGTGCCGGAAAGAACATCGTCGCGATGATGAGCAGATACGCTGGCGTTTTTCCACGGAAGCGGAGCTTTGCAAACGCGTAGCTTGCCAGCACCGAGCAGACAAGTGTTAGAAGAATGCTGAAAACGCTGATGATCAACGTGTTTTTGATATATTTCAGAATACCGAACTTCCGGAACAGCAGCAGATAATTCTGAATGCTCGGCGACTGCGGCAGGGCTAGCGGATCAGCATAGTAGGAGATCTTGTCCTTGAGGGAGTTGATGAGCAGAAAGACGAGCGGATAAATAAAGATGACCGCCAACGACACAAGGATCAGCACCAGCAGGCAGACCGAGAGTTTCTGTCTCCATGTTTTTCTCATGCTCAGCCCTCCCATCTGTTCTGACGGTCGGAGATCCGAAGCTGCACCACCGTCAGGATCATAATGACGATAATGAGCAGCACAGACAGCGCCGACGCATAGCCATACTGCGAGTTCGCGGAAAATGATTTCAGGTATACCATATAGTCCAGCGTCGTGGTATCATAGCCGGGCCCGCCGCCGGTCATGGAATAGATATACGGGAAAATGCCCGTAAAGGTCCACATGACGGAGGTGATGCAGGAGTATTCCATTGTCCGCCCAAGCAGCGGGAACGTGATACGGAAAAGCTGTGTCCAGTAGCCCGCGCCGTCCAGCCTTGCCGCTTCATAAACAGAGGGCGAAATGGAGCTGAGACCGCCGAGGGCCAGCAGGCACTGCCAGCCGATGTTGACCCAGACCAGACAAATGATAACGGCTGTGCGCGCTGTGCCGCTGCGCTCAAGCCAGGGGATCGCTTCCCGGATCAGGTGAAGCGCCTTTAAAACCGAGTTCACTGCGCCGTCATAGCTGAACAGCACCTTGAACAGATAGCCGACGATCACGGCTGAAATGACCTGCGGGATATAGTATATCACACGGAAGATCTTTCCGCCGGGGATCCCGTCATAGATCAGAACCGCGACGATGACGCCGATCAAGACCTGAAACGGGATAAACAGCAGGAAGATCAGATTGTTGCGCAAAAGGCTCCAGAACTGTCCGGAGGACAGGATATTGATATAGTTTTTGAAGCCGACGGAAACGGCTGCGCCGATGCCGTTCCAGTCGGTAAAGCTCTTGATCACGGTCTGCACGATCGGGTAGGCGCACATGACCAGAATCAGCAGCAAGGCCGGCAGGACGGAGAGCCATGCCTGCCGTGTCTGCCGCCTGCTTATTTTGGATTGCCGATTTTTCATAGAGCAGTCTCCTTACCAGTCTGGTGTGCGGCCCGGACGGGCCGCACACCAGACAACGCTGCGGGTTATTCTCAGTTCACTTCCGCCGCCTTCGCATCGAGTGCAGCGGCCATATCCTCCACGCTCATCTGGCCGGTGATGACCTGCGGGGACAGGCGCACCAGCTCTGTGCTGACGTCGGGATGCAGCGTGTTGTCGACCCAGAATACATAGTTCGACGCTGCATTGAACATCTGCTCTTCGACAGAGCCCGCCGCAATGCCGTAATCGGCGGCGGGGATATCGCTTCTGTAAGGAAGCTTGGACAGGTGCTTTGTGATCTCAAGGTGGTTTTCACGGTTATTGAGGAAGGACAGGAATTCAACGGCCAGCTCCGGATCCTTGCAGGTCTTGGAGACGGCGAGGCCCTGACCGACGCCGCCGATGGCGGCGTTTTTGCTCTGTGCATTCTCCGGAGACGGCGGCGCGAAGAAGCCGACGTTTTCCGCGCCCAGCGCATCCGTGCAGGTCGCTGCATTCCAGTTGCCCGTGGCAAGGAACGCGGCGTTCCCCGTCAGGAACTGTGCAAGATCGTCCGCCGAGCTGGCGTAGTCCGCGTTGATATAGCCCTGCGCATACAGATCCGCCGGGATCTGCATCGCCTGCAGGAATCCGGCATCGTCAGAGAACTTCGTCTCTGCGCGGCCATCGGAGGCGACGCGCGCGCTGCCGGAGAGCTGCGGCCACCATGCCGCGAACGCCGTCAGGAAGCTGTGGCCCCAGCCGCCATCCGTTGCATAGATCGGCGTATAGCCGGCGTCCTTGATCGTCTGAAGATCGGCTTCGAACGCGTCAAGATCGGCGGGCGGGTTGGTGTCGTAGTCCAGGCCGCACGCCGCGAGGACCTGGCGGTTATAGAAAATGCCGCAGATCTCGTTGCCGCTGTTCGGATAGGCCAGGATCTTGTTGCCCGCTTCCATGTTGAGCGTAACAGTATCCCATGCGATGATCTCTTCCTTGTCGGCTGCCGGGATCAGATCCGTCAGATCGACAAGCAACTCTTCCAGCTGGAACAGCTGGTTGCCGGCCCAGACGCAGAGCACATCGGGGCATTCCTCCGTCATGGCGGCGGCCTTGAACAGCTGGTGGATCTCCTCGCCGTTCGGATACGAGACCATGTTGATCTTCACGCCGGGGTGCTCGTCTTCGAATTTGCGGCAGAGCTTGCTGATCAGCCAATCCTCCTCCGGGGACTGCATATCCGCCTCGTTATTCATTGCCTCAGATACCCAGAACGTCAGGGTCTTCGTTTCACCGGCCGTGTCTGTACCGGCTGGCGCCGGTTCCTGCGGCTGGCCAGTCTCTGCGGGTTTTGCACAGGCTGCAAGGCTGAGCAGCAGCATCAGTGCAAGCAATATTGCGATCGTTCTTTTCATTTGTCTCATTCCTTCTTTTTTATTTTGAACAAGATGCACGCGCATCCATATCCAACCAACTGAAATACATACTTGCTATTTTAATTCCTATGTGATAGAATAAGTTTGCAAACATATTCTACCGATGTCTTGATTCTATTATGGCAAGTCATCGCGTTTTTGTCAATGATTGCGTTTTTATGCTCCAATATTTTGTCGTATTTTCTGAAAACTCCGCTTATATTTCGGTGAGAGTCAACGAAAAAATAGAATATGTTCTCAACATATTCTGAATCATATACTATTCATATTTCATTCAGGAGGGAATATATGTTAGATAAGGCCTCTACGATTCCACTGTATATGCAACTTGCCAGCGAGTTGCAGCACCAGATTAATTCTGGTCAACTCCGTCCTGGTGATCAGTTGCCGAGCGAATCAGAAATGATGGAACATTACCAAATCGGTCGCCCAACTGTACGTGCAGCACTGAAGCAATTAGTCTCTGCTGGATACTTAACAAAGATCCAAGGAAAGGGGACATTTTGTCGTAATTCTCACATGAACGAACCGTTCAATATTGAAGTGCTACTGGATATGGAGAACGAATATTTCATACCCTACTATGTCCGCGCAATTTCAAGTGTTCTGAAGAAAAGCAATTGCAATTTTCTTATCAGTAATACGAACCGTGACGCACGGAGCATCTGTGAGCAGCTGGAGGCTAGTTTACAAAGAGACACGAGCGGCGTTATTTTGCAAATGACACCGGTCAATATACGTCCTGAACTCCGGCAACGGTTGCTTGGATGCATTGCTGCATTTCGTCGGCGCAATATTCCTCTGATTTTGATTGATAGTTTACTTGATGGTGCTGATGCATCTTTCTGCGTCATCAACGAGCGTGGAGGTGGTGCGCGGGCAGCTGAGCATCTGGCTGCATATGGGCACAAGCGCTGCGCAATGGTAAGCCCTCGCAATTTCTACGATGCAGTGCAGCGATACGCAGGCTTTTGCGATGCCGCATCCAAGTTTGGTATGCAGTTGCCAATCTTGATCGATTCAGAGGACGATCTTGACTCAAGACTCCCCAGAATTGTCCATACAGAGCGTATAACCGGTATCTTTTGCTTCAATGATGCACTGGCCCAGCGGAGTATTCGCATTCTGCATAATGCGGATTATAGTATTCCGTCAGAGGTATCTGTTATCGGTTTTGATGATTCCTTCTTAGCCGAAACAACTGACCCACCACTTACCACTCTATGTCATCCCAAGGAAGAACTCGGTCGTTGTACCGCATCAGCTCTTCTAAAGTTGATTCGAAACGAAATTCCTTGGCCATTTCAAAAAGTCTTTGATGTTTCGCTCATTCAACGTGGTACTTGCGCTCGATGCTCATCTGACAATTTGTAACGTAGCAAATGGACTTCGTATAAGTTGCTTTCCCAAACATGTCTGTAACGTCCGTTCGAAAGCCAAAAGCAGGTACCGTCAGCAATATCGGCAGAGACAGCAGAGCAGCTATGAACTTGATTCTTCGCAGCTAGATTTCTTTTCTAAGATCCAGGTTTCTTCTTTCTGTATTGGTTCTCAGCTAGAGTTGGTCCTTCAAGCTACGCCGTGGTGTCACGGCGCTGGTGACAGCAAACGCACGGACGCTCCCCTTGGCGGGGAGCGTCTGTGTTACTATTTGACCTCACTTATAACGTATAAGTTCGACGTGCAGCTTCCATTCTCACGGTGGCGGCGTTGTCGCTGGACATATCCGGCGCATTCTAAATCGTTCAGCGCCCTTTGCACCGTGCGCGGCGAGAGGTGCAGGTCGCGGGCTATTGTTTTGATGCCCGGCCAGCAGCTTCCGCCGCCTGCACGGTCGCGGAGGTACATATAGACTGTCCGCGCCCGGTGCGGCAGGTCGGGATCGGCGTAGATTTCACCGAAGAAGCTCATTTCTCACCGTAGCTGCTCATATAGTCATCCGCTTTCGGCGCTGTGGGCGGGCGCATCTGTGTCAGAGATTTTCTTTTAATGTTCATCAGCAGTTCCTCCTTTCCCGCATAATAGACCTCGCGCTGGGCGCGCTCTGGCGTTTGATATGGTTCTTCAAACTTGATGCCCCATTTGAAATATAATTGCAGCTTCGTGCGCATCGGGTGTGTGCCGGTTTTCATGACAACAAACTCACCCTTCGGTAGACTTTTCAGTTCATCTGGCGATAAAAGCGCGCGCTCTGCCATCTGCAAGCTCTGGCTGTTGTTGTCCTTTCCTTTGCTGATGGAGCCGGTCAAAACAGTCCTGCTGCCGAGAGCTTTGGAGAGCGTTTCCGCCGTCTGGCTGTTCGGTGCAAAGCCGCCGAAGATCGTGTCCTGACAGTTATCGGCTATGATCTCGGCACCTTCTTTTCCGTAATTCTTTTCGAGCTGTGCGAGACTCTGGATGATCGGCACGAGCGTCAGCTTGCGGCTTCGGCCTGCGGAAAAGAGCGGCAGAACGTCAAAGGGCGGCATCGTACCGAATTCGTCGCAGTAAAATACCACGCGCTTTTTTAGCTTGCCGTCGTTATCGTTTGCAATAGAAAACAACTCACGCGACAAGTTTTGGATCATGAGACCTGCCATGAAGTGTTTCGTCGGGTCTTCTTCCGGGATGATTAGAAAAATTGCACACTTCTCGGACGCGAAGTGCTCCGCATCGATCGGGCTGTCATAGCAAAGCACCTGTTCCTGCTCGGAATCTATGAATGAATTCAAGCGGGAAAGCGCCGTGGACATGACGGATGCCATGACCTGGTCTGAAGAACTGGTTGCTGCGGACGCCATCCAGCCTGCCTTATGCGTATCCGGCAGGCTGTCTACCAGCACTTGAAATCCATTCTTCTTGCCCATGGGAGCCATCAGTTCCTTCACCAGCTTGAACACGGACATAATGTGCCGCTTGTCATGCCCCGCACTGTCCGGTGGAATGAACTCCGACAACGTCATGATCACGGTTGCCAGCACACCCTCCGCTGCGTCATAGAAGTACGAGTTCTGCCCGCGATCCTGCTCGTCGCCACCCGGATTGACAATGGTCTTGGCCAAGATCTTTGCGTACTTTTCCGCCGTAGCCCGCGCCTTCAGGTCGTCCGGATGTTCGCGGGCCACGTCCATGTAGCGGTTGACCAGCGTCATCAGGTTGTTGCCATCCGAGCGCGTTGGATTGCGCAGATCGACCACGGAGACGTGGTAGCCGTAGTATTTTTTCGCGATCGTGCCGTAATTTCTTGACAAATCTCCCTTCGTATCAAGCGCGACATAGCTCATGCCGCTGGCGCAGGCAAATTCGAGATTTGGATACAGAAAAAAGGCGGTTTTGCCGACGCCGGACGCGCCGATCATGAGGCAATGCACATCGTCACAATCCACCAAAGCATCCAGCCGTTTGCCGCGCTGCACACTTCCAAGAACCAGCCCCTGCACGGTCGGGCGCTTCTTTCCGGCACGCCATGCTGCAACGTCAAAGGGAACCGTGACGTAGGCTTTTCGGATCTCCTGATCCGTTGCCCAACGCGCGGTTCCGTACTGGCCGTCGCCAACGGTTTTAGACTTGATGTTGTTTAAGGAGTAGTTGTTGGTAAGAAGCGAAAGCAGAAGAATGAACAATGCACCCACCACGCCGAGTATGATCAACGGAGTCATAGACTCAGGCATGGGGCTAAATCCTCCTTCTGGGTATGGAGAAGATCGTCGTTCCAGTCCTTCATTTCCGGCACGAGACGTTCCGTCATAACGCCGCGTTCGTGTAATTGTTCTGCCATACGTTCACTCGCGGCGTGACCTGCTTTGTCATTGTCGAGGCACAGATAGACGATCTGCGTATCCGGATTCAGCATCTGCATAACCGGAATTGGCGATGTGCCGCAGCAGGCGATGTAGCTATGCTCCTGCCACTGGTGCGGGTTCATGGAGATGTACGAGAGCATATCAATGGGCGCTTCAAACACATAAAGGCTCCCGTCTGTGCCGGTATGATGAAAACTGTAACGCGGGTCGCTGGACTCGACGTTCAGGCGAAAGGCTTTTCCGAAGCTGTTCGTGCTGCGCAGATGGGCGTGTCGCGGGCAGCCGCCCTCGTCTGTCCCGATGAAGACCGCGTTGTGATGTGCCGCATCCTCATAGAGCAGTTTCTGGCGCGCAAAAAATGAGACCACGTCGGCATCCAGCCCGCGCGTTTTAAGAAGATACGCAAATACGCGGTGCATATTTGCATTCGGAACAGGCGGCGCAAAGGGCTTTTGATCGACCGGTTTCTGCTTTTTTGCCTGCGGATAAACCGGCTCCATGCTCTCGCCCAACAGCATGGACATGGCTTCAACGTAGCTCTTGCCGTAATATTTTTGTATAAAGCTGACAGCACGGCCACCCTCGTTTGAGGCATGGTCGAACCATTCGCAACCGCGAACCGTAATGCTGTGATCGCTGGCAAGCCGCTTTTCCCGGCCGGATTTGATGAGTTTTTCTCCTTGCCGGAGGAGAAATTCTTCGAGGTCAACGGACGCGGCGCGTTCTTTTTGTTCTGGGGTAAATTCTATGTACTGTGCCAAAATGCACCTCCTGTTATTGTAATGTCTGACCGTAATTTTGTTCGTGGTCATCCTGCTTGTGCCCCATCGCCAGCCGCTTTTGCATGAGCTTTTTGCGGCGCTTGGAGTCGATGCGGATGCCCATTGGATTGCTGGGCGGCGCGGCATTCTCGCGGAAGATCTGTCCAATCTGGTGGAACAGGCGGACGGTTGAATTCAGAAGATACTCGGATGGAAGTCGCGCATGGTGAGAAGCTGTGGATGAAGTATTTTCATCTGCAAGCGTCGGATTTGCAGAAGCGTCCGTAGAAGTATTCTCCGCAGATGGTTCTTCATCTTGCAAAGATTCCTGCTCCATCTGCTGCCGCAGACGTTCCGCTTCCTGAATGATGACGTTCTTGATGGCGCAGAATTCTTTCTGCTGCGAGAGCGAATTGTGCTGGCGAGGCCGGTTTTTGTAATAGCCCTCCAGCGTGTCGCGCAAACCATTCCAGACGGAATAATACGCCGCCACCTCCGGCAGCTTTTCGAGTTCGTCCACGATGGAATCTACCATATCCTTAAGCGGCTTTTTGAGATAGCCATACTGCTTTTTGCCGCTGACTGTGCGCAGCTCCATTGCAAGCTCCAGCAGCTTTTGCTGGATAGACGCGGGCGGTTCGGAGTCGGATTCCATACGGTCAACAAGTTCGTGCATGACCGCCCGTGCAGCTTCTGTTACGTCCTTATAAGCTGCGTCTTTTCGAATATAGAGATTTTCCAGCTCTGCCTGAAAGATGCTGTTGGTCATTGCAGAGCGCAATTTCACAACAGCATCCCGTTTCAAAACCGTCTCCTGATCTGTCCAGATCATCATGTGAATATGCGGGTGCGTATCCGCATCGTGGTAAGCTGCATACCAATGCAGCGCCGATGCCGGGACATGGAACGCTTCTGCAAACTTGTTCTGATGGCTGACAAGCAACTTGCGCCATGCTGCGGCATTGTTATATCCCAAACGCTCCGCATCCTCGCGGTGCAGGGAATAGATGATCGTCCAGACGTTGCCGTCGTGCGCGGTCAAGTCGTGCATCGCCGCAGTCAGGTCCGTATTTTCTTCTCGTCCAAACAGACCGTGTGCGCCATGCTTTTCCGCACCGGGGCGCGTAGCAATGTACTTGAGATAGCCGTTTTCGGATTGAAGATTCTGCATATGTGAATCCAATGCCGCAGAAATGAGCGCCGACGCAGTGTGCAGCGTCGGCGCTTGCTTGTAGTCCTCATACTCGAAGGAATCCCGCATATCCGGGAAGTCCTTGAGCAGCTTTGCGACCAACTCTTTCTGCTTTTCGGTCGTGGGACCCTTGCCTGTCAGCACCTCGACGCCCTCGCGCGTAGCGATATACTTCATGTAGCCGTCTGCGCTTTTACGGCTGATGAAGCCGGTTTTCTGAATTAACCGCGCCATCCGTTACCACCGTCTTTGCTGCCGAAGCACCTCCGGGAACGAGATCTGCCCATTCGTCCGCAGCACCTCCTGATAGCTTTTTCCGCGCATCTGCTGGTAGGTCTGCGCGTCGATGTCCGTGTCCGAAGCAAGGATGTGATTGCAGACATTCTGCTCGACAGCCTGCTTCAGAAGCAGCTTGCCGATGCGATCTCCGAACATACTGAGGATGGCTTCGAGCGTTTCACCGAGGATTTTCGGTAAGAAGTCCCCAGCATACTCGCTTTGCAGATAACCGCAGTAGAACAGAATCGCTTTTTCGATGAACTCGCTCTGGCTGTTACATCCGTCCTGCCGGTAGAGACATTCGACCGTCGCTTTGGTGTCCGGCATGAGCCAGAGCGGGAATTTGATTTTCTTGTTTGTCATGCCAATTTTCCTCCAATTTTGTGCGCAACCCCGCTGTTTTCCTTGAAACAGCGGGACTATCTGCGCTTCCGACCC
>ERZ779890.2279-NODE-2279-length-18503-cov-2.778133_pt1 | contig 18503 bp, 9 predicted proteins | sample MGYA00511553_ERZ779890 | MGnify/ENA primary metagenome ERZ779890 (study PRJEB29588, sample SAMEA2152064) | human gut metagenome | biome: human gut; feature: human-associated habitat; material: faeces | place: Denmark | collected 2008/2010 ... | reverse complement strand
TGCCGGCAGGTTTTTCCAATAGCTGATATCCTTGCCCGCATAGTCCGGATTGCCGCAATACTCGGCATCCGCTACCGGCCAGCGCAGGAAACTGTTCTTGTGGTGGTAGGTGCCGAAGTCGGTATTCTCCGGGAAGATGATCTGGTAATTCTCATTGACGTGAGTCGCGACGTTGTTCCAGTGCAGCATGGAATTGCGGTCCTGCGCATTGTTGAAGAAACGTCCGGTGACCTCGATATAGGACTTGTCCGGATGGAGCGTAAGACCTATGGCCCAGCTCATCCTGTGACGGTTTTCCACTTCGCCCACCCAGATGGTCTTGCTGCCGTCGCCGTTGTCTACCAGTTTGTAATCAATCGGATACTGGCTGGTTGCCCTGTGATGGTGGAATACGTTCCATTCCACGCCTCCGCTTATCCATGCGCCGAGCATACCCACATTGGCCGGCTTTATCACGTGCTGGCGATAGAAGATTTCGTAGCCGTTGGTCTTGTCGGTGGCATAAAGCAGCCTGCCGCCGATATCGGGAAGGACGCAGAGCTTGATGTAGTCGTTTTCGAGATACAATGCCTTGTGGGTGGAGTCCACCTTGACATTTGTAGGATTGTCGTTCATTGCATACGGATAGACTCCGCGCTTCGCCCTCTGGTAGGCGAAATCCCTCTCGAACAACGGCGCCCTCTCCGGAGCGTCAACTCTGTAGGTAGGAAGGTCAATGGTCCCTTCCCACATCTTTACCGGGCCGTTTTTGGCCGAAATCATGATGGTAGACAATGCTGCCAGGCAGATTGTCGCAATTCTCTTCTTATTCATTGTATTTTACTTTGTTTCTTTCATGCAACGTACAGGAAGACCGGTGGTGTAAGCCATGCCGTCGCTGTTCTTGACACTGGCATTGTTGTAGTAGAACCTGAGTCCTTTGCCGCTGACAGGCGCATTGGTCCAGAGGCCTCCGCGGTATTCCAGATATTCTACGCAGTTTGCATTCGTGCTGAGATAACCGGAGGTGAAGAACATTGTCTTGGATGAACCGCCGTCGGTCACGAACTCATAGCCGTAGTTGGCATCGCAGGAGGCTTTGTTATTCTTCCATCCCATGCTGAAACACATCGGGTCCGCCACTCTATATCCTTCAGGACAAGGGTCGTAGATGGTCTTCACGCCTTTTCCGCCTTCATTGTTTCCGGTCGGATTGCCCCAGATGCCCTCCGGCATTGTGCCGACTTTCATCCATGTGGCGGCATCCAGAAGCCTGGTGTCAGGATTGGCGATGGCATAGCCGACGGTGCCGGTCTCTTCCGTCGCTGCGGCCGTCTTGGTCAGCTCGACATCCGGATTCTTGTACTTGGCAGCGGAGGTCGGCCTCTCCAGCGGTACCGGTCTAGGGAACGGATCCTTTCTGCCCCATTGATAGTAGTTGCCCACTGCATAGGCAGGTTCATATTCACCTTTTGAGCCGACACCGGAAATCGCCGCTCCTATATTCCTGTCCATGAATGTCTTACCTCCGGAAATGACAGCCGTCGCATCCGGGTCATAACCATCTGCGGCCCAGATGTTCCAGCTCCAGAGAAGCGTCGCATTGGTGATATTCTTATTCTCATCTACCTCTATATTGTCGTAGGTAACGCCCTCCTCGGCGAATGCCGCAATCACGACATTGCCCGGAACGAACTCCTTAGGCGTGTCGAAATAGACATAGTCCCTGAAAAACACCAGCGACGAAAGCAGAATCGGGCAGGCGTCCACCCACTTGTTGTCCTTCTGGACGGTGTTGTACCAGAGGACGAGGACGGATTTCGGAGCAATGTCCGCAGAGCCAGTCACTGCTGAAAGCGCTGCAGGGATATAGCCGTTGCCCTTCACAGTAGCCTTGAACTTGTAGAACTGGTTGGCCTCGGAAACGAGGTAGCAGTTGGATGTGGAAAGTTCACCCAGATCCTTGATCTTGATGGCCACATCACCCGGCACCTCATAATCAGCCACCACATTGATTACCTTGCCTGCCGGGAAGCCACCTTCCGGAACCTGTTTCTCCATTATCAGCTTCTCCTTGCCTCCGATGACCGCAACCAGCTGCATGGTCTCCCCTGCCAGTGCCGGGTTGAAGACCAGGTAAACATGCGATGCTGCCGGCCAGGAAGTCGCAAAATCGCAGTCCAGACGCACCTCAGGCGAGGTTGTCGCCCCTGTAAGATCCAGTTTGCCGGTACTCAAGTCAATGCTGGCGTTCTCAAATGCCACGGCAGCATCCTTATTGGAAGTGCAGCGGAAAATCAATGCATCCAGTTTCATCCTGGTGTCGGTGGTCAGTTCCAAGTCCAATATGGAGAAAGGATGGTGGAACGTAAGATTCACAGCGTCATCAGATTTGGTGACATTCTCCACTGCAGCCCAGATGAAGTCATTTTCAGCAAGATGCGCTGTAGAGCCGCTTGAGTACTGGGACTGTAAAGCCGAAATCCCAACCTTTGCCTTATGCGGGTCTGAGCCTCTGTCGGCATTGAAAGGATAGCAGGCATAGAACGACTGCGGGGTATTGTCACCGGCCCAGCGGATTCTCTGAGCACGGGACTGATATGAAAACGTCGTTCCGGTACCTTCCTGGTCAGCGAGATATGCGCTGTTGGACTGGAGGGACTTGCCTTCAGCCTCTGTCCAGATTCCGATTTTGTCGGATTTAACCCAAGCGAGTTTCAATGCATTGCCGTCATCGGTATGAGTCACCTTGCTCTGCACTTCCTGCTGCAGGAAATCTGCAGAAAAGGCAGGTCCGTCAGACAGGATGTCCTCATCCATCTGTCCGTTCTTGGAACAGCCGATCAGGGCAGATGCCAGGGCAATCATTGATATGTATTTGATATTCATAATTTTACGCATTAACAGTTTACCATTTCCATTTATCCATATCGTCTATCTTTCCGCCTCCAGGGTTAGCCTCTGACGGGTCGTAAAGTGCGGCGTCGATGAGAGGTTTCAGAATCCCTTCCATAACAAGGAATGCCTTCGCATTCGGATGAACGGAATCAAGGTTCAATGTTCCGTCGGCATTCGTGCCGAATACCCAGCAGTACTCATCAGCAAGACCGTTCTGATCATTTTTCAGAGCGCTGTGGTAATCTGCATAACGATAGCCCCTCTCGGCAGCATAAGCCTTGATGAGTTTGTTGGCCTCGATAACCTTAGATGCGATGTAGTCTCCGTCAAACTCCGCTTTCCATGCATCTGGTTTCCACCACATGCTCCTTGTCGGACAAATCGAACCGAGTATGACAGGAACTCCCATATCTTCGGCAATCCTGGACATAAGGGCGATGTTGGCAAGAAGATTCTCCTTGCTCACGTGAACCCGGTAGCCATCACCGGACATATTTTCAGCAAGGTCATTCGTGCCGCAGGTAATCACCACACATTGAGGATTGTCATCTACGATGTTCGAACCGAAACGGTCAATCATATTGCTTGAGGTCTGTCCATCGATTCCACAGTTAAGGTAGCTGTTCTCGGTGAAAAAGGCCAGACGGCCGCGGTCTCTCCAGGTCCTTGTGATGGAGTCGCCCATAAGTGCTGCCCTGTGACCGGTCTGTTTGCCGTATCCCGGAGCTTTTCCGTCCACATTTTCCTTCACGCAGCGAAGTTGCAGTCCGGCACCGGAATAGCTGTTGCTCTGAGTGATCTTTGCACCTGCGCCGTTCGAGCCGACAGATGAGCGGATCGGATAAAGAGAGTTGGCGACACTTGCAGACGCCATCATAACTTCACCTGAAGCCGAAATGACTGAGCCACCGAAACCGGCCTTTCTCTGTCCCGCAAATGGGAAATAGAGGTCATAATCGGAAACATAGACTCCGTGACCGCCCGCAGCGGAACCGGAAGAAGCGAAGAATGTCGCATAGGCATCTGCTGTCGGCACTTTCCAACCTGCCGGACACGGGTCATAGATGGTCTTATCATTGCTGATATTGTCCGTGCTGCCCCAGAGATAGCGCCACTGCTCATTGTCCAGAATGGATTTTGCCTGGAAGTCGCCTTCTCCGGAGAACCAACTGTATTGAGGATAGACAGCATCGTTGTTGCCGCCGAACATCCACTTGTGAGGATATTTTACTGACTCGTCCACGGCCTGCTGGAGCGAATAGCCCGAACCAAGTTCAGCATGGAGCATCCTGGCGTTCTTGGCCCTGTCGGAAGAGAAGATCTTGTCCCCATCGACTTTATATTCATCCAGGGTGGTGTAAGCAGGGTTGCCCCAGCCTTCCTGTACATTCGTAGCCGATTTATATTCAGATGCTGCAGGGAACGGATCCTTACGGCCCCACTGATAGTAGTTGCCGATGGCTCCGGCTGCCTTCACATTGTCAGAGATATCCTTTGCAGAAAGTCCGAGCACGGCTCCGAGGTTGCGGTCCATGACCGTATAACGGCCGGCCTTTCTGGAAGTCACATCGGCATCCCAGCCCTCCACGGCCCAGATGTTCCAGCTCCAGATGATTTCGCCGGACTCATTCAATGCTGCGATCACGGCATTGCCGTTCACAAACGTCTTCGGCGTCTTGAAATAGACGAGGCCGTCAACTTCGTCATACATCACGCTTCCGACAGAGACAGGACTTGCATTGACAAATCCGCCCTCGCCTTCAGGGATGCTGTACCACAGAAGTTCTGCTGAAGAAGGGGCCAAAGCGGCATCGAATGCGGTGCTGTGCGGTTCCCCGTCGTAGCTCCAGCTGATGCTCTTCGTACTGCCGTTGCCCTTTACCCTCGCATTGAAAGCATAGAGGCAGTCAGCCTTGTTCACGATATAGGTGTTGGCAGTACCGTCCGCGCTCAGGAGCACAGGGTCTGCGGTCATTCCGACATTGTAGGAAACACAGGTTCCCGGCTTGAATCCGCCTTCCGGAACATCCACGACAACTTTCTCAAAGTCAGCGCCTTCGAGGTCGCAGTCTATGGTCAATGTCTTGCCGGCATACTGCGGATTAACATTGACAATGAACTCTGTAGCCTTGCGCCTGAGATATACAGGTGAGGCTGGCTTGACATTGATCACAGAACTTACCGAGTCTATTTCAGAGAGGCTGGAAGTGAACAGGTCATATTTGGCATGTTTGAAGGCAAGTGCTGTTCCGTCTTCGCCTGAGATCTTTACGGAATTGCAGGCTACAGGCAGATTGGAAGAGACATTGATCTTCACGAAAGAGACCACAGGTGAAAGGGACATTTCGAGGATGCCGTTGTCCGGGCGCTCAACTGATTTGACTGAAGATACGAAGATCTGGCTTCTCTTCAGCTGCGTCGTGGTCAGAGGAATCGATACCACCTGATTCTCGGATACTGAAACCGGAATCGAGGTAGCATCCGTCATCTTGGTAGTGAACGGATAATACAGGGCCACGTCATATTTCTTGCCGTCTTCCCATTTGAGCTTGTCAGCGTCCTTGAGAGGGAAGAAACGGGATGATGCGGTGGATGTATATGCGTCATAATAGGCATTGTCATTCAACGCCGAACCGGTACCGGCTTCGGAAACGAACACCCCGATACGGTCGGAAACCGCTTCCCAGGTGATGACAGCCGCCTCAGAAGGCGAGGAGGCCGACACCTTGAATGAAATGTACTCCGAAGAAGTCATCGGCGCATCTTTCTCCGGCTCATTCGCTTCTTCTTTTCCGCAGGCGGTCAGGGCCAATGCGGAAAGAAGCGTCATATATATTATTCTGTTTTTCATCTACTATATTATTGAAGAGTTATCTGATAGAACGAATCTGTTCCAGAATAGTAGTCCTTGGATGAGAACACGCCATGCGTCCACTTGAATTCGCTGACAGTCTGGCCGTCCAGTCCGTCGATGCAGTTGCCCTTGAACGAATATGGCTTGTAAAGCTTCATCACTCCGTCAGGAAGATTTATGGCACAGACATTCTCCACGACCTTCTCGGATTTGTAAACCGGAGCGCCGCTTTCGTCTGTCATCGGGTTGCCGTTCTCGTCAGTGGCCTGGACAGGCATCTCGTAGGACAATGTCCAGATCTTGCTCTTGTAGTATCTCTCGTAATTGTTGAAATCAGGAAGAGATTCCCTAGTAGCAGTTCCGATAACCTTGCCGTTAACACAGAGGTCGAATGATTTTTTGGTCACGGCCTTTTCGCTGGCATGCACCTTGGCGATATAGCTTTCAGGTGTTTCATCGCCGGAAAGCGGTGTAAGTCGTATTCTGTTGAATGACTTCAGTCCTTTCAGGATGATCTCGTCATAGTTGTCGGAAATCGACATGACGGTGAACTCGAAATCACCGCCCCAGCCGCGATATCCGCCACCGTTCGGGCCTCCAGGGAAGGAGAAGAAATGTATGTAGTCATTGTTGGTGCAGAATTTCAGCATCGGACCGGTACCCAGTTCCACCTTGTATTCCGACTCCGTAACAGGGTCAGCCTGAGGTATGAAGCCGGCTCCCTCGAACCAGACTTTCACTGTATAGTCCGGTGAGAACTGCAGCACGTAAATCCATCCGCCATAACGGAGATCCTCATCCGGGAAATACTCCATAACCCATGTTTCGCGGGCTACCAGCGCACTGCGACAGAGCGCGATGCGGTCTTCTGTACGTTGTGCGGCCGTCTCGTCGAAGATTCTGTCGCTCTTGTAGCAGGAAGCCAAAGAGAGCAGCATCATCGCTGACAGAATATATGTTATAATTCTTTTCATATCGATTCGGGTTTATTCGTCAAGTGATTCCCAATCCAGGCTGTCCAGCTGAGCGATACGGCGATGATAGATTTCGCACCATCTTTCGGAATCCACTCCGTAGGAATCCTTGAGCCATTTCTTAAGCATGTCATATTTCTTTCTCATGAGCGGACCGCCGACTGGACCGGCCTTGGCTATCATTGCCTCTCTTTCCGCCTCCGTAAGGGAAATCAGTCGTCCGCCGGTCTCTGCCACATCCTCGCTGTAGTGGGAGCGCGCATAGTTGCTGACAAATCCTTTCTGATAAGGGTCATCAGTAAGGGAAGTGTAGCGGTCGCCCACATAGTCGCTGAGGGTGATGTCCTTGAACTCTGCAGGAGAGCCGTGGATACCGTCGAGGATATGGGTAAACTCGTGGAGCATAGTGCCCGCGATCCTCTCCGCATCCTTATGGTATTCGAAGAAGTTCACGCCCAGGATGTTGATCTGAAGGCCGTTCTCCGCAGATGCAAGAGCCGTGGAACCGCTGCTGCTTATCTCGAAACTGCCCACGAGGAAGAGCACTTTCGGGAAATAGGATTTCACGAACAATGCAGGATCCTCGGTCTCGTCTCCGGAAGACATCATCTCCACCATGGCCTCAAGAGTCGTGAACTTGATAAGTTTGGCAATCATTATCGACTCCTTGATGTTAGGAGGTGATACCCAGTAGTTGAAGCTGGTCTCCATGTCCGGCATACGGTATTCGAAACGGACATTGTAAGGCTCCACATAATTTCTCTGCAGCCATGAATCGAACTCGGTATATCTGTGGTTCTCTTCCTTGAAAATGCTCTCGGAGCTGACTTCATCCTTGGTACAGGATGACATCACCAGCACAGAGCAGGCTGCCAATATCATTGATATATACTTTTTCATCTTCATTCCTCCTTAAAGATATTTGACGAAAGGATGGTCAGGGGTCTCCGCATTGTTGCGCGGGTTAGGCTCCAGACCGGTTTTGATGGACTCGGAAGGAATCTGGAATGCGCGGCGCAAGTCATTGTAAGGCAATGTGACAGTAGCCTCGAATCCTGAGGTCGTAGCGTCGTCGTATTCGGTGTCATCGAACCTGTCGATGGTGATTCCGTATCTCTTGAGGTCCATCCAGCGGAGTCCCTCCTCCAGAGAATCGATCCTCTTGCAGAACAGCAGGCACTGTGTCATATTTTCCTGAGTACCAGGCTCTACAGTGAATCCATGCGGATGAATCGGCTTCCTGGAGGTAGGCTCTTCCCTTGTATATTCCTTGATGTACAATGATGAAGAAGGGTCGCCGTAAACCTCATCGATCAGCTCGCGTGTCAGATGACGGATTCCGTTGGTTCCGACCTTGTACATTGAACAGCTCCAGGTATCCATATCTGCAGCAGCCTTGTCATATTCCTTGAGCTGGATATAGGCCTCAGCCCTGTTCAGAAGCACTTCATTGGCATCGAGGGCCACCATCGTGCTGCGGACATAACCGGTACCTGCCACCGGGTCCACGACCTCCCACTGGGAAGGCCATTTCGGCCAGTACACCTTGTTGGTTATGAGGTCAGCCCAGTAGAACGGAACCATCTGGTAGATATACTGAGTATTGTCCTGCTTGCCGGTATCATAGGCACCGCCCATAGGACGCTTCGCACGGACAGTCTCCATCTTGGCGATCCTGTTGGTGTGCGCATATCTTCCGCCGGTAGCAGACCATGCATTGAACAGACCGCCGTTTGCAGAATAGAGCGGAATGATCAGCAGGTTCACCTTGTTCGTAGGATTGATATAGTTCAATGCCCTGGTATCATAAGCCCAGGCCATCTTGCTGGTCGCAGCCCAGTCACGGAGCATTTCGGAAGGGTTAGTGCCGAGCACCACATTTGCAGCCTCAACCGCCTTCTCCCACTGGTTGCTATAGACATAGAACCTGGTCGCAAGCGCATAGCCTGCCTTCTTGTTGAAATGATATTTCGGAACTGACCATGCCTCGTCGTTCAGAAGAGGAAGTCCTTCCTCGATATCCTTCTGGATCATCTCGTAGTCATGGGCAAGAGTACCACGGCTGTATTTCGGATTCAATGTGGTCTCCGGCTTGTCCATATAGGTAACTCCCAGATACTGAGACGCATACTGAGGATGATATGGGAGACAGCAGATCATTGTCAGACAGAGGTGAGCGTAAGCGCGGCAGAGAAGTGCCTCACCCTTGTAAGGGAGCATCTCCTCAGGAGTACCCTGCTCGGCAATAGCCTGAAGAGCGGCATTCGCGGTGGCAATCATATTGTAATATGCCTGCCAAGTGTTCACGTTGCTCTCGTTGTCCGCTTCCTCTATCGGTTCCCAGTTATAATTCTGTTCAATGAGTCTGGACGTATTCTTGTTTCCTTCGCTATAGAGCTCGCAGTTGTCCGACGCATACTCGAAGAATCTCACGTAAGTTCTTGAAGCATAAGCGGAAACAAGCAGTTTCTGTATCTTTTCAGTCGAATTCAGTTCAGTTCTGTTGTCCGGGAGCTTGTCCAGGAACTTGTCGCAGGAGGTCAATCCCCCGATCAGAGAAAGAACTGCCAATGAATATGTTATAAATTTCTTCATATCCGCATTGATTTAAAATCCTATCTTGCAGGTCAATGTGAACTGCTTCGGCATCGGAACTGCGACACCGCCGGCATTGAGGAACTCAGGGTCCTGTCCTTCCAGCCTCTTGTCGGCATACAGAAGACAGAGATTGGTTCCCTGTATCTTGAATGAAAGGCTCTTCAGTCTGAGCTTTTCAACTGCAGTCTTAGGGAGTTCATAACCCAATGAAACCTCCTTGAGCCTGATGAAATCGCCCTTGGCAATACGCTGGTCAGAGTAGTTGTAGGCATTGTAGGCAATGCTGAGATTGCTGATGCTGTTGTTCTGACGCTTGCTTGCGATTACAGGCACATTGGTGATGTTCTCGTCGCCCGGATTGATGTATCTGTCCATGAACTCTCTAGGCATGGCAGTAAGGTCCGAATAGCTGTTGGAGAAGATAGGGTCCAGCCTTACCACATTTCCGAAGGAGTAAGTCATGAAGACATTCATCGTGAAGCCCTTGAACTTGAACATGTTACCGAAACTTCCGGTAATGGTCGGGTCAATCGGCCCCTCATACTTGAGGTTGCTGAAATTGTTCATTTCCTGGAACTGGATGTTCGTGGAAGTGATTTCCCCGTCCTTGTTCAGGAAAGTCGGGATACCCATCTCGTCAAGTCCCATGAAACGCAGTGAGAACACGGCGCCGCGAGGCATTCCCTCCATAGAATAGCCCGAACCAGTCAGATAACTGATCATTGTCTGGTAAGTCTTGAGCTTGGTCACGGTGTTCTTCATGTGCGAGAATATGAAGTTCGTAGTCCAGGAGAAATCCTTCTTGACGATATTCTTGGTGGTAAGCGAAAGCTCCACTCCGGAAGACTTCATGGAAGCCACGTTTCCGTATTTGTTGGACACGCCGCCAAGTCCCTGAGTGACAACACTTCCGATAAGGTCGAAGTTATTTCTCTTGTAAGTGTCGAATGACAGGAGGATGCGGTCGTCGATGAAACCGAGGTCAGCTCCCACATTGAACTCATGCTTCTTCTCGTATGTAAGCTCGGAGTTCTCGATGGAGGACTGGTAGAGCGACGGCTCCTTGATATTGGTTGCAGGACGCCACGGAGTGCTCGGATAGAATAATGCTGTGGAGTTGTTCACCCACGCCGGGCCCCTGTCCGCTGTCAATGAATATGATACACGGAAGTTCATGCTGGACAATGCCGGTTTCAGCGCATCGAACCACTCTTCCTGGTCCGCAGACCATTTGCCGGCGACGTTCCATGTAGGCAGCCAGCGGGCGCTTCTCGCCCTTCCGAGCCTGTTGGAGCCCTCGTAACGGAATGTTCCGTTGATGGTGTATCTGTAATTATATGAGTATGAAGCAGTAGCGGCAAAAGCGACATTGCGCTCGTGCGTATTGTTCAGGCTGTAGTAATATGAATTCTGCTCAAGCTGTTTCTTGAACAGGTCCAGGATATAGAACGGAGTCTCACCGGCCTCATACTGAAGTCCCCATCCGTCGAAAGAGCTTGCGTGCCTGTCCAGCGAATTGACTTCCACCGCAGCGAAAGCATTGATGATATGCTTGTCGGCAATGGCGGGATTGTATGTTCCTGACGCTCTGAAATCCACGCTGAGCGCTGAGTAGTCATTCTTTTTCAGGATACCTCCCTGAGGCAGGACCGTGTACTTGTCCCCTGTCGGATTGTCCGGGTCCTTGTACAGGTAAGGGTTCGCGTTCATGATGATCTTGGTGGCAGCAGAACGGTAAGCCTCAGCCTGGTTGGAATTGTCCCTGATATTGTGCTCAGTCATTGACAGCTGATATCTTACTGAACCGAGGGCGGACAGTTCGAGACCTTTTATCGGCTTCGCCTTGATCTCCGCCTGAAACTTGGTGTCGAGCACAGACAGGTCAATGTAGTTGTTCTCCAGCTCGTGCTTGATATTGAACGGAGCATAATTCCTGGTGTAGAACTCGTCCGGATCCAGTGTCCTCGAAGTACGGAGGGCGTAAGAATACGGGTTGATGTCGAAGTCACGCTTCACCGAGCCCTCAACGAGGTTTGTGGAAGACGACAGCGAACCAGGTGCCCTCTGCTGTCTGTATGAGGCGTTTCCGATGATGTTCAGGGTGATGTAATCCTTGAATATCTTCTGGGACGTGTTGAAAAGCGCGGTATATCTGTTCACCTTGCTCTGGACAGACCAGCCCGGATCGACCAACGCGCCCAGAGACGCATAGTAACTGCCTTTCTCAGAACCTGAAGTGATGCTGACAGAGTGGCTGTGCTGCACCGTCGGACGGAAAAGTTCGCTGAACCAGTCGGTGTTGCGCATCTCGGCCTTGCGGAGATATGCCTTTCTTCCTGCTTCAGTATTCTCAACCAGATATTTTCCGGTCGTGGAATCGTATGTGTTCATCAACTGGGACATCTTGCTGTAAACACCGCCCTGCGAATTATATACGCTGCTGGTGAAGTTGAGCCATCCCTTCTGGTACATTTCCTCATAGACCGACATCTGCTCCTGTGAGTTCATGATGTTGAACTCGGAATATGAAGGGACAAGACGCATGGTATATTCACCGTTGTAGTTCACGCGGGTCACGCCAGGAGTTCCTTTCTTGGTGGTCACGACAATGACACCCGCCATTGCCCTTGCTCCGTAGATGGAAGTCGCGGAACCGTCCTTGAGGATCTGGAACGACTCGATATCGTCAGAGTTCAAGCCTGCTATCGCGGAACTGATCAATGTCGTGGCATCTCCGGATGACAGGGAATTGGCATCCACATTGACCACATCCTCCATTATGACGCCATCGACCACCCACAGAGGCTTGGAATCTCCGAAAATGGAGGTGGCTCCCCTGACTCTGATCTTAGGCGCAGTACCAAAGGTTCCGGATACGTTCTGCACCGACACGCCGGCTGATTTTCCTTCGAGCGAACGGCTGATTTCACCCACACCGCTGATATTTACATCCACGGCAGAAAGCTGGTCGGTCGCTCCTGTGAAGAGACGTTTGTCGGTGGTGGTCATACCGGTAACCACTGCCTCAGAAAGCATTTCCGTGCTTGTGGAGAGCACGAAGTCCACTTTTTCTGCAGCAGGTTTGGTGACATTGGTATAACCCAGGCAGGAAGCCTCGAGCTTGGCTCCTGCAGGGACTTTTGTCAATGTATAATTACCGTCAAGGTCCGTGACGGCGGCATTGCCCGTGCCCGCCACTGCCACCACGACACCTATTAGAGGCTCGCCGGCATCGTCCTTGACTGTACCGCTGACTGTCAATGTCTGCTGCGCGAAAACTGAAAACGTGCAGGCAAACGACAGCAGCAATGCTATGATCAATTTCTTCATAATACTATTCTGTATATTCCTTGGTAAGCACAAGTTCCTCGTAGGAAACGATTTTCTGAGTGAATCCGAAATATCTGTCCTTACTCCACCAGATGTTGAACGATTGCGGGACACTGTTTCCGTCAAGAGTCAGATTTTGGAAGGAGAGGGTAACTGTGTGCGAAGACTCGTCAAATACAGGCTCAGCCTCCCAAGCACAACTTCCAGGAGTTGAGAAGATGAACCAGCCGGAAGGATTGTTCTTTGAAGGACCGTTGAAGTGGATGCTGTAGTATTTGTTTGCAGCTGCATCGACATCGAATCCCTGGATGCCGATCCTGACTTTTCCATCGACATAGTTTGCCGAGAAAGGTCTGGAAGCGAGTTCTCCCTTCTGCACAGAAACGGCAAAGGTCTCAAGCGGTGTCTGGGAAGCGAATACAAAGTCACTCTTGTCTGCACCGGCGTCGGCGTTGTGGGAGACTTTCCAAGTGCCCAAGAGATAATACCAGTCCGGTTTCTTAGGGAGTGTCAATGTTACATAAACAGGTTCAATGCTGTTGTCCGCAGGGGTGATGACTGCTCTGCCGGAGAACGCTCTGCGACTCTGAGCCTTGCTTACGATGAATGTCACACCGCTTGCTGATTTCTCGAATGAGAAGACGCCATCAGGATTCTCAGGGATCTCCACGCTGAAATCAGATGTGCACTTTACAAGTGTCTGCAATTTCTGGTCGGAATCAGAGAACTCCAGGCTTGATTCACTTATGATGATTCCCTTGAACGGAGACTGTTTCACTGAGAAGCTGACGGAATTGCTGCCTTCAGCATTGATGGTAACATCCGCAGTGCGCTCTGTATCACCAGTATATGAGAATACATTGAACAGAACAGAAGAACCGGCAACGCTTACGCGAAGCCACTCAGGTGCTGAAGACTCGGCCGTCAGTTCGAGGCCGCCTGCTTCAACTACAGCAGTTCCGAATCCTCCGGCAGCGTCGAACGACGTAGCGGAAACACTCTTCAATTCAATCTCTGGGACTGAATTGTCTTTGCTGCATGACAGACCGCAGAAAAGCGCGGCCGCCAGAGCGATGACTGATATAATTTTTCTCATCATATTGAATAATTATTTTACATATTCGATTGCGACCTGTGAGTCCCCGTTCAGTTTTGTTCCTGCCAATTCGATATGGACATAGATGAACTGATAGGTCCTGTCGCGTTTGTATTCCAATGGGATCTCCACTACCGGATTGTCCTTGCCGATTTCGACATTGATGTCCTTCTTAACGGAACGTACCCAGCCGGCAGCATTGACCTGCACACGCTTGAGGGTGACATTGTCCTCGCCCCTCTTCCATCTGAATCTCAGGGCCTTGACCGGGATGTAATCCTCAGGCTCCATCATGCGGATGATCAATGTGCTGCTGTCTCTCATCTCGAATGATGTCCAGCCTGAAAGGCCTTGTCCTTCAAGAGGTTCAATGTCTTTGGCGACGTTCACGAGGTCCTGTGATTCCTTCACGAGGTCCTTTACCGGAACGAAATCGGAGAGTTTCTTCTCCTCAGTGAAATTACCCTCCCAAGCGGCGAAGTCAAATGGTTTGCCCGCTTTTTTGGCATCGAAGAAATGCTGCCATCTCGGGATATAGTAGTCGCGGATAAGACCTGACCAGATCTTGCAGGCATAGTCATTGAGGCCGGCGTCAGGATAACTGATACCCCATGTGGTCACGATTCTGCGGCAGTCCTTTTCATACTTGTCGCTCTCCTGCTGACTGTCACCCCATCCGCGGGCAAAGTCTATCCATCTCTGCATACGGGTTACAGGGTTCTTGTCCAGAAGTCTGTCTGCGCGCAGCATCAGGTCCTTGAAACGGACCTCCATAGCGGCAGCCTTGTCATTGTCTCCGGCAAGATAAGCCTCATTGATCTGATTTACGAGCAGGTCTGCCTTGCCGAACGCATAGAAGCCGGCCCACAAGGCGAGGTCGGTGAGATATGCTTCATTGTCACCGAGTTCCGAAGCAGCCGCGATATAGGCCTCAAGTGCCTCGAAGTGCGCCTTGGAAACCACGTAACGGCCTCCGAGACCGTAGAACGGCTGTCTCTGAACTACGTACTGTGCACGGCTTGAGCACATTCCGTAAGAGCTTTCGAGCATCTTGTTCCAGAATGTCATCATCGTCTCAGGACATTTTCCGTATCTGTTGATGGTATAATTCCTCAGCCATTCGTGGATATCCTTGTGGGAAGTGCTCCACCACGCATCTGAAAGGATTTCGTAGATAACTTCGTTGCTCTCCACGCCTTCAGGAGCGGTGCCTGCGCCGACAAGATTGCCCATATTTGCGGAGCTGAGGGCATTCAGATGGCCGTTAAGGTAGAAGTCCAATGCGCCTGCAGGGGCAGTACGTCCGCCGAAGTTAGGCACGGTACTGTAGATCCACGGCTTTCCGTAAATTCCATAGGCATAGTTCCAGGTATATTCATTCTCCCAGATTCCGTAGTTGAAGTCCACGCTCAGGTCCAGAAGAAGCATCTTGTCATCAGGCACCTTGGAGAACAATGCCTCGATGCTCTCCGGGTCCCAGATATGTCTCTGGTAGCCGAACATCCAGCCCTGGAGCACCCAGACAGCGTCCGGATTTGCAGCGGCAATGGACTGATACAGAGACTTTCCGTAGTTGGATATCTGAGTATAGCGTTCCTTGGTGCCACGCTCGGCGAACGGGACCTTCATTTCATTGAAACTGTCGGCGAGGTAGTATTTGCCTTTTCCGAATTCCTTTTCCCATTCCTGGATATATGTCTTCGCGATCAGCTGGAACAGCTCCGTCTCAGGAGAAATGAAATTGGACACATAGTACGGGCCGTCATCCCAACCGGTGTGGATGAGGTTCGCGTCAGGATACACGCGCTTGATCGCTTCAGGCACAAAGCCTGCGAAAGCATTGTAAATCGGTGTCATACCGAGTTCACTCATCCTGTCTATCATCTTGTGTTCCAGAGCGATGGTCTTGTCATACCAGCTCTGTGAGAGATGTCCGTCGAGTTCTGACATATTGCCCATTCTGAACCACGGCAGATAAGCCGGGCCTGTCACGAACTTGCCGATTTCCTCATCAGTCAGACCGAGCTTCTTCCATACTCGGGCGAAAATCGCTTCGCTTCCGATAGGCGAAAGCGGCATGTTCACGCCGTGGAGAGCCATCCTGTCGAGCTCCTTCTCCCAGTCTTCCCATTTCCAGTAAGGCATGGTGTATCCGAGGGTGCAGACATTCATATACTGTCTCAGCACGAAAGGAGTAGTGACGAGTTTAAGAGGCTGGTCTGCAAGCTTTTCAGGAAGGTCAATGTTATTGACAGTCCAAGTGGACAGACCGTAATGGTTGGATGTTACATAATCATAGAAACCACGGCAGACTGCCACGGCGGAACTTCCCTTCACGATAAGTTTGCCCTTCTTCACTTCTGTAGAGAAATATTCGCTTCCCTCCATAGGACCGGTAACTACGAGTTTCACATTGGAAGGTTTTCTTCCGAGAGTTCTCGTGATAACTCCTGAAGCCGCTTTCTCAGCTGCTTTGAAGTCTTCTTTCTGAGACGCTGAAGCGGAGAGGCATAAAAATACCGCTCCGATTACGCTCATAAATTTCAATTTGTTGATTATCATACACTTATAGTTTTATTTCTTGATTTCTCTTATCTCCATCGCATATCCGCCGCCTGCAGCACACTTCTGGACGAGCTTCGACTTGTGGTCAATCTTCATCTTGCGGATAGTGTAAGCCTGTGGGTTTGTCTTGTAGTCCGCATCCGGAGCATCAGCATAGAGCGTGGCCTCATATTTCTTGCCCGGCTCCAGGAAGTCGAACGATATCTTGGAAACGTGGCCTTCAGCACCTGCTGTGGAGCCGACAAACCAGTCTCCTGAATCCTTTACCCTGCGTGCCGTGGTGACATATTCGAAAGGCTCGGCCTCCAGATATTTGGCCTCACTCCATTCCATCGCCACATTCTTTATGAACTGGAACGCATCCGGGAATCTCTCGTAGTTTTCCGGAAGGTCGGCAGCCATCTGCAACGGGGAATACATCGTCACGTAAAGGGCCAGCTGATTTGCAATCGTGGCATTGACATGGGACTTGTTGCCCGGACTGAACTTGCTGATATTCATCTCGAAGATGCCTGGAGTGTAGTCCATCGGACCGCCCAACAGCCTGGTAAACGGCAATATGCAGACATGTCCCGGCTTGGAACCGCCGAATGCCTGATACTCGGTTCCTCTGGCAGACTCGTTTCCGATAAGATTAGGCCAGGTCCTGCACAATCCCGTAGGACGCACTGCTTCATGTGCATTGACCATTATCTTATATTTGGCGGCCTGGGTGACGGCATACAGATAATGGTTTACCATCCACTGGCTGTAATGCTGTTCCCCGCGAGGAAGCATATTTCCGACATAACCGGATTTGACGGCATTGTAGCCGTTGTTTTTCATAAATGTATATGCGGTGTCGAGATGCCTTTCGTAGTTTCTTACGGAAGCGGAAGTCTCGTGATGCATGATCATTTCCACACCTTTGGACTTGGCATAGTCACGGATTTCCTCAAGATTGAAATCAGGATACGGAGTCACGAAATCGAAGACATAGTCCTTAAGATGGCCGAACCAGTCTTCCCATCCCACGTTCCAGCCCTCGACAAGCACAGCGTCGAAGCCGTTTTCAGAAGCGAAGTCAATGTATTTCTTCACGTTCTCAGTGGTGGCTCCGTGATGACCGTGAGGCTTGACTTTAGTATAATCGGTCACGCCGAGCTGAACGGAAGGCAGATCCCAGGTATAGGACCACTGTGACTTTCCGGTAATCATCTCCCACCACACACCAACATATTTTATAGGTCTGATCCAGGAAGTGTCCTCGATCTTGCAAGGTTCATTGAGGTTCAGCGTCATACGGGAAGCGAGAATGTCGCGTGCGTCGTCACTGACAATGATTGTGCGCCAAGGAGTGTTCAGAGGCGCCTGAAGATAGCCCTTGGCTCCTGTAGCATCAGGATTGAGGAATGATTCGAAGACGAAATTCTTGTCATCGAGATTCAGATGCATGCAGGCATAGTCCACAAGAGCAGCCTCGTGGATATTCACGTAGAGGCCCTGGTCTGTCTTGAGCTGAAGCGATGTCTGAACTCCGGTCAGAGAGAACATGTTCTTGTTCATGCGCCTGCTGTTCACTTCCCTGATCTCGGAAAGACGGCAGCACGTGTAGTCATATTCCTGAGTATAATAGTCGCCTGGAATCCACCACGCGGTGATATCTCCCGGCATGGCGAACTGCGTGCGCTCTTCCTTGAGCACAAAATAGACAAGTGACTGCTGCTGAGGGAATTCATAGCGGAATCCTACTCCGTCGTCATATACCCTGAACCTGATATCCATCCTTCTTCCGGTCTGACGCTGCATCAAGTTGACTACAAATTCGTTATAATGATTTCTGATGGAAGTCTCCTCACCCCATACAGGGCTCCATGTCTCATCACAATCGTCACGAGATGTACCGGTGATTTCAAAGTCCCTATCCAGATGAGACTTCAGGTCATCTGAATTGCCCACCAGTTCGAACCCCATACCGCTTGTCAGCACGGCAGGCAATTCGCCACAATCCACCGAATACTGGGGACGACCTTCTTCTGACAATGAGAAAGAAAGTTTCACTTTTCCGTCGGGAGAATAAACAGTTTCCACATTTTCAGCAGAAAGGGTTGTGATGCCGAATGTTGCAATTGCAAAGAAGGCCAGTAGTCGTTTCATTAACATTAGTGTTATTATTTTACGAAAGATATGCAACTTGAAAATCAATAACAATATGTAATAATGAAAATAT
>ERZ779890.2275-NODE-2275-length-18522-cov-9.965398_pt1 | contig 18522 bp, 15 predicted proteins | sample MGYA00511553_ERZ779890 | MGnify/ENA primary metagenome ERZ779890 (study PRJEB29588, sample SAMEA2152064) | human gut metagenome | biome: human gut; feature: human-associated habitat; material: faeces | place: Denmark | collected 2008/2010 ... | reverse complement strand
GGGAAAGGTTGTTCTGCTTTAATACAGGCAATGGTATCCACAATAGTAGGCTCAGCATTTTTTACAATTTTTCTTGCTTCCTCTGCTTGGGGTGCATCGAACATGGCAATATAGTTTTCCGGCATAAGAATTTGAGATGTACCCATATAACATAAGTGCTTTCGCTCAGCAAGACTACTATTATATTTTGACGCATTGCCAATTTCACTACCGCAGTTCATAACAAACCAAATACGTTTTGCAGAAAGCAATTTCATTTTTGAAAGCCAATCCGACACAATTCGGGGAATACGCCACGCATAAGTCGGAGTTACAACGATTACATTCTCACCTGTTTTTACTGGCGAATAATCTGCTGCCTTGATTTTTGCATTCACATCTACAATCTCATCCTCCAATTCAGCTGCAATTTTTTTCGCTATATAACGGCTGTTGCCGGTTCCTGAAAAGCACAAAATCATGATAAAATCACCAACTTCCGATTGTCGAAACAACTATTACAAAAATCTACTTTTCAATATCATCTTCATATTCTTTTTCTATCTCAAGCTCCCATTCTTCCCCGTTCGCTTTTCGGATCACAACAAGCAGCTCCTCAGATTCCGCATAAAACTGATAGTCAAAAATATCCTCGATCACCTGACCGTCAATCTCCAGCAGAATATCTCCCGGTTCAATCCCCAGCTCTTCCGCAATACTTCCCGGCCGCACACCTTCTATAATGTGTTCGTGCTTTTTCTTCATCTATAAAAATAAACTCCTTTATTCAATTCCATAAAAATCCTTCTGTTAATTTCTTTGCAGCAAAAATCCCCATATTATAGAAGAAAGACTTTCATGATTCTTAATTTTACACCATATCTTATAATATCACAATTTTCCAGACGAATAAAGCATTGTTTTTTTTCAACATTTTTTCAACAATCTTGCATTTTTGTTCCATTTTCACTTGACGTATCAAATAATCGTGCTATAATTTAACACATGACATCTTACAGTTTAGTGCTTTAAAGTGTAACGGTTTAAAGCGTAGATTGTATGAATCGAAAAAGGGAGGACACAATCATGAAATCTAAGAAAATTTTAGCAGTACTTATGGCTGCCGGAATGACACTTTCACTTGCAGCATGCGGAAGTTCATCCGACTCTACAGATAAGAGCGCAGACAACGGATCCGATTCAGGAAAGACTTATAAGATCGGTATCTTACAGCAGTTAGAGCATGCTGCTCTTGACGAAGCAACAAAAGGATTTGAAGATGCCTGTACAGAAAAGTTCGGAGAAGGCAATGTCAAATTCGACCTTCAGAACGGCCAGGGCGAGCAGGCTAACTGTGCTACAATCGCAAATAACTTCGTAGCGGATAATGTGGATCTGATTCTTGCAAATGCAACAACAGCACTCCAGTGTGCAAGCGCAGCAACAAGTGATATCCCGATTCTCGGAACATCTGTTACAGACTACGCTACAGCACTTGATATCTCTGACTGGACAGGAACAACAGGAATGAATATTTCCGGAACAAGCGATCTTGCACCGATTGATGAGCAGGAGGCAATGCTCAAAGAACTCATTCCTGATGCTAAAACAGTCGGACTTCTCTACTGCTCCGCTGAACCGAACTCAGCATATCAGGCAAAGCTTTTCGCTGAAGCATTAGAGAAAGATGGAATCGCATACAAAGAGTACACAGCTGCTGATTCTAATGAGATTCAGTCTGTTGTAACAAATGCAGTTTCCGAATGTGATGCACTTTACATTCCTACAGATAACACAATGGCTTCAAACACAGAAATCATCAATAACATCTGTCTGCCGGCTAAGGTTCCTGTAATCGCCGGTGAGCAGGGAATCTGTAAAGGATGCGGTATTGCAACACTTTCTATCAGCTACTATGATATCGGATACAAAGCCGGTGAGATGGCTTACGACATCCTTGTAAACGGTGCTGACATTACTACAATGAAGATTGAAAGTGCCCCGAATGTAACAAAGATGTACAATCCTACCATCTGTGAGGAACTTGGAATTACTATTCCAGACGGATATGAGGCAATCGAAGAATAAGATTCTTCCATTCAACCGGAACATATTAGTCAGAAGATATTAAACAGAACATATTTTTCTCAAGAGCGGGCTTCATCCAGATGAATGGTCGCTCTTGATTCTAGTTACTGTTCACTCCGTTCACAGCAACTTGATCAAAATTCATTCCAAATCACCTTCGGTGATGGAATTATCTATTTATATGAAACAATAAAAAGAAAGATTAGAGGGATAAATCATGGCAGCATATTTCGCAGCCCTTGATCCAATGACTCTGGTACGTGCTCTCCCGGGCAACGTGGCCCAGGGCATTATCTGGGGAATTATGGCACTCGGTGTTTACATTACATTTCGTATACTTGACTTTGCGGATCTGACCGTAGACGGTTCACTTGCAACCGGCGGTGCAGTCGCAGTTATGATCATCCGCGCAGGTGTGAATCCTGCACTTGCACTTGTCTTTGCATTTCTTGCAGGTATGGCAGCAGGATTTGTAACAGGAGTCTTACATACATTTTTCGGAATTCCTGGAATTCTGGCAAGTATCCTGACACAGATCGGACTTTACTCCGTAAACCTTGGCATTATGGGAAAATCCAACCAGGCGGTCAATGTCATGCAGTACAAACTGGTTGCTTCTCTTCGTTATGTAACCGGAGAAGGCAACTGGATCTTTTTCCTGAAATTAATCCTTGCAGCACTGATCCTGATCGCACTCTGCTACTGGTTCTTCGGAACAGAACTCGGTGCATCCATTCGTGCGACAGGATGTAACGAACAGATGGCTCGTGCTCAGGGCATCAACACAGGATTCAACAAAGTTCTTGCACTTATGATCTCCAACGGTCTTGTAGGACTTTGCGGTGGAATCTACGCACAGTACCAGGGCGCAGCTGATGTCAATATGGGACGTGGCGCGATCGTTATCGGACTTGCCGCCGTCATCATCAGCGAAGTGATTTTCGGAAAATTCTGTGCACACAGAAAAGCAGCTTTTGCCTTCACACTCGGTGCAGTCTTCATCGGAGCAATCCTTTACTACCTTGTAATCGCATTAGTACTCTGGCTGAAGATGCCATCTGATTATATGAAACTGTTCTCAGCTGTAGTTGTTGCATGCTTCCTCGCAGTTCCTTATATGAAAGATACTTACTTCAAGAAAGGACGGGCAAAATAATGGGATACATGTTAGAAATCAAAGATATTTATAAGACATTTAACGCCGGTACAATCAATGAAAAACGTGCCCTCAACGGAGTTAACCTCAACTTAAACCCCGGAGATTTCGTTACGATCATCGGTGGAAATGGTGCTGGAAAATCAACAACACTGAATGCGATTGCAGGTGTATGGGGAATCGATAAAGGAAATATCATCATCGACGGTACTGACATCACAAAACTTTCCGAACATAAACGTGCACTCTTCCTCGGTCGTGTGTTCCAGGATCCTATGACAGGAACCGCAGCAACAATGTCTATTGAAGAAAATATGGCCATCGCCGCACGCCGTGGTCAGAAAAGAGGACTTGGCTGGGGCGTTACAAAGAAAGAACGTGAACACTATAGAGAAGCGTTAAAAGAACTTGATCTTGGACTTGAAGACCGCTTAAGCAGTAAGGTTGGTCTCCTCTCCGGCGGACAGCGTCAGGCGATCACACTTCTGATGGCTTCTCTCAAAAAGCCGAAGCTTCTGCTCCTTGATGAGCACACAGCCGCTCTTGATCCAAAGACTGCCGCAAAAGTACTTGCACTCTCCGACAAGATCATCAGTGAAAATAACCTGACAGCCATGATGGTAACACATAACATGAAAGACGCCATTGCACACGGCAACCGCCTGATCATGATGCATGAAGGAAGAGTCATCTACGATGTATCCGGAGAGGAAAAGAAAAACCTCAAAGTATCTGACCTTCTTGCAAAATTCGAAGAAGTCAGTGGCGGGGAATTCGCAAATGACCGTATGATGTTAAGTTAATGCATATTCGTTTAAAGTATGCCATCTTCATAATAAACTTTTTATAACCTTAAAAGGAAAGACGATAAGTTCAAATATGAGCTTATCGTCTTTTCTTCAATAATCTTTAGTTTGTCTGTTATAAAACTCAAGATACCTGTTTATTGCATGAAATAAGAGAAAGTTGTACAATAAAGATACTAGTAAAACAAAAGATGAAAGGAAAAAACTCATGAAAGAAATCTCCATCACATCCTTTGAAAACCTTAAAATAGGTCAAGCAGAAAACAGCGTGGCAGGCACCGGATGTACTGTCTTCCTGCTTGGAAAGAACGGTGCTCCAGCCGGGCTGGATGTCCGCGGCGGCGGACCGGCTTCCCGTGAAAGTGAATTGCTTCACCCACTCGCAGCTGCACAAGCCATCCATGCCATTGTGCTGGCCGGAGGCAGCGCATTTGGACTGGATGCTGCTGGCGGTGTTATGCAATATCTTGAAGAGCATAATATCGGCTTTGATGTCGGTGTCACAAAGGTTCCTCTCGTCTGTCAGGCTGATCTGTTTGATCTAACTGTAGCAGATGCACACATCCGTCCAGATGCCAAAATGGCCTATCAAGCCTGTATCAATGCTGAATGCGGCAACTATCAGGACGGAAACTATGGTGCAGGCACCGGTGCTACCGTAGGTAAACTGCTTGGAATGAGCCAATGCATGAAATCCGGCATCGGCAGCTACGCCGTTCAGGTTGGTCAACTGCAGGTTGGTGCTGTTGTCGCAGTTAACGCACTAGGTGATATCTATGACTCTGAAACAGGTCGCAAAGTGGCCGGACTCCTTGCAAACGACGGGAAAACTTTCCTGGACTCCGAGCTGCTCACATTACAAAATATTGATGTGAAAGAAAACAAATTTGTTGGTAATACGACCATCGGCGTTGTGTTCACAAACGCACAGTTTAACAAATCCCAATTATGCAAAATTGCAGGTATGGCGCATGACGGCTACGCACGTGCCATCCGTCCGGTACACACCTCAGCTGATGGGGACAGTATCTATGCCGTCTCATTGGGAGATGTAGCTGCAGATCAGGATGTCGTAGGAGCACTGGGAGCACGTGTCATGGCTAAAGCAATCTTGCGGGCTGTACAAGCAGCAGAACCTTCCTATGGATTTCCTGCTGTACGCAGCTTGAAGTAAAACTCGTAAGTAGGTAATACGGATGATTACCTACTTACTAAAACTCGGCAAACTTTCAATAATTTCATTCAAAAGTGGGGCTGCCGGTTAATAGCAAAATTTCGGCATCCCCAGTAGTAATTGTCTTCTTCCATATCATAATAGAATTGAAAGTTAACATTCTTTGTCTGCCTGTTATAAATCAAATTCCTTCAGCAACTTTTCCTGATACTCCTTGTCAGCTGCTGCTTTCACGATATCATCTGTACGTCCATGTTTTGATAATTCGAGAATTAATTGATTAATTCTGCTTACTCCCAAAGTTTCCCCTTCTTGTCTTCCTTCTTGTCTTCCCTCTTCTCTTCCTTCTTGCCTTCCAATCTTTCGCCCGGCTTCAATCCCTCTTCTTTCTGCGGTTAACATCCCTATATTATAATCCCTGATTGCTCTTTGTCTTATCTGTTCCTTTATTCGGATAGATATCTGATAATTCTAATACCTCTATGTCAGAATCAATCTGCAAAAAATTTTGAAACCATCTAATATCACTTTTCGTTCCCATTAATCGTATCTTTAACATCTGCTGTTTCCTCCTAACGCTGTACATGTCATTTTTCCTCCTCCTTTCGCAAGTTTTAAACAATAACAGAAAAAAAGACGAACTCATTTAGCATAATGAATTCGTCTTTTAAGGTAAGGTTATTAGGTTTTCTTGTACGTCATATAGTAAATTTGGTATTATTTAGCACTGATTTTCACAGATTTTCGAACTAATTTGATGTACAAATGATGTACCAGCCCTTTTTGGGGAGGTATTTTTCATTTTCAATCCTTCTCAAAAAGTGCTTTTTTTCGTTCAATCATCTCATCAATTCTAGCGATATATTGCTTGATATCCTTGACATTCTCGCATCTTTCGATGTGATAACCATCCGGTAGATTCCAGACACGTTTGGTGGAAGCTCCGGCTCCGCAAGCCAGGATGGCCTGTTTCTCTTCCATGATCAAAATGTTATACACCCCAGCCTTGTCCTGCTCTGCATATCCAACATTCTCGAAGTTTCCGGCAATGTTCTTCTGGCGATACAGGTAATATGGCACAAGTCCCATGCGTTCTGCTGACGCTGCTGCCGCCTCGACCATCTGCGTGATCTCAGTCCCCGGATCCATTGTTCTTCCTTCCTGACCGAACTTCGCCGCACGTTTGATTGCGAGTGCGTGTACTGTCAGGCTATCCGGATGAAGCTTCTCGATCTTCTCAAGTGTATCCTGCATATCTGCCGCATCTTCTCCCGGAAGTCCGGCGATCAGATCCATATTAATATTATCGAATCCAAGCTCACGTGCAAGGTGGAAGATTTGTTCTACATCTTCTACCGTATGTTTTCTTCCGACAAGATCAAGCGTCTTCTGCTGCATTGTCTGTGGATTGACGGAAATGCGGGTTACAGGATATTTGCGGATCACTTCGAGCTTTTCTCGTGTGATACTGTCCGGTCTTCCGGCTTCAACTGTAAACTCAAGCACATGCTCTAGGTCAAAATCCTCCCGAATCGTTCCAAGCAGACGGTCAAGCTGATCTGCCTCGAGTGTTGTCGGTGTTCCTCCACCGATGTATACCGTATCGAGTGGTTTTCCCTGCATCAGCTTTGCCGTAGCTTTCAATTCTTTGATCATCGCATCAAGGTAACGATCGACCTGATCTTTCCACTCAGCGATTGGTGAAGAGCTGAATGAGCAGTAGGAGCAGATGCTTGGACAGAATGGAATTCCTGCATACAGGCTATAGCCATTCTTGCAGTCCAACTGATCAAGAAGTGCCTTTTCACGGCATGCAATCTCATACGCAATCTGTGCTTTCTTATCCGTGACACAATATTGTTCTTTTAGAAATCCAAAGATTTCTTCTTTTGTCATTCCCTGCTCAATTTTCTGCATTACAAGCTTTGTCGGACGGACTCCTGTCAGCATTCCCCAGGCAAGTTCCTGTCCTGTCTGCTTTGAGAGAAACTGATAGACTTTCTTCGTTACATCGCGTTTCTCTTCCTGCACATCTTCTGTCTGCACGCATTCTTCCGGTGCAAGGGAAAAGCAAGTCCCTTCCGGCAAATGTATCTTCACCAGTGGTTCTTGCTTCTCATCTACTGTCTGCACGATATCCTCTTTTGGATAAAATGCTTTCGTGACATGGTATACGTTATAAGTAAATTTGTTCTTCTTACTTTCTATCTTTATCATATGAATGGATTATGCTCCTTCTCAAACTGAACTGATGTCTCTTCCATATGTCCCGGATAGATCTTTGTATCATCCGGAAGTGTCATGATCTTCTCCTGTACAGAGCGGACCAGCTGGCTGCTGCTTCCTGTCGGTAGGTCTGTTCTTCCGATAGAAGCACAGAACAGCGTATCTCCACTGAACAATCTATGTTCTTTTGGTAGGTAATAGCAGCATCCTCCTACGGTATGTCCCGGTGTATGAAGTACATCAACTTCAATTCCTGCGCATTCGATCACCTGACCGTCTCTTACAGGCTGTGCTCCGTGGAATGCGTATTTCGGTCCGTACATACAAGAAACATTCAGTCGGTCATCCTCGATCACCGGAAGTTCGTCTTCGCCTGCGTAAACCGGCACAGGAAAGGCTTTGAGGAAATCATCGATTCCCATGATGTGGTCAAAATGTCCATGTGTCAGAAACAATGCTTTCATTTCTAGTCCATTGTTCTTGATATAATTGACATATTCCTGCGGACATTCTGCCATATCCACTGCAAAACATTCCTTCGTCTCTTCATTGGTTACAATATAGCAATTCGTTCCAATTGACCCCAGTACAATACTTTCAACCTTCATTCGTTTTCCTCCATCAGCCTGTTGTTCTCTCAATATTAATTACATTTTCAATCTGTCTGAGCTTTCCGATCACACGGTTCAATTCTTCTCTTCCGTGTACAACAAATCCCATCTCCATTGTCGCCGTACCCTTCTTGCTCGTCCGGGTATTCATGGACTTCACGTCAATCTTCTCTTCGGTAAATACCTTTGATACATCCAGCAGAAGTCCTCTTCTGTCGTCTGCAAATATCTTCAGTTCTGCAAGATACTGACCGCCTTCTTCGAGATCATTATCCTCCCATTCTGCTGTGATCAGACGGGATCTCTCCACATCAGAAAGATTGATGATATTGATACAATCTGTTCTGTGGATCGACATTCCGCGCCCTCTTGTTACAAAACCGACAATCTCATCTCCCGGCACCGGATTACAGCACTTTGAGAAGCGTACTGCCATATCATTGATTCCCTTAACTACGATTCCGCTCTTTGATTTGGCAATGTGTACTCTCTGTTTATTCGCTTCTGAGATCTTCTCCAAAATATTCTCATCCGTGATCTCTTTCTTATGCTCTTTCTCGTACTCTTCCAGCAGGCGGTTCACAACCTGACCCTCTTTGAGTCCGCCGTGTCCGATTGCCGCAAGTACTGCATCCCAGTCACGGAATCCGTACTTCTTCTGAACGATCTGCTGATACTTCGGCTTGATGATATCCGGCAGATTAATCCCCTTGCTCTTACAGTAGGCACTGATCAGATCCTTTCCGCGGATAATATTATCTTCTTTGTATTCCTTCTTAAACCATGAATTAATCTTGCTCTTTGCCTGTGTGCTCTTGACGATATTCAGCCAGTCACGGCTCGGTCCCTTGGAATTCTGAGATGTAAGGATCTCGATTCGGTCTCCGTTCTGAATCTTATAATCAATGTTCACAAGCTTGCCATTCACTCTTGCGCCAACCATCTTATTGCCGACTGCACTGTGGATCGCATAGGCGAAGTCAACCGGTGTGGAGCCATTCGGAAGGTTCTTCACATCCCCGTTCGGTGTGAAGCAGTATACATCTTCCTGGAACAGATCCAGGTCACCTTTCAGCAGGCTTAAGAACTCACGGTTATCAGACATGTCTCTCTGCCATTCCAGGATCTGACGCAGCCAGTTCAGCTTCTCTTCTTGTGTGTTCAGTCCTTTCGTGTTGCTTCCGCCTGTCTCTTTATATTTCCAGTGTGCTGCGATACCATATTCCGCTGTCTTATGCATCTCTTCTGTACGGATCTGGATCTCGAACGGCTGTCCGGAAGGTCCGATCAGCGTTGTATGCAGAGACTGGTACATATTCGCCTTCGGCATAGCAATATAATCCTTGAAACGTCCCGGAATCGGCGTATACATCTCATGGATCACACCAAGTGCTGCGTAACAGTCTTTCACTGAATCTACGATAATGCGGACAGCGAACAGGTCATACACCTGATCAAGTGTCTTGTTCTGATTCACCATCTTCTTATAAATACTGAAGAAATGTTTTACACGTCCGTATACTTTCGCTTCAATATCAGCATTCTTCATATGCTTTGATACTTCAGCAACGATCTGTTGCACAAATTCTTCACGTTCCGTCTTACGTGCATTCAGATCATGCACCAGCTGATTATAAACTTCTGGCTGATAATATTTCAGAGAAAGGTCATCGAGTTCTGTCTTGATCTTTGAAATACCGAGACGCTGGGCGATCGGAGCATAGATATCCATCGTCTCTCTTGATTTCTCTTTCTGCTTGGCCGGTGTCATAAACTCCATTGTACGCATATTATGCAGACGGTCTGCGAGTTTTACAATGATGACACGGATATCTTTCGCCATCGCAAGGAACATCTTTCTTAAGTTCTCTGCCTGGGCCTCCAGCTTGTCCTGGGAATAGTTCAACTGTCCCAGCTTGGTAACGCCGTCTACAAGAAGTGCCACCTCTTCACCAAACTCTGCTGAGATCTCATCGAGTGTCATTGTCGTATCTTCTACCACGTCATGAAGCATTCCAGCCACGATCGTTTCTTTGTCCATCTCGAGATCTGCAAGTATGATTGCCACCCAGAGTGGATGGATGATATAAGGCTCTCCGGATTTACGGAACTGATTCTTATGCGCTTCTTTGCCTATCTGATAGGCCTTCTCGATCATCGTAATATCTGCAGAAGGGTGATACTTACGCACACGAGCTATTAAGGCCTGATATAACTCCTCCGGATCCTGATAATCCTCTGGTGCTTTTACTGCATGCCCGTCCACTATCTCCAGATTTTTATTCAGATCTTCATATTCCCGAGTGCCTGCCATATCATCTTCCCCCTTCGTTCATCCTGTGTTCTGTTCAGATCCAACTTCCAAAATGCTTCGCATTTCGTCAGTATGGCATATCCGACAAATGCATTTTAGACACAAAACGCCTTAGTTCTGAACAATTAATATGATTTAGTATATCACTATTTTTCCCTTTTTCAAATAAGAACTTCCCATTCTTCTTTATTTTAAGCAATTTGTACGGTTTTTTCGATATTATCTACTGATAATTGACAATTGTAAGCTGAATTGTTCTTCGTCCCATGTACTCATTGATGGATGGATAGTATGTAAAAGACATGATCTGCTTCTTTTCCATCTGCCGCAGACAGTCTTCCACTTCTCCGAAATAAACCGCTTCCATCTGATTTCCCTGCTGGTCCTCCAGTCTGCATTTCAGCACATTCCGGTTCTTTCCGAAGATTCTTGGCTGGATCACACGCAGTTTACTTTCTGCAAATAACGGTTTCCCATTGCCTTTTCCAAAAGGCTCCAATATCTTAAGCTCATGGATCAGCTCTTCATTAATATATGGAAACGGAAGCCGCATATCGATCGACACCTTCATCTGCAGATCCTCTTCTGTCAGATCCGCCAGTTCATTGATCCGTTTCCGGAAAACTTCGACATTTTCCTCTTCTAAAGAAAGTCCTGCTGCCAGCTTATGTCCTCCAAACTTCGTAAATAATTCCCTGCAGCGGCTCATTTCCGCAAACATATCATAGGCTTCGATCGACCGTCCGGAACCTTTCACCCCTGCCTCTCCCTTTGTCAGTACAAAGGTCGGACGATAATAACGCTCCTTGATCCTCCCCGCAATAATTCCGGCGATACTTTCGTGACACTCTGGAAGATACACGACCAGCACCTGGTCGTCCTTCCAGGAACTTGATTCAATCTGCCGGACAGCTTCTTCTACACCTTCTTCGGTCATTTCTTTCCGGCTGTCATTTAATTCTTTCAGATCTGCTGCCAGTGTCACTGCCTCTCTCCGGTTCGATGCATTAAGAAGTTCCAGTGCACGCTTGGCTGTATCCAGTCTTCCGCCGGCATTGATGCACGGTCCGATCACAAATCCGATATGATAAGTATTCAGGTTCGCTGTATCTACCCCTGTACATTGCATCAATGCGTGAAGCCCTTCATTCTTCGTTGTCTTCAGAAGCTCAAGTCCCTTTTTCACAAAGACACGATTCTCTCCAACCAGATCCATCACATCACCGATCGTGGCAATCGCAACATTTTCCATCAGGCTTTCCTGCAGATGCTCTACCTCCTGCTCTGACTTTCCAGACACTCTGTACAAAACCTCAACCAGCTTATACGCTACAGCTGCGCCGCACAGCCCTTTAAATGGATACTCACAGTCTGCTCTGTGCGGATCGACCACTGCATCCGCCGGTGGCAGAAGATACTTTTTCTCCCCATTTTCTTCCAAATACGGAACTTCATGGTGATCTGTCACAACGATCGTCATCCCATTTTCTTTTCCGTAAGCAATCTCGCTCATTGCCGCAATTCCATTATCACAGGTGATGATCGTGTCTACATCATCCTCCAGTGCACGGTCGATCAGCATCTGATTCAATCCATATCCGTCTTTGATCCTGTCTGGAATATCCGTATCGACATCTACCCCAAGTCCTGCAAGCCCCTGTTGCAAAATATACGTTGCATTGACTCCATCAATATCATAATCACCGATCACACGGATTTTCTTTCCTTCTTCTATTTTCTCCTTAAGAATATCTACCGCACGATCCATATCTTTCATCAGTAAGCCGTCATACAGATCCTCCACTGTTCCATTCAGATAAAAATCAATTGCTTCATCTCCGATCACATCACGGTTCCTCATCAGTCGTGCAATGATCGGGGAGATCTGATATTTCTCTGCTATTCCATTAAAATCCGCCTTTTTCATTGCGACGAACCATTTCTCCATCCAAATACCCTCCCAGTCTGTCAGTATCATATTTTCTTATTATAACAAAAATCTGCCGTATCGAAAATCATTTTTCATTTCCGATACGGCAGATTCTATTTCGTTACTGTTTCCAGGCTGCTATTTATTTCTTAGCGTTTTTTGCTCTTTTTGTTCTTGAAAGAAGTCTTCTTTCCTTTTTTCTTCTTGGAGCTGTCGTCTGCAGATGTATCTGCTGCGTTACTCTCTGTGGAAATAGTTCCTTCTTTCTTGTCTGCTGCTTTTACAGAAACTGCCTTTGTGCCGGAAGCTGCTCTCGCAGCCTTCGCTTCCTCACCAAGTCTTGTCTTCATCACATACCACAGTGCACCTGTGATACATACGGATGTATATCCACCGCAGATGATACCTACCATCAGAGGTGCAGCGAATTCCTTAATGGAGCTTACACCAAGGATATACAGAGCAACGACCATGACAAATGTTGTAAAGTTTGTATAGATCGTTCTTGTCAGTGTCTGAGTAATACAGCGGTTTACAAGATCCTTCAGATCTTCTGTACGGCTCTTTGTTGCCAGCGCCTCACGGATACGGTCAAAGATAACGATCGTACCGTTGATAGAATATCCGACAATCGTCAGCATACATGCAATAAATGTATTTCCGACAGATACTCTTGCGATTACATAGAACCCAAGAACTACAAGTACGTCATGCATCAGTGCGACAACAGCACTTGTTGCGAAACGGATATCTTTGAAACGGAACCAGATGTAAAGCAGCATACAGATTGTAGCAATGATCACAGCTATAACAGCATCTCTTCTCATCTCGGAACTTACTGTTGAGCTGATATTCTCTGTAGCGATATCAGATGCCTCTACCCCGTAGTTCTCATTCAGATAAGAAGCAAGTGCTTCACGTTTCTCAAGATCAAGTGTCTGTGTCTTGAAGACTACCTGATTGCTGTCTTTTACTGTCTGAACCTGAATATTCTTATCTCCTGTGATTTCTTCCAGGCTTGGGATCATCTGGCTGTCGATCTCTTCGAGAGTATATGCTTTATCAAATGTTACATTTGTTGAAGTACCGCCTACGAAATCAAGGCTGTAGTTCATCGCACCGATTCCTCTTGCATGGTTCACGCCCATCATGACCGGTCCGGCCAGACAAAGGATGATGGAAACAATGAAGAAGATTTTTTTCTTTCCAAGGAAATCAACCGGTTTACGTTCTTTCAGATGTCTTCCGTATACTTTCTCATTGCGGATGCCTGCTCCATAGAAGGAAAAGATGATCAGTCTTGTGATCACGAGTGCTGTAAACATGGATACGACAATACCAAGTGCAAGTGTCTGGGCGAATCCCTTTACAGTACCGCTTCCGCGAAGCCACAGCACACCGGCTGCGATCAGTGTTGTGATATTTCCGTCAACGATTGCGGACATTGCTTTCTGGAATCCTGATTTCAGAGAAGCGTGTACGCTCTTTCCTGCTGTCAGCTCTTCTTTCACACGGGCGAAGATGATAACGTTCGCATCTACCGCCATACCGATACCAAGGATGATACCTGCGATACCTGGAAGTGTCAGTGTGATATCAAATGCATTTAAAAGGATTAAGATCAGTTCTGTGTAAAGGATCAGTGCAAGGCTGGATGCAAGTCCCGGAAGGAGGTATACCCAGCACATGAATACACATACGATTGCCAGACCGATGATACCTGCGATCAGACTTCCTTTCAGAGCGTCCTGTCCAAGCTGTGCTCCTACAACTTCTGAGCTAAGCTCTTCAAGTTCCAGATTCAGTCCACCGATACGGATTGTAGAAGCGATGTTATCAGCCTCTTCATAATCCATGTTTCCTGAAATCTGAGCTTTTCCATTCTCAATCACTGCATTTACCTTTGGCACACTAATCAGTGCTCCGTCGTAGTAAATGGCAATTGTATCATTATTGTTGTTATAAGCTTCTTCTGTTGCTGTCTTGAACTTCTCTGCACCCTCATCTGTCAACTCAAGATCAACACCATACTTTTTATTTCCTGTTGTTGAGTCGTTGAGCACTCCGGCTGAAGCTGTCTTTACTTCTGTACCTGTCAGTACGATGGAGTCTGTATCTTTCAGTTCGTCGATTGACTTATTCAGTGTATATCCGGAAGCTGTCAGGGAATAGTTTTCATTTCCCTCACTGTCTTTATGCTTGATAAAGTACAGTGAACCCGGCTGTCCAAGTTCTTCCAGGATCTTGTTTGCGTCGCTCACACCCGGAATCTCGATACTGATACGGTTGTCTCCAACCTGATAAGCCTGTGCCTCTGTGCTGTACTGCTCCACACGTTTCTGAAGCTTGTACACGGTGTCATCCATGTCTGCCTGAGATGGCTTGTCACCTTTTACCTGATATGTAATGCTGACTCCGCCTTCCAGGTCAAGACCGAGATTGATGTTCTTCGCAGCTCCCATTCCCTTTAAATCAAGTCCAAGCACACAGGTCATACCGAAGAGTGCTGTAACTGCGATTACGAGAATGAGGCTGAGAATACTCTTACCTTTCTTCATCTCTTTCTTTCCTTTCTTGACTGCTGCTCTCTAACTTTATTGTTCTTCATCCGCCAGGGCAGCCTTTATCATGATCGCACATTCCACACGTTTTCTCTCCATCTCACAGCTCACTTCGTAAGTATCATGGATCGTATTATGGAACTTGTAAGAATTCGCCATACAGCCACCACTGCAGTAGAATCTGGCAAAGCAGGTTCTGCAGCTTTCCTTGGAATATACGCTGCATCCACGGAATTCTTCCGCAATCTCCGGTTTTGTAATTCCCTCATCGACATTTCCCATGAGGAATTCTTCCTGTCCTACAAACTGATGACATGGGTAGAAATCTCCCCAAGGTGTCACTGCCAGATACTCTGTACCTGAACCACAGCCGGACAGACGCTTGGACACGCACGGTCCTCCTTCAAGATCGATCATGAAATGGAAGAAATTGAATCCTCTTCCGCTCTTCTCACGCTCGATCAGGAATTTTGCGAGTTTATCATATTCTTCAAAGATCTGTGGAAGATCTTCTTTCTGGATTGCATATGGTTCTGTGTCATCACCTACTACAGGCTCGATTGACATCTGCTTGAATCCAAGATCTGCGAAATGTTCTACATCCTTGGAAAAATCCAGGTTATTTCTTGTAAATGTACCTCTAATGTAGTACTTCTCCTGATTACGGCTCTCTGCCAGCTTCTGGAACTTCGGAACGATCAGATCATAGCTTCCTTTTCCGTTACGGAACGGGCGCATCTGGTCATTCACTTCTTTTCTTCCGTCAAGACTGATGACAACGTTGTCCATCTCTTTGTTCACGAACTCCTGAACTTCATCGTTCAAAAGAACTCCGTTTGTTGTAAGTGTGAAACGGAAATGCTTGTCATGAAGTTTCTCCTGCTCTCTTCCGTAAGCAACCAGGTCTTTGACAACCTGCCAGTTCATCAGCGGCTCACCACCGAAGAAGTCAACTTCAAGGTTTCTTCTTGTTCCTGAATTCGCGATCAGGAAATCAAGTGCTTTCTTACCAACCTCGTAAGACATCAAAGCCCTGCGGCCGTGGTATTCTCCCTCTTCCGCAAAGCAGTACTTACAGGCAAGGTTACAGTCATGTGCAATATGAAGACATAAAGCCTTAACAACTGTCTTACGCTGCTTTACAACGTCGATAAAGCTCTCATAAATGTCTTTTGTAAACAGACGTCCCTGTTCCGTCAGTTCTGTTACTGCCTCTAAAATATCCAGCAGATCTTTCTCAGAATATTTCTCTCCAAGCTCTTTTTTCAATGCTTCTGCTGTTTCCGGAGATTTCAATGTCTCCACTGTATGATCTTCATTCATGCGATTAAGCACTTCGATGACATCATACGCTTCCTGATCCACAACATGTACAGCTCCGCTGTTCACGTCGAGGACGATATTATATCCATTGTTCTGGTACTGATGTATCACGTGGATACCTCGCTTTCTATATGTATTTGTAAATCTATTTGTAACTGTTCAAAGCCCGGCATTTTCACAATGCAGCTCTAAGCAGATACGTCTAAAACATGCTTAAGGCAGCGATTTGCACCGCTGCCTCACCTGTAATCCTGTTGCTGTTTTTCGCATAATTGCAGGCAGTATCACCGCTCAAAGCAACTCTGCAGCAACATTATCTTCACTTTCAGGTTTTCTTATTTTGCGTTTTCGCAAGTCTGGTTTCCTACTGTACAGGATGTCTTACATGCAGACTGGCAAGATGTCTGGCACTCTCCGCATCCACCTTTTTTAACTGTGTTGTTCAGTGTCTGTGTATTCAGTGTTTTAATGTGTTTCATTTTTACTCCTCCTAACTTCGCACATATTGCTTTCGCTATTATAGCACACACAGCCAGGTTTTTAAAGTATTTTTTCACACATCCCTCTGGTTTTTCTTCATGAGACCATCCCTCCGAGCATTCCGCCTCCGGCACAAAGTACAAATGTCAGAAACAAATCTCCTGTCCCTGACGAAACCTCACGGTACATTCCAAATGAGATGAGCAGTAATAGAACAAAATAAACCACACCGGTTCCAAGCCCCCAGAGGAACTTCTTTTGGCCTTCCAGTTTTCCCATCACAAAACCACCGGAAAAAGTTCCTATTACATAAATGAGAATAATTCCCAGATTTACATTTTCTTCACTCAATCCTGCTTTATAAAGGAGAAGTGCAAGAATTAACAGAAACATTCCTGTGACCAGATAGGCGCAAAGTAATGCCTTCACTAAATTTTCTGCGTATATTATCCCTTTTTTCCCATGATTTTCTCTCATTTTCTTTTCCTTTCGATGCATGTCCGGTTTTCCACTGATACTATTCTATGCATCCTCCCGGAAAAATATGACACTTTTAACTTAACTGCCTCCCAAGCAGATCTGCTGCGCCTGCCGCAAGCTTCTTTTCCATCTCTCCGAAATGCTTTTTCTCATTTTTCTGCAGAAAGATCACTCCACCTGCAATATCACCTTCACTGAGAATCACACTGATTATTTCCTCGCTGTATTCACTCCTGTCTTTTGTAATTGCTACAAACTCAGCGTCACTGCTCTTTTTTAACACGGTCTTTCTTTCTTGAAACACTTCTGCCAGCTCTGCACTCAACAGCATTTCCTGAAGTTCTTTCTTCCCGTTTCCTGCTGCCGCGATCACCTGATCTGTATCAGTGATACAGACTGTACAATCAAGTGTCTTTGAAAGACTATCTGCATAAATCCCTGCCAGTGATCCTAGTTCACCGATTGGAGAATATTTCTTTAAAATCACCTTTCCTTCTCTGTCTGTAAAAATTTCCAGTGGATCACCTTCACGGATCCGCAATGTCCTTCTTATTTCTTTCGGAATTACGATTCTTCCAAGATCATCTATCCTCCGGACTATCCCTGTAGCTTTCATGGCACATTTCCTCCATAATTATATCTTAATGATGTGAGTGTCAAAAGTAAATTTTTCCACTCACTGATGTAACCGGATTGCTCCATTGCTATGCACTTACATCATTTTAATTAGTATGTGGTAAAATATAGGAAATTATGTTCTTTTTATGATAAAATGTAACTGTTCAGAGCCAAGCAAAATTTCATAAAACAGGTGTAAAATGCTTGCATTTTTAAGACTGTTTTTGAAATTTTATTTGGCGGATACGCCACACCGACGAAATGCGTAGCATTTTGGAGGTTGGCTCTGAACAGTTACGATAAAATAATGATAAAAACCGAATTATCCCGTCAGAAAACAGGGAGTGTTTCGTTATTATTGACAGAAGCATGTTTCAATGATTAATAAGGACAGGAGGTGTTTAAAATGCCGGAAAAGAGAAAGAAAACAATTGATGCGGCAGCAGACCGGCAGACAATGACAGAATTATATGAAACCTATGAGCAGAAGATGTTTGGAATTGCAAATGCTATTCTGCATAATGACTGGCAGGCGGAAGATGCAGTCCATGAGGCTTTTGTTAGAATGGTCCCGTATTTGTCAAGATGCAAGGATGTGAAAGATGAAAAGACAAAGATTTTGATTGTGCGTGTGATTAAGAGTGCTGCCATTGATATTTATCGTAAAAATAAAAGGGAAAATACCTATATTCTGGATTCAGAAGAAGACTGGATAGAAGATAAACATAATCCTGTGGAAGTTTATTTGGCGACATTGTCAGCCGGGGGAATGTTGA
>ERZ779890.2273-NODE-2273-length-18527-cov-7.350747_pt1 | contig 18527 bp, 19 predicted proteins | sample MGYA00511553_ERZ779890 | MGnify/ENA primary metagenome ERZ779890 (study PRJEB29588, sample SAMEA2152064) | human gut metagenome | biome: human gut; feature: human-associated habitat; material: faeces | place: Denmark | collected 2008/2010 ... | reverse complement strand
GCGTGCGCGAGACGGCGGCGCGCGTCACGCTGGCTGCGCGCGCAAGCTCGGCTCCGGTCATGCCCTGCGGGTGCTTGCCCAAGTAGTACAGACACATGATGTCGGCACCGGTGAGCCCCAGTTTGGCGCTCTCCACGCTCTTGATGCGCGTCACCTCTTTGTTGATGGCCGCGATGAGCCCCGTAAAGTCCTCAAAGCGCGCCTCGTCCCGAGATGCCGTATCCACGTGTCCCTCCCCTAGTTCAAATTGACAGCTCACCATTGTATGACTGCGTGTTAACAGGTCAACAACTCCCACAGCAGGCACATAACCTACGCACGCGGGCCGGCGTTGCGAACGGAATCCGGCAGATGCGGATAGCGCTTCTCAAAGTTCTCGCAGAACATAGCTGCCAGCTCGTGGGCAGAAGAATCGTAGAGCGACGCGCTCTTCCAGTAGGTGCGGGGCACAAGAATGGCGTCGGGCACACCATGGCACGTCACCGGAATATCGACGTTGAAAATCTCGTCATGGATGAAATCGGCCTCCTCGATGGTCCCATCAAGTGCACGTGCTACAAGAGCGCGCGTATAGGCAAGCTCGATGCGATGACCGTGGTCAAAGTCTCCGCCTATCCAGCCGGTGTTGACCAAGTAGACGCGCGTATCGCTGCGACGCAGGCGCTCGCCAAGCATGTCGGCATAGACCATAGGATCGAGCGGCATAAACGGCTCGCCAAAAAGGGCCGAGAAGGTGGGCTGCGGTCGGGTGATGCCTTGCTCCGTTCCGGGTGTCTTGGAGGTAAAGCCTGTCACAAAGTGATACATCGCCCCCTCGGGAGTAAGGCGTGAGATGGGCGGAAGTACGCCAAAGGCATCGCAGGTGAGGAAGAGAACCACGTTAGGGTTAGGGCTCACGCCACGCGTCCAGGCATTGGCGATGTGCTCGATGGGATAGGCGACACGCGTGTTTGCCGTGATGGAAAGGTCGTCGTAGTCGGGATCGCGATTCTCGTCGAGCACGACGTTTTCGGCCATGGCGCCAAAGCGGATGGCCTGGTAGATCTCGGGCTGACTGTACTCGTCCATGCCGTCACATTTGGCATAGCAACCGCCCTCGATATCAAAAACGCCCACATTGCTCCAACCGTGCTCGTCGTCACCGATCAAAAGGCGCGTAGGGTTGGCCGAAAGCGTGGTCTTACCCGTGCCCGAAAGGCCAAAGAACACGGCCGTGGCGTGGCTGATGGGATCCATGCTCGCCGAGCAATGCATGGGCAACACGTTATCCTCAAGCGGCAACAGGTAGTTCATCACCGAGAAGATGCTCTTCTTGATCTCGCCGGAAAAACCGGTGCCCGCGATAACGATCATGCGCTCGGTAAAGTTGATGAGGACGGCGGCCTTGGAACGCACGCCATCGCGCTCGGGGTCGCACTCATAGCCGGGCGCCACCATCACACGGAAGTCCGGCTCCTCGAAGTTCACGTGCTCGCGCACACGCGGCCGCACAAGCATCTGCTTGATGAAAAGCGCCTGGCTCGCACGCTCGCACGCCACAAAGAACGTACGCGCATAGTTGCGGTCGGCACCAGCAAGGCCGCAGGTGATAAAGAGGTCGCGCCGAGAAAGATAGGCCGCTACGCCATCGCGTACGCGCTCGTAGACATCTTGGCTAATGGGCGCATTTGTTTGCCCCCACGCGATCTTGTCGTGAACCTCGGGCGTGTCGACGATAAAACGGTTCTTGGGCGAACGGCCCGTGTAGGCGCCCGTTTTGATAACGAGGGCGCCGTTTGACGCAAGCTCGCCCTCATCGCAGTCCTTGAGCGTTCCCTCAAAGCCGTCGGCAGTGAAAAGGTGCATGTACTCGCTCTCCCACTTGTCCGACACGAATGTCACGATGCCGCGATAGCGGTAAGAGGTCAGGGCGAGGCCGGTCTCCTCCTTCGTTTCGCGCAGAGCGCACTCCTCCGGGCTCTCGCCCTCTTCAAACTTGCCGCCGATGCCGATCCACTTGTCGCGATTGCAGTCGTTCTCCTTTTTCGTGCGGTGCAGCATCAGGTATTCGCCGCCGCATTCAATATAAATGAGCGTCGTGTTCACGGCGCGATAGATGCTACTGCTCATGATACTCCCTCCCCAAAGGGTCTTTTTGTCAGTATAAAAGATGGCGGCAAAAATTGCAAGTGAAGGCGCCGTTCAGAAAATCGCGCATTTTTCGAATTTGTGCTTGACTTTGCTGTGATTTTTGGTATAATCATTTTTGCTGTCGAGCGCACCGATACGCAGCAGTATCGAAGCGGTCATAACGAGCACGACTGGAAATCGTGTGTACGTCAAAAGCGTACCGAGAGTTCGAATCTCTCCTGCTGCGCCAAACACCCTGTAGCCTAAAAGGCTACAGGGTGTTTTTCTTCGCAGTCAATCATCTATTGAGCAGGCGGGGTTCTAATACCAGTTCTAATAAAGTCCTTTGAGAAGTCCGTCCATCACATCTATAGCGCCCTCCTGCATATCGGTCATAACGTGAGAATAGGTGTCCATTGTAATGCCGATAGAGGAATGCCCGAGCATAGCCGAGACGATTTTAGCGGGAATGCGATTGCGGAGCATCAAAGTTGCATTCGTATGGCGCAGATCATGAAAACGGATGGAGGGTAGCCCGCAGGAAGTCAGAACATCGTGAAAACGATGCTGCAAAATGCCACTCGTGATAGGCATACCATCAGGCAGGCAGCAAACAAGATGATAGGAATTGTAACCATCACCAAAGATCGCAGCCTCACGCTGTTGCTTGTTATAGGCATCTTTCAGAGCAATATATAGGGCATCAGGCATGATAAGTGTACGACGGCTGTTGCGGGTTTTGGTAGAAGAGAGAAGAAATCCACCTTTGCGGAAACTGGCAGAATGAATGATAGTAACGGTTTTAGCGTCCATATCGATATCGTCCCATTGCAGCCCCAGAGCTTCACCACGTCGCAAGCCAAGCGATAGACCGAGGAGAACGGGCAAGTAAATATCCGTACCAACACAACCGCTTATAAGGGTCTTAGATTCATCAGGAGTAAGTACGCGCATTTCGATATGATCAATGCGGGGAGGGTCTACCAAGTCGGCAGGATTGCGAGATATTAGTTCCTGCTTTACGGCGTACTTCAAAGCACGGTGCAGGTTATTATGAACATATCGCACCGACGTACCGGACAAGCCGGAAGTAAGCAAATCCGCATACAGCTTTTGAATATTGGCAGGTGTAAGCTTGTTCAACGGAATCTGACCTATATATGGAATTATGTGACGTTCCACATTTACACGATAGCCATTGACGGTATTCGGAGCGAGCTTCGGAACACAGTAAGCTGAAAGCCAGTGTCGGAGGAAAACCGCAAGGGTGGATTTATCGGCTTTGCGGTCAAAAGTGTTCTCAACTTCTTCAATGCGGGAGCGCAAGACGCGCTCTGCCTCTCGCTTCGTGTCCCAGCTCCCCTCCCATTTCTGTTTCCATTTTCCGTTGCTGTCCTTACCGATGTAATAGACAATATACCAGCGGTTTTTCTTCTTCGTGACTGTGCCGCGCATATTAAATTCCACCTCCAACGGTAGCATGATCGAGCCATTCAAGAAACTTTGCAGCTGGAATGACACGACGCTTGCCAACTGCAATATAAGGCACTCGACCAGTCCTAACGAGCTGATACATAGCGCTCTGGCTGATGCGCATAATAGCAGCAGCTTCTTTTACAGTCAAAACAGTTTTTTCCATTGTTAAACCTCCAAGTCGCAAAAATACAGTAAAGCTTCCTCAACAGAGGGAAAGCATTTTAATGTTACATAGTCATTTGAAAAGTCAGGTTTTTCAATAGGCCTTTGCATCTGACCACGATAAATAATCTCGGGGCGCTGCAAACCTTTCGAGCAATAATAAACGTGATAGTTTAATTCAATGCTGGAATCAAGCAATTCTTTGGTGATGTATTTTGTCATATAGGCCGAACAACGCTTAATATCACGAATAGCATCTACGGTTACAAAGCCAAAAGATTCTGCATAGGCTGGCCAATTGTAAAGCTGCCGCCCTGCTTGTAAGAGCAACTTCAAATGGCGCGGGATATGGTCATGTACAGAAAAGGCAGTAAGATGATCGAGGGGCAATCCGGAGAGCAGCCCGTGAAAATGCCATGCGCCGTCTTTGTGTGGCTCGGGAACGAGCAAATAAAGAACTTTACAATTATGACGGGAATTGTAATTGTTGATCCACTTTGCAAGCTTACGATATGCGGCCTTAAGATCGTTTCGATCAACCTTAGATGGGTCTAAAGTCAATGTTACAAAATAGCTCCACGGATTACACCGAGCCAACGCATATACAGCACTTCTTGCACGTGAAAGATTGTTGCTTAATTTTTTATTATTTGCAGCGCAGCGAGCCGCAGGAAGGACAGGTGACGGCGAACTATCCTCATATCCTGCCTTGCGTACACTACGCAGGTTAACGAGCTTATAATAGTCATCGGCATACTGTTTCAAAATACCGACGTTGTACTCGCGGATATTATAAGCTCCAATACGGTAATCAGGCATAAAGCGACACCGCCTTTGAGTGAAAAGTGATACTTAGTCAAGTAAGGGCGCTGCCGCGCCCAGTACCCGCAGCTGCAACGGCAGGGAGGAAAAGAGGGAAAAGCGCAGCGCCTACGGCGGGTGGCTGCACCCCCCGCGCACGGTGCGCAGCTCAACGAAAGATCAAGCTTTCCCCCTGCGCACGTCCGAATTCAGCGAACAGCGCTTGCGCGCTGCTCACTGAATTCAAACGTTTGGGCGGGTACTGCACGCGCAGCGAAGCAAAGCTACTAATCAACCAAGGCATACAAGATGAGACCAGAACATTTTTCTCCGGCTGCAACAGATTCCAACGAAACCCGCAAATCATCCCGCAAAAACTCATAATTGTCATCGCGCTTAATGCTATAGCCTGATTCATCGAGGAGTTCACAAAAGAATTGCAAATCACCCTCGAAAATACAGATAGCTTTCTTTCCATTGATAGTTAGTTCCATGGTATACCTCCTTAACATTATTCGTGCTTATTTGTAGCATGTTTTATGCTGTTTCAATGCTAACATAGCATCGATTATGCTGTCAAGCATTTTTTGTGATTTTCCGCTTGCATTTTAGCACTTTTGATGTTAACCTGAGTGAAAAGGAGGTCTTAAAGATGAAAAATCGCATAGCAGAGCTTCGACGTAAATACAACATGAACCAGCGCGAACTGGGTGAAAAGCTTAGTGTCGGTCAAACAACTGTTAGCGCGTGGGAGCGAGGTCAAAACGAACCGGACAGTGAGGCATTGTATAAGATGGCATCTATGTTCGATGCATCTATGGAATACATCATGGGATATGGTACGGAAAACTATAAACAAGGTCTTTCGGAGAAGCAGTATTCAAAGGTTCAGAACAGACGCACACAGGAACGAGAACAGCAGAAAGAAGAAAGAGAAATAGAACAATATCTTAAAAAGGAAGAAAGAGAGAATCTCGGTACTGCAGATAAAGAACTTGCAGAACTGGAAGAAGCTCAACTATATGCTGACTACCAGAACGCAGGAAAGGCCGACACCTTTGAAGGCTACAAAGCAAGCAGGATGATTGACGAAAGACCCAAAGCGCAGCGAGAAAAGCTTATCAGTATTTTGGAGTTCCATGCCGACCTATTGGACAAATAAAGCCTGATACTCAGAAGAGCATCAAGCTTCTAATAAATGTTCTAACAATAAAAAACAAGTAGTGAAAGCAATGCGTTTAATAGCAAGGAAATATCGCGTAATATGCTATTATAGCAGCAAACCAGCTAAATTATAGCTGGAAATCGTGTGTACGTCAAAAGCGTACCGAGAGTTCGAATCTCTCCTGCTGCGCCAAAAAGAACACCACCCAACAGGGTGGTGTTCTTTTTTGTATCCAGAGATTCGAACAGGGCATGAGCGAAGCGAAAAAACGCCCCAGTGGGGCGTTTAGTGCTCGCCTACACCGTCGTGGCATCACGATCGACGCGACTTGTCCAGTCCCGTCGATCGTGCCACTTCCTCGAAAGCGGCTCACTTTCTCTGCCACTGGCAGCGTTTCGCCGCTTTCCGAGTCGCGGTGTGGTAACACCGCGAGCGAATCTCTCCTGCTGCGCCAAATAAAACCACCATCTTTCGATGGTGGTTTTATTTTTTACTCAGCGCTCTCAGCGAACTGGGCTTTTCTCCCTTTACTCCCCCAGCATCTCTCCTGCAGCGAGGACGGCGTTGCGAACGCACTGCGCGCAGGGACAGAGGACCTTGCCGGTCTCCACGCCCTTTAAGTCCTTGCAGATCGTCGCGCCGCTCTTTTCCTGAAAGCTCGTAAGGATGCTGCGGGCCGTGCGCGGCGTGCCCTTGCCGTCCGTCACGCTGCCCGCGGCCATCACCGCGCCGATCAGCGCGCCGCAGGTGGCCTGCATGCAGCCCATGCCCGCGCCGTAACCCGCGCCGAGCTTCATCAACGTATCGTGGTCGACTGGAATTTTATCCTCCCACGCGCACAGCACCGACTGGGTGCAGTTACCCTTTCCCGCGGCAAATGTTTCCACCGCCAGCTCGGCGCGCTCTTCGATCGTCATTGTTTCTATCTCCTTTGCTTTTTGATCCATTTCGACTTGCCGGTCGTTTCCCCTATCGTACGCACAACGGCGCGCAAAGTCAACCGCCGCGCGTGCTGGATTTTTGCCCGCAGCCGTGCTATGATGGAGAAAATCACCACAGGAGGATTCCCAATGAAGAAACAACTGACCGCATGGCTGCTCGCGCTCGTGATGCTCTTCTCGCTCGTCGGCTGCGGCGCGGGTGCGCCGGTGCAGGACGATTCCAGCCTGCCGCAGCATGAACAGCAGGATGCGCAGAACGCACCGTCCGAAGACGCCGATACGCTAAGCGACGACGATGCATCCGCCCCTCAGATCGACGAGGACGGCTCCTACACGACCAAGGACGACGTCGCGCTCTATATCCACACCTACGGACATTTACCGGACAACTTCATCACCAAGAAAGATGCCCGCGCGCTCGGCTGGAACGGCGGCGGGCTGGACGATTACGCCGACGGCAAATGCATCGGCGGCGACCGGTTCGGAAACTACGAAGGACTTCTGCCGGACGCGCCCGGGCGGGAGTACCATGAGTGCGATATCGACACACTGCACGCCGTCTCGCGCGGGGCGAAGCGCATCGTATACTCCAATGACGGGCTTATCTATTATACCGAGGATCACTACGAGAGCTTTATATTGCTTTATGGCGAAGAATGATGTTCTTTTGAACCATTCTTTCTATATTTTATCTATTTCATTTCCGCTTTCGTGTGCTATAATACTATTTGGTTTTTAAATGTCTTCTTATGTAATGTGAGGAAAATACATGGATCAACCTATTGTGCAGGGGCTGCTCACCTTTCTCGGCGGTGCCGTCGTTGCCGGTCTCAACGCCCTGCTCTCCGCCCGGCTGCTGGAAAAAAAGCCTGCGGCTTTCGCTTCGTTCTCCGCAGTACGGCAGCTGTTCAATGTTGCCTATCTTGTTCTGGTTTTCTTTGGTTCGCGCGCTCTCGGCTGGGACGTTACGGCGCCGCTCGTCGGCGCGGCGCTCGGCCTGACCGCTCTTTCCATGGTTTTTGCCATGCTTCTGGCACGGCGCAACGATAAAAAGTTCAAATCCGCCGCGGCGGATAAGAAGGGAGAAGGTCTCAATGGGTGAATCCCGTGTTGTGATCCCGATTTTCGGAATTCTGGATGTGACCGGCGAGGTGATCGGCATGTGGGTCATTCTGGCCGCCGTCACCGTGATCTCGCTGCTCGCCACGCGCCATATGCGCGAGCGGCCCGGCAAATTCCAGAATGTGATCGAGACGGGCGTTGAATACCTCGACAACTACTTTGCCGGTATTCTCGGAAAAAAAGAGTCCCGAAAACACCTTCTGTTTCTCGGCTCGCTCTTCATTTTCATCATTTTCGGCAACTACACCGGGCTCATCCCCGGCGCCGGTCTGACGGACTACTGGAAAGCGCCGACCTCGTCGCTTTCGGTAACGCTTGGTCTCGGCATCATCACGTTTTTCTACCTGCAGGGCTCAAGCATCCATGCGCGCGGCTTTCTCGGCTATCTCAAGCGCTTTATTTCCCCCATCGCGATCATGCTGCCGCTGCTCCTTCTGGATGAGTTCATCAAGCCCGCGTCGCTGGCGCTGCGTCTGTTCGGCAATATCTTCGGCGAAGAGACCGTCACGGAACAGCTCTATGAGATTTTGCCCATCGGCGCGCCGATCGTGATGATGGTGCTCTCGCTGCTCTTCTGCGCGCTGCAGGCCATCGTTTTCACGACGCTCGTTTCCATTTATCTGCAGGAGGCCACCGAATAACGGCGCGTCTCTTAAAAGCAAAAGAATAAAGAATATTTTTGTAAGGAGATATACTACCATGACCGATTCCGCCATCATTGCTATTGCCGCCGCCATTTCCATCGCCTTCAGCACCATAGGTCCCGCTATGGGACAGGGCAAGACCGCCGCCGCCGCCATGGAGAGCATCGCCCGCCAGCCCGACGCCGCCGGCGATATCCGCTCCTCGCTCATCATCTCGATGGCCATGATGGAGGCTCTTACCATTTACGGCCTGCTGATCGCCTTTATGCTCGTCGCCAAGGTTTGAGAGGCGCACAGCTATGACGATCGAACCATCTCTCATCGTATGGACGGTTCTATGCTTTCTCGCGCTGGTGCTCATTCTGAAAAAACTGCTCTTTCAGCCGATGCTGACCTTTATGGATACGCGCAATGCGAAGATTGAGGCCGCGCGCAAGGCGAAGGAGAACGCACGCACGGAATACGAAGCGGAAGCGCGCCGCCTTGCGGACGAGCGCGCTGCACAGGAAGCGCAGCTGCGTCAGTCCGACGCGGAGGCGCTCGAGCAAGCGCAGGAGGAGCTGCGCCGCGAAACGACGCAAAAGCGCGCCGAGGCCGCGCAGCGGCTCGCAGAAAACCGCGCCGCGCTCGCCGAAGAATCCGAACGCATCACCCGCGAGCTGGAACCGCAGCTCTCCGATCTGGCGCTTGATCTCGTGAACCATCTGCAGCACTGGCAGGATGATCGCCACTCCGCCGTGGATGCGGAAACGATCGCGGCGCCGTATGCCGACATAGAGCATCTCACCGCCGGTGAGCATACGAATGCTACTACGAACAGGACGAAATGATTATGCGTTTTGTATATGCCGTTATCAATCTTCTGATCCTTGCGGGGCTCATCTATCTCGTCGGACGAAAAACCATCGTGAAGATCTTCCGCTCCCGCCGGGAGAAGATCACGCGTGAGCTGGACGAAGCGGAAACGCCGTTCGCTCCCGAGCCGCTGCCGGAGATGCCCGCGCCGGACGACACGGCGCTCAAGTCCGAGCTTGCCGCGGTTGAAAAGGACGGAAAGGCCGCTCTTGCAGAGCTCGATACGCAGTATGAGGCGGACGCCGCCGACCAGCGCCGCGAAATGCTCTTTACGACCCGCGCGCAGATCATTGAGCAGGTCCTCACTCTCGCCGAGCAGCACATGCGCTCGGCGGAATATCAGGCTTCCAAGCTTGCCCGCCAGAACGAGGCAGTCGAGCAGATCCTCGCGCAGATCCATCTGACGCCCGGCGACGTTTCCTACATCTCCCGCAAGGGCGTGCTGTATGTGACGCTCACCTCCGCCGCCGTACTTCCCGACGAGACCGTCGAGAAGGTGCGCAAGCGTGCTGAAGCGCTCGTCGCCGCCGCCGGAGGGAAGATCTCCTACTGGGTGCGGCAAAAGGAAGAGCTGATCGGTGGGCTGCAGCTCCGCATCGGCGATACGATCTACGATTACACCATCTCCAACAAGCTCTACCGTCTCGGCAAAGCGCTCAACGACCGGCCTCTCACGGAGACGGACGCGGATTCCATCCGCGCCGGTATGCTCGACGCCGTGCACCATATGAAGCTCGGCATCGACGTGTTCCAGGTCGGCCGCGTGCTCAGCGTGTCGGACGGCATCTGCTGGATGGACGGTCTCGCCGACATCATGTACGGCGAGCTGGTCGAGTTCGTCAACGGCGAGCGCGGCATGGTCATGGACATTCAGGCTGACCGCGTCGGCTGCATCATCTTTGGCCGCTACGACCATGTGGACAGCTACAGCCGCGTGCGCCGTCTGAACAAGATGGCAAGCGTACCCGTCGGCGAGGCGATGCTCGGCCGCGTTGTGGACGCGCTCGGCAAGCCCATCGACGGCCGGGGCCGCATCTGGAGCACCGAGACCCGGCCCATCGAATTCCAGGCGCCCGCCATTCCCGACCGGCAGTCGGTCTCCGTGCCGCTGCACACCGGCATCAAGGCGATCGACGCACTTGTGCCCATCGGCCGCGGCCAGCGTGAGCTCATCATCGGCGACCGTCAGACCGGCAAAACCGCCATCGCTATCGACGCCATTCTCGCCCAGAAGGGGCAGAATGTGCTCTGCATCTATGTTGCCATCGGCCAGAAGCGCGCCACCGTTGCGGAGATCGCCGCGCGGCTGGAAGCCGCCGGTGCGATGGAGTATACGACGATCGTGTGCGCCACGGCGTCCGATTCCGCGTCGCTTCAGTATATCGCGCCGTTTGCCGGCGCGGCGATGAGCGAGTATTTCATGTACAAGGGCCGCGACGTGCTGATCGTGTACGACGATCTCTCCAAGCACGCCGTAGCGTACCGTGAGATCTCCCTGCTGCTGCACCGTCCTTCCGGACGCGAAGCGTACCCCGGCGATATCTTCTATCTGCATTCCCGTCTGCTCGAACGCGCCGCGCGCATCAACGCCGAGGCCGGCGGCGGCAGCGTCACGGCACTGCCCGTCATCGAGACGCAGGCGGGCGATATCTCCGCTTACATCCCGACGAACGTCATTTCCATCACCGACGGCCAGATCTTCCTCGAAACTGACCTCTTCAACGAGGGCCAGCGCCCGGCGGTCAACGTCGGTCTTTCGGTCTCGCGTGTCGGCGGCGCAGCGCAGACGAAGCTCATGAAGCAGGTCGCCTCCTCGCTGCGCACGGGTCTTGCCCAGTACCGCGAGCTCGCCTCCTTTACGCAGTTCGGCTCCGATCTGGACGAGACGACGCGCAAAACGCTTGCCTCGGGTGCCAAGATGATGGCCGCCCTCCGGCAGGACCGCTTCTCTCCCCTTCACGACTGGCAGCAGGCGCTGCTCATCTTCGCCGTGTCCGGCGGCTACGCCGACAAGGTGGAAGCGGATGATCTCAACGACTTCTCGTCCCAGCTCTTCTCGTGGTTCATCACGAAGGAGCCGGCTCTCACCGAAACGCTCAAAACCGGCAGAAAGCTCGACGACGATACCAGAGCCGCGCTCCATGCCGCGCTCACCGCGTTTGCGGAGGCGCTCTGATGGCAGGACTGCAGCAGCTCAGAAAGCGGCTGAAAAGCATCCGCGCCACCGGTCAGCTCGCCGAAGCGATGCGCACCGCCGCCACGATCAAGTACTCGCGCGTGAGCAAGGTCCGCGAGGAGTTCACCCCCTATGCCGGCGGCAGTGCCGACATGCTCTCGCTGCTCGGCCAGTTCGGGATCTGCCGCGAAGCGGACAGGATCTCGCCGAAGAACTGTCTTGTTCTGTTCGGCAGCAACCGCGGGCTTTGCGGCGGCTTCAACGCCGAGCTTTTCCGCTTCATGGACCGGGTGCTCGCCGCCGAGGACGAAACGCCGCACATCATTTCGTGCAGCCGCAAGGCGAGCGCATATCTTCGCGAGCATTCGCTCGCCTATGAGGAGTTCATTCTCTCCGATGTGCCGGATTACGAAGAAACGCACGCGCTCTGCGAGCATCTGAAAAAGCTCTATACCACGGGCGCGGTGAACCGCGTGCGGCTCATTTACCAGAGCTACCGCAACATGCTCTCGCAGGAGCCGACCGACCGGCAGATCCTGCCTGACCCGGAGTCGCATAAGACCGCGAACCCGGATGGCATTTTGTATCTGCCGAGTCCCGCCGCCATCGGCGCGCGGCTCGCGCTCACCTGTCTGAACAACGAAGTATTTGCCGCGGCGCTCGACAACGCCTCCGGCGCGCAGGCCGCCACGCTCATGGCGATGCGTTCCGCCTGCGACAGCGCGACGGAATCCGCCGCCAAACTGGAAACCACCATCAATCGCCGGAGACAGGCGGATGTCACCGCCAGCGTCATTGAGATCGCCTCCGGCAATCTGCAGCAAGGAGAATAGCTTATGTCCGCCGGAAATATTGGTACCATATCTCGCATCAGCGGCCCCGTTGTGGACGTGCATTTCCCGGAACACAGCAGCGTCCCGGATATTTTCCACGCCGTCGAGGTCACCATCAACGGCAGCGTTCATGTGCTTGAATGCCTGCAGCAGCTCGGAAACGGCGAGGTGCGCTGCATCTCCATGCGCCCGACGGACGGCATGTCCCGCGGCATGGAAGCCGTGGATACCGGCGCGCCGATCTCCGTTCCGGCGAGCGAGGGAATGCTTGGCCGCATGATCAACGTCACTGGCGAGCCGATCGACCGCGCCGGTCCGATCCCCGCCGCCGACCGCTGGCCGATCCACCACCGCGCGCCGGACTTTGTCGACGTTGTCCCCGCCGGGGAGGTGCTGGAAACCGGCATCAAGGTCATCGATCTGATGACGCCATATGCCAAGGGCGGCAAGATCGGTCTTTTCGGCGGCGCCGGCGTCGGCAAGACCGTCCTCATCGAAGAGCTGATCCGAAACATCGCCTTTGAGCACAACGGGTACTCCGTGTTTGCCGGTGTCGGCGAGCGCTCCCGTGAGGGCAACGACCTCTGGAACGAAATGAAGGAGTCCGGCGTTATCGACAAGACCGCGCTCGTCTTCGGTCAGATGAACGAAGCGCCCGGCGTTCGTATGCGCGTGGCGCTGACAGGCCTTACGATGGCCGAATACTTCCGCGACGAGGAGCAGCGCGACGTGCTGCTGTTCATCGACAATATTTTCCGCTTTGTGCAGGCGGGCAGCGAGGTCTCGACCCTGCTCGGCCGCATGCCCTCCGCCGTCGGCTATCAGCCGACGCTTGCCAACGAAATGGGCGAGCTGCAAGAGCGCATCACCTCCACAAAAAGCGGCTCGATCACGTCCGTGCAGGCGGTCTATGTTCCGGCGGACGATCTGACCGACCCCGCCCCCGCCACGACATTTACCCATCTCGACGCGACGACGGTCCTGAGCCGTAAGATCGCCGAGCAGGGACTTTATCCTGCGGTCGACCCGCTGGAATCGTCCTCCCGCATTCTCGAGGAGGATATTGTGGGCGAGCGGCATTACCGCATTGCCCGCAGCGTGCAGGCCACGCTGCAAAAATACCGCGAATTGCAGGATATCATCGCCATTCTCGGCATGGACGAGCTGAGCGACGCAGACAAGCTTACGGTCAACCGCGCGCGCAAGATTCAGCGCTTCCTTGCCCAGCCGACCTTTGTTGCCGAAAAGTTCACCGGCCTTCCGGGCGTATATGTGCCGCTGGAGGAAACGCTGCGCGGCTTTGAAGCGATCCTCTCCGGTGAGATGGACGGTTATCCCGAAATGGCGTTTTACAATGTCGGCACGCTCGACGATGCGCTTGCCAAGGCGAAGAAGATGGAAAGCGGGGAAGTGTGATGAACACGGTTCACCTTCGTATTCTTGCGCCGGAGCGCACATTTTTCGACGGCGCCTGCGCCTCGCTCACCGTGCCGACGATCGACGGCATGTACGGCGTGATGGCGCAGCATGAGGACGTTGTGATCGCGATCGTCCCCGGCAAGCTGACGCTGCGGGGACAGGACGGCGATGAGCAGATCGCCGCCGTATCCGAGGGACTTCTCAAGATGGAAAACGGGGAAGCGCTGCTGCTGGTGGACACGATCGAGCGGCCGGAGGAGATCGATCTGCGCCGCGCCGAGGAGATGGCCGCCGCTTCGCGCGCCGAGCTTGACGCCAGGCACAGCGAGCAGGAGCAGGCGCTTGCCCGCGCGCGCATCGCCCGCGCCGTGAGCCGCATGCACGTCAAGCGCGACGGGAAATAAAGAGAAAAAAGATCCGCGTTTTCAAAACGCGGATCTTTTTTGCCCTCTTCGCCCGGATTCGCCGCGTTTTGCGCACAATTTGTGCTAAAAGTGGAGAAAAAGGAGGGGAAATCCATGGAAATGTCCGCAAAAAAGCAGCTGTTCCCGCGCCGCGTGCTCGAGCTGAGCGTTGACGCGCTGCGCCCCAATCCCAACCAGCCGCGCGTGGAGTTCGACGAGGATTCCCTGCGCGCGCTGAGCGACAGCATTCGCCGCTACGGGATCTTGCAGCCGCTGACCGTCCGACGCACGGACGAAGGCTATGAGCTCATCGCCGGGGAGCGGCGGCTGCGCGCGGCAAAGCTTGCGGGGCTGCGCGAGGTGCCGTGTCTGCTTGCCCGCTCGAGCGAGGAGGAGAGCGCGCTGCTTGCGCTTGTGGAAAATTTGCAGCGCCGCGACCTGCATTATCTCGAAGAGGCGGCTGCCATCGCGCGGCTCATCTCGTCCTACGGCCTTTCGCAGGAGCAGGCGGCGGAAAAGCTGGGGAAATCTCAGTCCGCCGTTGCCAACAAGCTGCGTCTGCTGCGCCTGTCTCCGGACTGCACGCGCCTGCTGTGCGCGCATGACCTTTCCGAGCGGCACGCCCGGGCGCTGCTGCGCCTTGCCGATGAGGAGGATCGCCTGCATGCCTTGCAGACCATTATCCGCCGCGGCTGCAATGTTGCCCAGAGCGAAGCGCTCATCGAGGAAATGCTGAAGAGAAAGCAAACATCGCCGCGCCTGCCGACCTATGTTGTCAAAGATGTGCGTATTTTCCTCAACACGATCCGCCATTCTCTCGGCCTAATGCAGCGGGCGGGCGTGGAGGCCGATATGCAGCGCGAGGACACGGAGGAGAATATTCTTTTGACCATTCGGATCCCGAAATGTGCAAAGCGCTGAGAAAAAAGTTGAAATTGTCACCCTTTTGTGATTCTTTTTCTCCTGTTCTGTGATATACTGATGCAGTCGGCGGGGAAAGCCCCACCGCAAAGAACGGAAGAAACAGGGAGGAGCCAGAGATGGAAGAAAACATCGGCGCCTTTGAGGAAAAGAAAAGGAAAAAGGGCGGCAAGCGCCTGATGAAGCCGGAGAAGGCCGTCAGAGCGTCTGCGGAGTCCTGCGGCGAGACGCCGCCGCGCGTTCCACGTGAAACATCGGGGAAGGCGGGCAAGGTCATCGCCATCGTCGCCGCCGTGTTGGCGGCGGCCTATTTGGGCTTTGGCGCATGGGTGTCGGCGGGGCAGTGCATTTACCCCAACGTGATGCTCGGCGAGGTCAACTACGGCGGCATGAGCGAGCAGCAGGCCGCGCAGCAGCTCAAAGAGAGCGTGGCGCAGGCGAGGGGCGCGGGTGTTGACTTCGTTCTGCCCGACGGCACAGAGGTCGCGCACATGGCGCTCAATGAGATGCCGGAGCACGTCGACTTTGACGGTCTTGCCAAGCAGATCTACATTGTCTATGGCTGCAACGACAGCATTTTCACAGCGGGAGCAAAGTATCTGCGCGCGCTCGTCAAGCCGCAGGACGCTGCAACGACGGTGGGATTATATTATTCTCCCAATCAGCTTGGCAGTCTGGTCGACACGCTGTGCGATGACATAACCTGCGATCCGGTGGAATTTGCCATTCACGTGACCGAGGACGGTAAGGTCAGCGTTACGAAGCCGATGGACGGCCGCGCCGCGACCGACACCGCGAAAGAGCAGCTCAGTATGTATCTTGGCGGCGCGTACCTCAGCGGCGGCAAGCCGTCTGAGATCGTGCTGAAGAGCGCCGCGGAGGGCGGCGTTTACGATGTGATCCCCGCGCAGGAGGCCGATCTTGCCGCGCAGCGCGAGGCGATCATCGGGCAGAAGGTCAACGCGTCCTTTGATAAGGAAAGCGGCACCGTCGTGCCGGGACACGCGGGGGTGGATTTTGCACTCTCTGACCTGCAAGCCGCCTATGACAAAGCTGCGGCGGGGGAGACCGTCGATGTGCCGAACGCCGCGGTCGAGCTGCCGGACGTGACGACCGAGCAGCTTGAGCAGGTGATCTTCCGCGACGAGCTCAGCTCTTATACCACGAAGGTCGGCGGCGCACCCGGCCGCCGCGCGAACGTCAAGCTCACCGCCTCGCGCATCAACGGCTACATTATGAACGCCGGCGAAACGATGAAATACGGCCCGCTCGTCACGCCCTTTACCGCGGCGAACGGCTACAGCCCCGCGCCGGGCTACTTGCAGGGCAAGACCGTTGACATGGTCGGCGGCGGCGCGTGCCAGGCGAGCTCTACGCTCTATGCCGCCGCGCTCTACGCCAACCTTGAGATCGTGCAGCGCACGAACCACGGCTTTGCCTCCGACTACATCGGCCTCGGCCTTGACGCGACGGTCGCCGAGGGCGGCCCTGAGTTTGAGTTCCGCAACAATACCGATTATCCCATCAAGGTCTGCGCCGAGTATACGACGAGCGGCAACAAGAATTATCTCAAGATCACCATTCTCGGCACCAAGGTGGACGACACCTATGTGAAGATCCGCGCCGACGTGCTTGAGACCATTCCGTTTACGGAGGAGATCATCGAAACGGACGAGCTGGCTCCCGGCGAGCGCAAGGTCGAGCAGACCGCCTACACCGGCTACAAGGTAAAGACCTACCGCAATGTCTACTCCGGCGACGGCAAGCTCATCTCCTCGACCTTTGAGGCGAACAGCAACTACAAGGCGCGCAACCGCATCGTGTACGTCGGCAAGTCCGCCGTCACGGTGCCGACCGACCCCGGCGTGACCGCGCCGGTCGATCCCGGTACCACCGCGCCCATCGATCCCACCGTGCCGGTCGACCCCGGTACGACCACCGATCCCGGTGTGACCGACCCCGGCGCCACGACGGAGCCGCCCGTTGTGGAAATGGAGCGCCCCGGCTGGCTCGATACGGGATTGGACTGAGAATTTCATAAAAAAAGAGGGCGATTCTCTCATGTGAGAGGATCGCCCTCTTTCTCACGCTCGCTGCGGGTGGCAGGGAACGAAAAAAGGATCATTGTTTCTTGCGAATCAGAATGAACGGGGTGCACTGGTCGTCCTGACCGGCGGGGTTGTCGCGAATGATCTCGCAGAGCTGCTCGTCGGTGAGGGTCACGCAGTCGGCCTTGCCGAGAATGTCGCGCGTGAGGTCGTTGGCATCGACGATCATCGCGCGCACGCCGGTCTTTTCGAAGATCTCATTACAAACGCCCGAGGGATTTTCAGGGATGCGAATGCCGTAATCGCCATAAACCGGGAACACGTCGGGGTAGAAGCCATCGAGTCCCGTGACCTCCATGCCGACCATATCGTAGAAAATGCCGTGCTTGCCCACGAGCTTGCCAAAGCCCGCGCAGATGGCGGCCCAGAGGACCTTCCATGCGCCGCACTCGTTGATGGCGAACTGCATCTTGCACACCTCGCCCACGCCGATGCCGGCGCTGTTGTGCTGAATGGCAAAGCGGCTGAGGAACTTTGCCAGCCACGAGATCTTCATATCCTTGCGATAGACCACGCGCTTCTGGCACAGGGCGATGATCTTTTCGCTGATGCTCAGAAGGTCGCCCTCTTCATAGAGGGGCTTGACGTAGCGGTTGACAAGCTCGATATAATCCTCGCCAATCTCGACAAAGTGCGTCTGAATGGCGTGGCGAAGGTAAATGCCCGTGGAAGTCTCGATTTCGACATTTTTGGAGCCGTTTGCAACAAAATCCATAAAAAAGCCTCTTTCGTGCAAAATTTGGGATCCGTCAATAGAACCGATGGTATTGTACCACAAAATCTGCAAAATGCTACTATAAATTGCAAAAATCCAAAAAAGAAATGAACGCGCCGCCCGCGGCGCGTTTGCAGCGCAGCGGGCGGCGTGTATCAAAGAAAAAAGAGAGTTTGGAAAGGCCGTTTCCGGCCGGAAGAGCATTACTTTTCGGTGATGACCTTGAGCACCTTTTCGTAGCTTTCCTGCGCCACGGGAATGGCGTGTGCAAGCAGCTCTTCGCCCTTTTTGCAGCACTCATCGGCAAAGGCCTTGTCCTTCAGGGAGGAAAGGTTGATGAGCACGTTCAGCCATGCGCTCTGCATGGCGGTCTTGAGCGTGAGCGCGGCGATGCCAAGATCGCTGACAACGTTCGGATTCGTCGTGCCGACAAGCTCGGCACAGAGGTCGATGGCCTCGGCGCAGATCTCCATCATCGTCAGCGGCACCTGCGTGCAGCTGCGGAAGCTTGCCTGCACGGCGCCGCGGCGAATGGCCTTGTGCGCGTCGTCGTCCTTCGGGAGGGCGAGCGATTCGATCAGAACGTCGAAGACCTCGCTGTCGCGGTTCATGACGTCGATAAAGCGCTCCTTGAGCTCATTGCCCTTGGCAATGGCGTCCAAAAGGCGTTCGCGGT